>Ga0209066_10007603_pt1 | contig 10709 bp, 8 predicted proteins | sample All_14_2_FD_187198 | JGI IMG/M metagenome (GOLD analysis project Ga0209066, IMG submission 187198) | Freshwater microbial communities in response to fracking from Pennsylvania, USA - Allegheny Zone_MetaG_DW_15 (SPAdes) (version 2) ... | reverse complement strand
ATCAATCATTGTTGTCCGTCACGATCAATTTGGCTTGGCCTCAAGAGATTTACGACATTGCCGCATTTCTTTGGGTTGGTCGACATCAAAAGCTCTTCCAGCAGACTTGATTGCACGCTCATTTCACGTGCTACAGCGGCCAGAGGTACTCCGAAGTGCTCCTTCATCACCTTCAGACTTTCGGTGATGACCTCAGGGTCTTCATTGGCAATCAAATGATCTTCGGACTCTTGTAACGCTTCACCATGCCGATTGAGCCCGATGTAACCAGCCTTTGCTTGGTCGTCAGAGAATACGCCCAGCTGACGGCCCCTAAAAATGATCGCCGCCTTGGATACCCCCCAACGTAACTTCATTTCAGACAGGCCAGGCCAATTGAGACGTGTGCCCCGGATGGCCATCTGGCATTCACTGGTGAAGGTGCTTCGTGGCATCAACAGTGCACTGGCGAAACGGTTTGCCTGTGTCTCAGTCAACCGGTCACCCGTCATGACCCCTATGTGAAGTGAGAAGTGCCCCAATTCATGAGCAATACCAAAGCGCTCTCGACACGCCGACCGACCAGAAATGTTCAAAGCGATCAACGGCCGCTTGGTCGCAAATGACACCGCATCAATCTCAGCTGCTAGACCATCTACCTTCATCACAACAGCACCTGCATTCTCGGCGATGCGGGTGACATTACTCAGTGGCCCTAAGCCAAGCCCAAAGAGAGCCCGAAACCGCTCCGCTGCGTGTTCGATCATCTCAGCCGATCCAGGATCGGCCTCACCAACTTGGTAGCGCGGCAATTCGACATGTTCGTCCAGTACTCCAACCAAGCGCTTAAGCATTTCACCGCGCGCACGTGCCACCTGACGTAAGGCAACCTTGGTGGTCAGCTGTCGGCGGAAATGGCATTGCTCGTCAGCTATCGGGTTTGGATCAATGTGATAAAAGAATTCCGGAAGAACGGCCAACTGGTGTGCAAGCGAATTCTCGAGTTGGTTGGAAACTGTTTCAGCGCCAGTTTCAACACGGCTAAGGAACTGCTTTGATACCCCGACCTGCTCACCGAGCTCTGTGAGTGACAAGTCGTGAAAGAGCCGGATGAGTCGAAGGTTGGTGCCAATGAAGCCGCTCATCGCAGCGCTTCGAATTTGGCTTCGGCTGGGTCGCGGCGCTTTGGAGCCACTTGTGGCTTCGCGACATGGACAGGTTGCACCAAAGAATTTTGACCGTCCAGTCGCAGGACGCGAACCGGGTTCGAAACCCAACGGCACGATACCTCCCCACTGGGCGTGAAGCCAAGGAATTCGACTCGAGGGTCGGCCGCACCGTTCTGGCCACGATCAATGATGAAGCAAAAGCGCCCGGGCTCTCCTTTGGCCGCGAACTCAAGAAAATCCATCTGATATCGATTTGCCGTTAAAACGGCATCCTTTGACGGGTTTGATGGATCGTCATTGCTGAACCTGCATGGCACGCCACCGATGGTGAAGACGATGTCATTGCTGCTGTTGGACAAGCTGAGCCATCCATATCGTCCCGACAGTGCCTCCGCCATGATTCGATTCCTCTGTCGGCCAAAGGTCGTACAGCCTCGGGTATAGCCATTGTCGGTGGCTCGCGACAGGTCATCTTCTGTCGCGAACAACTCATCTAGCAGCATTTGGGACACTGTTTCAAGGCGCTCAGGTACAAGTTCTGCATTGAAGGCGGCGGGAGATGGTAAGTTCATTTTGTGCACTTATTCGATTTCGTCAACTCGATTTTTGTGCAATTTCAGAGTTTCGTCAATGTATTTTTTGCTACACCCGGAATGGACACCAATGAAAGCCGTCGCATCTTGTAAAGTGTCAGAAAATGAATCACAATTCTGACATTCTGGACACTCCAAGATGAATTCCCTAGCCAAACAAATTCTTGAGCACGGTTTACAGCTGCCAGAGGGCACACCTTTGGCCGCCAAAGAACTGCTGCACCTGGGCAAACGAGCGGCAATCGATCAAGTGTTGTGCCGCCTGGTGGCGCGCGGCACCTTGCTGCGCGCCGGGCGGGGCGTCTATGTCCTGCCCGTCGAGAGTCGTTTTGGCTCACGTGCACCCTCCACCCTCAAAATGGTCGAGGGCTTGGCAAATCAGCGCGGTGAGACCATCGTGCCTCATGGTGCTGCCGCTGCCAACGCGCTCGGATTGACAACACAGGTACCGATGCGGGCGGTCTATCTCACCTCCGGTCGCAGTCGTTTGTTGAAACTTGGTGCGCAGATGGTTGAACTTCGACACGCACCGATCTGGCAATTGATCTTGCCTGGGCGAGTCGCCGGTGACGTTGTGCGGGCGCTGGCTTGGCTGGGTCCAGAAAAAGCCGGTGAGGCCATCCTTAAGCTGGGCGCCAAACTGCCAGCCTCGGAACTTCAGGAGGTCGCGTCAGCGCGTGCACGACTGCCGACATGGATAGCCACAGAGGTCAGTGCTTTGGTGGCGCATGGCTGAATTCTTCCAGCTCTCCAGTGTCGACCGGCTGGAAGTGCTCAATATGGCGGCCGACACTTCCGGCATGCCACCACACTTGTTGGAAAAAGACATCTGGGTGGTCTGGTCATTGCGGCACCTGTTTTCTGGGCCCTACGCTGAGCACCTCGTCTTCAAGGGTGGCACCTCCTTGTCAAAAGCCTATGGTGTGATCCGACGCTTTTCTGAAGATGTTGACCTGACCTATGACATTCGGGCCATCGCAGGAGATCTGATTGGCAACACAGGCTCGCCCCTGCCCGCCAGCAAAAGCCAGGAAAAGAAGTGGAGCAAAGAGATCCGGGCCCGCCTCGCCAGCTGGGTGGATGGCGAGATTGCGCCCCGGTTCAGACAAGAACTAGAGCGCGAGGGACTGCAGGCAAGTGTCAGGGCTGAGGGCGAGAAGGTCTTTATCACCTACTCGCCATTGGCCAGTGGGACGGGCTATGTTTCCCCGTCGGTCATGCTGGAGTTCGGCGCCCGCTCCACGGGCGAGCCCAGCGAGTCGCGTGCCATCCGCTGCGACGCGGCTGCGCATGTGATGGGGGTTGAGTTTCCCATTGCGGTGCCACAGGTCATGCGGGCCGAGCGAACTTTTTGGGAGAAGGCCACGGCGATCCACGTCTTTTGCGCCCAAGGGGAGTTCCGTGGGGGTGAGCGCTTCGCTCGCCACTGGCATGACGTGACGCGACTCGACGCCGCCGGCTTCGCAGATGCCGCCATCGCGGACAAAGCGCTTGCCCAGGCCGTCGCTGATCACAAGAGAGTCTTCTTTGCCGAGAAAAACAAACAGGGTGACGTCATCGACTATCACCTTGCCGTCTCCGGGAGACTGCAGCTCATCCCCAATGATGGCGTACTGGCCACATTGGCCACCGACTATCAGCACATGGTTGACGATGGCTTGTTTCTTGATGATGTCGAACCGTTTGAGGCTTTGATGCAGCGTTGCAAGTCGATTGAGCAAAAGGCCAACCTTGTTGGCGTCGGTACCGATTTGACGCAGGCATGATCAGAATGGCTACTGCGCGCGCAACTGTGCGACAGCGGTCAACGCCAGGCAGGCCTACCAAATACCAGCTCGAAGGCCTTTTCTTGCCATCAATCGCATGGGAGATGAAGTCCGAAGGCTTCCCTTGGCATGAGTTGGAAAATGAGCCAAACGAACTTGGCACACTTTTCCGGAACATGAGGAGGCAGGATGTCGATCCCAGAGACTCACTGCGCAGCATCCTGTCAATGGTCCAGGAAGCGTTACCGTCAAGCACGGCTGCACAATTCCAAGCGGCCGCCCAGGCGGTCAAAGACGGGAAGTTCACTGATGATCTGCTGGCCCAATTGCCGGGGAACTGGGCTTGTTTTCGCATGGGCACGCCCGACATGAAATCCCCATATTTCAGTGAATACGTGCTGGTTGAAGCTGAAAGCAAACCCGCCGACGCAGCGCTCCATGAAGGCAACTATCGCCATGCAGCAGAGCTGCTCCAAAACAATGAACGTCTGCGCCGATATTGGAATGAAGAGACCATCAAAGGTCTGGCCAGTGCCACAACACCCGCTGAAACGTTGCGTCCGCGCTTGCGCGCCTGGCTTCAACTGCAGGTCGATGTGCTGGCAAAGTGGTCAACACAGGACCCGGTAGCGCTGCAAACACAGCGTGACTGCGGCAGCCTGGAAAACTTGCTCACCGGCCTGCGTGATGATGCCCAAGTGGCGCCAGGCGCCATGTGGCTTCGTGCGATGACGCGATTGACCAAGGCGCACTCACTCGCCGAGATGCTCGCCTTGGTTCGCAAAGAAACCGATCCCAGCACCCTTCCCAGTGAGGCGACCATCAAGCGATGGAGTCGAGGCAGCCAGTTTCCAGTACCCTCACAGAAACTGGAAAAATTCGTACAGCGGGTGAGTCGCCGTGCTGCGATTGCCGACCAGAACCTGTCCTATGCCGGTGTTTTTGAATCGGCGCGATGGTACTACTGGGCGGCAAAACGATTTCACTCGGTGCTCTGGTTCGCCACAATGTTCCATAGCGGCACCGGCTCACCAGAGCGCGAAGATGGCGTTCACGCCTCAATCGCTTGGCTCAGGGCGGAATTCAAACGACTACAGAAATGGCACGCGCAGTAGCCTTTATCCTTTGTGACTGACTGATGGGGATTACGATGCAGGGTTGGTGCTGCGATTTTTGCCAGACGGCGCACGAGGAACAGTGCTTGGCCAACCCCCTGCGTTACCGGGTCCTTTGCCTTGGCCAGCACCTCCCCGTGGAGCGGTTACCGGTCGGCTGGTGGTTGGGTCGGATTTAGATGACGTGGACTTGCTCATGATGGACTCCTGAAATCACGGCAACATCGCCGTAGATCAGGATTTTGGAGGTCGTGGGTCATCAATCCGGGATCACATTTTCGGCGCGTGATGGGTTCAATCAAAAGACGGTTAGGGCCGACACTGGGTTGACCCAGTCTGCCAATTTCAGCCTACCAAGCCCCCGACCCCTTTCAGCATCGCGCCCCCGAAATTTCAGCCACTCTGCACGGTGGCATTCAACACCGGCACTTGGTGCACACAGTTCGCCGGTCGAAACACCCGACCATGGTTTTCAAACTCGAACATCACTCTGCTCATCTTGAGGAGGTATGCCAGGCGGGTGCGAAATGTCTGAGGTTCCTGCATGTCCCACAGCCCCAAATCAACCACCGCATCCTGAAGCCAACCATCAAGTTCAGGCTGCATCCGCCACTTGGAAACCTGAAGGTCAGGCTGTACTTTGGCCAGATACGCCTTCAACACATCACGCCCATACACAGTGCGCAGCAGCCAATGCCTGGATACACCCACTGAGTTCAGAGGCGCCAGTGATGACTGCCCTTCAAGCACAACACCGTCAAATACGCCCTGGGCATGCTGACGGAAATTCTCACGCCTCCAATTTGGGCCAAGACCCGAACCACCTTTGACATGTGGGTCTGCCAGGGGCGAAACCTGCGTTTCGCAGCGTGCCTCCTGCATGTCGGCCAGCAGCCCAGGCGAGAGATCACCTGCCAACTCATCCATATCCAATGTCACCACGTGTGCCATGTTGACCTCCTTATATGTGCTTAAATTTGTGAAAGATTCTGCAGTCAGCTTCTCACCATTTGCGCAGTTTTCAAGTGGCCGTTCGAAACGACTCACCCAATAACGCATTGGAGCGCCCGCTCCAGGTCTCCCCGCCCCACGGCAATCGGCTGGACCCGCCGGGCGATGGCGGCATTCAAAGCGGCCTGCATCACACCTTCGGCGTTAGCAATGCTCTGCTGGCCAATTGTTTGGGCGACCTCCGAGGCGCTCAGGCTGTCCGCCAGAACAACCTGTCGCTCGCCAAGCCAGCGGGCAACATAGGCATCAAGCTGGGAGGACGACGGCAACTCAAATGGAATCTTTTCGGTAAATCGGCCACTGCGCAGTAATGCCGGGTCGATCAGGTCCGGGTTATTGGTGGCTGCAATCCAAACCACGTCCTTGACCCGGTCATTGACCCCATCCATGAGGGTGAGCAGCTTGTTGGTGGAATCACTGCCAGATGAAAAATCCCGTCTTCTGAGCAATTCGTCCGCCTCGTCGATGAAGATCAGGCAGGGCCGAAGTTCACGGGCTTTGGCATACGTCGCCTCCAGCAACTTGGGCGAGCGCGCCATGTCGGCACCTGTGACCGGCAGGAAACCCCAATCGATCTCGCGCGCAATGGCTTTGGCCGTCGCCGTCTTGCCGGTACCGGGTGGTCCAGAGAACAAGACACCCGTGGGTAAGGTACCACCATGGACCTCGGTGTACTGAGGATCTCGCAAGCGGCCGGTGATTTGCGCGATCATGTCTTTGGTGCGGGGTGACAGGACCAGCTCACACAAGGGTTTGACGGTCTCGGGCACCACCCCGCGACGGCCCTGGATGAATCGCAGGGCACCCATGAAATCCTCAAAACTCACAGTGGACTTGGTACCACCGCGTCGCGCCAGGTAGCTGGGCAGTTCTTCGGTCACAGCAAATATGCGTTTGACAGAAAATCCGTTCCAACGCCGTGCCACGGAGGCGATGAGGTCTTTGTCGACCTGCAGGTCGGGCAGGTTTTTCTTCAGTCCACTGGTGAGCAGACCGATGCGGGCAGCGGCGTCGGGTGGCGTGATCTCCACCTTGAAGTCAAAGCGACCCTCACGAATCCCCGCCCCGTCGAGTCGATCCATGTGGTTGGTGGCCGCCATCAAGATGACAGGATGGCAGCGAAGATCGACCGTCATGGTGAGCAAGGTATTGACCACATCCTGGTCTTCCTTGACTGTGCTGAGGTTTGCGCCATCGCGGGACACCAGAAAGCTGTCGATTTCGTCGATGAAGAACACGCAGGGTGCAGCATGGATGGCCTGGTTGAAGGCCTCCACAATGAAAGTGGTTCGGCCTCCCACATAGACACTGGCGACATCGGCGTGGGTGAGCTTGAAAAGCGGCAAACGCAACTCGCCCGCCATTGCTTCTGCAAAAATCGTCTTGCCATTGCCCGGCTCGCCAAACAGCAGGATGCCGTTGCGGGGTTCACTGGTCTTTTTGCCTTGATGGAGGACCTGTTTCGCAGCCGTCAGAATCCTCTGCTTGATGTCGTCGTTGCCAAAAATATCCACAAGGGTGAGCCTGGGGGCGACCTGGCGAGCAGGGCCGGCTGGTTCTGAGGACCCTTTGAGTTTTAACCCACTGTCGATAGGTGCCCTGGTTTTTCGCATCTTGCCATGCAGTTTGCGGTAGAGACGGTTGATCCAGTCACCCTGGAACTCACCCAGATACCCACCGTCATACAGGAGAAAAGGACTGCAAAGCCCCATGATCCCAAGCAGAAATGCATAGGTTAGAAGCTGTGGGCTTGGTCCGATGATGACCAACATCAAACACAGGCCGCCACCGATCAGGACAAGCAAAGATTGACTGGAGGCAGTTTGATTGAAGAAATTTTTGCCCGTCAGGATCTTGAGCAAAAAATGGGCACCGACCGTGATCGAATGCCAAAGCAGCGTGCCCATGACAATGGTCGTGTGCCTTGAGGCTGCGGGCCCATTGAGAGGTTTCCCAAAATGGATACTCTCGAAAACCATGGGTTCACCCCTGAAGTAGGCATCAATGGCCACGCCCACCAAGAATATCCAGCCAATCAGCACCGGGTAGATGAAGAGGTAGTCTGTGAACAGGGCTTTTCCCTGATTTTTTGTACGCATGAAACGCTCCTTTGAATTTCAGAATAGCCCGACGCGTCTGATATTCAAGGGGGCGAAACAGGTTTCATTCAAGAACAAAACATTGGCGGCCTGGCGGCCAGTTCAAATCAGGTGCTGGGCCGCAGACTCGGTCAACAATGACTGAACAATCAGACCCCTTCCGCACGTCGACACCTGTTTCCAATAGGGAGGCTCAATAGGCGATTGGCATTGATAGCCGTGGGGTTGGAATCACGGGTGCCGCCTAAATCCGGCGGACTCAGACCTGACCCGGCCAAAGTTCCAGCCTGTGGTGCGTCCGGCCTGTTTTTCGTTCATTGCACGTGAAAGACCAAAGATCTGATGCCAGGGCTCTTGCTTCTCAGTGCTGGCGTGCTAAGTTGAATACGCCAACATTCACTGATTCAGGCCGCATCAATGCACACTCGTCTGCCCTCGCCTACTTCCAATGACATTTCCTGGACCACTCAGCTCGACGACGCCATACAGTGCAACAACTTGGCACACATGTGGCAGCTGGTGCAGATCCATGCCGACCACGACGAAGGCAACCGCCAACTGGTGGATCGCATCCCCCGCATGACCCACCAGATCAACCGTCGAACCTATTTCAGTGAGCTGTTCCTGATGCCGGTGGTTGTCTGGGGTGGCAGTGATGCTTTTGAAAGCTCCTCCTGCTGGAGACAGGCCTATGCCTGTGTGGATGAGGTACTTCTCTCCTGGTTCCCGCCTCCGACCTACACAATGATTTTCCATGGCTTGCGTTCATTCGACCACCTCGGATCATGGCAGCCAGCCATCATCCGTCAGCATCTGCAGCGAGCCATGGGATCGAATTCGGTCAGCAAGATTCGCTACACCGTAGATATCATCAAGCTGCCACTGATGGCGCCCAGATTGGGTTTTGCAACCATGGTCCTGACGAGCAAACTGGGCTGGCCCGTCTTGCCGGGCGCGCGACCAGATCTGGACCATCGGCTGCGCCAGGTGATCGCATACGCGCTGCATAACACGCCAGGTTCACAAGTGCCCACCCCGATCGTCCTGCCACCAGACCGACTGAAAAATGCTGTAACCCGTGGCGTGGTTTTATGGCTTGAACAACTTCACCATGCCTGCCCGATCCTGGGCTGGAGTGCCTCGCCGCACGCGAAGTCGGCCGATGTGGTGGTCATCACCTTGCGTCTGGACAGTGAACCGTCATGGACACAATTTGCGGTCCGAAACCATCACATTGGTTTGGAAGGCCTGCGCAATATCCTTCTACAGCTACGAGCCCTGGCACCGAACCTGGAGCAGGCGAAAGACGCGTAGCTGGCGGACTTGAACCAGAAGATGGTTAAGAAGACGGGTTTGGGCCAGAAAGGGGGGGCATGGGCAAGCAACGCCCAAGCTGTTATGCCACTTTTGACTTCAAGCGACCCACTGCAGACAAAGCCACCGATCAAGTGGTCTCCTGACAGCGGTCATTCAAGGGGTTTCGAATTCGAGCCACCAATGTCAGCTTAAGGGAAACTCAATTTGCATAGTGGACTTCCCGTGACGACCATAAGCGGGTGCTCCCGGGTGGCTGCTTTAGGGCAGCAAAAAAGCGTTCCAGCTACAACAGGTATTTGGCGCACATGGGGCAGCACAAGCCACGACAAAGCCCGATCAGATCGAATTTGTCGGCAGGCTGCGCGCCCAAATCGAATCGACCGCCGTCATTCATCGATATATCAAGTGTGGGGATTGAAAATTACCCCTCCATCCCGCGCCTGAGCCGCCACTGCTTGACCAGTGCGTAAATCGCCGGAATCACGGCCAGCGTCAGCACGGTGCTGGAGATCATGCCGCCGACCATCGGCGCGGCAATGCGGCTCATGACTTCCGAACCCGTGCCGGTGCCCCACATGATGGGCAACAGGCCGGCCATGATGGCGACCACCGTCATCATCTTGGGCCGCACGCGCTCGACAGCGCCTTCCATCACAGCTTCGTACAGGTCACCGACGGCAGGATCACGCCCTTCTGCACGGCACTTGAGCTTGATCGCCTCCCAGGCATGGTCCAGGTAGATCAGCATGATCACACCGGTCTCCGCCGCCACGCCCGCCAGCGCGATGAATCCGACCGCCACCGCCACCGACAGGTTGTAGTTCAGCGCCCACATCAGCCAGATGCCGCCCACCAGCGCAAACGGCACTGACAGCATCACGATCAGCGTCTCCGTGATGCGCCGGAAGTTCAGGTACAGCAGCAAAAAGATGATCAGCAGCGTGACCGGAATGACCACCTTCATCTTCTGCATGGCACGTTCCATGTTCTCGAACTGGCCGCTCCAGGTGGCGTAATAACCGCTGGGGAAAGTCACCTGCTCTGCCACGGCTTTTTTGGCATCACGCACATACCCGCCAATGTCGCGGTCACGGATGTCAACGTAGATGTAGGCCGAGAGCAACGCGTTCTCGGTGCGGATGCCCGGCGCACCCTTGGCCACCACCACTTTGGCCAGCTGGCCCAGCGGGATCATCGCGCCGTCCATGGTGGGCACCAGCACCTCGCGGGCAATCTGCTGCGGGTCAGCGCGCAATTCACGCGGGTAACGCACAGTCACGCCATAACGCTCGCGGCCCTCCACCGTGGTGGTCACCATTTCGCCACCCAGCGCCGTGCCAACCACGTCCAGCAGATCACCCACCGCCAGGCCGTAACGCGCCAACTGGGTACGGTCGGGCTCAATGTTCAGGTAGAAGCCGCCGGTGATGCGTTCGGCAAAGGCGCTGCTGGTGCCGGGCACGGTCTTGACCACGGCCTCAATCTGGCGCGCCAGCTTTTCCATTTCAATCAGGTCTTTGCCAAACACCTTGATGCCAATCGGCGTGCGGATGCCGGTGGACAACATGTCGATACGCGCCTTGATCGGCATGGTCCAGCTATTGGCCACGCCGGGGAACTGCAGCGCCTTGTCCATCTCGGCGATCAATTTGTCCATGGT
>Ga0209066_10007600_pt1 | contig 10712 bp, 12 predicted proteins | sample All_14_2_FD_187198 | JGI IMG/M metagenome (GOLD analysis project Ga0209066, IMG submission 187198) | Freshwater microbial communities in response to fracking from Pennsylvania, USA - Allegheny Zone_MetaG_DW_15 (SPAdes) (version 2) ... | reverse complement strand
GAGGCCCGCTGCGCGGGCGCCTCAGGATGAGGACCTTTATTGTTGCTCCGAATACCTCATCCTGAGGTGCGAGCCGCAGGCGAGCCTCGAAGGACGCAGGGCGGTTCCGACTATCGCGCCTTGGCCAGCAAATCTTCGGCCGCATCCGGCGTCAGCGGCCCGGTGTGCTTGGCCAGGATCACGCCGTCCGAGCCGATCAGATAGGTCTCCGGCACGCCGGTGACGCCAAACTCCAGCCCGGCCGCGCCGTCACGATCCACCAAGCGGGCGGCGAAGGGGTCGCCCAGACGCGTCAGGAAGGCCTGGGTGTTGGGCGGGGCGTCCTTGTAGGCGACGCCGATCACCGTCACGCCCTGGGCGTTCAGCGCCATCAGCTGCGGGTGCTCGATCTCGCAGGGGGCGCACCAGGAGGCGAAGAAATTGACCAGAACCGGTCCGCCCTGAGCAGCGCTCGCCAAAGAGGTCGCCGCGCCGGTCGAGAGCTCGGGCAGGGTCAGGGCCGGCATCGGCTTGCCGACCATGGCCTGGGGCTGGACATTGGGATCGCGTTTCAGCGCGTAGCCGGCGAACAGCACCGCCAGCAGGGCCAGCACGACCAGCGGCGCGAAGGCCAGCCAGCGCTTCACGGGCGGGCGTCCAGCTCGGCCTGCAGGCGCGCCAGTTCGGCCTTCCAGCGGCGGGCCTGGGCCAGGCTGTCGACGATCATCCAGGCAAAGGCGCTGACCGTGATCCCGAAGGCCGGCCAGACGTAGATCGCGTATTTTCCGGCGTCGAAATCCATTTCAGCGCTCCGCCTCTAGTTTTCAGCCAGGCGCAGCGCCAGCGCCCGGGCCTTGCGCCGCCAGACCAGGGCGCGGATCCGCACCAGCCACAGCGATCCGAAGGCCGACAGATAGGCCAGGGTCATCAGGGCCCAGGGCCATAGATAGACGGCCGGCAGCCGGTCTTCGGGCTGGGCGAACAGGGTCGAGCTGCCCTGATGCAGGGTGTTCCACCAGTCGACCGAGAACTTGACCACAGGCAGGTTGATCAGCCCCACCAGAGCCAGGATGGCGGCGGCGCGGGCGGCCTTCTGTTCGTCCTCCAGCGCGCCGCGCAGGGCCAGATAGCCCAGATAGAACAGGAACAGCACCAGGACCGAGGTCATCCGTGCGTCCCACTGCCACCAGGTTCCCCACATCGGCTTGCCCCACAGCGAGCCGGTGATCAGGGCCAGCGCCGTGAACACCGCGCCCAGCGGCGCGCAGGCGCGGGCGGCGGCGTCGGCCAGGGCATGGCGAAACACCAGGGCCAGAAGGCTGGAAATGCCCAGAAACAGATAGACGACCATGCTCATGATCGCCGCCGGCACATGGATGAACATCATCCGCACCGTGTCGCCCTGCTGATAGTCCTCAGGGACGGTGAAGGTCAGGTACAGGCCAACCACGGCCAGCATGGCGGCGAGGGCGCCGAACATCGGCGCGGCCCACCGCGAGAAGGCCATGAACCGCTCGGGGTTGGTCAGGAAATCAAACGGGTGTCGGGCGTCCATGAAAGCTGATTAGAGCCCCGCACGAACGCCCGCAATGCGTATCGACCCTTATCGGCCGGCCTGGCGCTTCATGATGATCTTGCGCTCGTCCTTGCCCTCGCCCATTGGCGGGCCGTTGTGGCGGATGTCCAGGTGCTGGATCCGCATGCGCGGGCCGCCGGCGTGCGGGCCCAGGGCGTCGAACGCCTTCTGCTGGCTCGGCGACAGGGCGGCGTAGAAGGTCTTGGTCGCCGAGGAGCGCTTCTGGAAGGCCTCAGCCATCTTGGCCATGTGGGCGGCCTGCTTGTCGAGGCGCTCGGGCGTGGTCAGCGGCTTGTCATCGTCGCCGTCGTCGTTCCGGCTTTCCCACACCATGCCTTCGGCCATCATTTTCGGCGCCGTGGCGTCGAGATAGGTCTTCAGGGCGGCGTCCTGATCAGGGCGTAGCTGCAGCACGTCGCGCAGATGTTTGGCGTGCGCTTCGGGGTCGCGGGGCTTGCCGTGCATCATCATCGCCATGTTGTGACCGCCCATCAGGACGTCCATGGGCGGCAGTGGGGGCAGGGGAGGCAGCGGCGCCGCAGGTGGTGTCGGCGGCGTCTGGGCCAGGGCGGCCCCGCCGCTGGCGGCGATGGCGAGAACGGCGCTGGCGGCCAGGGCCAGGCGGCGTGTGGTGCTTTGCATGATGGTGTCTCCCTCGGAACCAGATCTGGCGAGAGCTTGGCCATCGGCTTATGGCGTGAAAATGTCAGGTTTGATGAACAATGTTACAGGATTGACGGAGTCCCACGCTCCGCTCTCCCCGGCGTTGGCTTCGCCGCCCTTCGGGTCGCCGGGGAGCGCGGTGTGTTGGCAGCCTCAATCCAGCGCGTTGCGGCACGCCGCCGCCATGGCCAGCGGGCTGAGCGCCACGGCCGCCGCACAATAGGCCAGCATCAGATAGAGGCCCGGGGTCCAGGCCAGGCCGCTGTTGAGGGCGTCCAGGGCCCCGGCCCCGAAAATCACCGGCGGCACGTAAAGCGGCAGTACGATCACCGCCACCAGCAGGCCGCCGCGCCGGCTGCCCAGGGCCAGACTGGCGCCCAGACCCCCCAGGAAGGCGAAGGCCAGACCGCCGAACAGGCCGCACAGCACCAGCAGTGGAATGATCTTCGGATCGGCGCCCAGGGCCAGGGCCGCGATCGGGGCGGCCAAAGCCAGGGGCGCGCCGGAGGCCAGCCACTGGGCCAGGCACTTGGCCACGGCCACGGCCTCCAGCGAGGCCGGGCCCAGGGTCAGGAGATCCAGCGCGCCGTCCTCGAAATCGCGCTCGAACAATCGCTCCAGCGACAGCAGGGCCGCCAGCGCCAGGGCCAGCCAGGCGATGCCCGGGGCCACGGCGGCCAGTTTCTCCGGCGCACGGCCCGCCGCCATCGGCAGCAGGGTGACGACGCCGGCATAGAAGGCCAGGGCCAGCAGCGGCCCGCCGCCCTTGCCCCAGGCCAGGGCCAGTTCGCGTTGCAGCAGGATCAGAAAGGCCTTCATCCGCTGATCTCCCCCCCGATCCGGGCCGTGCGGGTCGGGATCGGCAGCGGATCGTGAACGGCCGCCAGGATCATGCCGCCGCTGACCAGATGCTCGGCCATCAGCGCTCCGAAGGTCTGGCGGTGGGCGGCGTCCAGCGGGGCCATCGGCTCGTCCAGCAGCCACAGGGTGCGCGGGCTGGCCACCAGCCGGGCCAGGGCCAGGCGGCGACGCTGTCCGGCCGACAGGCGGCGAACCTCCAGGTCGAGCAGACGCACCAGATCCAGGCGCTCGGCCGCCTGACGCGCCGTCGCCGGCGATCCGCCGCTCCACAGGGTCTGGAAGCGCAGCTCCTCCCAGGCCGAGCGGTTGGATTTCAGACCATCGTGGTGGCCCACCATGTGCAGGTGCTCGGCCCGCGCTGTCTCGGCCTCGAGATCCTCGAAAATGACCCGGCCCGCGTCCGGTCGCAGCAGACCCGCCACGGCGCGCAGCAGGCTGGTCTTGCCGGCCCCGTTGCGCCCCGTCAGGGCGACGGCCTCGCCGGCCCGCAGCGCCAGGGTCAGGTCGGAGAACAGCCGACGCTCGCCGCGCGAGATGGCCAAATCCTGAATGAGAACAGTTCTCAACATGTCAAGACCTTGCCCGGTGCATGGACGTTGGCCGCGACCAAGGCTAAGAAGCCAGCGGCCGTCCCCCTCCAGCTTGTCAGGGGCGTACGCGGCGCGGGGATGGACGCTGTGGGTCCGCCTCGATCGCGCGATCCCGGGAGTGGTTTTCGGGCGGCCGTGGACAGAGAAGGGATCTCCCGAAATGGCGTCTGTGGACAGCCTTAAAGCCCGCCGCGAGCTTGTCGTCGGCGGCAAGACCTACGTCTATTACAGCCTTCGCGCCGCCGAGGAAGCCGGTCTGACCGGTGTTTCTTCGCTGCCGGTGTCGATGAAGGTGCTCCTCGAGAACCTGCTGCGCAACGAAGACGGCGTGTCCGTCGACGAACCCGACCTGAAGGCGGTCGCCGCCTGGCTGCAAAACAAGGGCGCCGTCGAGCACGAAATCAGCTTCCGCCCCGCGCGCGTGCTGATGCAGGACTTCACCGGCGTTCCCGCCGTGGTCGACCTGGCCGCCATGCGCGACGCCATGGTGGCCCTGGGCGCCGACCCGGCCAAGATCAACCCGCTCAACCCCGTCGACCTGGTCATCGACCACTCGGTGATGGTCGACAATTTCGGCAATCCGAAAGCCTATGACGACAACGTCAAGCGCGAGTACGAGCGCAATATCGAGCGCTATCGCTTCCTGCGCTGGGGCTCGTCGGCCTTCAACAACTTCCGCGTCGTGCCTCCCGGCACCGGCATCTGTCACCAGGTGAACCTGGAATATCTGGCCCAGACGGTCTGGACCAATGACGTCGACGGCGAAACCGTCGCCTATCCCGACACCGTGGTCGGCACTGACAGCCACACCACCATGGTCAACGGCCTGTCGGTCCTGGGCTGGGGCGTGGGCGGCATCGAGGCCGAAGCCGCGATGCTGGGCCAGCCGATCCCGATGCTGATCCCCGAGGTCATCGGCTTCAAGCTGACCGGCGCCATGCCGGAAGGCGCGACGGCCACTGACCTGGTGCTGACCGTCACCCAGATGCTGCGCAAGAAGGGCGTGGTCGGCAAGTTCGTCGAATTCTACGGCGACGCCCTGGCCAACCTGACCCTGGAAGACCAGGCGACCATCGCCAACATGGCGCCGGAATATGGCGCCACCTGCGGCTTCTTCCCGATCTCGGCCGCCACCGTGGCCTATCTGAAGGGCACCGGCCGCGACGCCGCCCGTGTCGCCCTGGTCGAAGCCTATGCCAAGGAACAGGGCCTGTGGTGGGAGCCGGGCGTGCCCGAACCGACCTTCACCGACGGCCTGGAACTGGACCTGTCGACGGTTCTGCCGTCGCTGGCCGGCCCCAAGCGTCCGCAGGACCGCGTGCTGCTGTCGGAGTCGGCCGCCAAGTTCGCCGAGTCGCTGACCGGCGAGTTTGGCAAGGCCGAAAACCCCGAGCTGCGCGCGCCGGTCGAAGGCGAAAACTTCGACGTCGGTCACGGCGACGTGGTCATCGCGGCCATCACCTCCTGCACCAACACCTCCAACCCCTCGGTGCTGATCGCCGCCGGCCTGCTGGCCAAGAACGCGGTCGCCAAGGGTCTGAAGGTCAAGCCGTGGGTCAAGACCTCGCTGGCGCCCGGCTCGCAGGTGGTCACCGACTATCTGGCCAAGGCCGGCCTGACCAAGCACCTCGATGCGCTCGGCTTCAACCTGGTCGGCTATGGCTGCACGACCTGCATCGGCAATTCGGGTCCGCTGCCGGAAGCCATCAGCAAGACCATCAACGACAACGACCTGGTGGCCTGCTCGGTGCTCTCGGGCAACCGCAACTTCGAAGGCCGGGTGAACCCCGACGTTCGCGCCAACTACCTGGCCTCGCCGCCGCTGGTGGTGGCCTACGCCCTGGCCGGTTCGATGAAGATCGACCTCGTCAACGAGCCGCTGGGTGAAGGCAAGGGCGGCAAGCCCGTCTATCTGCGCGACATCTGGCCCTCGAACGAGGACATCGCCGCCCTGCAGCGCAAGTCGGTCACCGAAAAGATGTTCGCCGCCCGCTATGGCGACGTCTTCAAGGGCGACAAGAACTGGCAGGGCATCAAGATCACGGGCGGCCAGACCTATGCCTGGGAAGGCGACTCGACCTACGTCCAGAACCCGCCCTACTTCCCGAACATGTCGATGACCCCCACGCCGGTGACCGACATCATCGAGGCGCGCGTCCTGGCCGTGTTCGGCGACTCGATCACCACCGACCACATCAGCCCGGCCGGTTCGATCAAGACCTCCAGCCCGGCCGGCCAGTACCTGGTTGACCAGGGCGTGCAGCCCATCGACTTCAACGGCTACGGCGCCCGTCGCGGCAACCACCAGGTGATGATGCGCGGCACCTTCGCCAATATCCGCATCCGCAACCGCATCACCCCGGATATCGAAGGGGGCGTCACCAAGCACTTCCCGTCGGGCCAGGTGATGTCGATCTATGACGCGGCCATGAAGTACCAGGAAGAGGGTCGCCCCTCGGTGGTCTTCGCCGGCAAGGAATACGGCACCGGCTCGTCGCGCGACTGGGCCGCCAAGGGCACCAAGCTGCTGGGCGTCCGCGCGGTGATCACCGAGACCTTCGAGCGCATCCACCGTTCGAACCTGGTCGGCATGGGCGTTCTGCCGCTGCAGTTCATCCAGGACGGCTGGCAGAAGCTGGAACTGACCGGCGAGGAGATCGTCTCGATCCGCGGCCTGCAGGACCTGGCGCCGCGCAAGCAGCTGATCGTCGAGCTCTACCGCCCGTCGGACGGCCGCATCGCCCGCTTCCCGGTCCGCTGCCGCATCGATACGCCCACCGAGCTTGAGTACTTCAAGAACGGCGGCGTGCTGAACTACGTGCTGCGCAACCTGGCGCGCGCCGACTAGGCGACGACACAGCGTTGAACGAGACGGCCCGCCGGAGTGATCCGGCGGGCCGTTTTCGTTTGGCAGGCGAACTTTCGCAAAAGAAGGTTGGCTTCACGGCCTCGTGAACGGTCTTCCCGAGTGATCTTGGCTTAAGTGACGCGCAATGCGTAAGGCCGCCCTTTCCCTGCTCTGTCTGGCTCTTTCGGGCCTTTCCGCCACCTCCGCCTGGGCCGCAAGGCCCCCGGTGGCCAAGACGCCTGTCGTGGTCGAGCTGTTCACCGCCCAGGGCTGCTCGTCCTGCGGCAAGGCCAACCAGCTGGCCGCCGACCTGGCCCAGCGCGATGGTGTCCTGGCCCTGACCTATTCGGTCGACTACTGGGACTATCTGGGCTGGAAGGACACCTTCGCCAAGCCGGTCTTCGCCGAGCGCCAGCGGGCCTATGTCAAGAAATTCGCCCTGCGCGACGTGCCGACGCCCCAGATGGTGGTGGCCGGCCGCGTCCAGGCCTCTGGCGCCAAGGCTGAAGCCGTCGAGGATCTGGTCAAGACCGCCGCCCGGGCCCCGACCAATCCGCCGGACATGGAATTTGTCGGCAAGACCCGTGTCGCGGTTGGCTCCGGCCCCGCTCCGCGAGGCGGCGGCGAGGTGTGGCTGATCCGGTTCGATCCGCGCGAACAGCAGATCGCCGTCAAGCGCGGCGACAACAAGGGCCAGACGATCGTTCACCGCAACGTGGTTCGGGAACTGGTTCGCCTGGGCCCCTGGGCCGGCCGTCCCAGGCTGTACCGTCTGCCCCAGGTCACCGATGCTGATCTTGAGACGGTGATTGTCGTTCAAGGGGCCAAGGGCGGCCGGATCATCGGCGTGCTTGTAGCCGCCGAGCGCTAAGCCTCTGATTCAAAATCAATTCGGCTGGTCCCGGAGGGCGTCCGATCGGGAAATCGGCGGCCGGGTCCGGCGCGGACCTCAAGACAGCAAAAAGCCCGCGCGGTTGGGGGGGAAGACCGCGCGGACTCGTTGGGAGGGGTATAGTCTGTCGGCCGACCGGCCCACGATCAAGGGGGGCTGGGGGGGCTGTTCAGGGTCCTGGACCGCGAGGTGTCCGATCGGCCGACGCTGTATTTATGGCGGCCCAAACAGGCGGTCGAACGACCGAAATAAGGTCCTTTCGCGGCGCGGCGTGACCGTCGTGTAGCCTTTAAGGCAATCGTGGCCGCGACGCCACGCTCGCCAGATCCGCTGATTTGGGTTTAGGATTCGTCCGATGGCGTTGGATCCGCAGTTTCCGTCCGCCCCCTCGCCCGGCGGCGTGACCTTTTTCGAGCGGCGCGAGCTGGATCAGCTGATGCGCCTGTACGGCCGCATGGTGGCCGCCGGCGAGTGGCGCGACTACGGCATAGCCGGCCTGTCCGACTGCGCGGTGTTCTCGATCTTCCGCCACGCCGCCGAGGCGCCGCTCTATCGCGTCGAAAAGCGCCCGGCCCTGGCCCGCAAGCAGGGGGCCTGGGCGGTGATCGGCCAGGGCGGCATGATCCTGAAACGCGGCCACGACCTGACCCAGGTGCTCAAGGTGTTCGAGAAGGGCAAGTTCTCGGTGGTTGACTGAGGACTGCAGCCGGCGTTTCAGACAAACAAAAAGCCCCGGCGGTTTCCCGCCGGGGCTTCTGCGTTTCTGCGTCAATCAAGCCTAGTTGCGGTTGCCGCCAAACAGCGACAGCAGGAACTGGAACAGGTTCACGAAGTTGATGTACAGGCTCAGCGCGCCGAAATTGGTGGCCACGCTCTGGGCCGCGGTGTCGCCGCCCAGCTCGTAATAGGTCATCTTCAGGCGCTGGGTGTCATAGGCGATCAGGCCCGAGAAGATCAGCACGCCCAGGACATTGATCGCAAAGACCAGGGCCGGGCTCCTGAAGAAGATGCTGACGATCGAGGCGATCACCAGGCCAAAGACGCCCATGATCAGGAAGCTGCCAAAGCCGGTCAGGTCCTTCTTGGTGCTGTAACCAAACAGGCTGAGGCCGCCAAAGGCCGCCGCCGTGACAAAGAAGGTCGAGGCGACCGACTCGCCGGTGTAACGCAGGAACACCGAGCCCAGCGAAGCGCCGATCAGCGTGACGATGGTCCAGTACAGAGCGCCGGCGGTCTGGGGCTTGGGGTTGCGCAGGGCGAAGCCGGCGACCAGCAGCAGAACCAGCGGCGCGAAGGCCACGATCATGTAGAGGGGCGTCACGCCGACCAGACGACCGCCCTGGACCACGAACATGAGGTCGCGAACCGCCGGAACGGAAGACGTGATGTAGGCGAGAGCGCCCGACAGGACGAGGCCCAGCGCTACCTTGTTATAGACGCCGAGCATGAAGCTGCGCAGGCCGGCGTCAACCGACATGTCGGCGCGATCCATGGGGATCGAGCGCGCATAGCCGCGGTTGAAGTCGTTCATCGAGGGAAAGCCCTTCTGATTGGTCACGTCCGAAATGGACGCCATATCGATATTGGCATCCTCCGGCCCATGCGCAAGGGATGGCTGTTGTGAGCCGCGCCGGACCGCTTAAATAGGCGCATCAATCAAAGGGCGCGCGGATGGATTATTCTGAACTGGGACGCACTGGCGTGATGGTCTCGCGCTGCTGTCTGGGCACCATGACCTGGGGCTCGCAAAACAGCGAAGACGAGGCCCACGCCCAGATGGACTATGCGCTCGAGCGCGGGGTCAATTTCTGGGATACGGCCGAGATGTATTCCAGCCCGCCCGATCCCAGGACCCAGGGCAATACCGAGCGCCATATCGGCTCATGGCTGAAGAAGACCGGCAAGCGGGGCGAGATCGTCCTGGCCTCGAAGGTGGCCGGTCGCGGCAGCGCCTTTGGCGGTCTGACCTGGATGCGCGCCGACGGCGCCCCCACCCGCCACACCCGCGCCCAGATCGACGAAGCCGTCGAAGGCTCGCTCAAGCGCCTGAACACCGACTATCTGGATCTCTACCAGCTGCACTGGCCCGACCGGCCGGTGCGGGTGTTCGGTGGCCAGACCTTCAAGGACTACGAGCAGGATTACGAGACCTTCCGCGACATTCTCCAGGCGCTCGACGCTCATGTGAAGAAGGGGACGATCCGCGCGATCGGGGTCTCCAACGAGTTCCCCTGGGGCGTGATGCGGTTCCTGGCCGAGTCCGAGAGCAAGGGTCTGCCTCGCATCGCCTCGATCCAGAACGCCTATCACCTGGCCAACCGCACCTTCGAATACGGCCTGGCCGAGATCGCCATGCGCGAGCAGGTTGGCCTGCTGGCCTATTCGCCGCTGGCCCAGGGCGCCCTGACCGGCAAATATCTGGACGGCGCCCTGCCGCCGGGCTCGCGCAAGGCGCTCTACAACCGCATGCAGCGCTATGAGGGCCCGGGCGCCGAGGCGGCGATCCGCGCCTATGTCGACCTGGCCGCCCAGCATGGCCTGGATCCCGCCACCCTGGCCCTGAAGTTCTGCGACGCTCGCCCGTTCGTGACCTCGACCATCATCGGCGCCACCTCGATGGAGCAGCTGAAGATCGCCATCGACGCCTTCGACCTGACCTGGACAGAAGAGCTGGAAAAGGCCGTCAACGCCCTCCACGCGGCGCAACCCAATCCCTGTCCCTGATCGCCCATGCTCCGCCTGTTCACCGCCATCGCCGTGCCGCCCGAGATCGGCCAGGGCCTGCTGACCCGTCAGCACGGCATCGAGCACGCGCGCTGGCGGCCGCTTGAGGCCTTCCACATCACCCTGAAGTTCATCGGTGACGTGCAGGAACCGGTGGCGGCCGAACTGGACGAGGCCCTGGCCCAGATCGAGGCGCCGGCCCTTGATCTGGAGCTGGCCGGCGTCGGCCATTTCGGCGAGGGCGCCGAGATCCACGCGGTCTGGGCGGGCGTCGAGGAAAACCCGGACCTGCGCCGCCTCGCCAAGGCCAATGAGCGCGCCGCCCGTCAGGTGGGCCTGAAACCCGAGGCGCGGCTCTACACCCCCCACGTCACCCTGGCCTATCTCAAGCGCCCCGCCGTTCCCGAGGTCGGCGCCTGGGTCCAGGCCAACAACCTGCTGCGCTCGCCGCCGTTTCGGGTGGAGCGGTTTGGGCTCTATTCCAGCTGGCTGGGCGGCGAGGGCTCGGTCTATCGGCTGGAGCGGGAGTATCCGCTGGGCTGAGGGCGCGCGCCGCCGGAAGCGGACGTTTCGAAGTTC
>Ga0209066_10007598_pt1 | contig 10714 bp, 7 predicted proteins | sample All_14_2_FD_187198 | JGI IMG/M metagenome (GOLD analysis project Ga0209066, IMG submission 187198) | Freshwater microbial communities in response to fracking from Pennsylvania, USA - Allegheny Zone_MetaG_DW_15 (SPAdes) (version 2) ... | reverse complement strand
GTCCTGATCATCCAGGCGCAAGCTCAACTGCATTGCGTGCAGCGGCACACTATACACAGTCTTTCCCCTTCTCTTCAGACACCCTCACCGTCTGCCGGTGACAATTCGGCAGAAGAGGTCTTTTGCAGTGACCTCATACGCCTGTTTTTTTATCTTGTCAAGCGCGTCTGTTCAAGTTAGAGAAAAATTTTTGTTTCAACCGCGCACACCTGGCGTACGGCGCAGCCTCGGACACGCGGATAGCCGAGCGGTTTCGGCCCGGAAACAGCACGGGTGGCCCGCCCATCCCGTCCTAGAACGTGGCGGCGAGCGACTGAGCCTTCGCAAGGGCGGAAACCTCGCGTTCACCGAAAAGTTCGGGGGCGGCCAGGGTCGGCTCGACGGCGATCGACTGGATGCCGGCAAACCCGATGAACCCCAAGGCCTGCTCCAGATAGCGCGTCTGCTGATCAAAGCCTTCGGCAGGCGAGCCTTTCGAATAGTCACCTCCCCGGGCGTAAACGACGCACACCGGCTTGCCGGTGACCAGCCCCTTATAGCCCTCGGAGGGAGAGAAGGAGAAGGTGTACCCAGGCTGCGTGATGATGTCGATATAGTGCTTCAGCCGGTAAGGAATGCCGAAGTTCCACATCGGGACCGCGAGGAGATATTTATCCGCAGCCTTGAACTGCGCGATGACGGACTCGATCCCTTGCCAGGCCGCGGCCTCCTCAGCGGAAAACTTCTGTCCGTGAAGGATGGAGTACTTGGCCTGCACCGCCACCCCGTCAAACGCCGGCAGAGCCATCTTAAACAGGTCGACCGTGACGACCTTGTCGTCAGGGTTCGCCCGCAAATAAGCCTGAACAAAGGCGTCAGCGACCTTGCGCGAATGCGACCGTTCTGCGCGGGGCGACGCCTGAAGATAGAGGAGTGTTTTCATGTTTTAATTTTATCCCTTGGGTCCAGTTTATTCAAGCTCCGCTTTCGGCAGCAGAATCACATCCGCTTGTTCATCTCGCCGATCTTCGCAAGGATCGCAGACTCCTCTTCGTGGTACATCTCCTGAATCATCGGATCGGTGAAGTCATAGACCCTCTCCTCGAACGTCGTCGTCTCCAGACGCCCGAAGAGGCGCTGCTCCGCCTGAAGAATGTCCTTGCCGTAGATGTGGAACGAGTCGGCCTGCCAGTTCATGCGCCCGAGCTTCACCGTCTTGCCGGTGCGCCGCGCGATCTCGTCGGCGATCACCTCCTTATTGAACATGACGAACCCGAACATGTTCATGAAATTGGCGCCCCAGGCATCATTGCTGCGGAAGCGCACGTTCGCGTTCAGCCACTGCACGCCCTGCCCGTCTTCCAGAATACGGTACCAGATGGACTGCAGGCAGGGCGGATCGTAACAAGTCAAATCGAGGCTGGGCATCCAGGTGATCATCTGGGCTTGTCGCGTGAACGGCTGGGCGCAGAGCTTGCTGATAACGTATTCGACCTGGTCCACTTGAAACGGCCCGGCAAAGACCGCCTTGCCGTCGCGGTTCTCTTTCCACTGCCCGTAATTCTGAAGACGCCCATGGTAGGTGTACTCCCACCGCGTGTCCGCCGGGTCGTTAATGGCCTTGACCCAACTGTCTTTGCGCCCCTCCAGCTCGTAGACATACTCCCGCAGGTCTGCGATCCCGCCGGGGAAAGCCTTGTGGATCATCGGTTCCGCGAACGGCTCGTCGATCGTCATGTTCATCGTCGCGTCGATACTGAGCGGATCGCCGGGCTTGTCATACTGGGTACCGAGCCGGACCCCGTCGCGGTAGAGGGCGATCAGGGCCTTCTCAAAGGTTTCGGCAAGAGAGCGTCCGTGTACGGTCAGCACAGGGATGTTGAGCATATGGGCTACCTTTCATGAGGTGCAACACGTTACGGGAGACTTTTCACGACATCGTTATTGTACAAAAAGATGGCTCTTCCTGAAAGCACGACCTGACTTCGCGTCCCCGGAAGTTCACCGCCGCGCCAGACAGCTCCACCTTGCATCCTCCGCCTTCAACCGCTATTCTTCAAATTTACGGCTGGAAATATTCTGGCATGTTGTTGAAAGCAAAACAAAGGGAGAATTTGGTTATGGGAACGACATTTGTCAAGAATGCGGTTCTATGCGTTCTGTTTATCGCCGGCTCGGCGGCAGCAGCAGCGGCAGCGGATTACTACCAGGTCCGCGGAGGAATCCCCAACAGCCAGTACTATTTCAAGAACGACAAGGTCGGCAACCAATACCTGTTCTTCATCGGCAACTCCGCCTTGGCCGGAGCGGGCCTGAAGGATCCGGCTCTCCGTTACTCCGCCCAGATGGTGAAGGGCTTCAAAAAGCACTTCCCTGCGGCGGGCATGAACGAGACGCGGCATATGTATCCGGGAGGAAGCTGGTTCGGCCAATTCCGCTGCAGCCGCGGGCAGCCGGTGTTCGGCGAAGTGATCTGCAGCGGTCATCTGGCGATCCTCGATTTCGCCGCAGATGACCGCGGCGCCGATATCGAGCAGGTCAAGGCCTCATTGGAAGGGGTGGTCCGCCAAGTCACCCTCTACCGCGCCACCCATAGCCGCATCCTCGTCTATACGCTGACTCCCGAAATGCTTCAAGCGTACAAGGCTGGACAAACTCCAGCGTACATTCAGGTCAGCGAACAGATCGCCGAACACTACGGCATTCCCAGCCTGAACCTGGCGAAGTTTGCGGCGGACAAGATCATCGCCGGCGAGATTTCGTTCGAGGCCTTCTCCGACGACGGGGTCAACCCGACCGATGCCGGCGCCAAGATCTACGCCGATGCGGTCGCGGCGTTCTGCGATGCGCTGCTGACCGCCTATCCGGTTCCTGAAACGCCCAAGGCGTACGTTCTGCCAGCCCCGCTGTATCCCCAAACGGATGACAATGGCCGCATCATTGCCTACGAGAACCCGCAGGTCAACCGGTCCGGCAGCTGGAAGCCGGGGCAGGCGAGCCCGATTCCTCCCTTCCGCCACCTGCTGATCTCCGCGCAGCCCGGCGATTCTATGAAGCTGAAGTTCATGGGGTCGGAGATCGGCCTCATCGATGTCGTCGACAAGGACAGCGCGGAGTACGAATACGCCATCGACGGCGCAGGGTTCAAGAAACTGGCCGCGCCGAAAGACGTGACCGCCCCGACCATGCGCCCGGTTTCATTGGCGAAGGGGCTTGACCGGAGCGTGGAGCATGAGCTCCTCCTCAAGGTCGCCTCGCCCGGCACGGCGCGCATGGGCGGTTTCCTGCTCAACGGAAAAGTGACCGACACCCACGCCGGCAAGAGCACCTTAGAGCGAATTGACGCGATCTATGCCGCCATGGATCCGCTCACCTATCAGCCGCCTAAAGGACGCTTCGCCAACATCCCCAAGACTTTGTCGAAGCTGCGCGACGGCGGCGAACTGCGCATGGTGCTTCTGGGCGACAGTATCATGGGCAACACCTCCGGGTCATCCTTCGAACTGCTGCTCATGCGTGACTACCCGAAATGCAAGATCGTCAAGATCGCCTCATTGCGAAGTTCGACCGGCTGCAAATACTACCGCGAAGAAAACCGTGTCCAAGACTACGTGCTCAAGCACAATCCCGACCTTCTGGTCATTGGAGGCATTTCAAACGGCGGCGATGCCGAAGCGGTCCGGTCCGTGGTTCAGCAGGTAAGGGCCAAGAAGCCGGACACTGAGGTTCTGCTGCTGACGCCGGTTTTCGGCGCCATGCGGGACGAACACATCAAGAGCTTCACGCGAGAGATCGACACGACCACAAGCAACTTCCGTTTCAACATGCAGAAAGTCGCGGCAGAGGAGAAATGCGCCTTCTTCGACATGACCGGCCCTTGGTGGACATACATTCAGGAAAGCGGCAAGACCTACGGCTGGTTCATGGGTGATTCGGTCCATGCCAACGACCGCGGGTGCCAGATCATTGGCCGCCTGCTGCAAATCTGGTTCAAGCCCGACTGAACCTCATTCCGACTGAACCTCATTTCTTTTCCCAAGTCAAAGCTGCTTGTCAAAACGCCCTCTTTCTTTACAAAGGGACAGGTATTTAGAATAAATTGTCATTGCGGCCGGACAGGCCAGGTGGTAGAGTCAGGGTGTTTAAGTCGAAGGAGGTGGCCATGAGACATGCCAGAGTCAAAGCTGAGGGCTGCGGTTGCTACCATGTGGTGAGCAGGATCGTAGACCGGAACTTTCGCTTGGACGATAAGGAAAAAGAAATTTTTCGGATCATGATGCGCCAGGCAGAAACGTTCTGCGGGGTAAAGATACTGACCTATGCCGTCATGTCTAACCATTTTCATCTGCTGGTCGTGGTACCGGAACGCGGTGAGGTCGGAGAAGACGAACTGTTGCGCCGCATGAAGGTCCTCTATGGACGGACCTATACCTCCAATATCCAAAAACAATGGACGGAATGGCGGAATACAGGCGCAATCTATCTCGTTGAGGACCAGCAGAATAAGTTACGGATGCGCATGGGTGACATCAGCGCGTTCGTGAAAACCATCAAACAGCGCTACAGCATGTCCTATAACGGCCGACACGGCAGGAAAGGAACGCTTTGGGAGGACCGCTTTAAGAGCGTGCTGGTCGAGAATTCCGAAAGTGCCAAGGCCACGGTAGCCGCCTATATCGACCTCAACCCGGTCCGCGCGAAACTCGTTGACGATCCCAAGGACTATCGCTGGAGCGGCTACGGCGAGGCCTGCGGCGGAGGCAAGACCGCACAAGAAGGACTGTTTGCCGTTCACGATTCACGGCACATCGAACAGCCCGGAGGTTGGCGGCATACCGCCAAACGCTACCGAATCCTCCTCTATACGGCAGGAGAAGAACGACGCACTGAGTATGAAAGCCGCATCGTACGACCAGGGATCACAAAAAAAACTGTCGACCGCGTAATCGAAAACGGAGGAAAATTGACACTCCAACAGGCGTTGCGTTGCCGCGTTCGGTATTTCACGGACGGAATGGCCGTAGGGACCCAAGCATTCGTGAACGGCGTGTTCGAACGAAACCGACTTTTTTTCGGCCCGAAACGAAAGGACGGGGCACGTATAATGCGTTTTGCAGACTGGGGAGAACTGCGTGTGGCACGTGCGCTTCGGGTTTCACCCATACAGGCACCCCTGACAAGCGGATGACGGTTATATCTCCCTCAAAGTTTGAAGAGACCCCATCCATCCTGTCGGGCCCTTGCAGTGTACATACTGCTCTAGACGATTCCCGCGCCGCGCAAAATGCTGCGTCCTCCAGCCTGGGGCACGATCTGAATCTGCGTGCGAACGCGCTCCTTGATGGCGGGAACGTGCGAAATGATGCCGATCAGCTTGCCCTGCCGCTGAAGACCCGCCAACGTTTCCAGCGCCGTGTCGAGAGCGTCTTCGTCGAGCGTGCCGAAACCCTCGTCCAAAAACAGGGAGTCCACGCGTAGCTGACCGCTGGCCATGCCCGACAAGCCCAGCGCGAGGGCGAGCGAAACGAGGAAGGTCTCGCCGCCGGAAAGATTGGAAACAGCACGACGAACATCGCCCTGTTCACGGTCAATCATCTCAGGTAGCAGCTCCTGACTCTCCGGAGCCCAGGCCATCTCGTAGCGGTCGCGCGTCATGCGGGCCAGATGAGGATTCGCCATCTGCAACAGACGGCGCAAGGTGATCCCCTGAGCATACCGCTTGAAGCGCGCACCGTTTTCTCCGCCAATCCAGCTGTTCAGAGACTCCCAGTGTGCGAAGAGCGCCTTTTGCGCCTCCAGCGCCGTGCCCTGCTCGCGCCGCAGCAGCACAGCTTCATCATCCGCCTTGAGCGCGGCCTGAAGGTCCGCCACGCGCTGCGTCTGCTGTTCCAAAGCCGCCCGTTTCTCTGTCCGCTCCGCGAGCACCTCCTCGATGGATCGTTGGGTCAGAGCCTCGGACATTTTCCGCGACAATAGCTCCTCGGTCTGGGAACGCCGGCCCTTCAGTGAACTACCGGTTTGAGCAAGCTCCTCTTTTAACGCTTGGCTGCGCGCCACGTCCTTGTCGTTCCACCGCGCATCCAGCCAGTGCGGCTCGTTGCTGAAGCCTGCGCTCACCAGCGCCGCCTTCAGCTTGTCCGTGACCGCCTGTACTTCGCGAACCACCTCTTCGCCGCTCGCGATGCGCTCCTTCAATTCCTCGCGAGAGCTCTCGTAACGGGCCTGCGCATCACGCAGACCCTGTTCGAAAACGCGAACGGCATTCTCCTGCCGAAGGAGCGCGGCTTCCGCGCTCTCGGCCGCTCCGCGCGCCGCTTCAACAGCCTGTTCGAGATTCCGCAGCCTCTGCTCGATCCCGTCCAACTCCTTCTGCGCGGCGGCGAGTTCCGGCAACGGGATGCCGCTCGAATAGGGATGTTCCGTCGCGCCGCACAACGGGCAGGGAAAGCCTTGTTCCAACAGCGCCCGCTGATCTTCGAGACTTGCCACGCGTTTGACCAGCTCGACCTTCTCACGCGCCAGCCTCAGCGTAGACTCCAGGTCGGGGCGGCGAGCGGCGCGCTCGGACTCGGCCCGCGCCCGCTCAGCCTGGGCGGCGTCCTTATTTATTCGAAACGCATCGAGCGCAGGCAGCGCGGCGGAATGTGCGCGGTTGGCCTCCAGCGAAAACAGGGCGCACCTTACGAGCGGCCACCCCCGCTCTTCCGCCGTCGGCGGACCCGCTTCCGGATGAGTCAGAAGCCGGTCGGCTACGGCCAACTCCCGCCGCCAATCATCGAGCGCCGCGGCGGCGGCGGCCACATCGACGGGCCGGGAAGCCCAGACCTTGACGCGCTGCCACGCCAATTTCCGGATCGCGTCCGCTTTCGCGTATACGACATCGACCGCGCGGGCCGCTTCGGCTCGGGCGAGTCTTTCCAGAACGGGCGCGGACTGCCTCACACGGTCGTCATATGCGACGCCTTCCTGCTGCAGCCGGACGAGCTCACCGCGCAGGGTGTTCAGGTGATCCAGCCATGCGTGCTCGCGTTGCAGACGTTCGACCGCGTCGCTCAATTCCCGCTTTGCCTCGCGTGCGGCAGTGCACTCGCAGAGCAGAGCCGCCCGGGACTCATCGTCAAGGACCCGCACAGACGCTTGCTGCTGGGTCAGGAGTGCGACCTTGTCGCGTTCCTGCTGATAGCGCGCGAAGACCTCCGCCCCGATCTCTGAGTAGATCTCCGTGCCGGTGACCTGTTCCAGAATGCCGGAACGCTCGTCGTCCTTGGCTTTGAGAAAGGCGTCGAACTGCCCCTGCGCCAAGAGGACCGAGCGCGTGAACTGCTCGAAGGTCATGCCGGTGGCCCGGGCGACCGCATCATCCATCCCGTTGAGCCGTTCGCAGAGCGTCTTGCCGTTCGTCAAACAGGTGAGGGAGCGCTTGGCGGGCTGGAGATTGCCGCCTGTTTTGGCTCGCGCGCGATGCTGTGACCACGTACAGAGGAAACGTTGGCCATGGGTTTCGAAGGTGACCTCGGAAAGGGCGGAGCTTGTGCCGCGCGTCATGACCTCGTTCGTCTCTTTGGAAATCTTCTGGCGGACCGTGCGGCCGTACAGCGCGAGGGACAGCGCATCGAGCACCGAGGTTTTGCCTGAGCCGGTCGGGCCGGTCAGGGCGAAGAGCCCGTCCCGGAAGGCAGGGTCCTCAAAGTTGATGGCCCACTCGCCCGCGAGCGAGTTGATGTTGGCGAAGCGCAGAAAGAGGATCCTCATGGCTGCGCCTCCGCCGTGATGCGGGCCGCGTTGAAATCGTGCAGCAAGCCGTCGAACAGGGCCGTATAGGCGGAACGTTCACCCTCGGTCAACGTCTCTTCGGCGAGGCGCATCTGAAAGACTTCGGACGGCGTCAGGGTGTCGAGCCGGATCTCATCGGAGGAAACCCGGCCAGACCACACGCGGTTGGGACGGCTGTTGCGGCGGACCAGAATCTTCACGGGCGTGTCGCGCACGAGCACAGAGAGCTCGTCCCAGAAAGCGGAGAGTTCCCCTTCGCCTTCGGTCACCTGCACGTCGGTCCAGACCGACTCGCCAGCCTGGACGAGAGCGGAAAGGCGCGCCTTGATGGAATCGGGCGTGCCGGTCACCTGTTCCATTTTCTGAAAGACGGGCACGGGCACAACGCGCACCTCGACCGGTTCGCCTGCGTTTGCGCCGAAGGTCGCGAGGACGACCGACTTCCCGCCGGGGGCTTCCGAAAAACTCATAGGGATGGGCGAGCCCGCGTAACGGCAGGCGGGATTGCCGCCGATCGCCTGCGGCAAGTGCAGATGGCCCAGCGCGAAATAGTCGGCCCTCGGCAGCAGGGCACTCGCGAACCCGTCGAGCCCGCCGACGGCACGGGCGCGCTCAGAATGGTCATCCGAGAATGTCGCGTTACTCAGGAAACAGTGCCCCGTGAAGATGAGGGGAACCTCGCGTCCGGCTTTCGCGCGCGACACGGCCCGGGCGACCTCGGCCACGCGGGCGTAGTGAGTCCGGAACCCGGCCTCGCGTTTCGCATCGCGCTCGTCCTCGCTCTCGCCTTCGGCGGCGGAGCGCAGGTCGCCCTCGCGCAGATAGGGCACCGCACCGATCACGAATCCTGAACCCGCCTCGGCTCCCGGCACCCAGACCACCTCACCGGCGGGATCTTCCGTCGCAACGCCGACGACGCGGGTGTTGAGGTGCGCCAGCACTTTTTCGGGAGAATCGAGCAGAGAAGGCGAGTCGTGGTTGCCGCCGACGACGACCACAGCGCGGCAGAGAGCGGCTTGGAACACGTCGCCGAGAAAAGAATAGTAGAGTTCGAGGGCACGGTTCGACGGAGTAAAGGTGTCAAAGACGTCTCCCGCGATCACCAGCGCATCGGGCCGCTCCTCGCACAGAAGCCCTTTCAGCCACTCCAGAAAAAGCGCGTGCTCGCCGGCACGGTCTTGCTCGTGCAGTTTTCCACCCAAGTGCCAGTCGGATGTGTGGAGGAGTTTCATTGGGAGACAGAGCCGTCATAAGCGCGAACCCGAGAACCCGACGACTCCCACATATTGAAAGGTGTGGAAGGGCCGATCGTTCAGCCGCTCTGGGCGCTCTTCTGCAAGCGCTTGAGCTGTCCCGAAACAGACATCCTTTGCATCGGGCTCATCTTGTCGATCAAAAGCACGCCATTGAGGTGGTCGACCTCGTGCTGAATGGCGCGCGAGAGCAACCCGCGGGCCGAAACGGTCTGCCGCACACCGGCCAAGTCGGTATAGGCCACCGTGACCTTGTCCGCACGGGTGATCGGCGCGCCGATCTCGGGAAAGCTGAGGCACCCCTCCTCATTGCGCTGCTTGCCCTCGGTCGCGGTGATTTCCGGGTTGATCAGCACCAGCGGCATGGCGATCGTGGCGTTCCACTCGCGGCAATCCTCTTTTTCGGCGTCGCGCGGCACGTCGATGACGCAGACACTCTCGGTGTGCCCCACTTGCTCGGCGGCCAGCCCCACACCCTTGGCGGCATACATGCTCTCCAGCATGTCCCGCACGAGTTGGCGCACCGCATCCGTCACTTCCGCCACAGGCTTCGCCTTCTGGCGCAAGATGTCATGCCCAAATGTCACGACCGGTAAAATCACGCGAACCTCTCTTTCAACCGATAAGATAAAAAAGCGGGTGGCCCTTTACAATGCCAAAATGACCCTTTCGCGCCAAACGCAACAGGGACCACGTCAACAACGGCTACTGTTCCGTCCTCATCTCGCGCGTCATGAGCGAACCGACGGCGTCGCGTGCGGCCAACCCCTCATAGCAGAGGGAGTAGACGACGTCTGTGATCGGCAGAGAGACCCCGTGGGTGCGCCCGAGGGTATGGATCACTTTGGCGTTCCAGACGCCCTCGGCCACCATCTTCATGCTGCCAAGGATCGCCTCGATCGCCTCGCCCTTCCCCAGACGCTCGCCGACCGAATGGTTTCGGCTATGCCGACTCGTGCACGTCACGATCAGGTCGCCAACCCCGCTCAATCCCGAAAACGTCGCCGGCTTGGCCCCCAGAGCAAGCCCGAACCGCGTGATCTCCGCCAGCCCGCGGGTGATCAGGGCCGCCCGCGTGTTGTCCCCGAAACCCAGCCCGTCCGAGGCGCCGACCGCGATCGCCACCACGTTCTTGACCGCTCCGCCGATCTCGACCCCGAGCGGATCCGTCGAGGTGTAGACTCGGAAGAGCGACCCGCTGAACAACTGCTGGACCCGCTTCGCCAGTTCCTCATCCTCCGATGCCGCCACAACGGCGGTGGGAATCTGCCGAGCCACCTCCTCGGCATGGCTCGGTCCAGAAAGGACCGCGATCGCGTCGAGACCCAGAATCTCGCAGGCCAGTTCGCTCATACGGCAATGGGTCTTCTCACAAAGCCCCTTCGTCAAGCTGACGACCATTGCGCCGGGCGGGATCAGCCCCACGAACGCCCTGCAAACATCCGCGTAGAATTTCGACGGCGAGGCCAACACGACTACGTCCGCACCCGCGATCGCCTCACCGGGGTCCGACGTCCAGCGCAACGTCTCTGGCAACGGGATCCCCGGCAGGAACCGCGTGTTCTCCCGCTCGCGGCGGATCTCGTCGATCACCGCCTGGAACGGCCCCCAGAGCGTGACTGAATGTCCATAAGAATGGAGCAGGAGCCCGATTGCGGTGCCCCATCCCCCGTCGCCGATAATCGTGATCTTCATGAACGCTTCCCTGC
>Ga0209066_10007597_pt1 | contig 10714 bp, 9 predicted proteins | sample All_14_2_FD_187198 | JGI IMG/M metagenome (GOLD analysis project Ga0209066, IMG submission 187198) | Freshwater microbial communities in response to fracking from Pennsylvania, USA - Allegheny Zone_MetaG_DW_15 (SPAdes) (version 2) ... | reverse complement strand
TCACCGGCAAGCGCATCGGCGGCGGCGGCATCATCCGGGAGGCGACCTACCAAAACCAGGAGGACAGTTCGTCCAACCTGACCTGGACGGTGAGCCCGGTTTCCCGCGCGGCGCGCGCCGAGCAGCTGGGCCAGCGCGGCGTCGTCATCTGGCTGACCGGCCTGTCCGGCTCCGGCAAATCCACGCTGGCGACCGGCCTGGACGGGCAATTGCACCGTCGCGGCCTCAGCAGTTACATTTTGGACGGCGACAACCTTCGCCACGGCCTGTGCTCGAATCTCGGATTCTCCGACGAGGACCGCTCGGAAAATATCCGCCGGGCGGGCGAAGCGGCGCGACTGATGGCCGACGCGGGATTGATCGTGATTTGCTCGTTGATCTCGCCGTTCCGCGCGGACCGGAACCGGGTGCGGGAAATCTGCCATCGTGACGGGATTCCCTTCGCCGAGGTGTTCGTGAATGCGCCGTTGGAAGTGTGCGAGGACCGCGATCCGCGCGGCCTTTACAAACGCGCCCGGGCGGGCGAAGTGCCGCAATTCACGGGCATCAGCTCCCCTTACGAAGCGCCCGAAAAGCCGGAACTGGAAATCCGCACCGGCGAACAGGATCTGGCGGAGTCGCTCAAGGTCCTGCACCATTTCGCGACCGACTTTGCCCATCCGGCCAAGGTCGAAGGCCAGGAATTCCAAAAGGGAGCGGGAATCTAACGATTGCGGATTTTGGAATGCGGATTGGAAAGTCACCGATCCGCATTCTTTCTCCGCGTCAGTCCTTCTTCGCCTGCTTCTTTGCCACGAAGAAGGAGCCGATGACGATCGCCGCCGCGAGGGCCTGCGCGACGAGCGTTTCCACGGTCGGGAAGATCGAGAACCAAAGCCCCAGCCAATCGGGCATGTAAGGTTCGAGCCAGGGAATCGGCGTGGTCGGAATCCATTGGGCGAGCTGCATTTCCTGGGCCTGTTCGCCGACCATGACCAGCAGGACCACGCCGAGCAGGACGCCGGTCAATTCCAGCATTTTGCGATACGGCAGCTTGTGGTGCGCGATGAAGGTGATGACGGCCACGATGCCGGAGAAGAAAATACCCAGCGTCGCGCCGAGAAAAACGGTCCAGCCGCCGAGCCGGAGATTGTAGCTCTGAAGAAACAGGACGACCTCGAATCCCTCGCGATAAAACGACGCGAAGCCCAGCAATCCCAGTCCCCAGTAAAGTTTTGCCGCGCTGATCTCTTCCTTGATCGAACTCGCCTGCAACTCCTTCTTCTTCTTGTTGTGCAGCGAAATCCACCCGCCCCAATACAGCTTGTGGAAAAACCAGTTCATGATGACGAGCAGGACCACGATGGCCAGGAGCCCCGTCCACGCCTGAACCTGGAGCGCGTCGAAATTGTCGGTCAGGTCGCCGATGATCGATACCGCGATGAACCAGGTGATCAGGGTGGCGATCGCCCCGATGCCGGCGCCGACGGCCACCGGTTTGCGGTGATGCGCCGTTTTGCCGATCATGCTCGCGGTGATGGCCGCCAGCACGAGGATGCACTCCAACCCCTCGCGAAACACCAGAATGCCAATGCCGAGAATGGCCGCGAACCGATCCGTGTCCGGGTGGGTCGGATCCGGGGCTCCCGCGGCGGTGACGAAGGCCCAAACCAGCCCCGCGATGACCAGGGCGCCGCCGATGACCAGCAGCGTTCGCAGCAGAAGATTCAGCGGTTTGGGATTTGCAATTGCCGCATCGGCCATGGATCCATCCGGGTTGCTCATGGCCCGCAGGCTCGCAAAGAGCCGGGGGAAACGCTATCCCATCCTTGCGAAAGATTTGCCCGGGGTTGCGCCGTTATTTCAGCGGATGCTTTTTCAAGTGGGCGATCAATGCCTGGAACCGCGGCAGCGCGTTGTCGCTGATGTGGTGTTCCAGCCCCTCGATGTCCGCGTGAAATTCCGCGGGGTCGAGACCGAGCAGCGCAAAAAGTTCGGTCAGGGTGGCGTGCCGCTGCTGCACCGAACTGGCGACCGCCTGTCCGCTCGGGGTCAGGACGAACCCGCGATACGGCTCGCGTTTGAGAAAGCCCAGGTCGGCCAGCCGTTTGATCATGATCGACACGCTGGGGCGGATCACGTCCAGTTCATCGGCCACGTCCGAGACGGAGGCATAGCCGTTCCGCTCCACGAGGTTGGAGATGCTTTCGAGATAATCCTCCGCGCTTTCCGTCAGCCCCGAGCGGTGATGGGCGCTCAGCTTCGACCGCTTCTGGCGGGAGGGCAGGGGCTTGGAGACGGATGATTTCTTGCGAACGGGCATTGGGCGCGCATCTTGGATTCTAAATCCTAAGCCGCCAAGCCAAAATACGCAAAAATTTGTCTATACAAACTTTTATTGTTGCCATGCCATCCGAAAGCCTTTAAGGAGGATCAGTATGAAATTTTCCGTTTTTGGCATTCTCCCGGCGGCGCTGGCTTTTGCGGTCCTTCCATTGCCGGCCCGCGCGGCGGATAAACCCAAGAAAGTGGTGACGTCCTTCACCATCCTGGCCGACATCGCGCGGAACGTGGCGGGCGATGCCGCCGTGGTGGAATCCATCACCAAACCCGGCGCGGAAATCCACGAATACGAGCCCACGCCGCTGGACATCGTGAAGGCCCAGTCGGCCGATCTCGTGATCAACAACGGCATGAACCTGGAGCTCTGGTTCGAAAAATTCTACGGCGAACTCCGCGGGGTTCCGCGGGTCGTCGCGACCGAGGGCATCACGCCGCAGGGGATCACCACCGGACCTTACACCGGCAAGCCAAATCCCCACACGTGGATGTCGCCGCGGAACGTCATGATTTACGTGGAAAACATCCGCAAGGCGCTCGTCCAGCTCGATCCCAAAAATGAGGCGGTTTACAATCGCAACGCCGCCGCCTATGACGAGAAGCTCCGCCAGCTGGATGCGGAATTGAAGGCCAAGCTGGCGCCGATCCCCGAAGACCGCCGCTGGCTCGTCAGCAGCGAGGGCGCGTTTTCCTATCTCACGCGGGATTATGGAATGAAGGAGGCTTACATCTGGCCGATCAACTCGGACGAACAGGGCTCGCCGCAGCAGATCAAGCACCTCGTCGATCTGATCCGGCAGAACCATATCCCGGCGAATTTCAGCGAAAGCACCATCAGTGACAAACCCGCCCGCCAGGTGGCCAAGGAGTCCGGAGCGAAATACGGCGGCGTGCTTTACGTGGATTCACTGACCGCCCGGGACGGCCCCGCGCCGACGTTGCTGGATCTGCTGAAAACCAACGCGGACACGATCGTCAAAGGATTGCAGCCATGAACGAGCCGGCCAGTCTCGCGGTCGATGAGGTGATGGTGCGCTACCGCAATGGCAACGTCGCCCTGCACGACGCCTCCTTCCGCCTCGCCGCGGGCACCATTTGCGCCCTGGTCGGCGTGAACGGCAGCGGCAAGTCCACGATGTTCAAATCCATCATGGGCTTCATCAAGCCCACGAAGGGCAGCGTGCGGATTTCCGGCCTGCCCGTGGCCCGCGCGTTGCGGCGGAACCTCGTGGCCTACGTGCCGCAATCCGAGGAAGTGGATTGGAACTTTCCGGTGAGCGTGCGGGATGTCGCGATGATGGGCCGTTACAGCGCGATGAATTTTCTGCGGATCGCCCGCCCGTTGGATCAACGCATCGTCGAGGAAAGTTTGCGGCGCGTCGGCATGCTCGATTACCAGAACCGCCAGATCGGCGAGCTTTCCGGCGGCCAGAAAAAGCGCGCCTTTCTCGCCCGGGCGCTGGCGCAGCAGGGCCGCATCATGCTGCTCGACGAGCCGTTCACCGGCGTCGACGTCAAGACGGAGACGGCGATCATCGCGCTGTTGCAGGAGCTCCGCGAGGAAGGGCACGTCATTCTCGTGTCCACGCACAACCTGGGTTCCGTGCCCGAATTTTGCGACCAGGTCGTGCTCATCAACCGCACCGTGCTCGCCGCGGGCCCGACCGACGAGGTGTTCACGCAGGAAAATCTCACGCGCGCCTTTGGCGGCGTGCTGCGCGAGATCAAATTTGACCGCACCCTGCCCGAACCGACGGCGGATCGCTCGGTGCTGGTGATGGGCGACGACGAGCGCCCGCTCGTTCTGGAAGCCGGCCGGCACATTCGCGAGCACGGGACGGAATCCACGGAGGAGGAAAAGAAACCGTGAACCTGCTGCAAATGCTGGCGGAGCCGTTCGCGTATGACTTCATGCGCAAGGCCATCTTCGTCGGCGCTTCCGTCGGCCTGGTCTGCGCGGTGCTGTCGTGTTTCCTCACGATGAAAGGATGGGCGCTGCTGGGCGACGCGCTGTCGCACGCCATCGTTCCCGGCGTGGTGGTGGCGTATCTGTTCCAAGGTTCGTTCGCCGTTGGCGCGTTCATCGCCGGGCTGCTCTCGACGCTGGGCATCGGCTGGGTGAAAAGCTGCACGCGGCTGCGCGAGGATGCCGTCATCGGGGTGGTCTTCACGGCCTTCTTTGCGCTGGGCATCGTGCTGCGTTCGATTTTTCCCAGCAACATCGATCTCAAGAACATCATGCTCGGCAACCTGCTCGGCATCTCCGACGCCGATGCGGTGCAGTGCCTGGTCATCGGGGCGATCGCGCTGGGCGTCATCGCGCTGCGCTGGCGGGATCTGATGTTGTTCTGCTTCGACGCTAACCACGCCCGCAGCCTCGGATTGAATCCGCAGCGCCTGTATTGGCTGTTCCTCGCCGTGCTTTCCCTGGCGACGGTCGCCGCGCTCCAGGCCGTCGGCGCCTGCCTGGTCGTGGCGATGCTGATCACCCCGGGCGCGACCGCCTATCTGCTCACCGACCGGTTCGGCCGCATGCTGTGGATCGCCGGCCTTCAGGGCGCGCTGACCTGCGCGGCGGGCGCCTATATCAGCTGGTTCGCCCAGGCCTCGGCGGCGGGCATCATTGTCACCCTGCAAACTTTGCTGTTCTTTGCCGCCATGGTTTTTGCTCCCAAACACGGCATCCTCGCGCGGCGGGCGATGGCCCAACCTTCCCCGAGCCATGCCGGATAACGTCGTCGATTGGCTGGCGCTGCCATTGCAGTTCCCGTTCATGCAGCGGGCGCTCCTGGTCGGCATCCTCGTCGGCGTGGTGGGAGCGGTGCTGTCGTGCTTTTTGATCCTGAAGGGCTGGTCGCTGCTCGGCGACGCCATTTCGCACGGGGTGCTTCCCGGCGTGGCGATTGCCTATGTCGTCGGCCTGCCCATCGCGCTGGGCGCGTTTCTTTCCGGCCTGCTCTGCGTGTGGGGAATCGGCTGGGTAAAGCAGCAGACGCGGGTGAAGGAGGACACGGTGATTGGCATTCTCTTCACCGGATTTTTTGCGGTGGGGTTGATCCTGCTTTCGCGCATCGAGAGCGAGGTGCACCTCATGCACATCTTGTTTGGCAGTTTACTTGGCATCACGCCGGAGGATTTGATTCAATTGCTGGCCATCGCCGGATTGGTGCTGGCCATCGTGCTGATCAAGCAGCGCGATCTGCGGTTGTTTTGCTTCGACGTGGATTACGCCCGCAGCATCGGCTTGAACACGGCGGGGCTGCATCTGCTGTTTCTCTCGCTCTTGTCCCTCACGATCGTGGCGTCGATGAAAACGGTGGGGATCATTCTGGTCATTGCCATGCTCATCAGCCCCGGGGCGACGGCCTACTTGTTGTCGGACCGCTTCGGGCGGATGCTCTGGATCGCGGCCGGAACCGCGGTGCTTTCAACCATCGGGGGAGTCTACACGAGCTTTTATCTCGATGCCTCGACGTCCGGATTGATCGTGCTGTTCCAGGCCGCGTTTTTTGGGCTGGCGCTGATCTTCAGCCCGAAATACGGCGTGCTGGTGCAGCAGCTCAGGAATCTGCGTTCCGCTTGAGCAGCAGCAGGCGCCAGAACGGGCGCTTTTCCAGGATGATCTCGGCATTCACGGTCGCTCCCACCGCCAGGGGATAGGGTTCTTTTTCGATGGCGACCTTGACGCGATAGGACCGCGTGGGAGCGCTGCCTTCGGAATCCCCGCCCATTTCCAGATCCCGGTCGCGGGCGACCTCGGTGACGCGGCCCACGGCCAGGGGAGCCAGGCGATCCGGGTTGTTGTTGGCGCGAAACCGAACGAGTTGGCCGGGTTGAATGAGGTTGACCCGGTCTTCGGTCGCGTAAAGCCGGAGCTCGCTGCGGCTTTCATCGGTGATCTTGAACAACGGCATCCCGGCTTCGACCCGCTCGCCCGGGAAGCGGCGCGCCGTGGCGAGGATGATGCCATCCTCGGGAGCGGTGATTTCCAGCCGCTTGAGGTCCGCTTCGGCCGCGCTTCGTTTGCTCTGCAGGGCCGCCAGCCGAGCTTCGATCATGCGCTCCTTTTCCTTTGCTTCCATCTGGGAGGCCGCGCCGTATTCGCCCTTGAAAAGCTCGTAGGCCTGCTGGCTGCGTTTGAGGAAGGATTCGGTGGCGATCAATTGCAGCCGGAGGTTGAGGGTTTCCGAGGTCGAGGCGGCCCCGCTTTTTTGCAGCGTGTTCAGGCGGTTGAGGTAATCCTGCTGCAGGGACTGAATTTCCGTCTGGCGCTCGACTTCCACGGCGCTGAAAAGAAATTCCGGCGGCACGGGGGCGGCCGCGACCTTCTGGGCGCTCGCCCGGGCCATGGCCAGTTCGGCCTGGGTTTGCGCGATGTCCCCGTCGATTTCCGTGAGCTGCTTGCGAATTTCCCAGCCGTCCAGGCGCGCCAGGGTCTGGCCCCGGCGGACCGCCTGGCCTTCGTCGATCTCGATGGTTTCCAAAATGCCGGAGGTCCGGCTGTAAACGAAGGCGTATTCCGCGGGGCGCACCTGGCCCGGCGCGGTGACGTATTCGTCCATTGGGCTCAGCAGGGTGATGGCGCAAATTCCCACCGTCAAAATGAGGGCGGCCAGCAGTCCGGTCCGCATCCAGCCGGGCGGAATCACCGGGGCGAGCTCGCTCAATCCGCGGCGGTATTCCCCCAGGCAAAGCGGGGAAAGTTTGCGGGCGGGCGAGGGATCGGTTTTCCAGCGGGTGCTCATTGCGGCTGGCGGTTCCAGGGTCGGCGGGTCGCGCCGCTCATGGGAATCATGCCCTCGATCTGGGCCTCATAAAGTTCGCGGTAGTGGCCCGCGGGCCGGGTGACCAGCTCGTCGTGCGTCCCGCTTTCGACGAGCCGGCCCTGGTGGAGCACGAGGATCTGATCCGCCTGGTAAATGGTCGAAAGCCGGTGCGCAATGACCACCGCGGTGCGGCCCGCCATGAGCGCGTCGAAGGAGCGCTGGATCGCTTTCTCGGTCTCGCTGTCCAGCGCGCTCGTGGCCTCGTCGAGAATCAAAAATGCCGGATTTTTGAGAAACACCCGGGCGATGGCCAGGCGCTGCTTTTGGCCGCCGGAGAGGCTGGTTCCCTTGGTGCCGACCATCTCGTCCAGCTTGTTGGGCAGCCGGTTGACGTAGTCGTCGATATGCGCCGCCGCCAGTGCCGCCCAGATGCGTTCCTCGGGGAATTCGCGGCCAAGGCAGACATTGGAACGGATCGTCTCGTTGAACAAGGTGGCGTCCTGGAGGACGGCGCCCATGTGGCGGCGCAACGCCCGCATGTCCCAGTCCCGCATGTCCATTCCATCCACGAGCAACTGGCCGTCGGTGGGCAGATACATGCCCAGCAGAAGGTTGGCGAGGGTGGTTTTGCCCGATCCCGACTGGCCGACCAGCGCGACCATGGAGCCGGGAGCGATGGTGAACGAGATGTCGCGAAGGATCTGCTCGCGGCCATTGTAGGAAAATCCGAGATTTTCGGCGCGGACTTCGCCGCGAAACGCGCCCTCCGGCTGGCTGCGCTTTTCCTCGAGGTAGGGTTCCTGTTCGACCCGGGACATCTCCATGACTTTCTCCGCGCTGGCCGTGCCGGTTTGCAGCACCTGGCCGGCGTTCAGCAGGGTGCCGATAGGTCCCCAGAGCATGGCCTGATAGCCATAAAACGCGAAGAAGGAGCCGAAGGTGATGTCGCCGCGGATGGCCAGAATGCCGCCGACCAGCAGGAAGATGTCGCCGCCCAGGCTGCTGAGCTGCACGAGCAGCTGATTGATGGCGTGAAAGCGGGTCCAATGGTGCAAGCCCTGATACCGGAGCGCTTCGCAACGCTCCTGGAAGCGGCTCAGAAAGAAACCTTCGGCGGTGAACACCCGGATCACCCGCAACGCCGCGAAGGTTTCCGTGGTGTTGGCGTTCAGATCGGCGATGCGGTCGGATTCCTCGCGGCTGAACGCCTGCAGTTTTCGGTGGGTGAACACGCTCAGCGCCGCCGTGATCGGCATGGTCGCCAGCACCACGAGGGTCAGCCACCCATTCAAAAACAGCATGAACCCCAGCACGACGAGAATGAGGAACACGCTGGTCGTAAGGTTCCGAAAGATCATGAAGATGGCGCCGTCCATCTGGTTCACGTCGAACCCCAGGCGCGACGCGACGCGGCCGGGTTCGATCCGTTCCAGCTCCTGCTGTTTTCCGCCGATGAGCCGGAGCGCGGTGTCGAGACGCACTTCGTAAAGGGCGTTCTTGGTGATCTGCATGATGTAATGGCACTGCCATCCGTTGAACAGGCTGCCGAGCAGCTTCAAAAACACGCCCAGGCCCACGATCGCAAAGATCATCCAGACCGTGTGCGAGACGCCGAACCAGGTGCTGACTTCCTGATGACCGGCGCCTCCGCGGAAGATCAGGTCGTCGATGATGATTTTTGCCAGATAAGGAGTCGGAGCGCTAACCAGGCTGGCGAAAAAGCCCAGCGCGAGAATCAGGAAAAGCAGCGCCGGATACCTCCGGGCAAGGTCCACCAATATCGTCATCCCGGAAGGGGATTGGTGACTGGCCGCCGGGCGGGTCATTGAGGACAAATGAAAGATTCCCTGTCAGCAAAGCAGGATCACTTGGGATGTCCAGACTTTGCGTTTCCAAGGTGGTATTTTTTCGGAAACCTGCCATAGCCAATGCAATGGAACCGCCGGTCATCATTATCGGAGCAGGCGTCGCGGGCCTGTGTGCGGCGGACGCCCTGCGGGAGGCGGGCGTCGAGGCCCTGATTCTGGAGGCCGGCGACCGACCGGGCGGGCGCGTGCGGACGCTGGAGGGATTCGCGGATTTTCCCATCGAAATCGGCGCCGAGGAAGTGCACGGCCCGGACAATGAAGTGCAGAAGCTGGTCAAGAAGGCGGGAGCCAGCACCCTGCAGCATTTTACTTCGGACGATTTGATCCGGCTGGATGGCCGGCTGCAATCCCTTGACCAGGCGGAGCACGATCCGGATGTGCACGCGGCGTTTGAATTCATCGATTCCCTCGGCGCTTATCAGGGCGACCACATCACCGCCGAAGAATGCCTGATCCGGCGCCATTTTCCGCGGCGCGCCTGGCATTATCTGGATTCCCGGCTGGGCGTGGAGCACGGCACCACGCTCGACCGCCTGGCGATGCGCGGATTTTTGCATTACGAAAAGGGTTGGGAGGCGCGGGAAACGAACTACACGCTGAGCGGTCGGTATCTGGAGTTATTCGAGCCGATGATCGAGCGCTTGGGCGAGCGCATCCGGCTGAACTCGCCGGTGGAAACGATTCGTTGGGATCAGCGGCCGGTTGTTCACGGCCCCGGGTGGAGCCGGGAGGCGCGCGCGGTGATCGTGACGGCGTCCCTGGCGGTTCTGCGGGCGGGACTCATTGATTTTCAACCGGCGTTGCCGGCGAAAAAATGCGCGGCGTTTTCGGCTATCGGCATGGATCCGGGGATGAAGATCCTGCTGAAATTCCGCCATCGGTTCTGGGATGAGCGGATGTATTTCCTGCACACCGACGGATTCCTTCCGCAATACTGGGTGCCGGGCCGGGGCAAGTCGGAGGTGCCGGTCTTGACGGCCTTCATCGGCGGATCGCGCATGGAGCGGCTGCGCCGGCTGCGGTGCGATCCGGTGCGGTTTGCGGTGGAGGAACTCGACGCGGTCTTCGGCGCGCGGATCGCCTCGAAGACATTCGAATGCGGCCGGATCGCCGATTGGGGAGCGGATCCCTACGTGCGGGGGCTTTACAGTTATCCGACCATCGAAACGACCGAAACGCACCGCGAAACGCTGGCCCGTCCCCTGGCGGGACGCCTGTTTTTTGCCGGCGAGGCGACGGATACCACGGGGCATAGCGGGACGGTGCATGGGGCCATGGAAACCGGCTGGCGCGCGGCGGCCGAAGTTTTAAGTTTGTAAGTTTTAAGTTTTCAGCAACCTTGCTTGCCAGGATTCTTCCTTACAAACTTAAGACTTAAAACTTAAACCTCCTCCACCATGCCTTGCGTTGACAAACCTCTCGCCGATCTCAAGCACTACCAGGGAATCAGCCCGCGCCCGACGGACTTTGACGAATATTGGGCCCGCGCGCTGGCCGAACTCGACCAGACCGCGCCGAATCCGGAAATCTCGCCGAGCAGCGCCATTCGCGCCCGCTCGGTGAACGTCAGCGATCTCTATTTTACCGGCGTGGGGGGAGCGCGCGTATACGCGAAACTCTATCAGCCCAAGGAAATCGAAAAGCCCGGTCCGGCGGTGCTCTTTTTTCACGGATATTCCGGGAACGGCGGCAGCTGGAGCGATCTCAAGCTCGCGCTTGCGTCGCAGGGATTCACCGTGGCGGCGCTGGATTGCCGCGGGC
>Ga0209066_10007590_pt1 | contig 10719 bp, 7 predicted proteins | sample All_14_2_FD_187198 | JGI IMG/M metagenome (GOLD analysis project Ga0209066, IMG submission 187198) | Freshwater microbial communities in response to fracking from Pennsylvania, USA - Allegheny Zone_MetaG_DW_15 (SPAdes) (version 2) ... | reverse complement strand
CCTGCGACTTGGCCGCATACATGGCTTCGTCGGCACGTCGCAACAGGTTGGCCAACGGCTCGCCGCGCACGCGTTGCGCCACGCCGAAACTGGCGGTGAGACGATGGCTGATTCCCGACAGTTCGGCGTCGTTGGCGAAACACTCTTCGATGCGCTGTCTCAGGCGCTCGGCAATGAACTGCGCCACCCGAATCGAACAGCCCGGCAAGGCGGCCACCAATTCCTCGCCACCCAAGCGCGCGATCACATCAAGGTCGCGCAATTCCTCACGCATCAGCCCGGCGATGACCTGCAGAATCCGGTCACCGGCCGCGTGCCCGCGCTCATCATTGAAATGCTTGAAGTGATCGAGATCCACGTAGATCACGGCCATATTCGCCGCCTGCCCACGGCGCTCCAATTCGCCGAGGCGATTTTCCCAACCGCGACGATTCAGCAGGCCGGTCAGCGGATCGACTTCGGCCAACCGCAAAGCCTGCGCATGTGCCTTGCGGGTATCCGCCGCACGCTGCGCCAGACCGATCGACAGCACCAGCGCCTCGAAGGCGCCAGCGGCGAGCTGCATCTCGTCGCCCCAGTTCCAGTCGAGCGCCACGCCCGAGCCTTGCAGGCTCGTCAAAATCGTCGCGATCAGCAACGGAGTCCAGCCCAGCAGAAACGTCCAGGCATACCGCGAGCCGCCCAGTCCCGCCCACACCGCGGCCACCAGCAACAGCGGACTGCCCAGCACCAGCAAGGGGTTCACCAATGCACGGCCCACGCCACGCAGCGCCGCCCAGGGCACCAAGCCGAGCAGCGCCGTCAGAGTCATGGCCAGCGCAAACACCATCAACACCCGCCGAATGCGCGGTGCGTACTGCGACAGACTGGCAAAGCGGTCGAGAAACAACACCGCACTCACCACCGCCAGGATCAGCGCAACGCGCCCGCTCGGCGGCGAGCCCTGACTGGAAAAACCCAGGCCCAGCGGGGCGGCCAGAAAGCCGGTCTGCATGGCCAGAATCCAACCGAACGCCACCAGGTAGACGGCATACCAGACAAAGGTGAGATCGCGCAGAAACAGCGCGAAGACCAGCGCGATCAGCGCCATGGCCGCCATCACGGCGAGACAGGCGCTGACGTAAGCCATCCACAAACCGTTATCACGCAAGTAGCTGGTCAGGTCGACCAGACGAATCTTGATGGTGCTAGGCGTCACCTCGGTGGCATCCACCGTCAGCGCGATTGACTCGCCAGATCTGGGCATCGAATCGAGCAGCCAGGCCACGTCGCCATAACCGATTTCGGCCGCCGGATGGCGATTCAACAGACGCGTTCGCGACACTTTGCCCGACGGCATCTGCAGGGTCAGCCACTGCATGCCACTGTCACTGACGACCAGCACGGCCGGTCCGCTGGGCCATTGACCATGCTCGGTGCGCAGGTGATAGGTCGCCACCGGCTGCGCCTGACCGACCACCCGATGGCGCTGATCGACCGCGATCCGCTGCACGCCTTGTCCATCGACCTGGACCTCGGCGACCAGCGGATACTCGGTCGCACGAACATGGGTCGCCAGTCCCAGCAGGACACCGAACCAAAGGAGACGCATCAGGTTGTCGAACAGTGCGCGCATGGCATCAAAGTGACCGCATTGCGGAACGATGTAAACCACCCCCCAATGGTGGCTTTCGAAAAGGCATCATCTGCAACCCATCCATTTGAGCACTCCGCATGCGCGCAGCTCGCGAGTTCGATGTCATCGCCTACGGCGCCAGCAGTTTCGTCGGTCAGATTCTGGCCCGCTATCTGGCCGCACATCCGGCGCACCAATCCTTGCGCTGGGCGCTGGCCGGACGCTCCGAAGCGAAACTGCAGGCATTGCGCAGCACGCTCAGCGAATCCGCCCGCGACATTCCGATCCTGCTTGCCGATGCCAGCGACGCCGAGGGTCTGCGCGCCTTGGCCGCGCGCACCCGCGTGCTGATTTCGACCGTGGGGCCGTATGCGATCCACGGCGAGCCGGTGCTGGCCGCCTGCGTGGAAACCGGCACCGACTATTGCGACCTGACCGGTGAAACGCAGTGGATCGCGCGCATGCTGAAAGGCTACGAATCCCGCGCGCAACAGACCGGCGCACGCATCGTGCATTGCTGCGGCTTCGACTCGATTCCGTCCGACATGGGCGTGTGGTTTTTGCAGAACGAGGCCCGCGCGCGCTTCGGCCATCCGTTGCCGCGCGTGAAGATGCGCGTGCGTGCCGCCAAGGGCGGCTTTTCCGGTGGCACCGTTGCCAGCCTGCTGAACGTCATCGAGGAAGCCCAGCGCGATCCCGCGCTGCGCAAACAGTTGGGTGATCCGTATCTGATCGCCCCGCCAGTCGCCAATCGCCCCAAGCGTCAACCCGATGTGCGAGGCGCCGTATTCGATCGCGACTTTGCCGCCTGGACCGCGCCCTTCGTGATGGCCGCCATCAACACCCGCGTCGTGCAACGCAGTCACGCCCTGGGCAAGGGCGCGTATGGCGCGGATTTCCGTTACGACGAAGGCGTGCTCACCGGGCGCGGCCTCAAAGGTCGCCTCGCCGCCACCGCCACCGCACTCGGGCTGGGCGGTTTCATGCTGGCCAGCGCCTTCAAACCGACCCGCCGCCTGCTGCAACGCTTCGCCCTGCCCGCACCGGGCGAAGGCCCCAGCCCGCAGCAGCAAACGCAAGGCTTCTTCGACCTGCGCTTCATCGGCAAGGACGACGCCGGACACACACTGCGCGCCAAGGTCACCGGCAACCGTGATCCCGGTTACGGCTTCACCGGGCGCATGCTCGGCGAAGCCGCCGCCTGCCTCGCCCACGACCTCGCGGACGACACACCCGGCGGATTCTGGACGCCCTCCACCCTGCTCGGCGAAAAACTGCTCAAACGCCTGCGCGAGAACGCGGAGATGGGGTTCGAGCTGATCGATTGACGCCCCTCTCTCCAACCCTCTCCCGCGACGGGCGATGGGCGATGGGCGAAAGACTGCACTGATTGCCGGTTCAAGCCCCTCTCCCCTCGCGGGAGAGGGGTTGGGGAGAGGGAGAATGGCCTCACGCGAACAGATCCGCCATCTGCGCCACAACATGACCGACGCCGAGCGTCTGCTTTGGTTCCACCTGCGAGCCCACCGCTTGTCCGGCCACAAGTTCCGACGCCAACACCCCATCGGACCGTATGTCGTCGACTTCGTCCACTTGCCCGCGCGTCTGGCAATCGAGGCCGATGGCGGACAACACGCCAGCTCGAACTCCGATACCCAGCGAGACGCCTGGCTGATGGCCCAGGGGTTTCGGGTGATGCGGTTCTGGAACGATCAAATTCTGACCGACACCGAGTCCGTTCTGCGGGCGATCTGGAATGCACTGGACGAGTGCTCGCCCCCTCTCCCCAACCCCTCTCCCGCGAGGGGAGAGGGGCTATAGCCGCGCCGATCCCCGCTCCCCGCTAACGATGCTGTATCAAGCAACAGAGTCGCGGCGCCCTATCGACCGCCAAATCAAACTCACCGCTCACAACGCACCGCTGATGCGTCCAGTTGCTGCATCGCGTGTTCGCTCAGGCTGGCGTGCAGTTCGACGGCGCGCTGCCAGCCGCCGCATCAGGCAAACCGCTCACCTAACACCGCGGAGCGCCGGTTCAAGCCCCTCTCCCCTCGCGGGAGAGGGGTTGGGGAGAGGGGGCGAACCTTCATCGACTTCCGCAACTCCTTATCGCCCACCGCAACGTCATACGAAGCGCGCCCGCGAACCCGCTACTCAGCCGGACACGGCGGCTTCCAGTTGCTGCATCGCGTGTTCGCTCAGGCTGGCATGCAGTTCGACGGCGCGCAGGTTTTCGGCGAGTTGGTCCGGGCGGGTGGCGCCCATCAGTACCGTCGACACGTGCGGGTTGCGCAGACACCATGCAATCGCCGCCACGGCGGGACTCAGTTCCAGCCGCTGCGCCGCTTGCACGTAGCGCTCGATGGCCGCAGCGCGACGTCCCTCCTCGGCGTTCAACTGGCGTTGCAGCCATTCGTATCCCGGTGTTCCCAGTCGGGTATCGGGCGCAATGCCATGACGATATTTGCCGCTCAATTGGCCCGAGGCCAGCGGTGAAAATACCGTCAGGCCCAAACCCCATTCGGCGATCAAGGGCGCGTATTCGAGTTCGACGCGTTCGCGGCACAGCAGGTTGTATTGCGGTTGTTCGACACTGGGGCCGTGCAAATGATGGGTCTGCGCCACCCGGCAGGCGTAGGCGATCTGCTCGGCTGGCCATTCGGAGGTTCCCCAATACAACACCTTGCCCTGACGAATCAGCGCATCCATGGCCCACACGGTTTCTTCGACCGGGGTGTCCGGGTCGGGCCGGTGGCAGAGGTACAGATCGAGGTAGTCCACGCGCAGGCGCTTGAGTGCCTGATGGCAGGCTTCGCTGACGTGTTTGCGCGACAGCCCCATCTGGGTCGGGCGCGGCGCATCCACGCTGCCCCACATCACCTTGCTCGACACGCAATAGGCATCGCGCTGCAGGCGTAGATCGGCAATCACATCGCCCATCAGCCGCTCGGCTTCGCCATGTGCGTAGCTTTCGGCGTTATCGAAAAAATTGACCCCGGCGGCATACGCCTGGGCGATCAGCTCGCGCGCTTCGCTGCGCCCGACGCGCTCGCCGAACGTGGCCCAGGCGCCCAGTGACACGGCCGACAGTTTCAACCCGCTGCGACCCATTCGACGATATTGCATGGCGACTCCTCCGGATTCGCGCTGCGCCAGCGCGGCAAAAAAAGCCCTTCTTCCCACCCGATTGGCGCGATGGATCAACTCCCCTCGCCCCTTGCGGGAGAGGCAAACGTTCGGCGAGTTGACGCAACAGGCCAATCCGATGCTTTCATGAAACTGCGAACCCCATCGCTTTCTGTCGATGAGCAATGACTGATTTACCGCGTTTGCATTGCCAGCGTTCGATAAGCGGCGAATAATGCAGCCTCGCATGTCGACCCGGCGTATGCACGCTGCGCGGCAGCGGCGACTTTTTTCGATTGATGATGCATCAGCGGCATCACGGCGATGCCCTGCGGTTCCCCCGTAAGCCTTTTCGCTGAACGCACAGGCCCGCCCATGAACCTAGCACTCAGCGCCAACGAGACCTCCCACAGCGCCACGGTGCTGCGTACGCTGCTGGTCAGCGATCTGGTGGACTCGACGCAATGGGTCAGCCGCCTCGGCGACCAGCTCGCCGCCGACCTGATCCGCCAGCATGATCGACTGGTACGCAATCTGCTGCGCGTGCATGGCGGGCAGGAGATCGACAAGACCGACGGCATGCTCAGTCTGTTTGATCGCCCGATTCACGCCATCGGTTTCGCATTGGAATACCAGCGCGCCCTGCGCGAGTTCAGCGCCAAGCTGCCCTTGAAGGTGCAGGCGCGCATCGGCATCCATGTCGGTGAAGTGCGCACCTGGATCAACGATGCCGACGATATCGCGCACGGCGCCAAGCCGATGGAAGTGGAAGGCCTGGCCAAGCCCGTCGCGGCGCGGCTGATGAGCCTGGCGCAACCCGAGCAGATTCTGCTGTCGAGCGTGGCCTACACCCTGGCGCATCGCGCCGAAGGGGAGCTGGGTGGCGCGCTGGCGCGGCTGGAATGGATGCAGCATGGCCGCTTCAAGCTGAAGGGCGTGGACGAAGCGATTGCGGTGTTCGAGGTGGGCGAACCCGGCGTGGCGCCGCTCAAGACACCGGCCTGGTCGGGCAAGGCGCATCGTGAAACCCCGCTCTGGCTGCGGCCCGGCATGCTCGCGCTCGAAGCCCTGCTGCTGGCGGTGTTGATCGGCTTTCCGACCTGGCAATGGCTGCAGCCCAAACCGGCCATCGCCTTTGCCGAGCGCGACTGGATCGTGCTGGGCGATGTGCGCAATCTCACCGGCGATGTGCGCTTCGACGACGGCCTGCAGGAAGCCTTTCGGCTCAGCCTGGAGCAGTCCAATCACGTCAATGTGCTGTCCGACCTGCGCCTGGCGCAGGCGCTGGAACTGATGCAGCGCGACCCCGACAGCACCCGCGTGGATCGCGAGATCGGGGCCGAACTGGCGCAGCGCCTGGGTGCCCGTGCGTTGTTGCTGCCCACCATCGCCGAAGTCGGCGGCAAACTGCGCGTCACTGCCGAAGTGGTCGATCCCTCGACCCAAGCCACGGTGTATGCCGAATCGGTGGATGGCGGGCAAAGCGCCGAGGTATTGCCCGCCGTCGATCAACTCAATCAACGCCTGCGCGACCGGCTGGGCGAGGCGACCGCGAGCATCGAGAACAGTGATCTGCCCTTGGCGCAGGTGGCGACGGACAATCTGGATGCGTTGCGGGCGTTTACGTTGGCAGGTGAAGTGGGGCGGAAAGGTGATGCCGAACGCGAACGCCAATTGCTGCAGCACGCCCTGAGCCTGGACCCGCATTTCGGTCGGGCGCGCTTGGAATTGGCAATGGCTTACCGCGATGCCGCCATGCGCGCCGAAATGGCCGCCGAACTGGCGCAACTGGATGAAAATCTGGATCGACTGTCGCCACGCGAACAACTCTATCTGGATGCGGTACGGACCAATCTGCAGGGCGGCACACCCGACGGCCTCAAACGCTGGCGCTTGCTGGCCGATATGTATCCGGACTTCTACCGTGGCGTGAACAGCTACGGCTATTTTGCCTGGTTTCAGGGCGTGGACTGGTCGGAAGCGCGCAAGGCGTTGGAAATCGGCGCCTCCGACAAGAATCCGTTCCGTGGCAACGCAGTCTATCTGCTGGGCGTGATGTATCTGGCCGAGCACCGCTACGCCGAGGCGATCAGCCAGTTCCAGACCGCCGTCGCCTTGGGCTCGGGCTTTCAGCGCGAGTTCTACGCCCGCGCCTATGCGGCGCAGCGGCAATGGCCCAAGGCCTGGCAGGTGTTTGCCGAAGCGCCACCCGTCGATGATGCCAAGACCCAATGGGAACACCAGCACGCCGAAGCCCTGATGCATATCGATGCGGGCGACTGGCAGCGTGGTCTGGCATTGCTGGACGGCGTGCGCGAGGCCAGCCGGAGCGGCAGCCTGCGCCTTGCACGAGCCTGGGCGGCGGCACGTCTGGCCACCGGTAGTCTGCTGTGGGAGGCCGACACGCTGACCCAGGAACTGCAGCAGTTCTGGCGCGAGGAACAGGCAGTGTCCGCCCGCGGCGATGACCCGGAACACCACCTCGACCGCATTCGCCGCCTGCATCTGCTGGCCGGGCTGGCCTGGCAACAGGGCGAGGCCGAACTGGCGGCGGCAGCCGAATCGCTGGCGGCACCGCTGCTGCCTGCCGCCCTGCCGCATGAACTGCAGCAACGCCTCGTGCTGACCGAGGCGGCACGCGCCCTGCACCACAACGATCCCGCCCAGGCGCGCGACCGCCTGCTGCCCCTGCTGGATGGCCGTGAGCTGTGCGCCGTGCATGCCGGGCTGTTGGCGGCTTATCGCCAACTTGACGATATCGGCGCGGCGCAACGCGAAGCCGACTGGCTGCGCGAGCACCGCGGACGCGCCTATGCCGAAGCCCAGGGCGACTACCTGCTGATGGGCTACAACGTGGTGCGCAGTCAACTGGCGGGGTTGGACGCTGCCGAGTTGGCGACCGCCGAACACCGGACGACGCTACTGGCGCAGTTCCGCAGCGACTGGCCCGCCACTCCACAGCAATTGCCGAGCGCCATACAGGCTCGCCTTGCAGCGCTCAGCGCTAGCGAACCAACACCCTGAGGGCACCGCGAGTCAACGTTTTGCCCCGCAAGAATCCTCGCTATCCGCTTGCCCACCGCCGCTAACGCAAACCTCAGGTCATTTTGATTTTCGGCACATTCATCGCCATCGCCGCCGTGAACTGCCCGTTTTGCATGTCCTGCAGCACCGCCGCAAACGTCGCCTTGTCAGCCAGTTCGCACGCGCTCTGACTGGCATCCAGATGATCGTCGACCTCACTGGGATCGATGCCGATGCTGATCAGGGCCTGGGCGTTGTCCTGTTCAAAGGCGGCGCGGAAGGCGTCGTCGGTGGCCAGTCGTTGAACCAGATCGAGCTGCTGCGCTTGCGTCAGTGCCATGTGGTGTTCCCCTGTGTGAAGTGGTGAATTGCCGAAGCGTGGGCAGGATAACAGCCGATTGCAGTCGGTAGCAGCCTGTCGCGCCGCATCGCGACCTTACAATGCGGGCATGACCGAATCCGAACTTTCCGCCGCTGATCCTGCGGCCAGCGTGACCAACATCGCCGCCGCCTTGCCGCGTCTGGCAGCCGAACGACCGGACCAGATTGCCATCCGTTGTCCCTCGGGCGTGGATGCGCAGGGTCGTGTGCGCTACACCCAGCAACTCAGTTATGCCGAGCTGGATCAGCGCAGCGATGCCATCGCGGCGGGACTGCAGCGCATCGGCATCGGACTAGGCGTGCGCGCGGCGGTGATGGTGCGTCCGTCGCCCGCGTTCTTTCTGCTGATGTTCGCCCTGTTCAAGCGCGGCGCAGTGCCGGTGCTGATCGATCCCGGCATCGACAAGCGGGCACTGCGGCAATGTCTGGATGAAGCCGCGCCGCAGGCGTTCATCGGTATCCCGCTGGCGCAGTTCGCCAGTCTGCTGCTGGGCTGGGGACGCGGCCATGTGCGGCAACGGGTCACCGTCGGTCGGCGCTGGTTGTGGGGCGGTCACACACTGGCGCAGCTCGAAGCGCTGGGTGCCGGATGTGGTCCGCAACTCGGCGCCACCGCGGGCGAGGACGTGGCGGCCATTCTGTTCACCTCGGGCTCGACCGGCGTGCCCAAGGGCGTGGTGTATCGGCATCGGCATTTCGTCGCGCAGATCGATCTGCTCGGCCGCGCCTTCGGCATTCAGGCGGGCGGCGTCGATCTGCCGACGTTTCCGCCCTTCGCGCTGTTCGATCCGGCCTTGGGCCTGACCAGCGTGATTCCCGACATGGACCCGACCCGTCCGGCGCGCGCCGATCCGGCCAAGCTGATCGATGCGATCCAGCGCTTCGAGGTCAACCAGATGTTCGGGTCGCCCGCGCTGCTGGACGTGCTGAGTCGCTACGGCGCGCAGCACGCGATCCGCCTTCCCAGCCTGCGGCGCGTCACCTCGGCCGGTGCGCCGGTACCGCCTGCGGTGGTCGAACGCATGCAGGCCATGCTGCCCGAGGACGGTGAAATCTGGACGCCGTATGGCGCCACCGAATGCCTGCCGGTAGCGGTGATCGAAGGCCGCGAACTGCGCGCCACCCGCGCCGCCACCGAAACCGGGGCGGGCACCTGTGTCGGGCGCGCGGTCGCACCCAATGAGGTGCGCATCATCGCCATCACGGATGCAGCCATCGCCGATTGGTCGCAGGTGCGCGAATGCGCGGTGGGCGAAGTCGGCGAAATCAGCGTCGCCGGACCGACCGCCACCGACAGCTATTTCGAGCGCCCGCAGGCCACCGCGCTGGCAAAGATCCGCGAGACGCTGCCGGATGGCAGCACTCGCGTCGTGCATCGGATGGGCGATGTCGGCTACGTCGATGCGGCGGGTCGATTGTGGTTTTGCGGACGCAAATCGCACCGCGTCGAAACCGTCGATGGTCCGCTCTATACCGAACAGGTGGAGCCGATCTTCAATACCCATCCTGCGGTGCGCCGCAGTGCGCTGGTCGGCCTCGGCAAGCAGGGCGCGCAGATTCCGCTGCTGTGCATCGAACGCCAGCCGCAAAGCCCAATCAGCGACGATCAACTGCGCACCGAACTGCGTTCACTCGCGCAACAATTCGCCCACACCCGCTGCCTGCAACACCTCCTGTTCCATCCCGGTTTTCCGGTCGACATCCGCCACAATGCCAAGATCGGTCGCGAAGCCTTGGCAGTGTGGGCGGCGACGCAGGGCATTGCATCGCCGTGATTGCGGAGCAGACGACTCGGGATTCGCGGGCAGGTCAGCTATAGAGCTGGATTCCGGATCGAGTCCGGAATGACGGGCACGAGCACATCTCGCCTCACCGTCCAAGCCGTCATGCTCGCGAAGGCCGAACCCCGCCTCACCCTTCAAGCCGTCATGCTCGCGAAGGCGAGCATCCAGCTCTTTCCGAGATCTGCCGATACGCGCTCCGACGAAAAGCTGGATTCCGGATCAAGTCCGGAATGACGAGCCAGCGCACACCTCGCCTCACCCTCCAAGCCGTCATGCTCGCGAAGGCGAGCATCCAGCTCTTTCCGAGATCTGCCGGTACGCGCTCCGACGAAAAGCTGGATTCCGGATCAAGTCCGGAATGACGAGCCAGCGCACACCTCGCCTCACCCTCAAAGCCGTCATGCTCGCGAAGGCGAGCATCCAGCGCTTGCTGCCACTAGCGTTCCCCGCGTTCATGCCGAAGCGCGTTGCTTTGGCTGGTCAGGTAAACAGACTCGCGTCAATGCTCTATCCTCAACCCTGCGCCATCGCGCGTGCGGTGTCGGCTATCTGTTCGCGCCCGTACACAATTCGCATGCAAACTCACCGCTTTCTATCCAGACTGGAGACTGTCCCATGAAAATTCTCGTCACTGGCGGCGGTGGGTTTCTCGGTCAGGCGATTTGCTCGCGGCTGGTCAGTCGCGGCCATGAAGTGCTGAGTTTCAATCGTGGCACCTACTCGCCGCTGGCGGCACTTGGGGTGCGGCAGATTCAGGGCGATCTGGCGAGCTTCGATACGCTGATGGAT
>Ga0209066_10007588_pt1 | contig 10721 bp, 7 predicted proteins | sample All_14_2_FD_187198 | JGI IMG/M metagenome (GOLD analysis project Ga0209066, IMG submission 187198) | Freshwater microbial communities in response to fracking from Pennsylvania, USA - Allegheny Zone_MetaG_DW_15 (SPAdes) (version 2) ... | reverse complement strand
GCTTGCGCCTGGGTGGGCAGGCTTGCTTGGGGGGAGGTCGGGGTTTTGCCCAGGTGGATGCTGGCCATCTGCACTGGGTTGGCGTCGAATGTTGTCAGAGCCAGGAGGAGGGTAACGACCCGAAGCAGACACAGCCAAGAGCCTAAAGGTCTCTGAAAAGCCGTCAGTGGGCGCAATCGGAAAGAGATCCACATCGTTCGCTCTGAGAGCGTGGGAAAGCCGATTAGGTCTAGTCCACAGGCGTGGTCTGTGACCGGTAGAGCCCGCGTCGAGGGGCACAGCAACTGCGCGTCACCAGTGTCAATCCCGTCATCTCCTGCATGTTGTTATGGACGCACGACCGGGCGGACTTGTGCTTAGGAGGAAGGGCAATGCATGACCCGGGGCGCTCAAGGACTGCGATCAGCTCCGCATCCGACTACAAACACCGACTGCGTTTAAAAATAAACCAGAAATTCGATCTAGGTATGCATAATTCAGCCATATTTTATTTAACAGGCGAATGCAATGCTGGTTGAGTTCCGCATCAAGAACTTCCGCAGCCTGCGCGACGAGCAGGCACTCAACCTTGTCGCGTCCACAGACAAGACCTTGTTGGACACCCACGCCTTGAATACCGGGCTGAAGGCAGCCCCAAATGTGCTAAGGAGCGCAGTGGTGTACGGTGCCAACGCCAGCGGCAAGTCCAACCTCATCAAGGCTCTGCAGTACATGCGTGGAGTGGTGGTGGAGTCGGCCGCCTTGCAGCCGGGCCAGACCTTTGACCGGCTTCACCCCTTCAAGCTGGATGCCACCTCGGGTAGCCAGCCCACAGAATTCGAGGTCACCTTCATCCTCGATGGCGTGCGTTACCAGTACAGCTTTGCAATGAATACGCAACGCATCGTCAGCGAGCAACTGCTGGTCTACAAGGCGTTCAAGCCTCAACGCTGGTTCGCGCGCCACTTCGACGCTGATAGCGGCAAAGATGTGTATGAGTTCGGCCCTAGCCTGAAAGGCGCCAAAACTCTGTGGGAGGGTGCGACCCGCCCCAATGCCTTGTTCCTTTCGGTCGCTGTGCAGCTCAACAGCGAGGCCTTGCGCCCTGTGTTTGATTGGTTTGCCAACCGGCTCGTAATCTTTAACGAGCAGGCGCCTCTGTCTCCGCAGTTTTCGATGCAAATGCTCAAGCAAGAAGCACAGCGCAAAGCCATTTGCGAGTTTCTGCGTGCCGCCGACATCAGCATCGCCGACATTGAGGTGACGACCAAACAGGCAATGGTGCACACCATCCATTTGGACCTCCCGACCGGTAAGCGCGAGGAAACTGCCAGTGAGCAGGCTGTGGACGAAGTGCGGTTCCACCACATCACCGAACACGGCAAGGCCGTTTTCGACCTGATGGACGAATCCAGCGGCACCCGCAACCTGTTGTTCCTGGCCGGGCCCATCTTGGACATCCTCAACAAGGGGCTGACGCTGGTCGTGGATGAACTGGACACCAGCCTGCACACACTACTGGTCCAAGCGTTGGTGCGGCTGTTCCACCGTACAGAAGTCAACATCGGCGGCGCGCAGTTGATCTTCACCACCCATGACACCTCCCTGCTAGATGCCTACGGCTTGTTCCGTCGCGATCAGATCTGGTTTGTCGAGAAGCGTTCAGATCAAAGCTCATCGCTGTATCCGCTGCTCGACTTCAGTCCGCGCAAGAACGAAGCGCTGGAACGCGGCTATCTGCAAGGTCGATACGGTGCACTGCCCTTCCTGCGCAATCAGGCCCTGGGAGTGAAATACTGATGGGTCGCGACAACCAAGCCAAAGACCGACAGTTGCGCCGCAAGGTAGCCAAGGAGGCACGGCGAGCCAGTTACGCTCGCATACTGATCGTCACCGAAGGCAGCAAAACCGAACCGCTGTACCTGGAGGAAATCCGCGGCGCACATCAGTTGCATTCCGCCAATGTCGAAGTGCAACCAGGGCAGATGGGTACCGCGCCCATCCAGGTGGTGCGTTATGCCCAGCAACTGTTTGAAGAAGGCAATTTGCACAAAGGCATCCGACCAAAGAGCTTCGACCAGGTCTATGCCGTGTTTGACCGCGACGACCACGACAGCTATTTCAAAGCCCTGAATTTGGCGAAATCGCTGGATGGCAAGCTACGCAATGACGACAAGCAACCGGTCAGCTTCAAGGCAATCGCTTCCATTCCCAGCTTCGAGCTGTGGCTTTTGCTGCACTACGAAGACATTCAGGCACCCATTCATCGCGACGATGTGATGGATCGTCTGAAGCAGCACGTTCCCGCCTATGAAAAAGGCGCTGGCGGTACGTTTTCGACCACCCGCGGCCGGGTGGAAACGGCGATCCAGCGGGCGGGGGCACTGGCGGAGAAGTTCGATGCTTACTCTGCCCCTGAACCCTTCACCGCCTTGCACGAACTGGTAACAGTGCTGGTCACGCTGCGGGCCTGAAGATCATAGGCTCTCTGTGGAAACTCGTTAGGATCGTCAACAAGATCGCGCTGGTGGTCAACTCAGGTGAGGCAGCCAGAATGCAGTCTATGGTCAGCGTCCGCTCCTGGCCGAAAGCGTGAGGCCATGCAGGGCCCCGAGAACCGAATAGGGGGCGTGCACAGAAATGTGAGCGTCGTTTGCGGGTCCCGGAGCGGGCGGCGTCGGCCCCCGTCGCTCAAGCCTTCACTTCGACCACCTGTTCGAAGCCGCCGAAGATCATGCGTTTGCCATCGAAGGGCATGGGCGGGTTGCCGGGTGTGGACGGATCCATACGCGGCTCTTCCATCATCCTCTTCATGCCTGCGTCGCGCGTAGCCTTGTCCGGCCATTCGACCCACGAAAAGGCCACCGTCTCCTCGGCCGTAGCTTGGACCGCGCGGCGGAAATCAGTGACCTTGCCGTCGGGGACGTCATCGCCCCAACCTTCGATCACGCGGATCGCGCCCAGCTCGATGAACATCGAGTCGAAATGGCGCGCGTGGTCGATGAACTGCTGCTTGTTGGCGGTGGGGACCGCGATCACGAAACCATCGATGTATGACATGTCTTCGCTCCTGTTAAGTTGACCGATAGGCGCCCCCACCTGAGGGCACCTCGTATCCCATCGACGAACGACGGGAAGCCAAATCGACATGGCCTGCCTGGCAGCAGGACATGCGCCCTGTGGCGCCGCTGCAAAATGCCCGCAGGGTCAGCCGCCGCGCGGTATACGCTCAAAGCGTTGAGGCCTGATCGTGGGTACTCGTCCAAGCGTTTTGAACGCCCAACTTTGATAGCCGCCACACCCGCTGCTGTCAGCTGACCGTCACGGCACCCTGATCAACTTGAGCCGCAAATCCTGAGCTGGGGTGTCATTGTTGGGTGGCCACTCGAACTCCCAGGTCTGACCAAGTTCGGGTTGTTTGGGGTCAGGAAACCCATTGTAGAAACGCGCGCCGCCTACAGGCACCATCTGCAAAGCAGGCAAGCCCAGTTGCTGACGACGGGCCTGGATTTCACGCAAGGTCATGATCGCATCAATGGGCATGCCATCAACCTCCAGGCGGCCAACGAAGGTATGTTGCGGAACAAGCTCCGCTCTGGCGCATTTCTCTGCACGTATCTGCGCTTTGAGGTCAGCGCGCTCGCCCCAACCCTTTTTCGTGTCGTTCGCAGCAACCTCAGCGATGCGCTGCTGCACATCCTCAAGATGGGACTTCAACTCGGTTGAAGTGCAGTCTCGCCACTTGGTCTGTGCTGGGTCAGTTTCTTGCCTCAACCAGATTTCGGCTGTATGAACAAGCTTAGGTTGGTCGGCAGTGGAGGAATCTGCGGCCGCATGAATGCGGATGCCAGTCGAGTGCCAATACACATCGGCATCTTGCTGGCTGCTGGGATCATGGCCAGTGATCAAGCTAGCCTGGTCTGCCGTCGTGTGATTGATCTCAAGCCGCTTGCCATCCAGTGTCACTGCCTTCCCTTTGATGGCGACATGCGCGGGCGACCGGCTTGTCCGAGGCGGTGCCACGCCATGTGCAAGCTCGTTGGATCCACCCCCATAGGCGGCCTGACTCAGGGCAACAGCAACCAGCAATACAGATACGCGATGACGCGCACTCAGATGAGATGCGCAACCGGTGCAACATCTAAGCGGCCAAAACTGCCGTTGCCGATCGTCTTCGGTCATCTTTCTGGCATTCCATTTGGGCTTGAGGAAATGTGCGGCCCTTGGCCCTCCTGGTCTCCTGTCCGGCCACGCTGCCGATCAGGGAATGCTGACGGACTTCAAGCGCTGGTCGACGACCTCCCCATCGACATTGGTGGTCACTTCAAAGTACCAAGTCTGATTGGTCTCAAAGCCCGTTTTGTGCTTGAGGGCCAGATAGATTTGCGGGCTGGAGTTCATGTACAGGGGCTGCAGGCCCAAGCGCTTGCGTCTTGCCTGAATCTCCTTGAGCGACATATTCGGGCCGATTGGTATGCCGTCCACTTCGAGATAACCGGAGAAGGCGTGTTCTGGGGTTTTGCCGGGCATTGAACAAGGTTCGCTTCTTAGTTCGACACGGGCTCGTTCATCTCGCGGGAAGTTATTTTCTTTCTCTACTTGATCCATGGAATCAAGCCTCATCTTGAGGGACTTGCTGTGCCTTGCAAATCCTGCTTCATCGCAATCCTGATGCTTGCCGTAGTCGGTCACTCGCCTTACCCAGACCACAAACCTGTGGATGAACTCTGGCGACCCGGGAGCAGCCCCATCATTCGGCGCAGCGTGAATCTGCAAGCCCGTCGCATGCCAATACGCATCGGATGAGGCTTGGCTGGAAGTATCTGTCCCGATGATTGGAATCAAGTCAGCAGCTTTTGTCTGATATTGCCTAATCGGTAGCCCATTCAGGCGCAGATCTTCCCCCCGGATGATCACCTGGGGCTTGCCGTTGCGATTGACCCCTTGCGGGTCACCCACATACTCAGGCTCACGCGCTTCACAACCGACTACCAACAACGACAAGAGGCATGGAAGCAGCCTCTGGCGAATCACGAAAACCATGGACGTCATGCAACCTCTCCGGGAGGAATCGATGCCAGCACATCTTGCCGCCCAGTCAGTGCCGCGTAGTGCTCTGTCCAGAACGTCCAAGACGCTTGGAACTGCTTAGGTAGTGACGGCTTGTGATCACCATCGCCATGATGCTGGTGCTCACGCGCTCTTTTCAGAGCAGAGACTTGATCTGCCGCTTTGACAATCGCATCCTCATTGTCTCTGGCCCAGAGACGCACATTTTCATCAAACTCAGTGGTGTAACTCGGATGCTTGAAATACTTGCTCGCGCAGGCCAGGGCTTCCTCCGTGGTGGCTTTGCCTTCCCACACGTCCGCTACGCAACGCCCCACGTCCAAGACCGCCTTCTGTGCGAGTGAACCCGCCAAATCATGCAAGGGATGATCGTTTGCATCTTTGGCCACCATGGTGTGGGTCGGGTCGATTGAATGCGCAAAATCATAGCCATCGATCTGCGGTTGACGGATGCGCCCACTAGCCTGATCTTTGATTGCAGCAGCCAGCACGCCGTACACCCACACCCTGGCGTCTTGATAGGCGCTTTTGATCACCTCGGGTACATAGCCGCCGGCCACGGCTTCTGCCTTGTACATGACTTGACAGTACCCCTTGTATGCGGATGCCGTGGTGGTGCGCCCGCTGTCATTCAGAACAGCCCAGAACACCCAGTCGCTCAACTCCAACCCCTCGTAATAGATCTTGTTGAGCCTTGCGCCGGTTTGGCTGGTCGGCAGCAGCAGATCGGCCATCTTGTACATGAGTGAGAACGCAGCGTCCCGATCGGTAAACTGACCCGTCGTGATGGGCATGTCGCGCAAATTGGCTTTGGTAGGCACCCAAGCGATCACCCTTCCGTACTTGGCTTTGTGAAGCGCCAACTCAACGAAGTTGGTGTGCGCAAAGAAGTCCTCCAGCACATGCAAAGCAAACCCAAGGCGGATCAGCCCTTCTGGGGTCTTGCCCAATTGGCAAGCCTGCTTCAACTGCTTTTGCATGTACACCAGTGACGATGGATGGTCTCCAGCTAGACCCTGATCGGCAATGTAGCGGCGCACGCTGGTTGCAGGATCGACCTCCAGAATGCGTTTGTCGATGGGTAGGCTCACCATCCAGCCTTTGGGGTATGAATGGGGCCGCTGGTCTGGCAAGCCTGCGGGGTTGTCGATGTGCTCTTCCGGGCGATAGCACCCCAACAACTCCATGCAGCGGGGTAGGCGCGATTTGGAGAACTCGACGTCTGCCCGAGCCTTGTCCCAGTCAGCCTTTTTGGTGATGTAGGAGGCGGCCACCATCTGCCCCATCAGCATCACGGCTGTGGTGATGCTCTCGCGAGACAGTCCCATGCCCTTTTTTCCGGGAGGAAGCATGAACGTATCGCACATCTGAGACCAGTCACGGAGCCAATTGCCGTAATAGACCAACCCACGTTCATAGTCACCCTTGAAGCGGTCATCCAGGGCCAACGCCGCTTCAATGCTGTGATGGTTGTGAACCCCTTTACGTGGTTCGTCCTTCATCATCTTGGCGTCGAACACCGGGATGGCTTTGACTGGCCCGTCGCGATCAGGCCTGTAAACCCCATCGTGCAGGTAGGGTACGCCTTGGGCGCCATGGGCATCCACCGCCTGCAAGTAGGCCCGTTCGGTGCGCTGAATGGCCCTCTGCGGCGTCTGGTGCATCACTTTCACCTCACCACTTGCGTCCGGGCTCTGCAAGGCGCCATAAACCGTCTCGCCTTGATCCAGTAACGGGAGCAATGCCAGTGAATATGCTGTGTCTGGGCCGCCCCCAACGTCAGACCAAACGTGCCGCAACTGGTGGGCGATGTACTGCCCCCAGGCGCCCACCAGCGCAAGCAAAAGATCCCACTGAGCAGTTTCGTCGTTCCGCGCGGCCTTGACAGCCAGGCTCTGATCGACCCAGATGCACCGGGCATCGGCGTCGTACTCGGCGCCCCCTCCGTAAGCCAGCTGATGCGGTACGTCGGGCAGCCCGGCTTTGGCCTTGCGGTAGAACAGCTGATACGCTGACAACGGCACATCCGTGCCAAAGGTGATGGCCATGTCGCTCACGAAAGCCGCTTCCTCCGCTTCTGACGCGAAGGCCTTGAGCTGATCTCGTGCAAAGGTGGATCTGAACGTGCCCTTGGCCTCTCCCAACGCCGCAAAACGCTGATCAGGCAATGCAGCCAACTGTGCCGCTTGACTACCCCCAGCCCCCCAAGCATGCCCAGCCCCCTTCACCGTCCACTTACCCGGACAGGTGAACGTGATGTCCCCACCCTTGATCACGATCTGGCTTTGCCCTGCGGTGAGCGTGATGCTGTCGCTGGCCTGGATGCGGATCTCGTCGGTGGTGCTTTGCACGGTCAGGTCCTTGTCTGACCAGATCTGCTGTGCATCGGTGTGGGCGCGCAGGCTCAGCGGGCCGTTGGCCGTGATGGCCTTGATGCCGCCTGAGTGGGTGTAGAGGCTGGTGGTCTGGCCGCTGACGCTGCTCAGGGTGTGGGCGCTGGTCAGGTGCGCATCGCCTTGCGTGCTCAGGCTGGTGTCCTGCCCGCTGAACAGGCTGATGCTGCTGGGCGTGACGAAGCTGGCCGACACGGGTGTGTCCAGGTGGATCAGGGGCTGGTTGAAGCGCTCGACCGGCTCGCCCAGTGTGCGGCCCTTGGCCTTTCTGGCTGGCTGCCCGCCGACGCTGCCGGCGTATTGGCCTTGCGCCTGCGGGCACATGTGGTCGGCATGCTGCTGCAAGGCCTGGCCGTCGTCGTGGCTGGCCAGGCCTTGGGCGCCTTGTTGCCTGGCGCTCTGGCTCAGGGTGTCGCCCAACTGGCGTGCGGCCTTGAGCTGGCCCACGGCTTCGGCCGCGTCCATTTGCGTGCTCGTCACGCTGCTGCCCAGGGCGTTGCGCGCGCTGGTGCTCAGCAGCAAGCCCTGCCCGGCGCGCACCACGGCCCAACCTTCGGTGTGGCCGTAAAAGCCTTCGCCCAGCCATTGGCCGCGCTGGGCATGGCCCGACCCGCCTTGGGCGCTTTGCTGGATGATGTGGCCCAGTGTCAGTTCGCTGTGTCCGGTGCTGGCGCTGTGGCTGGCCAGGCGCATGCGCAGCTGGCCGGTGGCGTCGTCGATCAACCACTGGTTGGCGCCTTGCTGGTCCAGATGCTGGTGGTGCCAGCCTGAGATGGTGCCGGGGTGGTTGGCGCCCGAATCAAGGCCTGCGGGCCAGGGCAGATCGTGCTGGCCGTTGTGCAACTGGCCGACCACGATGGGGCGGTCGATATCGCCATCGACAAAGTCGACCAACACCTCGGTGCCAGCACGGGGCGTGAACACGGCGCCCCAGTTGGGGCCCGCCACGCCTTGGGCCACGCGCACCCAGGTGCCGCTGGTGGCGTCGCCCGGGGCGTGGCCGGTGTCTGCGCCAGCCGGGGTTGGTGGTGCGCTCAAGGCGCCAGCCACGGGGCGGGCGCCACGCTGCCAGGTGAACTGCACGCGGATGCGGCCGTCGCGGTCGGTGGTCAAGGGCTCGCCTGGTGCGGCAACAACCAAGGCGGTTTGCAGGCCAGGTGCAGTGGGTTGCTGCGGCGGCAAGGGCACGATGCGCACCGTGGCCGGCGCCGCGCTGAACTGGTTGCGGTAGCTGCCTTGTTCGATGTCGCTGGCCTTGAGGATCTGGGCGGCCTGGCTGCCCAGGTTGTTGGCGGCTTCGTGGGTGACGCTGAGCACCACAAAACGGCCGTCGTCGGTGGGCGCGTCGCCTTGCACCAGGCCAAGCAAATCCAGGTCGTACAGGCTGTGCTCGGTCACTTGAAAGCGCACGCCTTCGCGCAATGCGCGCACGGCGCTTTGACCGCTGGCATGCCGGTGGTGCAACTCGTGCGCGGCCATCAGGGCCTGGGCGCGTGCCTCGGCCACCGCGCTGCTAGCGGGCTGGGCGGTGGTGACACGGCCGTCCGCATGGCGGCGCTCGCCTTGGCCGAAGTAGGCTTCCAGCGTGGGCACCTTGCCATGCTGCCCAATAGCCAGCGCCTGGGCAGACACGCCGGCCAACTGGCGCTCGTCCCAGGCTGCCAGGGTGACGGCGTTGGGTGTCACGCGCTGGCCCACACTCCACGCGGTGACGGTGTCGCTGACCAGGCCCTTGCCGCCGCGCACATCGGGGCGGCTGTAGCGCAGGGCGCCCAGGTCAGCTTGCTCGGCATGCTGGTCGAAGATGACCAGGGTGTGTTTGGCCGCACGGGCGCCGGTGATGGCGCCTTCGGCTGCGCCATCGTGCGCCAGGCGCCAGCTCCAGCCCTCGGCGGCCATGAGGCGCTGCACAAAGGCCCAGTCGGTTTCGCGGTATTGGGTGGTGATCGCACGCACGGGCCCGGGCTGGGCCACGTCCAGCTTGAAGTGGGCTTGCGGGTAGGCCTGCATGACCGCGCTGATGACGTCGGCGGCGGTCTGGTCCTGGAAGATGCGGGTGTCGCGGCGCTGGCGCAACCAGTGCGTCCAGGCGGCCAGGGTGAGGCGGTAGCGGGCCAGGCCGCCATCGGCACCCAGTTGGGCGCAGCGCACCACATAGCCGTGCCAGTTGCGCCAGCTGCCGTCGGACTGCATCAGGCGCAGTGTGACCTGCTCACCCGTCAAGGCCTTGAGTTCAAGGTAGGCGCTGGTGCTCAGGCAATCGATGTCGGCCCACAGGGGCTCGTCGGCGTGCACGGCCTCGGTGATGTGGCAGCGTTCGACCACGAGTGTGGCCGAAGGCAGTGCGGTTTCAATTTGCAGCAGGCGCGTGGCCTGGCCGATGCCCAGCGCAGCCTTCAGGCGCGATACCAGTTCTGTGCCGAGCTGCCCGAATGCCGATGACAGATCAGGCAAAGACGCGGCCGGGCTTGAGGCGCCCACGCCCGTTGATGGAGGATTCATGCAAAGCTCACCTGATGGATTTTTAGGTATGGCTTTGGATTGTCTTCGGCTTGGGTGAACGGGCTTCCCCCGCCTGCGGGGGGACTTTGCAAGCGGTTGTTACGCCGCCTGCTTCAGCGGTTTCAATCAGGCGTTGAAGCCGAAGAAACGCACCTGCATGGTCTTGGACTTGACCGTCTTGGTGACCGCGCCGGTTTCGTCTTCGACGTCCACCACGCGGTGCTTGTATTTGCTGCCCGACAGCTCGGTGTTGTAGACCGCGCCCAGCGGGCCCTTGTAGCCCATCACGCAGATGGCCTTGAACCCGCGGCTGTACAACTCCTTGGCCAGCAGCTTGGCAAAGGGCTGCGCGCCCAGGGCGCTGTAGCACACGTCGGTCACGATGGTGCCCATGTAGCGTGTCTTGAGTCCCTTGGCGATCAGGGCATCGGCCACCTGTGTGTAGCTCAGTGGTGCGGCGCCCTGGGCGTCTGGGTAGATCTTGGGGTCGCCTGTGGCGCCATGGCCGGCAATGTGCAGCCGTGTGCCCATACCCACGCCGATGCTGCTGAGGTCCTCGGCCGAATCCGCGCAGACCACGCTCCATTTGCGCTTGTGGTGCGTGCCGCCCGTGTTGTTGGCCAGCGATTCATTGATGAAACCGCCCGCTTGGGCATTGTTCCAGGGGATGAAGACGACGCGATCTTGTGCCATGGTGTTGACTCTGGATGAGAGGTTGAAAATGGATCAGGACAGGCGGCGCGCGGCAACCAGCCAACCGTTGACGGGCTTGCCGCC
>Ga0209066_10007587_pt1 | contig 10722 bp, 9 predicted proteins | sample All_14_2_FD_187198 | JGI IMG/M metagenome (GOLD analysis project Ga0209066, IMG submission 187198) | Freshwater microbial communities in response to fracking from Pennsylvania, USA - Allegheny Zone_MetaG_DW_15 (SPAdes) (version 2) ... | reverse complement strand
GGCGTGAGGAGCGGAGCGGAGCGGTGCGTGCTGTAGACTGGCAGGGCCCTTGATGCACGTTTTTTCCTGCGGGGAGGCAGCGGGGACAGGCCGCTCTCCCTGATGCGACGACCTCCCCGCGACACACGCAGGGAATGCCACGAAGGAGAATGGCCATGAGGCCGCAGTCCATTCCTCCAAAGGATCAAGGAGTGTCCATCAAGCGTCCGCTCCTGCGTCCTTCCCCTTCGGCTCCCGGGTCGGGACCTCGCCGAAATGCTTGGTCACGCATTTCGGGCAGATGCCGTGGGTGAAGCGGGCCTCGGACCGTGAAGCGACGTATTCCTCCATCTGCTGCCAGTGGCCCGTTTCATCCCGGATGTCCTTGCAGTAGGCGCAGGTGGGCAGCAGCCCCTCCAGCGTGCGCACGCGGGCGCGCAGGGCCTTGGTTTGCTCAGAGAGCTTGCCGCATAGATAGGTGATGAAGAACAGGAGCGCGAGCCGGATGACGGCATTGATGATGGCCACAGGCAGGGTGTACGGGATGCCCCAGGCATACTGGATGCAGAACCGGATGAGGCACAGCAGCGCCCCCAGCCACAACGCCGTGCGCAGGCCGCAGTTCCACGCCATCAGCGCGACCGGGATCACAAACAGGAAGGGAAAGAAGACAACGGGCCCTGCCAGGAAGTCGCTGCACGACATCAGCAGCGCGAGGCAAAACAGCACCCGCCTGTCATTCCAGGGAAACCTTTCGAAAAAGTATTCCGTCGGAGGTTGAGGGTGAGGTCCATTCATGGCGGGGGCCGGTTAACAAGCATGGAACACGCGCTGCACAAGGGCGGACTTGCGCAGGTGACTATGAATCAGTGATTAAGGAACGGCAATGGAATCATGGGAGAGTACCACGCATGGTGGCGATTCCTTGAACGCGAAGCCCCGCGATTGGTCGCGATCTTTCGTGAGTCCATAAGTCATGGTCCCTCCCCATTCGCGGATATTCGCGCCCATTCGCGTTGGGGAATGGTGGCCCCTACTTCACCGGCTCCGCGCTCCAGATTTTGAGGTCGTCGAAGAAGCCGTCCTTGCCCATGCAGCCAAACTCCACCTTGGACTTCGTCGGGTGGGCGATGCCGGGGGACTGCATAAACGCCACGGGCTTGCCGTCGATGGAGGCGCGCATGGTGTCGCCCACGGTTTCGAGGGTGAAGCTGTGCCAGGCCTGGGGATCGAGGCTGAGCGGGAAGGAGAGGTTCTTGCGGCCTTTCGGCGTCGGCGGCTCGCCGGTGGCGCCTTCGGGGCGGGCCACGGCCAGGCCCTTCTGATCCACGAGGATGATCTTGTCCGCCGCGATGCGCGCCATGCACAGGTGCCCGTAGTGCGAGCCGTTGAACTTCCGGTCGTCAAACTCCGCCGTCACCGACTGCGCCCCGCCCAGCCGGAAGCGGAACTCGACCACGCTGTCCTTCGTCGGGATGTCGTTGCCGATCACCGCCTGATGCCCCTTCACCGGCGGATTGCCCTCCTTCGCCGGTGCATCAAAGCGCATCTGCGTGCCCTTCAGCGCGCCGTTCTCCAGGGAAAACGTCGGCACCACGATGGCCCAGCCCTTGTCCTTGCCCAGCTCCGCCCGCTCAAAGTCATCGGAAAAGAGCAGCTCCTTCTTCTTCGCCGTCGCCTCGGCGGGAATCGAGGGCAGCTTCGGCGCATCAGCAGCGAAGGAGCACGTGGAGGCGGTGAGAAGGCAGGCCAGGGTGAGGAAGCGGAGGTTCATGGGGGAGAGGGAAGGTCGGTAGTTTTACAAGTCATTCAGCTGAGGAAGGCAACTCTCTGTCGGAGGCAGGGATACCACTGCAAAAAGCTTCCCGAGGCTGTCGTGGCGCTGGAAAGCGGCTTCTTCAATAAGGCTCCACCGTCAAACCCGGCACACGACCAAACTCATCCCCATTGTTGGTGACGACTCCCATGCCATGCACCAGCGCCGTCGCGGCGATCCACAGGTCATTGGTTCCGATGAGCTGTCCTTTGGCCGCGAGTGTCCGGTAGATCTCGCCGTACTGCCAGGAGACATCGCTCGACCATGGTAGGATCGGGTAGGGGCGGCACAGGCGCTCCCAGTCCCTTTTGGGGCTCGCCGACTGGCCGCAGGCCAGTTCGCCCGCCACCGTGAAGGTGATGTAAAAACTCTCCTTGGCCCGGCTGGCAAAGAAACTGTCGATCGTGGTCGTCACTCCTCGCTTGGCCTCACGCTCGGCCACGATGATGAAGTTCGTGTCGAGGATCAGGCCCATGGATCGTCGGGAATGGGGTCATGCCTGGCTGCCTCTTCCGCTGCGTCCAGATACTTGTCCGAGACACCGCTGCCGCCGTTGTGGAAGTATTGCAGCAGATCTTCCCCCGTGGCCGGAGAGTCCACCCACACCGCACGGCGCACCACTTCCGTGAAGGACTCGCCTCCCCGCTTCACCTGCCGCAGCTTCTCGTAGGCATCGAGTTCCAAGGTAATCGTCTTTGTTGCCATGCACGAAATAAACACGAAATGGGAAATTTGGCAAGAAGGGCTTGGCCTCGGAAAGAAGATGAATCTACCGCTTCTGTGCCTTCCACGCGCCTGCTAGAGGTCGTCTGAATCATTATAATGATTTAAACATGAGTGGCTTATGAGGAGGTAATAATATAATGCCTAGCATGAATGGTGATATAATGCCTGGCATGAATGGCATCGAGTTCCAAGGTAATCGTCTTTGTTGCCATGCACGAAATAAACACGAAATGGGAAATTTGGCAAGAGGGGCTTGGCCTCGGAAAGAAGATGAATCTACCGCTTCTGTGCCTTCCACGCGCCTGCTAGAGGCCGTCTGAATCATTATAACGATTTAAACATGAGTGGTTTATGAGGAGGTAATGATATAATGCCTGGCATGAATGGCACACGGCAGGCGGTGGTTTGTCAGCTTATTGAGCCTTGCGGGTCGTCTTCTTCCCAGCTTTGCCACCACTCAAAGTGAGTCGCTGCCGGGCGCGGACGACGGCTTGGTGGAGCTTTCGTTCGAGCTGTTTCTTCGGCAGCAGTTGGGTCCAGTAAGTCGCCACGTGGATGCCGCTGCTGGCGAGTTCGAGCAGCTCGACGTGCTCATCGTTCTTGCCCGCGCAGAGGATCATGCCCAGCGGCGCTTCTTCGCCCGGCTCGACGGCGTGGCGTTTCAGCCAGCCGAGATACAACTCCATCTGCCCTTTGTCCGCCGCCTCGAAGTCGCCGAGTTTCAATTCAATCGCCACCAGCCGCTTGAGTTTACGATGGTAGAACAAAAGATCGAGATAGTAGTCCTTGGCATCTATCTGCATCCGCTTCTGCCGCTCCAGGAAGGCAAAGCCGATGCCGAGTTCGAGGATGAAGCTCTCTACCTCGCGCAGGATCGCCGTCTCCACGTCCTTCTCGGCATAGGTGTCCTTCAGTCCGAGGAAGTCGAGGATGTAGGGATCGCGAAAGACGAGGTCGGGCGTGAGCTTGTCCTCACTGCGCAGGGCGGCGAGCTCCTGCTTGATGAGCTTGTCCGGCTTCTTCGAGATCGCCGTGCGCTCGTAGAGCATGCTCTTGATCTTCTGCTCCAGCGTGCGCGTACTCCAGTTTTCCATGCGGCACATCTCGGCGTAGAAGTCGCGTTGAAGCGGGTCGTCGAGGTAGATGATGCGACGAAAATGGGTCCAACCCAATTTTGCGCTCAGTGCGTGCACTATTTCCCGCTCTGAGAAAGCTTCCGCGAACCGCATCATGTTGAACAGGTTTCGCTTGGTGAAGCCGCGGCCAAATTCGGCTTCCAATTGTGCACTCAGTGCGTGCACAATCTTTTCGCCATAATCAGCCCGCTTTTCTTCGAGAATGTCCCGGCGAATGCGAGTGCCGATCTCCCAATAGAGGAGCGTCAGACCTGCGTTGACGGTCCGGGCAACGGCTTCGCGGGCCGTGAGGATGAGATCGCGCACCTCCGCAAGCAGCGGCGCGGCAGGGGCGGCGGGTTTGGGAGCGAGCGTGCGAGGCTTGGGCTTGGCGGGCATGGCTCCGTCAGAGTAGCGCGGTCAGGCGGCTTCGGGAAAGGTGAATTGTCTCCACAGTGCGGAGAGAGTCCTCGTGCCATTCTCCACCGAAAACGTCGGCACCACGATGGCCCAGCCCTTGTCCTTGCCCAGCTCCGCCCGCTCAAAGTCATCGGAAAAGAGCAGCTCCTTCTTCTTCGCCGTCGGCTCTGCGGGCTTGCGAAGCTCGCCGCTCATCTGCTTCTCTTTGGCAGCGGCAACGGAAGGCAGCTTCGGCGCATCCGCAGCGAAGGTGGAGGCGGTGAGAAGGCTGGCCAGGGTGAGGAAGCGGAGGTTCATGGGGGAGAGGGAAATGAAGCGCTATAAGGAGGAGCTCTATTTTGGCACCAAGACTAGCACCAACTCTTTTGCATGTTGACGTGCTGCACGAGCAGCTTCGCTTTTGCGCTTTTTATCGCTCGTTCCACCGAGTGTGCTGAATTGACTGTCAACTTTGCCTCCTCCCACAGTAAAGTGCTTGGAAGCAACCTCACGGACAATTTCTCCAGAAAGACCATTCGAGCATTCATGATCAGGAAAGGTGAGAATCGCTTTGGCGCCACGAGACGAAACGGTTTTGAGCAGCGAATCCAAGGCGACTTCTGATTCAGATATTAAACTGAATTTTGATTTGGGCCGCAGTTGGGTGTCCGGGTAGCGTCCGATCCCGGACACATCACCGCATGAACCATTGGAAATCGTTTCGAGAACATGATAAAAACGGCTGTATTGGACGCCGGAGTATGGCGGGTCGATAAAAGCAAGATCGCCCTCTTTAAGGCCGTGAGCGGCCTCTTCTGCATCAGAAACCTTGGTGCTACCTACTTGTTTTGCCGCCTGTTTCGCCAGCAATTCAAATACAGCACGCGTTTTTGCCACAACGTCACGGTTCCACGCCTCAAGAAGAAACTTTTTAGCTGTCTTCGTCGGCTGAAACGGTTGTGCCGTGTGGCCAGGAGCTGCCGCGCATTGGCTTGCAGCTTGAATCAGGGCCGCAAGGGCTACTGTCCGCTCAGGGTCTGATTCTGGGAGCGAGGCACGAAGTGCATCAATCCAAACCGCCTGCTCTGGGCTGAAATAGTGTCCGCCATAAGCGACCGTGATTGGTAGTGAATCTTGGTCTGCGCACCATTTACGACATTCCGTCACGCACTTTATGGAGATACGGGAAGATTCAGGAATTTTAAGATCGTTAATAAGGGCTTTCGCCCTTTGCTGCCAATCCTTAAACAAGCACTCCGGTGGCAAGAACTCTTTGCGCTTTATAATAGCGCCAGCTAGTACGCTACTATAGTTTTGCAAGTCAAACGCGAGTACAGGTAGGTCGTGACGACAAGCAACGTGAATAGCAACAGCGGCGGATCCCGTAAAAAGATCGGCAAAACGTTTCGCTGCAGGCATCTCGGTATCAAGAAGTTCGCCGAGACCATTCCCCAGCATCGTGCGTTTCGAACCCATGTATTTCATGGTAACAGGCTCCAGATGCAGATGTGTTCGAAAGCACTCAAAATATCGATACTACCTGAGCATGATCCTCGTAAATCGAATAGTGTTGAATTGGGATTTGTGCCACGCCAGTTTTCCAAATCGGTAAGCACTGCGTTTATATCTTCCCAAGTATCCAACGGATCGTCAGGGCGTGTATCATGAGACCACAAGCCTCGGTCAGTTCCATGCCTACTCCACCAGAAACTCAAATCTTCACGTGTGAACCCTGCTGTCCTTAGCAGTTGGCGTGTAGATCCCGATGCCAAGAAAAGAAGTAGTGCTGCTCGAGAGATAATTCGCAAATGACTTGTAGGATCTTCAACTGGTTTTGTCGCGCCAGCTAATTGGAAAGGGAGTGAGGTTTGGGTTGCTCCTAGAAACTTGATCCAGTGCTCGGCCTCTTTTTCGGGCAGACCTAATCTTTCAACCTCGGCTTGATTTATGGTTGGGGAGCCGCCTGATATCCACGCCTGTCTCAAAAGGTGCCTCTCAACCGTTTGAAAGCGCCGATCTTCGCCAGGCTCAAACATTCTCCAAAGATCCGCGACAAATTTTGCAATATCGGCCGCTACTGAAGCTTGAGGTAAACGAAACTCGGAGGGTCTATAGCTCGCCAAGTTCCTTGTGTTGCGATCTCCACGTGTGGCTGCCAGATCGATTCCCCAAGAAGAGAGCCACGTTTGGCCTATTGCGTTAACTCTAACTGGGCAATTGAGGCTAGCTAGCCATGTAGAAAGGTGGATCTGATTGGGCTGTATGAGCTCGTCAATTAAATCTCCCGCTCGGTGCAATGTTGACCAATAACGCAGCAGGACCCAGATGAACTGATGAGTGCTGAACTGAGTCCACTTAATCGTTCGAGGGAAGTATCGGCTCTGCGTAGCCTCGATGACGACATGTCTGGTGTCAAATACGCCAAAACCTTCGCTGGCTAGGAGTGACATTGCAGCTCGCAATTCAGCGTAATATGCAAAATGAGCAGCAGAGTATGTATCGCCACGCATAGTTGCTTCAGTGGCTCGGCCAAGAAAGGACCACCCGTCAATAAGGTGGGTGGGAGCAGAAGCGCCTACGTATGCTCTGAGGTGACGGTCTTGGGATTTGGTGAAAAAGTCAGATGGAATCTTGTCAGCTGCTTTTGCATCAGCCTCTGCGATATCCGTGCAGTTTTGGCGATATCTGTTGGTTTTGGTCAGCCACTGCCGTGACTTAACTTCTGGCCGTAACCCCGAAAAATAATCTTCCATGGCCTGCCGAGAGGCATTGCGCAGAAGAAGCTTCGCTCTACCGGGAATGGTTAAGCTGCTCATTAGTAACCAAGAGATGAACTGACAGTGGTTGCAAATAAACCAAGAGAACCACCTTTATCCTTGATGTGGCCAAGAAGCTGACGTCGCATCTCTTTGTAACCGCTACTGCCTCGAAAGACCCCCTGTCGGATTCGAATTTGTTCAGGTAGTTTAGGCGTCGAAGATGTTCGCCAATCGTAGTCAGCTAAAGCGGTGGCAATCGAATCGATGTAACGCGCAACTTCAGTTTTTGATAATGAGTGTAACGATTCTGTTACAATTGTCTCTTCAGTAGCCGCAGCCTTCTTTTTGGAAGGGACCTCATCGAATCGCCATTCATTGAGCTTAATACTGTCTCGCGCCACGAAGCATAAGTCGTTAATGATGTATAAAATACCCCTTATGCCTTGATCGGTGCTAATAAGTGAATACTGGCCATAAAAGGCTGGATCATCGCCTTCAAATAGCTCTGCATCTTCAAGTTGCCTCAGATTTTGAGCCCACTCAGCATGTGATTTTTTAATTGCACGCTTGAGGGAGTTTCCAACATAAATCAAAAATGCCGCCTGCATTGCGCGGCTCCAAGGTAAAATTGGATCATGAACTGATCCCGAAGCTCCAAATAGGCCACCTGTGCGAGTCCCTGTTCCCTCCCAGGCTTTCACCATGGTTTGCATCAGCGAGCGTATCCATGCAGCCTGAGTTGCCGAAGGTCCTTTATATTCCCGGTTCTCTTTCGTCTCACCAAGCATATTAATACGCTGATGCCACGGGCTATCTCCATGCGACCAAAGTGCTTCCACTAGTTCCTGGCATCGCGTCTCTCTATATGTCTTGTGCCCTGTGAACTTCTCAAGCCACGACTGCTGCCTGAGAAGTGGGTAAAGGTCGAAAGCCAATGAACGGTTGATCTTCTTGGGTGTGATATTGACCGACCAAAAAAGATAAGCCTGCCAGCCCCTATCGAGCCCGCAAAAAGCAACAACAGGCAGTTCAAACTCCTCGTCTTTATCGAAATCTTCAAATGCCCACAGCCGGTGCTGTCCATCTATGACCTCAAGAGGATAGACCTCAGATGGCTCCCACTTTGAACCATTGAATCCCTGCGGTAATTGAAGCATGGCAGTACTACCATTTTCTTCCACTTTGATGAGGTCCCTCGAGGGTATTTCAGCGCCATTTCTTTTGTCTTTCGGCTGCAAAATGTTGACCAGAATGGCACTAGGCAGCCAACCTGGCTTACGGAGGTCATTCGCATCGGGTTGATTGCGCTGAGCGCTAGTCATTTCACACCATGGGAAGCCATACTGCACAAACTCCCGAATAGTATCAGAACGTGACTCCTCGTGTCCTCGTTGAACATTAGGGTCAATCGCTCGGGCCTTTCCGCCGTTAGTTGTTCTCCGATAAACACCAGTGAGAGCTTTGAGATGACTTGCCCTGATGGAAAACAGCAAAAAATGCTTCGACGCTGGCTTGGTTTGGCCCTCGTCAGAGCTGAAATTGACCTTGTTCCAGTCAGGCATCCATTGATGAACTTTCAAGGCGGGAATGGTCACAGCGCTTTTGTCGGACGGAGCGTTCATGTGTAGTTCAGTTGAACATTATCATACTTCCTGATATAAAATTTTGCAAGAGATCTTGTTGTTTAACTAAATACGTAGGTAATTAACCTGAAATGGCCAACTGACAAGAGGCTTTAGATAATTGATAATGCAGAGCCATATTTTCAGAAAAGATGAAATTAGGCTTGTTTGTAGAGTTCAGCACCGGTTTCCACGAATTCAGCTGATTTGTCAGCCATTCCCTTAGCCAGAGCTTCCTCTTCGCTAATCGCCTGCTCGGCCGCGTACTTGCGCACGTCTTCGGTGATCTTCATGCTGCAGAAGTGCGGGCCGCACATGCTGCAGAAGTGGGCGGATTTGGCGCCGTCCTGGGGGAGGGTTTCGTCGTGGAAGGAGCGGGCGGTGACGGGGTCGAGGGACAGATTGAACTGGTCTTCCCAGCGGAACTCGAAGCGGGCTTTGCTGAGGGCGTTGTCGCGGTACTGCGCGCCGGGGTGGCCTTTGGCGAGGTCGGCGGCGTGGGCGGCGAGTTTGTAGGTGATGACACCGACTTTGACGTCTTCCTTGTTGGGCAGGCCGAGGTGTTCCTTGGGGGTGACGTAGCAGAGCATGGCGCAGCCGTACCAGCCGATCATGGCGGCGCCGATGCCGCTGGTGATGTGGTCGTAGCCGGGGGCGATGTCGGTGGTGAGGGGCCCGAGGGTGTAGAAGGGGGCCTCGTGGCACCACTCGAGCTGCTTGGCCATGTTTTCCTCGATCATGTGCATGGGCACGTGGCCGGGGCCTTCGTTCATGACCTGCACGCCCTTGGCCCAGGCGCGGGTGGTGAGCTCGCCCTGCACTTCGAGTTCGCCAAACTGCGCCTTGTCATTGGCGTCGGCCACAGAGCCGGGGCGGAGGCCGTCGCCGATGGAGAAGGAGACGTCGTAGGCGGCCATGATGTCGCAGATGTCATCCCAGTGGGTGTAGAGGAAGTTTTCCTTGTGGTGGGCGAGGCACCACTTGGCCATGATGCTGCCGCCACGGGAGACGATGCCGGTCATGCGGGAGGCCGTCATGGGCACAAAGCGCAGCAGCACGCCGGCGTGGATGGTGAAGTAATCGACGCCCTGCTCCGCCTGCTCGATGAGCGTGTCGCGGAAGAGCTCCCAGGTGAGGTCCTCGGCCTTGCCGTTCACTTTTTCCAGGGCCTGATAGATGGGCACGGTGCCGATGGGCACGGGGCTGTTGCGCAGGATCCACTCGCGCGTGGCATGGATGTTCTTGCCGGTGGAAAGGTCCATGACGGTGTCGCCGCCCCACTTGGTGGCCCAGCGCATTTTCTCCACCTCTTCCTCGATGCTGGAGGCCACGGCGCTGTTGCCGATGTTGGCATTGATCTTCACCAGGAAATTGCGGCCGATGATCATCGGCTCCAGCTCAGGGTGATTGATGTTGGAAGGGATGATGGCGCGTCCGGCGGCCACTTCGCTGCGCACAAACTCGGGCGTGATCTCATTGGGGATGCGCTGCGGGAAGCGCTTGAAGATCCCCGGCGTGTACTCGCTCTGCACCTGGGAGGAGCCCACGTGCTGCTTGTCCAGGTCGTTGCGGACGATGTCGGTGGTGAAGTCGGCGATTTTGGCGCGCTTCATGTTTTCGCGGATGGCGATGAACTCCATCTCCGGGGTGATGATGCCGGCGCGGGCGTAGGCGAGCTGCGTGACCACCTTGCCGGGCTTGGCCTTCAGCGGCTGGCGCTGCGCATTGATGGGGGCCTTCAGCGGGCTGAGGATGCCTTCGCGCTTGGCGGCGGCGTATTCGGCGTGGTTGGCGGTGAGGTAGCCGTTGTCGCGTGGCTCGATGGCGCGGCCTTCGTAGGCTTCGACGTCATTGCGGGCGAGGATCCAGTTTTTGCGCAGGGCAGGGAGGCCTTCTTCCACGGTGCCCTTGTAAGCGGGATCGCCCCAGGGGCCGGAGGTGTCATAGACGCGCACGGGTTCATTCTGGATGATGCGCCCGTTGAAATCCTTGGTGGGGGAGAGGGCGATCTCGCGCATGGGCACCTGCACGTCCGGGTGGATCTGGCCCTGCACATAGACGCGGGTGGAGGCGGGGAGTTGCTCGGAGGAATGGGGCTCGAAGGAGTCTTGGGCGGCGATCATAATAAGAAAGGGATGCTCGATACTGGATTCTAGATGCTGGATGGTGCGCTGTGCGCGCCTGAACCGAGAAACCTCCGAGCGAACTCCCTTCGGCGGCATGACCCGCATCAGGTTCGGAGGGTTCGGATCGAGGAAGATCCGTCTCAGTCCCTGCGGCGGGACGCCCCTGTCGTGATGTGGGTG
>Ga0209066_10007585_pt1 | contig 10724 bp, 8 predicted proteins | sample All_14_2_FD_187198 | JGI IMG/M metagenome (GOLD analysis project Ga0209066, IMG submission 187198) | Freshwater microbial communities in response to fracking from Pennsylvania, USA - Allegheny Zone_MetaG_DW_15 (SPAdes) (version 2) ... | reverse complement strand
CTTTCCGCCAGGGCGAGGCGCAGCCGCCTGCCTGCCTGCTGGGTGGGGACGATGACCAGGAGGTGGCTGAGGGAGCTGACGCCCGAGGGGGTGACGCGCAGGTGGCTCTTCAGCCACTCGGTCACGGCCGAAACCAGCGGGATTCCGTCATTTATGAAAACGCGATCCACGCAGAATGGCTCCGTGACGGCGTTTCTGTAACGGCTGCCGGCTTCAATGAGGGGTCGTTTGACCATGTCGGAATGATAGCTAACTTTGCGTGAACTCACAACGCCAACGAACGTTCTTCACGAATATCGTTCTCCTGTTTCCCCATTCACTAACGCAATAACGCCCGATTTTTTCCCCCGCCATGCTGATGCCCTTGACTAGCCTTCTCACAGAAGTGCCTTACAAACCAACAACATCAATAAAAAACAAGTTGTTTGCGAGAATTCAGGAGTCAAAATTCAGGAGTCGGAATAGGAAAGTCGACAAGAGCGACTCTTTCGACGCATTTTATTCTGACTCCTGAATTCTTGGGTTGCGGGTTCCGCCCGCGTTAGTAGTGCACGACCGCCAGCGGCTGCCCCTTGGCCACAACCGCGCCGTGTCCGACGAGAAAACTCAGCACCTTGAGCGGCTTGTCGGCCTTGATGTGGTTATCAGTGCTGTCGCGGCAGCCGGAGTCAGAATGCCAGCCATGTCTTTGATGCACAGTGTGTCGACTCCCATGGCCTCTTGCTCTTTGGCGATGGCGACGAACTTCTCGACCGTATGCACCGGGCTGTAGGTGTAACAGATCGTGCCCTGCGCGTGGCCGCCGTATTTCTTGACCGCCTGGATCGCCTTCTCAAGATTGCGCGTGTCGTTCAGCGCGTCGAAGATCCTGAAGATGTCCATGCCGTTCTCACAGGCAAGCGCGATGAAACGCTCCAGCACGTCATCCGGGTAGTTCTTGTAGCCCAGAATGTTCTGGCCGCGCAGCAGCATCTGCAGCGGCGTCTTCCGGCAGATCGCTTTGAGCTGGCGCAAGCGCTCCCACGGGTTCTCGCGCAGGAAGCGCAGGCAGACGTCGAACGTGGCCCCGCCCCAGCACTCCAGCGAGTAGTAGCCGCCGCTGTCGACCTCGCCGGCGATCGCCAGCATGTCGTCCGTGCGCATGCGCGTCGCCCACAAGGACTGGTGCGCGTCACGCAGCGTGGTGTCGGTGATGCGTATGCGGCGCTTCGCGGCAGCCGCCTCAGGCATGATCTTCTTCATATGCGCTCCTTGTCAGTCAAGTCTCTTCGATGTTCCTCATGCAACCGGTTGGCAAAACGGCCCGTTTTGTCATTCACCTGCAGCGGCCTACGCGTTTGGAGCCCCTTGAAAGGCAAAGGTTCCCGTAAGCGAGAAAACGATGATGCGCTCGCCGGTGGACGTGCTGATGTCCGTGTGCAGGCTTTTGACGTGCTGCCCCGTGATGTCATGCACAAGCACTTCGAGCAGAGGCCGCGCCTTCTCGATCAGCTCCATGCGCACCTGCTTGATCAGGCTGCGCCCATGGCCAGCGACCTCACTCTTGACCAGCTGCCGTTCAGCAGGCGTGAGAACACCGCGCAGCCTTACGATGATCAGGTCGTCGAGGATATAGGTGCGGGCTTCCTCCGGGCCGCGCCCCATATACTCGCGCTCAAACTTAATGAGGGCTTCGCAGATCTCAGACTCGATCTCTCCCTTGGTCTTGGTCGATAACTCGGGCTTGGTCTTGTTCATGTGTTGTCTCCCAGTGTTTATACTCGGCTCAGTTTAGGCGAGAAGGCCCTCGCGCGTCAACCCGGCTAACCGCTGTCTCCAGCCCGATGCCGCGAACCCTGAAGGTCCGCCAGGCGCCGAACGCCAGCACGGCAATGCCGGCGACAATGGCCCAGACATAACTGCGGGTGCAGTCGTAGAGGAAGCCACCCAGCGGCGGCCCTGTGAGGCCCGCCACGCCATGCGCCAGAAAGACCAGCGGATAGACGCTCGCGACTTGATCCGCACCGTAGCGCAAGGCCACCTGGGCCGCGTACACTACAAAACAGGCTCCGAACCCGAACCCCACAAAAAAGGCGCTCGCAGAAAAAGCGGAAGGCGCGAACCGCACAACAAGCAGCAGGGCCAGGGTCGCGCCCAGAAACAACAGCGAGAGCGGGATGACCGGATACCCGAACCGGTCGAACAGCCAGCCCCACGCGAGCCTTCCGGAAGCGTTGCCCAAGGCGAAGATACTGATGGCGGCGGTGGCCGTCCCAGAAGTCGACCCGCCGTCCATGCCGATGGGCTTGAGGCTTCCGATGACCAGCAGCCCGGCGAACGTGCCGCAAAAGAGGCCGGTCGCCAGTGCCCGGAAGACGCGGTCCTTCAACAAGTCCTTCGTGGCCACGTGACCGCGCCCACCGGCCGCGAAGGGCGGGCGGAAAAGGAAGGCCGCCGCAAGGCAGACCACCGCGCCATACCCCAGCCCGATGACGAGAAAGATGTCCAAGACCGTGCACCCATTGCGCAACAGCACGGTTGTCAGCGATGAGAGGAGGATGGCTCCAGCGCCGAAGCCGGCCACCGCCACGCCGGCCACCAAACCTTTGCGCCTAGGGAACCATTGAATGCCCGTTGTGAGGGCCGCGACGTAACCGAAGCCGATACCCGCACCGCCCAGCAGGCCGGAGCCGGCCAACAGCCAGACGAACTGTCCGGCGGAAGCGGAGGAGGTCAGATGCCCGCAGGAAAACAGCAGGCCGCCCAAAAGCGCCACTCTGCGCGGCCCCCAGGGAACCAGCAGGCGTCCGGCACACACCATGGCCAGGGTAAAGGTGGCAATGGCCAGACCGAAGACAAGCTGGTTTTGTCCTGCGGTATACCCGAAGTCTGCCCGCAGCGACGGCACAAACGCGCTCCAGGCATAAAGGCCGCCCAGGCAGGACTGAATGAGAACGACCGCCGGCAAGACAAACAGGCGTTTGACCTGTTGCCCGCTTAGGCTGCTTTTCGTCGCTGGCTTGTCGGCGCCCCTCCAGCCGGAAACGATGCGAGCGAGTCTTGTTTCATGAAGTGCCATGGGAGCGCCTTGCCGCTTGCAGAGCCTGGTCGGCTTGGTCGACTTCGTCCGCCATGTTTTTGCGGTACTCGGCCAAACGGGAATGCAACGTGTTGTCTGTCAGCGCGAGGATGGCGACAGCCAGCAGCGCCGCGTTTTTCGCCCCTGTCTTGCCGATGGCCACCGTCGCAACCGGAATTCCTCCGGGCATCTGGACCATGGACAGCAGCGAATCCAGCCCGCCGAGGTCGCTGGTTGTCATCGGCACGCCGATGACGGGTAACGTGGTCATTGAGGCGAGCACACCTGCCAGGTGGGCGGCCTTGCCCGCGCCCGCGACAATGATCCGCACACCGCGCTCTTCGGCGGACAGCGCGTACGTCCGTGCTGTTTCCGGCGTCCGGTGCGCCGAAATCACGCGCATTTCGTGGGAGAGGCCAAACCCAGCGAGAACGTCCGACGCCTCTTTCAGCGTCTCCAAGTCGGACTTGCTTCCCATGACGATGGATACCAGCGGAGCTGTCTCTGTCTGCATGTGGGCGTCTCCTTTTTTTGTTCAGTCGCCTTTTGCTTGTTCGATTCCCGCCGCACGAAAGAGCCGGTCGTTGATCGCGCGTCCAAGCCCCACGTTGGGCACGGGTTCCGCGACAATCAACTCCAATCCCTGCTCGTCCAGCCGGCGCATGGCCCCGAAGAGGTTCGCGGCGGCCTCGCGCAGGTCGCCGTTTTCAGAAAGAAATTCTGTGGCGGCAAAAGAGCCTGCGCGCGACGCGTTCTTTAATGCCAGAAGTCCCGTCCTCGCCCCGGCGTGCGCGAAAGCGGATTCCGGCCAGCACACGACTTGAAACCGGGTGCGCGGCGCGTAGTGCCGGGGTAGCATGCCGGGCGCGGACACCGCCTCCTGGCTTGCCAAAGGCGCTTTGGCGACCGACCCGATGAGCGCTTCAATGTCCTCCACCGGCACGCCTCCGGGACGCAGCAGGACGGGCTGCCCGTCGCAAAAGGAGAGGATGGTGGATTCGATCCCGACCGAACAAGGCCCGCCATCCAGAACGAGGTCGATGCGCCCGCCCAAAGGCCCCCGCACATGGTGCGCGGTCGTAGGGCTGGTGTGCCCGAACGGATTGGCGCTGGGTGCGGCAATCGGCAGGCCGGCCTGCCGGATCAGCTCCAGCGCCATCGGGTGCCGGGGCATGCGCACGGCGACGGTCGGCAGTCCGGCCGTGACCAGATCGGGCACGCCTGCGGCCTTGGGCAGGATCAGTGTCAGCGGGCCGGGCCAGAAGCGGGCGATCAGCACATGCGCTGCCGGAGGGACTCGTTCGGTCAGGCGCTCCAGTTGCTCCACGCTGTTGACGTGGACAATTAAAGGGTCGAAGCGCGGGCGTTGCTTGGCTTCAAAAACCCGCGCGACGGCTTTTTCATCAAACGCCACGGCTCCCAGCCCGTACACCGTTTCGGTGGGGAACGCCACAATGCCGCCCCGGCGCAACAGCTCGGCTGCGCTGTGGAGCAGTCCGGGAAACCGCCGCTCCTGCCGCCACATCTCAAGGCACGCCAGCACCCACTCGGCGGCCTCGCGGATACCCGGCACCGCGATCCCGCCCGCCGGGATTTCGTGCCTGTGCTTAAGCCCGTGACCGGTCAGAACGTGGAGGCCGAAGGCCCCGACACCGAGGGCCAGAGCGACGTCGCAGGGATGATCGCCGACGACAAACGAACGCCGCAAATCAAGACCGAAATCGCGGGCGGCCGCTTCCAGAAAGAACGGCTTCGGCTTGATGCAGCCGCACCCGTCCTCGCGCCGGTGAGGGCAGCAATAGAGCGCCGTGATGAGCACCCCTTTTTGGCGGAGAGAGTCCACAACGAAGGCGTTGACACGCTCGGCCTCCTCTGCCGTGACCAGGCCTTTGCCCACGCCAGACTGGTTTGTGACAATGAACAGACGCACATGTGCCTGAAGTTGCCGGAGGGATTCAACCGTCTCGTCGAAAAACACGACCTCTTGGGGGTCGCGCAAGTGCCCGCGGTCTTCGATCAGGGTGCCGTCGCGGTCGAGAAACACCGCCGGCTGGCCTGGAGGATGCGCTTCGGGAGGAGGGCTGACAGGGGTCATGACCGTTCCTCCAAGGGCACGTAGGGGTTCAGCGTCGGCCCCATGTAGATCTGACGGGGCCGGTAGATGCGCGTCCCGGGCTCGTCCATGATCTCTTTGTAGTTGGCGATCCATCCCGGCATGCGACCCATGGCAAAAACGACCGTGAACATCTCCGCCGGGATGCCGATGGCCCGCATGATGATGCCGCTGTAGAAATCCACATTCGGATACAGCTTGCGTTCGATGAAATACGGATCCTGCAACGCGCTCTCTTCCATCCGCCGGGCGATGTCCAGCAGCGGGTCCGTGCACCGAAGCGCCTTGAGAAGGTCGTCGCACGCCCTCTTGATAATCGCGGCACGCGGATCATAGTGCCGATAAATACGGTGGCCAAAGCCCATGAGCCGTTTTCCGCTTTTCTTGTCCTTGGCGGCGGCGATAAACCGCGACCCGTCGTCGCCGGAGTTGTGGATATCCTCCAGCATTTCGATCACCGCCTGGTTGGCGCCCCCGTGCAGCGGACCCCAAAGCGCGCTCACGCCGGCTGCCGCGCTGGCCAGCAGGTTAGCCTGGCTGGACGCCACCATGCGCACGGTGGAGGTCGAGCAGTTCTGCTCATGGTCGGCATGCAGGATCAGGATCAGCTCCAGCGCCCGCAGAACCTCAGGTTTTAAGGCGTAGTCCTCGTAGGGGTCCGAAAACATCATGTGCAAAAAGTTGGCCACGTACTTGAAGGACGGCTTGGGATAGATGATCGGCATTCCGCGTGACTTGCGGTAAGAGAACGCGGCGATGGTGCGCACTTGCGAAATGAGCCGGGCGGCATGGAGGTCGAAAAAAGGAGCCGTCGGGTGGCCGATGGACAGGCCCGGGTAGAAGCAGCTGCTCGCGTTGATCATCGTCGACAAGATGGCCATGGGATGCGCGTTGGAGGGGAACCCCTCGAAATGGTACTTCATGGCCTCATGCAGGTTCTCGTTCTGCGTCAGCAGACTCGAAAACCGCTGGAGTTCCGCAGCAGCGGGCAGCTTGCCGTAGATCAGCAGATACGCCGTTTCCACAAAGGTGGCTTTCTCCGCCAACTCCTCGATGGGTATGCCGCGGTAGCGCAAGATGCCCTTGTCGCCGTCGATGAACGTGATCCGGCTGGTGCAGGACCCCGTGTTGGCGTATCCGCCATCCAGCGTGATCGCGCCGGCGCTGTCGCGCAGCGTGGAAATGTCGACGGCTTTCTCCCCCTCGGTCCCGATGACGACAGGGAGCTCAATGTGTTTGCCGTCGAGTTCGATTCGCGCCGTTTGGCTCATGACGTGGTTCTCCGCGTGACCGCTACGACAGGCTCCTGACAAACCGGTCCATGCGCTCCAGCCCCTTTTCAATGTTGCTCAGGCCGGTGGCATAACTGATGCGGACATACTCGTCTGCGCCGAAGGCGATGCCCGGCACGGCTGCGACTTTCTCCTGCTCCAACAGCTTGGCGCAGAACTCCGTGGATCTGAGCCCGGTCGCCGAGATGTTTGGGAACAGGTAGAAGGCCCCCTTCGCGTTGCAGCAGGTTATGCCCGGAATGGCGTTGAGGCGCTGGTGCGCATAGCGGCGGCGTTGGTCGAAATCAGCCAGCCATTTCGGCAAGTGGTCTTGCGGACCGTTCAGCGCGGCAACGGCACCCTTCTGAGCGAAACTGGTCGGGTTGCTCGTGCTGTGGCTCTGGATGGCGTCAAGGGCCTTGGCGATGGGTTCCGGTGCGGCGCAGAAGCCTAGGCGCCACCCCGTCATACTCCACGCCTTGGCAAAGCCATGGACGATGATGGTGTGTTCGAAATGCGCTGGGCCGAAGGAGGCCACGCTTTTGTGCGTGGCCCCGTCATAGAGCAGATGTTCGTAGATCTCGTCGCTCATGATGAGCACGCCCTTTTCTACGCAGACGTCGCCGAGCGCCTTGATTTCTTCGGGCGTGTAGACCGTACCGGTCGGATTGCTCGGGGAATTGAGAATGAACAGGCGGGTTCGCGCGGTCATGGCGGCTCGCAACTGCTCCGGCGTGACTTTGAACTCCGACCGGTCGGAGGTTTCCAGAACGACCGACCTGGCACCGGCCAGCTTGACCATTTCGGGATAGCTGAGCCAGTAGGGTGCCGGAATAATGACCTCGTCCCCCTCCTGACAAGTCGCCATGATCACGTTGAAGCAGGAGTGTTTGCCTCCGCAGGAGACGATGATCTGGCTCGGCTTGTAGGCAAGACCGTTTTCGCGCTTGAACTTACCCGCAACGGCCTCGCGCAACTCCGGGGTTCCGCTGGCGGGCGTGTACTTGGTGAACCCTGCAGCCAGTGCAGCCGCAGCGGCATCCTTGATGTGCTGCGGCGTATCGAAATCGGGCTCCCCGGCTCCGAACCCGACGACGTCCAAGCCTTCCGCCTTCATCTGTTTGGCCTTGGAGTCGATGGCCAGCGTGAGTGACGACGACAGCGCCGCCGCGCGGTGTGATATTTTGTAATTCATTTGAAGTCTCTCTCTGTTTGTTCAAGCAGAATGAAATCAGGTGGCAACCCTTCGCCACACGCATCCGCCGCTGTCCGTGCAAGGTCGGAGAGCCTTTACGGCTCAAACGCTCAGAGCAGGTCAACAAGCCTCTCGGCGAAGGGATGCCCCTGGAGGAGTAGTCTCTATTTGCTTGAGGTCTCAAGGCGCTGTTGCAGGTCATCGAGTTGCTTCTTCATCAACGCAGGCAGCTTTTCGCCGTACTGCCCGAAGTAGGCTGAGGCGTCCTCCACTTCCTTCTTCCAACCGCCCACGTCCACCCTGAGCAGTTCTTCAATCCCCTCAGGCGTGATCGCGAGTCCGGAAACATCCAGCGCGCCCGGCGCGGGAACCCTGCCGATCGGGGTTTCCACGGCCAGACCGGTTCCTTCCACGCGCTCGCACACCCATTTGAGCACGCGGCTATTATCGCCGAAGCCCGGCCACAGCCACTTTCCTTCGGCACTCTTCCGAAACCAGTTGACGAAGAAAATCTTCGGCAGTTTGGCCGGGTCGGAACGCTGGCCAAACGACAGCCAATGTGCCAGGTAGTCGCCCATGTGGTAGCCGCAGAAAGGCAGCATCGCGAACGGGTCGCGCCGCAAGACGCCGGCTTGGCTCAAGGCCGCTGCCGTAGTCTCAGAACCGGCCGAAGCGCCCATGAAAACGCCGTGTTCCCAGCTGAAAGCTTCCGCCACCAGCGGCACCGTGCCGGCCCGGCGCCCGCCGAACAGGAAGGCCGAGATGGGCACGCCGGCAGGATTCTCCCACTCCGGGTTAATCACCGGGCATTGAGCCGCAGGCGCGGTGAAACGCGCGTTCGCGTGAGCGCCCTTGCGTCCGCAGTCAGGCGTCCACTCCTGGCCCTGCCAGTCGATGCCTTTCGCGGGCGCCGGCACCCCCATGTCTTCCCACCAGACGTCGCCGTCGGGCGTCAGAACCACATTGGTGAAGATCGAGTTGCTTGAGACCGTCGCCAGCGCATGCGGGTTTGACTGGCTCGACGTTCCCGGCGCGACGCCGAAGAAGCCGGTCTCCGGGTTCATCGCCCAGAGGCGGCCGTCCCCGCCCAGCCGAATCCAGGCGATGTCGTCGCCGACGCAGCTGACGCTCCAGCCCGGCAGGCTGGGCTTCATCATGGCCAGATTGGTCTTGCCGCAGGCGCTCGGGAAGGCGGCCGCCACGTAGTGCTTGTGTCCCTCGGGCGAGGTCAGGCAGAGAATCAGCATGTGCTCGGCCATCCAGCCCTCCTTGCGTGCCACCACCGACGCGATGCGCAGCGCCAGACACTTCTTTCCGAGCAGCGCGTTTCCGCCGTACCCGGACCCGTATGACCAGATAGCCTGCTCGTCCGGGAAATGCACGATGTACTTCTTGGCGGGGTCGGGCTCGCAGGGCCAGGGCACATCTTTCTGGCCGGGCTTAAGCGGAGCTCCCACCGAGTGGAGGCAGGCGATAAACGCGCCGTCGTCACCCAGTTTGTCGAGCACCTTTTTTCCCATGCGCGTCATGATCCGCATGTTGACAACCACGTACGCGGAGTCCGTGACCTCGATGCCGATCTTGCAGAGCGGCGAGTCGAGCGGCCCCATCGCAAAGGGAATGACGTACATCGTCCGGCCCGCCATGCAGCCGGCGAAAATGCCGCGCAGTTTCTGGCGCATTTCGGCTGGATCGGCCCAGTTGTTCGTGGGCCCGGCATCTTCCTTGTTAGCCGAGCAGATATACGTGCGATCCTCGACCCGCGCCACATCGCTGGCGTGCGACCGCGCGAGAAAACAGCCCGGACGCTTTTCCGGGTTCAGGCGTGTGAAGGTGCCTGCTTCGACCATCATGTTGCAGAGCCGGGTGTTCTCCTCCCCAGAGCCGTCACACCAATGGACCGCGAGGGGGTTGCAAAGGCTCACCATCTCTTCGACCCACTCGAGCAGTTTTGTGTTCTTGGTCATCGTCGTCATGTGCGCATCCTTTCGGGGTTTACGGATAACAAAAAAGGCCAGCCCGGTCAAAAATGACCGTTGCTGACCTTGCGCTTCGATTAGCCCCCCGCCAAAGCGGGCCGCCATCAACTCACAATCTGTGAAATTATAATCGCAGCCGGCTCCTTACGGCAACCAGCCCGATCTTTTCTCTTTGCCGACTCAAAATAGAGCAATCCCTGTTGGAAGGCAAGCGCTGTTTTCGGGAAACAGCGAGGTGCGAGGTGCCCACGGCTTTTTCGGCGACCCTTTCAGCGGGATCAAACCATCAAATAGCGCAGGCCCTGAAATATGTGGTATTGTTTAAAAAGAGCGAGGGGAAACACGTTGTGTATCACGTATTCACAATCAGCGGATTATTGAGTGTGGGCTTTTTCGCGGGATTGTTCGGCAAGCTGGAGCTTGCGTACAACGGCCAGACCGATTATGTGATTGTCCAAGGTGCTCAGCCCACGCCGGCCGAGCAATTTGCAGGGGAGGATTTGGGCGCGTATTTGCAGAAGATCACGGGGGCTCGTTTTACGGTGGTTTCCGAGACCAATGCCGTCCTGCCGGTGCGCGCCATTTACGTTGGCAGGACAGAATTTGCCCGCAAGCAGGGCATTGACTCGGCTGCCTTGGGCGACGAGGAATGGATCATTAAGAGCTGTGGAAATAACTTGGTCCTGGCCGGCGGTCGGCCGCGCGGCACACTGTATGCGGTTTATGAGTTCCTGGAAAAGCACCTTGGCTGCCATTGGTTCGACGAATTCACGGAAACGGTCCCGGCCCGGACCAGCCTGACCCTGAAAAAAATGGATATCCGCGGCCAGCCTGCATTTTGGGACCGGCGGATTTACACAGCCGCAGATATCGGCATCGCTACCGAGCGCTTCCGCTTCCGAAATAAAGAGTCCACGTCAGCCTTCGGATCTGGAAGCGTCTTTGGCTCGCCCAACGCTTGCCATACCTTTCATGACTATTCGACGGCATGGCCCACCAACCCTCCCGAATATCTGGCATTGAACGCGGAGGGCGCTCGGCCGGCCGACGGCCAGATTTGCCTGACGCATCCGGAAGTCCGCAAGCTGATGCTCGCGCAGTTGAAAGA
>Ga0209066_10007584_pt1 | contig 10726 bp, 8 predicted proteins | sample All_14_2_FD_187198 | JGI IMG/M metagenome (GOLD analysis project Ga0209066, IMG submission 187198) | Freshwater microbial communities in response to fracking from Pennsylvania, USA - Allegheny Zone_MetaG_DW_15 (SPAdes) (version 2) ... | reverse complement strand
ATTTATGTGTTATTCCTCTGGTTTTATTTGGTTTTTTTTCTTTGGCATCACGAAGCTTTGTTGGATGGAGTGAAAAACGAATAATCAGGGATTTACAATCTGAGCTAGAGCTATTGATTACTTCGCACGATGATCTTGTTAAAAAAGGCGTAAATCGACGAAATTCACTTAGGAATGAAATTAAGTTATTAAAAAAACAAATCCCGCTACCTCCTTCCGATATGCAGGTACGAGATTGGCTTCGGCAGGATTTTGTAATGCTGTGGAATAAATCAAAGGACGTAACAGCTCTAAGTAATAGGCTGATAAACATTGAATCTATTAAAGTTGACCAAGATGGCAACCCGCTGAAGTTTCCTAACCCTGTAGCTGTTGTGGGTCCCGCAGAACTGCAACGCCCTGAAAGAATCCCTCTAGTTTTTACAAGAAGTGTTGACTTGAGCAAGCATTTCTCTGCACGTCGTTCATTTTATATGCCTAACGATAATAAGGTTGAAGTTTTGTATGGAGTTTACTATCTGGAACATATACTTATTGCCGACGACATGCTAGCAACGTACGGGTTGTTTTATGATTTTATTACTGGTAAGTTCCACTCAGAAGAAATAACCGAACAGTACTATAAAGATGTTGTTGCTATTTCCACTACGCACGAATTTAGAGAAATTGCGCTAAGCATTGGAGACAAAGAGTCTAAATACGTAGAAGATGCGCCAACATTTACACTTTCTCTTGCAAGCGGTGAACATCGTACTGTAACATTTGTTAGTGAAAAATATTTTATGGAGATAAAAGAAAAAATAAACTTAAATGAAGCTGATGTCTTGAGAATTTATTGGATATTAGACGCTCAAGAAAATGCCAATATGGCAGTTGGCGCATTAAGAGCACGACTAAGGCTGCACAAAGAAACACATGAAGAAAAAGGACTATAACCTCTTTGAGGAATATCAACAAAACTTCCGTGAGCATAATTTTAGAAGTTTTTTATTCGTGAAGAAGACCGTCACGCTCTAAGCGTGACCTGCGAGGTGGTGTTAAGAGGGCTTGACGAGTTGAAACGATTGATAGCCTCATTCGCCATTGATGAAGCTGTTTTAGATAGTAAAGACCCTAAAGGTTTTCTTTGGTATCCTTCATTATGTCTGGTGGGACGGTTTGGTGTGGCGAGGTTGAGAGTCAACGGGGGAAGGAAATTGGCATGAACGTGTAGGGGCGACTCGTCTGGGCTGACTTTCGTTATGGTTTGCAAGACTCTATGGCCTGAGATGGTGACTGATTGCGCATGGAGAGTCGCCTCTACGTGATGGCATAATGAAAAACTTCCGAGAGCATAATCTCGGAAGTTTTATGTATGAAGGAGAGCGCCAGGATGGAAGCGTGACCTGTGGGATTGAGTTAAGCAGGTTTGATCAGTTGAAACGATTGATAAACCCGCTCGCCGTTAACGAAGCTGTTGTAGATGGAGGAGCCTTCCACGCCCGCGAAGGCTTCCATGGTGGGATGGAGGATCTTTGGGGTTAGCTGATGAACGAGATCCCGAATGCGCTTGGTGGTGTGCTGCAGGGCGCGAATGACATGCGGGGTGATGTTCGTTTTGGAGGCGATATGGAAATTGGTGTTGATGTCATCCTCCCATTGGGAGAGTTCGTCGCGCGGGCGGAAGTCGGCGTGCAGTAATCGTCCGCCTGGCTTGAGCACGCGCTTGACCGAGGCGAAGAAAGCCTGCTGGTCTGGGTAGCAGTGGGATGCTTCCACATTGATGACGGCGTCGAAGGAGTTTTCGGGGAAATCGAGTGCTTGTGCGTCGCCGATGCGGAAGTCAATACTCAGAGGGACATGCGCTTTTCGGCAAAAATCAATGGCTTTGGGATTCTGGTCAATGGCGGTGTAGGAAGCTGGGTGATGATAGCGGGTAAGGAAGGATGCCCCACCGCCATGTCCACAGCTGACTTCGAGGACATTTTTCCCGCTTAGTGGCCAAGCCCCTGCGACGTAGTGATATAGCTGAATGGCAGGACGGTTCACTTCATCTTGCGAGTCGAGTGGAAGGGTCTCCCCTTCTGGCGGCCAGTAGCCGTAGTTGAGGAAGGTGACGGCGTCAGCGCCGATCCGTCCGCTGAGGTATTGGTACCAATATTTCCAGAATATTTGTTTGAGGGATGGCATGGTATCTCCTACCGTTAAAGGTTGTATATTTATAAAAACAGCGGCACAAGATTGTGCCGCTGTGCTGTACTGAAACTTATCCCCATCTCCACGTCGTACCGTCTTTGCTGTCTTCGATGGTGACGCCCATTTCTTTGAGCTGGTCGCGGATCTCATCGGAGCGCTTCCACTGTTTTTGTTTGCGGGCTTCGGTGCGTTCTGCGATCAAGGCATTGATCTGTTCGTCCTGATCTCCTGAGCCTTGTTTCTCTTCGAGTTTGAGGCCGAGGACGTTCGCCAATTCACGGAAGGTGTCTTGTGCAGACTTGAGCTGTTCGTCGGTTGCGCCGTTGTCTTTGGCGGTGTTGATGAACTTGGAGAGTTCGAACAACGCGGCGATGGCGCCTGCGGTGTTGAAGTCACTGTCCATGGCTTCGGTGAAGTTGGTCTTGGCAGATTCACTGGCGGACGCGAGAGCGGCGAGTGCTTCAGCGGAGAGTCCTTTTGCAGAGGGAGAGGCAGGCCGCAGGGCGGATTTGAGGCGCTCGACGTTCTTTTCGGCGGCATCGAGGGTATCGTCATTGAACATCAATGGCGCACGATAGGTCCCGTTCAAAACGAGCATGCGCATGACATCGGCGGAGCGTTTGGAGAGGAAGTCTTTGATGCTGATGATGTTGCCGAGGGACTTGGACATTTTTTCGCCGCCGAGCTGGAGCATGCCGTTGTGGATCCAATAGCGGGAGAATTCCTTGCCGGTGTAGCATTCGCTTTGGGCGATCTCGTTTTCGTGATGCGGGAAGATGAGGTCGTTGCCGCCGCCGTGGATGTCGATCTGTTCGCCGAGTTCGGCAAGGTTCATGGCGGAGCATTCGATGTGCCAACCTGGGCGGCCTTTGCCCCAGGGGCTGTCCCATGAGATCTCGCCTTCCTTGGCGGCTTTCCAGAGCGCGAAGTCCATTGGGTGAGTTTTGGCTTCACCGACTTCGATGCGCGCACCTGCCTGCATGTCATCGAGTTTGCGGCCGGAGAGGCGGCCGTAATCATCGTCGCTGGTGACGCTGAAATAGACGTCGCCATTCGTGGCAGCGTAGGCATGGCCTTTTTGAATGAGTCCCTGAATGAATTCAATTATGAGCGGCATGGTCTGGCTGACCTGCGGGTTGGCTGTGGCGGGCAGCACGTTCAGACTCTTGAGGTCGGCTGCGTAGTCTGCGATGTAGCGCGCTGAAAGTTTGAGAGGGTCTTCGCCGAGCTGTTTCGCGCGGTTGATGATCTTGTCGTCCACATCGGTGTAGTTCATGACGTGCTTGACGGTGTAGCCGCGATATTCAAGATAGCGGCGGATGATGTCGAAGACGAGCGCGGACATGGCGTGGCCGACGTGCGCGTCGTTGTAGACGGTGACGCCGCAGACGTACATTTTGACGAGGTTGGGTTCGAGGGTTTGGAATTCTTCGGTCTTGCGGGTGAGGGTGTTGTAAATTTTCAGCATGTTTTTTTTATCTACCACAAAGTGTCACAAAGGTTCACGAAGGAGGGATTTTTGTTTCGTGTGCCTATTATACACAGTTGAGTGTGGAGGGAGGGGTAAAAAGCATTAACCACAGAGAACACCGAGTTCACAGAGATTTATTTTTTCTACCCTGCGGGCACACGTCCGTGTTCTCTGCCTGCACCGTGCAGCAGGCACGCGTGTGAACTCGGTGGTGAAAAAATATTTACTGTGGCAGGACGAGTGGCGAATCCATGAAGGGATGTTCGACGACGTGGACGGGGAGGCAATAGGCGTGGGAGATGGCTTCGGCGGTGAGGACTTGGCGCGGGGCACCGATGGAGGTGAGATGTCCGCCGACGAGCAGGGCAACCCTGTCCGCGTAGCGAGCGGCGAGGTTAAGGTCGTGCAGGGCGATGAGTACTGCGAGATTTTCGGTGTGTGCCAATTCGCGGATCAACTCCAACAGGCTGACTTGATATTGCAAGTCCAGATGCGCGGTAGGTTCATCAAGCAAGAGAATGGGTGTGGATTGGCACAAGGCGCGGGCGAGTAAAATGCGCTGCGCTTCTCCACCTGATAATTCACCAACACGGCGATCTGCAAATGCCAAGGCGTTGACTTTGTTCAAGGATTGGCGTGCCATCTCCTCGTCGTGGGCAGAGGCGTTGCCGAGGAATCCGAGGTAGGGCGTGCGTCCCATCAGAACCGTTTCCCAGACGGTGAAAGCGGGCGGCAGGGAGATCGCCTGTGGGACAACGGCCATGTAGCGCGCGCGCTGCATGGGATCGAGAGAATGGAAGTCATCGCCGTTCGTGCGGACATGTCCCGTGGAGGGGACGACTCCGCTCGCTGCGCGGATGATGGTGGACTTGCCCGCGCCGTTTGGCCCAATGAGCGCGAGCACTTCGCCATTTTTTACGTCGAAGGAGACATCGTGTAGGACTTGGTGCCCTTGATAAGAGACGGAGAGGTTTTGGATCTTTAGCATGTTAGAAAATTAAATACCAAAACAAGGCGGTTTCTCTAGTGTTGGGGTTGATGGCTTTATAGACGTTGCGGTCGAAGCCGCTTAGGACAAATCCGCAGCTTGCGTAGAGCGTGCAGGCAGGGACGTTGTCATCCTGCGTTTCGAGCATTACACCAGGATACTTATTTTCACGCGCCCATTGGATGCCGCGTTCGAGCAGCATGCGCCCAATGCCCATGCCGCGAAAATCAGGATTCACGACGAGGTCTTCCACGTATCCAAACCGATTCCACCATTCCATCACTTTGATGCGACCTGCGAGTTTGCCATCCACTTCTGCGAAGAAGATCGTGGGGCCGTTTTCTGAAAATCCATAGTCAGTATCTTCAGCGTGGACTTCTCTTTCGTATGGCGGTTCAACAGCAGCGATGGTGTACACAAGCTTTTCGTTCTCGATACCAAGCACGAGACGTGATGTGACAGGTGATTTGCGCGAGAAGGATTTCGTTTGAGGAGAATCGTTCGCGTCCATTTTGCGGATGATGATTTCCATGCTTACCAATATCCTTGATTCTTTGCGGTGCGCAAGACCCAGAGGAAGAAGGGAGCGCCAACCAATGAGGTGATAATACCGACGGGGATCTCCTGAGGAGCGAGAACGATGCGCGCGACCACATCTGAGACCAGCAAAGCAGATGCGCCGCCAATAATGGATAGAGGAATCAGTCGGCGATAGTCTCCGCCAAACCAGATACGGATCACATGCGGGACGATGAGACCGATAAAGCCGATGATGCCAGAGAAGGCAACGGCGGCGGCGGTGGCAAGGGAAGCTGCGATCAGCAAAATTGTTTTCGTGCGGGTGACATTGAGCCCAAGCTGTTGAGCCTGATCGTCACCGAATTGCAGAAGATTGAATCTGTGTCCGTTGATGAGCAGGATGCCCAACCCGATGATGATGTAGGGAAGGATGGCGAGGATGGCCGTCCAACCTGCCTGACTTGCTCCGCCCAACAGCCAGCCCAGTGCACGGCGGACTTCGCTTGTGGAGCGCAGCATGAGGAAGGATGTCAACGAGGTGGCGAAGGAGGAGAAGGCAACACCAGCGAGGATTAAGTTTGTGGTGGGGATGGTTTGCCCGACGCGGGCGAGAAAATAAACAATGAAGACGGTGATCAACGCCGCGATAAATGCGGACATTGGAATTGCCATCAACCCCCAGAAGGAATACGGCCATTGAATGGACATGGCGATGACTGCGCCGAGTCCTGCACCTGATGCCACGCCGATCAGGAACGGGTCAGCCAGCGGATTGCGGAACAAGCCCTGATACGCCGCGCCGCTTCCGCTTAGGGCGGCACCCGTCAACGCGACGAGGACGGTACGCGGTAAACGAATCTGCCAGATGATGAAGGTGAATGTTTCATCGCCCAAGCCGCGCAGAATCTTCCACAACTCCACGGGGGAAATGAATACGGAGCCGATCGCGAGGCTGAGGATGAATGCGATCAGGAGAAGGAAGAAAGAGGAGAGATAGGGCTTGGGTTTCATGGGGGAGGTAAACAGGTATATACGTACACACGTATACACCTGTCTACTTGTCTATTTATTTACTTTTACTCAAACACACCAGGATGCAATATCTTTGCCAGCGCTTCGAGACCGTCCACAAGGCGGGGACCAGGGCGGCTGATGAGGTTGTCGTCAATGGGAAAGATCTGTTCCGATTTCACAGCTTCGATACTTTCCCAACCAGCGCGCTCCAAAACGGATTCAGGAGTGACGCCCCACATCGAGTCACCGAGGACGATGATGGATGGATTCTCGACCACGATCTGTTCGAGGCTGAGCTGCGGATATGGGTCTGTTGTGACGTTGCCGATATTGTATCCGCCAGCGCGGGTGATCAACAAGTCACCGAAGGTGCCAGGACCGTAGGTGTATGGCTTGGATGGGTCGGATGCGTCAATTTCATAAAAGACATTCGGGCGGGCGCTGAGCGGCATGATCTTCTCATCCACTGCAGCGACGCGGGCTTGCAATGAAGAGACCAATTCACTGACATCATGCCCTGTCAATTCGGCGACAGTTTCGAGTTTGCCATACATCTCTTCGAGTGTAAGCGGATTACCCAAATAATACACGGTCACGCCGAGGTCTTCGAGTTGCTTCACGAGTTCAGGGGTGTTGATCTCGGCTGCAATAACCAGATCAGGTTCGAGCGCAACGATGGCTTCCACGTTGTATTCGCCGAAGGAGCCGCCGATGCTTGGAAGGGCTTTGGCCTCTTCTGGATAATCAGAAAATTCATCGCGGCCGACAACCTGTGCCCCTGCGCCGATGGCGAAAAGGATCTCAGTTGTAGAAGGCGCGAGAGAGACAATGCGTTCGGGAGTTCCCGTGAGAGTGATCTCGCGGCCCATGTCGTCGGTGAAGGTTAATCCGTCTGTTGCGGCGGGGGCTTCGGTTGCAGGTGCTTCAGTGGCGGAAATTTCCGTAGCAACAGGAGCAGGCGCTTCGGTCGGGGATGAGGCGGGGGCGCATCCAGTGATGGCGAGCGCGAATAGTAAGGTCAAAATTAAAGTCTTGCGTATCATGTATTCTCCTAAATTTTTTGGACGATTGACTATCGACAATTGACCACGCTTTTACCGAGTGCAAGTACGGTGTGGCCTATCCTCTGTCGTCCATAGTCTGCCGCAGGGCGGCGAATCAAAATCCCCAGCATTGGCTGGGGAGGTTGGAGAGGCAATCCGAGGGGGCTACCGTCATCCACCTCCTTTCCGCGAGAGTGTGGTGAACTGATCGGCAGCGGGCGACCTGACTCTTTAGCGATTAGCTGTTAGCTGTTAGCTGTTAGCCAGAAGGCTAATCGCTAATTGCTAAACGCTACACGCTAAATCACAGTTGCGGGACAGCGCCAGAATTTCACTGGCTTCGCCGCTTGCTGATCGTTATTTATTCGATTGTACCACCGATGATTTTTAACGATCTTCGCAGCCGATACACATGCCACGGATACAAAAGATACCAATACAAAAATCCGCCGAGGCCGCGCGGGGCGAAGTATGCAGTTTGGGTCAGCTTGGAATCGTCCACCTGCCATTGCGTCCACTCTTCGCCGAAGCTGAATTTTTTGTGCGAAAGCTGCGGCGCCTCGATCAGCCGATTGATTTTCATTTCGCGATGATGGATGAAGAATCCCTCGTGCTTGAGATTTTTCACATCTCCGAGACCATCCTCCCAAATGTGCTCGATCTCAAGCGGATGCAAACGCCTCATCGCCTCGCGGACAGCTGATTCGTAATCTATGAGCATTACCTCAGGGAAGGTTTTTCGAGCGGTGTCATGCAGCACGAGGCTGTCACTCGATAAGCCGCCGACCAATGCGTATGCAATTCTGCGTGGGACGGGAGTCATCAGGTCGATGCCGAAAGCCATGAACCAGATGGGGATGAAGGGCAGCAGGATGAACCAGCGTTTGTGTCCGCGGATCTCGGCGTAGATCTTCATCAACTCCACGTAGGTGTACACCTTCTGCACGCCGACTTCATACACGCCGCCGCGTCCGTTGGAGTTGGTCAGCGCCGCGAGCAAATAGTCGATGACGTTTTGAGTGGCGATGGGTTGGGATCTATTCTTCAACCATGTTGGCCCGGGGATGATGGGAAATAACTCCGCCATGAAACGGATCATCTCAAAGGAGATGCTGCCCGAGCCTGCGATCACTCCCGCGCGAAATTCGGTGACGGGGACTGTCCCTTCTCGAAGTGTTGCCCCTGTTTCGATGCGCGAACGCATGTGCGGGGCGATGTGCTGTTCAGGGTCGGCCAGCCCGCCGAGGTAGATGATGTGCTGCACGCCAGCTTGTTCTGCGGCCTGTGCAAAATAGCGCGCGCCTTCAATTTCGAGGGATGTATATCCATGCCCCGATGCCATGTTGTGGATGAGGTAATACGCGGTGTGGACTCCGTCTAATGCACGGATGAGGGATTCGATGTCCATCACATCGCCCTGTGTCATTTCCACTTGTGAGAACCATTTGCGGGCTTTGAGTCTTTCGGGGTGGCGAGCCAGCGCGCGGACACGGTATCCACGCTCGAGGAGTTGGGGAATGAGTCTGCTGGCGATGTAGCCTGTGGAGCCTGTGACGAGGATGTGGGGAGAGGACATGAAGGAGTCTCTACTTTCCACTTTCTACTTGCCAAAATGGAAAGTGGAAAGTAGGGAGTGAATTTTATCGTTCCACCTTGAAAGGCGTCACGTCTGGGTCAATGACTTCGTCAAATTCTCTTGCGGCGAGGTGGCCTGAAAAAATTGCCTGAGCGATGATGTTTGGAGCTTCGGCGTCACCGATGAGGCGCAGGGATTTGAGTTGACCATCTGCGAGGGCGGGCTTGAGTTCTTGATACAGTGCGTCATTGGGGATGCGGTCTGTGACGAGGACGATGGCGTCGCAGGGGAGAGTCGATTCAGCGGAGGTGATGGTATGGGTGACAGTAGCAGCTATCGGGGAGAAAGAGGCGAGAGCGTGGTGTGGGAGCAGCGTCACGTTCAAGGCGAGGAGTCGCTTGTAGATGCGTTCCTGTTCAAGGGTGTATTCTGTCCACGCTGAAATGGTCTGAGCAGGTGTGACCAATGTGACCTCGCAGCCGTTTTCGGCGAGCAGTTCGGCGAGGACGCCGCCCATGTAGTAGTGGTCGTCATCGTAGAGGAGGACTTTGCCTGTTGGTAAATTGCCGCTCATGAGATCGTCGGGGGTGAAAATTTTTGCATCGCCGGGGATGGGGCGCGAATGATAGCGGCCGAGGCCGTCACGCCGCCAGGTGGAACCCGTGGCGAGGATGACATGCGGTGCGCCCGCTTCGAGAACATCTTTGGCGGTCATGGGGCTGGAGGGATAGAAAAAGATGTTTTCGATCTTTTGAATTTGCGTGAGACGCCAATCGATGACGCGGCGCCACTCGGTGAGGTTGGGGAGTTTGGATTCGAGATCTACGCGCCCGCCTGCCTCGCGATTTTTGTCGGTGAGGATGACGTGGTATCCGCGTTGGCCCAAGGCGCGCGCGGCTTCTAGACCTGCGGGGCCGGCACCGACGATGAGAATTTCATCTTCGGATTTTTTCGGCGCGATGAGTTCGGGATGCCACTCGCGCCGCCACTCTTCGCCCATCGTTGGGTTTTGTGTGCAGCGAATGGGGACGAAGCGAGTATCGCCCGTGACGCAGATGTTGCAGCCGATGCACTCGCGAATGTCTTCGAGTTTGTTGGCTTTGATCTTGTTGGGGAGGAAGGGGTCGGCAATGGACGGGCGCGCCGCGCCGATGAGATCCATGATGCCGCGTTCGATGGCAGATGCCATTGAATCGGGCGAGGTGTAACGACCCACACCGACAACGGGCTTGGTGGTGAGCTGCTTGACGAAGGAAATATATTTTTCCTGATGGCCTTCTTTGCCGAAGCGTGAGGTGATGGAATCATTTTTCCACGCGCTGATGTTCACATCCCACAGGTCGGGGAGTTCGGCAAGCATGGAGATAATATCGCGTGCTTCGCCGTCGTGTTGCATGCCGTCTGTGCCGAGGAGTTCATCCACAGCAAAACGGACAGCCACTGCACAGGTATCGCCGACCGCTTCTTTTGTATCCTCGATGAGTTCACGCAAAAAACGGGTGCGGTTTTCGAGAGAACCGCCGTACTCGTCGGCACGGTCATTGTCTTTGGAGAGCATGTGGAAAGCAAGGGTCAGGTTGTGCGCGGCGTAGCAATAGATGATATCGAAGCCTGCGCGTTTTGCACGGATGGCCGCGGCACGATGCCATTTGCGAATTTGTTTGAGGTCATCTTTTGAAGCGGCGCGAGATTGACCGGGTTCGTAGCCGCTGCCACCGACCAGTCCGCGGGAGAAGAGATCGAAGGGTACGGCGCGGGTATATAAATTGGAGGCGTCGCGTCCGTTGTAGGAAAGTTCAATGCCAGCCAATGAGCCGTGTTTATGAACGGACTCGGTCATCAACTGCAAGGACGGGATGTCGTCATTGCTCCAGATATGTCCCTCGAAAAATGGAGAGAGGTCGCTGGTGTGGTGGATCTCTGTCTCTTCGGTGCAGACC
>Ga0209066_10007583_pt1 | contig 10726 bp, 7 predicted proteins | sample All_14_2_FD_187198 | JGI IMG/M metagenome (GOLD analysis project Ga0209066, IMG submission 187198) | Freshwater microbial communities in response to fracking from Pennsylvania, USA - Allegheny Zone_MetaG_DW_15 (SPAdes) (version 2) ... | reverse complement strand
GCCTTATGGGCGCGCGATCACCGGCAAGCTGAACGGCATGCGGAGCGGCCCTTTCTCGACTGTGGGCGTGGTGGCCGACCTGGATGCGGCCAAGGTCGTCGGTGTGGCCGTCTACATGAAAGACCCCCGGCTGGACTGGCGCTGGGGCGTGAAGCGCATCGTGGCGCACACGGGGGCCCAGCCCGAGCCGCCCGCATGGATGAAGTTGTCGCCTGAGCAGTTCTTCCCGTTCATCGACGTGTACGGTCAGTTCAAATTCAAAGAATGGCCGGGAAAGATTCATTCCGACGAAGAGCTCGTAGCGGCGCGCGAACGGGAGAAGGCCGACCTGGCGGCGCACCCGGGGCCTAAGGGGTGGAGCAAATTCGGCGGGTGGGCCTCCGGGCCGAAGCAGAAGGCGACCGGGCATTTCCGCGTGGAGAAGATCGACGGGAAGTGGTGGATGGTCGACCCCGAAGGCTTTCTCTATTGGTCGCACGGGCCGGTGCGCGTCACGCCTTCGACGGCCATTACGCCCTTGGACAACCGCGAGTTCTACTTCACGGACCTGCCGGCGGAGGGTACTCCGTTCGCGAAGTTCTACACGACGCGCGACGAGCTGCTCTACCCGTACTACGTGAAGCGGAATATCCAGCGAACCTACGACTTTTCGTCGGCCAACTGCTATCGCAAATACGGCGACACGTGGTACGAGACGTTCGCCGACCTCGCGCATGTGCGCTTGCGGAGCTGGGGTCTGAACACCATCGCCAACAGCTCGGACAAGAAGATCTGCCTGATGGACCGCACGCCGTACATCGACCGGTTCGAATTGAAGTCGAAGCCGATTGAGGGAAGCCACGACGGCTGGTGGCCCTTCCGCGATCCGTTCGACGCCTCGTTCCGCGCGGACGTGCGGCGGCTGATGTCCGTGCACAAGCAAGAGATGGACGATCCGTGGTGCTTCGGCTTTTTCGTGGACAACGAGCTGAGCTGGGGCGGCACGACGGATCTCGCGGCGTGGACGCTGGCCTCGCCGGCGGACCAGGCCGCCAAGATCGAGTTTCAGAAGCGCATGCAGGCGAAGTACGGGACGGTCGAGAAGCTGAATGCCCAATGGGGTTCGGCGTATGCGGACTGGCCGTCGTTCCTGACGAAGACGAGCCGGCCGGGCAAGGGCGCCGACGGGGATCTGGCGGCGTTCACGCTGGAGATCGCTGAGGCCTATTTCAAGAATGTCCGCGAGGAGTTCAAGGCAGCCGCGCCCGACAAGCTCTACATGGGCTGCCGGTTCGCCGGGCGCGGACCCGAGTTTGCGATCCGGTCTGCGGCGAAGTACTGCGACATCGTGAGCTTCAACATCTATGCCAAGACGCTCGAAGCCTTCAAGTTGCCCGAGGGGGTTGATACGCCGGTGATGATCGGCGAGTTTCATTTCGGGGCGCTCGACCGGGGGTTGTTCCACCCGGGGCTGATCAAGCTGGAGAGCCAGGAGGAGCGTGGACGCGTTTATGTGCAGTATGTGACGTCGGCGCTGAAACACCCGAACGTGGTCGGCGTGCACTGGCACCAGTTTGGCGACCAGGCCACGACGGGACGTTTCGACGGGGAGAATTTTCAAGTCGGGTTTGTCGATTGTTGCGGCACGCCCTACCCCGAGACCATCAAGGGCATACGCGAGGTCGGCTACAGGATGTACGAGATCAGAAACGGGAAATGAGTGTGTTTAGACGACGCGAGCTGACCTGGTTCGACCCGGGTTGGATCGGGTCAAGTCATGGAGAACCGGGTCGAGGAGAATTGAAATGCGTTTCAAAGACAAAGTGGTGTTGGTGACTGGCGCAAGCCGGAATACAGGCGTTGGGATTGCCGCGCTCTTCATACGCGAAGGGGCGAAGGTGTGCATTTGCGGGTCGACTCCGAAAAGCACGGAGCAGGGGGGGCAGCTCCTGCGCGAGATGGGGTTGGACGGATTTCTCGAGACGCCCGCCGACATTTCCGACACCGTGCAAGTGAGGGCGATGTTCGCCAAGATCCGCGAGGTTTACGGGCGGATCGACATCTTGGTCAACAACGCCTGCCATCAGGGAATCGGCCCTGCGTTCGAGGAGATGGACCCGGAATATTTCCTGTCGGTCATCAAGACCAACCTGCTGGGCACCTTCCAGGTGTCGCAGGAAGCGGTGAAGATGATGCTGAAGCAGGAGAGCCGCGGCGTGATCGTCAACCTCGGCTCCAACGTGTCGATGCGCGCGATCCGCAAGCGCACGGCCTATGTGTCGAGCAAAGGAGGTATTGACGCGCTGACGCGGTCGATGGCGATCGACCTCGGGCCCAAGGGCATCCGCGTAAACATGGTGGCTCCCGGGTATATTTTCACGGACCGCTGGGAAAAGATCACGGAGGAAACCCGTGCGCGCCGCCGCCTGAACTGCCCGATCGGGGTCGAGGCGACGGCGGACGACGTCGCGCAGGCCGTGGCGTTTCTGGCCTCGGACGCAGCGCGTAACATCTGCGGCGAGCGGCTGGTGATCGACGCGGGGTGCAGCGCGCAGCACATGCCGATCGACGTGGACCTGTAGAACGGGAGAGGCTCACGCGGAGGCGCGGAGCGCGCGGAGGAGAGGCATTGAAAGAGATTGACGAAATAACCGGACTTGTTGTGGACTCGGCCCTGAAGGTGCATCAGGCCCTTGGGCCGGGACTCTTGGAGTCGGTATATGAGGCGATTTTGACGCAGCCACACTAGAAGAGGGGCTTCACCGCATTGTAAACCAGTATGTCCCCTCCGCGTCTCCACATGAACCAAGCGACAACCAAGGATACCCAATGAATCAGTCGAGATACAAATGGGAGCTGCTGGCGCTCTTGTCGGCAGCGTTCTTTTTTCATCAGGCCGACCGTGCGATTTTCGGCGTGGTGCTGTCGTCGATCAAAAGCGAGTTGAGCCTGACGGACAGCGAGCTGGGGCTGGTCGGGACCAGTTTGTTCGTCACGCTGGCGGTGATGGTGCCGGTCGCCGGTTTTCTGGGCGACCGGCTCAGCCGCAAATGGATCGTGACGTGCAGCCTGCTCTTCTGGAGTATGGCCACGACGGCGACGGGCCTTGCCCGCGGTTTGTTCAGCTTGGTTGCCTTGCGGAGCGTGGCAACCGGCGGCGGGGAGTCGTTCTACGCGCCCTCGGCCTATTCGTTGCTGGCCGCCTACCATAAAAAAACCCGGTCCATGGCGCTGTCGATCCATCAGGCCGCGCTCTACATCGGGGTGATGAGCAGCGGCTTTCTGGCGGGCTGGGTGGCCGAGAACTGGGGCTGGCGTTCGGCCTTTTATGTGTTCGGTCTTGTGGGCGTCCTGTTGGGATTGGTGTTCATTTTCCGTTTGCGCGATGCGCCGCAGACGGAAGGCCGCTCCGAGGAGGAGAAGGACGTCGGCAAGCCGACGTTCGGCGAGGCGGTGCGCGTTCTGGTCCGCACGCCCAGCGCGCTGCTGGTGACGGTGGGCTTCTGCGCGATCGTGTTCGTCAACAACGCCTATGTGGTCTGGGCTCCGGCCTTTGTCCAGCACAAGTTCAACCTGACGCTGACCCAGGCGGGAGGGGGCGCGATGTTCTACCATCACGCGGCAGCCTTCGGCGCGATCATGCTGGGCGGGGTCATCACCGACCGTCTGGTGCCTTCCTGCCCCACCTTCCGGCTGCGCCTCCAGGGCGTGGCGTTGCTGCTGGGCGCGCCGATGATCTATTGGATGGGCATGGCCGGGCAAGTCGGCATGACTTGGGTCGCCATGGCGGCTTACGGCGTCTTCCGCGGACTTTTTGAGGCGAATACCCACGCCTCCCTGTTTGACGTGGTGCAGTCGCGTTACCGTGCGACGGCGGTCGGGCTGATGACCATGATCGCCTTTCTGGTCGGCTCGCTCTCGCCGCTTTTGATCGGGAAACTCTGCGATGCGCATGGCAAGGCGCAGGGGATGGAGATCAGTTTCACCGTGTTGGCTGCGACCTATGTGGTGGGCGCGGTCGCGATTTTTTGTTCAATGTTGTTCACCTTCCGGCGTGACCGGGTCGTGGAATGAGGAGGCTTGGAGACTGTCGTATGAAAATCACAGGAATTAAGACGTTTGTTTGCAACGCGTATCGGACGAACTGGGTGTTCGTCAAGGTTCTGACCGACGAGCCGGGGCTCTACGGTATCGGCGAGGCAACGCTGGAGTACAAGGAACACACGATCGTGTCGGCCTGTATGGAACTGGAGCGCGACTTGATCGGAAAAGATCCGCGCGACATCGAGGCGCTGTGGCACAGCAGTTACCGCGACGCCTACTGGCGCGGCGGACCGGTGCTGATGAGCGCGATCTCGGCGGTGGACATCGCGCTGTGGGATATTCTGGGCAAGAGCCTGAACGTGCCGGTTTGGCGGTTGCTGGGCGGCCAGATGCGCGACAAGGTGCCGTGCTATGCCAACGCGTGGTTCGCGGGCGCGAAAGAGCCCGAGGAGTTCGGTGCCAAGGCGGCCGAGGCGGTGGAGACGGCGGGCTGGAAGGGCCTCAAGTGGGACCCGTTCGGTTCGGCTTACCGGCAGTTGGAGCCGCTGGCGTTCCGCAAGGCCATGAAATGTGTGGAGATGGTCTACGAGGCCGTCGACGGCCGGGCGGAGATTCTGATCGAGGGACACGGGCGCTTCGACTTGCCGACGGCGCTGCGGATTGCGAATGCGCTGGAGGATTTCAACATCCTGTGGTTCGAGGAGCCGATCATTCCCGACACGATCGAGGCTCTCGCCGACCTGCGCAGCCGCGTGAAGGTGCCGCTTTCGTTCGGCGAACGGCTCTACAGCACATGGCAGTTCCGCACGCTCCTGGAGGCGCGGGGCGCGGACTTTGTGCAGCCCGACGTGTCACACGCGGGCGGCATCACCGAGTTGCGCAAGATCGCGGCGATCGCCGAGTCGCACCACATCCCGTTCTGTCCGCACAACCCCAGCGGGCCGGTGGCGAACGCCGCCACGCTTCAGCTCGCCGCGTCGCAGCCGGGCTTCTACCTGTTGGAGACCATGGCCAGCGACGTGCCTTGGCGCCGCGAGGTCTGCAACGAGTCCGTCACGCTGCGCGACGGCTACATGTCCATTTCCGACAAGCCGGGACTAGGCGTGGATATCGATGAGGCGGCGATCGCCAAGTATCCGTATCAGCCGATCTCCCTGCGCCACTACAAGGGCACGCTTACGGAGATCCGGCCGCAGAACGCGACGGCGTTTTTCTCGAAGTGACGGGCCGAGGGCGGCGGGCGTTGAAGGTTGAGCGTTAGAATTTGAGAGAACGTTCAACTTTCAACGTTCAACTCTCAATCCAATCAGTTGCCCCCTCGTTTGTTCCCGTTCCTCAGGCGGCGGTATCACAACTTATTCAAGGCACACTCGTCAGGGCGTGAGCGCCGAGACGCCGGGAAACTGGGCGAGCGCTTTGTCGAGGGTGACGAGCGTGTATCCGCCTGCGATGGCGAAGGCCGCGAGGTAGGCGTCCATGACGACCTTTGGGGAATGCCCAAACGGGCGGCAGAGTTGTTCCCATTCCACGTCGAGGCCGCGCGGTTCGAGAACCCGGGCGAAACAGCCGCTTTTCAGCAAAGAGGCATACGCTGACCAAGCCTGTGCAAGCGTCAGAGTCTCTTCTCCCATGACGGCGCGATTCGAAAGAAGCCGCAAAAAAGCGGCCTGAACCTCGCGGCAGATGAAAAGGGGTTCGCGGGTTGTGCGGGTGTTCCACCAAGCCACGCATCGCGCATGATGGGCATGACGTTCGACAACAAGGGCGAGAAGGACGTTAACGTCGCACATCTGCCGCATAAGCCTCGACCTCCTCTCTGATGAGCAGGGCGCTGATCTCTTCCGGCGTCATGTTCATGCTTGCGGGCTTGCCGCTGCGGAGGACGGGCAGCGAAGCGGCCTTACGGTCAGTATCTTGGGAGACGCCGGCGGCAAGCTGGCGTTCGAGCGCGCGGCTGATAAAGCACTTCAGCGACTGTCCCGAAAGCGCGGCGCGGCTCTTGATCTGCTTGCCCAGAGCGTCGGGGATATCGATGGTCGTTCGCATAAAAGCAGTTTCGCATAGTTGTGCGGTCCGGGCAACGAAAAATCCCGTTGACGGCAAACATCTTATTAGTGTAACGTCGTTACATGATAAAGAACGGGACTGTTTACGATGTGCCGGGCCTTAGGGCAGGGATCGACATTCTGACGGCGCTGTGCGAGTCCGCCGACGGACTGGGCGTGGCGGAACTGGCGGAGTGGACGGGCGCCAACAAGCACATGGTTTTCCGCTGTCTGAAGACGCTGGTGGCCAAGGGCTGGGTGACGGAAACCGGAGAAGGGCCGAAGTATGCGGCTTCGCTCGTGCCCTTCCACTACGCGTCAAAGCCGGTCGCACGGATGGACATTGTGACGGCCGCACATGAGCCTCTGCGAGAGCTGTGGAAGCGGCTGGGCGAGTGCGTCTATCTCGGGGTGATGCATGACGACATGGTGATGTACCTGATCCACCATGAGGGAACCCGCAACATCCACATCGGTGGCCGGATCGGGGAGCACTATTGGCCCCATGCCGCGTCGACCGGGAAGGTGTTGCTGGCGTACGGCGAGCCGGAACTGCGCGAGCGGTGTATCGCGCGCGGCCTGAAAAAGCTGACGGATGCCACGCATACCGACCGGAAGAGTTTTCTCGCGGACATGGAGCGGGTCCGCAAGCAGGGCTTTGCTTTGGATGACGAGGAATACATGGAAGGCGGGCTGTGCTATGCCGTGCCGATTTTCGACTACACGGGCCGGGCGGTGGCCGCGATCGGAACGACGGTCCTGACGGTGCATTACCGGCAGAAGGACGTCACGAAGGTGCTGGGAGGGCCGGTTCAGGAAACGGCCAAAAAGATTTCGACGGCACTGGGGTGGAAGACGTGTGAATAAGGGACGGGCGTCAAGCGAGAGAATCAGGAGCAGGGCAACATGATGAGAGTATGGGTGACAGTCGGAGTGATGGTGGCCTCTTTATCAGCGCAAGCCGCGCTCCGGATCGCATCGGTATCCTGCGAGCCCTATTTGCCTGTGGTCGGCGCGGGGGGAAAGACGACGACGGTCTATACGGCCGAGATGATGCTGGACGGCAACGTGGACACCTTCGCCTGTCTTCTGGACGACAGTCGCACAGGGGACAGCCCCGAAACGCGACCTCCGAAAGGGTCGTTGCCGGTCACGGGGTGTTTTGTGCTGGACCTGGGCGAGTCTCGGCAGGTCACCGGCCTGGAATTCGTCGCCCGCAAGGAGGGCTCGTGTTTTCTTCCGCGCGAGGTGGATGTCTTTGCGGTGACAGGAGAGAGTTGTTCGCCCGAGGCGCTCGAAGACTCGGTCGACAACAAAAGCATTGTCCCGCTTTTCAAACGTCATCCCGTGCCGTCGTCTGCGGTGAATGGCGCGAGTCACGTGATGTTGTGGGAGGCCGTGAGAACGCGGTATCTGGGCGTCCGTGTCCGGTCGAGTCATACGCCGGTCTCGGGGACGCACTACAATTTTCAGATCGCCGAGTTGCGCGTGATGGCGTTGGGTCAGGAAGGTGCCCGCAGGGTGTTGACGGGGCTTGATGAAAGGCCTCTTTCTGATTTTCCGGCGCTGGCTGGCGAGGCCGAGGCCGCCGCCCGGCTGGCGAAAGATGAGTTCGCTGCGGGCGAGAGGCGCTACGTCGAGAAAGGGCTGAACGTGACCAGCCCGTATCCCGAAGCACGCCTGATGAAGGACTGGATCTATCAGGACTACGGCGCAAACCACACTGAGGTGTTTGCGGATGCGCGGGCGTCAGAGCGTGAAGCCAAGATGGTCGGCAAGGTGTTGTCGGAGCTTTCCCGGGCGGGTGTGGCGGTGCCTGCGTTCGAGGAGGAGCTGAAGGGTCTGGCCGCCGCGGGCGTGGCCGGGGCCGACGCGCGCTGGAAACAGCTCTACTTCAAGGCCTGCGAGCGCAGGCGGCACGTGCGGCTGGCGGCTTTGCGGAAAAGGGCGCCGCAGATCGTGTTCGCCAAGCACTATTTCCTGAGCGGCGTGGTGCATTACGCGTGGACGGAGCACTTGACCGACGAACAGTATAGGGAGCGGAATCCGGACTACCGCATGGGGTCGAGCCTGAATCTGCTGGGCGTGGGCGAGACGGGCGAGGTCACTGTTGCAACGCTGCTGGATATGCCGACCGGGATCATCCGTGACCCGGCGGTCTCGTACGATGGCGCCCGAGTTCTTTTTTCCATGCGCCGCAACGATACGGACGATGACTTCCACCTCTATGTGATGGAGCTGGCAACGCGGAGCGTGAAACAGCTCACCTTCGGTTTGGGCGTGTCGGACATCGAGCCGTGCTGGCTGCCGAACGGAGACATCGTGTTCGTATCATCGCGTTGCATCCAGAACACCGACTGCTGGAGGCAGTATGTTTCCAACCTCTACACCTGCGACGGCGAAGGGCGCTTTCTGCGGCGTCTCGGCTACGATCAGGTGCACACGAACTTCCCGCAGACGCTAGACGACGGGAGGGTGACCTACACGCGCTGGGAATACAACGACCGGGGGCAGATTTTCCCGCAGCCCCTGATGGTGATGAACTACGACGGTACGGCGCAGTCCGAGTATTATGGCGGCAACTCCTGGTTTCCGACGTCGATCCTGCATGCTCGCGGCATTCCGGGCACGCAGAAGGTCATAGCCATCGCGTCGGGCCATCACACCATGCAAAAGGGCAAGCTGATCGTGGTGGACCGGAGCAAAGGCACACAGGAGGCGGCAGGCATCGAGTACCTCGCGCCCCGCAGGAAGGCGGTGGCCGAACGCAACGATTTTTCGGGCAGCACGGGCGAGGCCTTCCAATATCCATACGCGTTCGACGAGCACAACTACCTTGTCACCTACTGTCCGGAAGGCACGCCGCATGCCCAGCGGGCGCAGATCCCGGTGCCGTTCGGCGTCTACTTTATGACGGAAGACGGCCGGCGCGAACTGCTCGCCTATGACCCGACGACACAATGCGCCCAGTCGGTTCCGGTGCTTTCCCGCAGCGTGCCGCCGCTGAAACCCTCGCCGGTGGACTACACCCGGACGATGGGCACCTACTACGTTCAGGACGTGAATGTCGGGCAGGCGATGGAGGGCGTTCCGCGCGGGACCGTGAAGACGTTGCGGGTTGTCGCCCTCGAATACCGTGCGGCGTCTGTGTACTATAACTCCAATGTGGGCGAAGCGGGGCGCTCGCACTGCCGCACGCCGCCGGCGATCAACAACGGAAGCTGGGACGTGAAGCACGTGCTCGGCACCGTGCCGGTGGAGGCGGACGGGTCGGCGTACTTCGAGGTTCCCGCCCGCACGCCGGTCTATTTCCAGTTGCTGGACGAACGGGGCTGTGTTGTCCAGACCATGCGGAGCTGGTCCACGCTCCAGCCAAACGAATCGCAGGCCTGCGTGGGTTGCCACGAGAGCAAGAACGAATCGCCCGCGCCCGCGCCCGCGGCAGCGATGCGCAACGGGGTGCGCAAACTGAAACCGTTCGACCGGTTCGCCGAAGCGTACGGCGTGAAAAACCCGATCACCGACACCGCGCTTCCCGTGAAAGAGGCGGTGAAGGCGTTCCTGACGGTGAACAGCCCGGACGGTTTTGGCGAACCGGAGGGCTTCAGCTATCCGCGCGAGATCCAGCCGATCTGGGACGCCCACTGCGTGAAATGTCACACAGGGGAAGAGCCGAGCGCCGAGCGGCGGGCAGCGGGCGCCAAAAAAGCACCGTTCAGCCTCAAAGGCGATGTGCTGCCGTATTCGTACACGCAGTGTCCCAACAACGGCGACGCGTCACAGGACGCGCACCGCGCCTTCAGCGCCTCCTACCTGAACCTGACGAAGTTCGGGCACGGCAGCGAAGTGGTCAACTGGATCAGCGCACAGTGCCGGCCGACGTTGCTGCCGCCTTATTTCGCAGGTGCGGCGAAGAGCAAGCTCATGCAGCATCTTGAGCCCGGCCACCACGAGGTGAAGGTGTCGCAGGCCGAGAAAGAGCGGGTGGCGTGCTGGATCGACCTCTGCGTGCCGTTCTGCGGCTCGTACACCGAGGCGAACCAGTGGAAGCCGGAAGACAAGGCGACGTACCTGTATTTCGAGGCCAAGCGCGCGCGGCTGGCTGAGATCGAAATCGACAACATCCGCAAATACGTGGCAGCGAAAACGGAGGGTAAGACCTTCGCACTGGCGGATTTCCAAGTGTTCGACCAAGGCGGGCCCGAGGCGCGGAAACGGTTTGAGAAAGGGGTGCTGGATACCCCAAACGAGAAGTGATTCTCGCGCAGAGGCGCGGAGGCGCGGAGTAGGGACGGATGATAAGGATTCCCCTCTGCGTCCCAGCGTCTCTGCGGGATGAAAAACTTCCGCGCGGCGGGATACGGGAACGGAAGGGAAAGTGATTCTCGCGCAGAGGCGCAGAGGCGCGGAGAGGGAACGGGGACGGAATGACGGAAAACGAAATTGGAACGATTGTTATCGAGTCGGCCATCGCCGTGCATTGCGAGCTGGGTCCCGGCTTGCTCGAGTCCGTTTATGAAGTCATCCTTGACCGTGAGTTGCAGAATCGAGGGCTGAGGGTTGATCGGCAAGTTCCCGTTGCAATCGTTTACAAAGGGATCTCGTTCGAAGAGGGGTTCCGAGCGGACATCATTATCGAGAACAAGGTCATTTTGGAA
>Ga0209066_10007582_pt1 | contig 10729 bp, 6 predicted proteins | sample All_14_2_FD_187198 | JGI IMG/M metagenome (GOLD analysis project Ga0209066, IMG submission 187198) | Freshwater microbial communities in response to fracking from Pennsylvania, USA - Allegheny Zone_MetaG_DW_15 (SPAdes) (version 2) ... | reverse complement strand
CAGCTCGTCGACACGGTCGCCGAGCTGTTGCGCCTCGGGCTGATCGACCCGTCAGGAATGCTGGCGTTACCGGACCAGCCTCCGCCCGCCCTGACCGACTCGCTCAGGAAACGCCTTGTCGCTTCGGAGAACGGGAATGCCTTTGTCATCGCCTATGACGATGCGGGGGAACCCTGCGTCACGCTGACCCAGCAGGATATCCGCGAGTTGCAGCTCGCCTCTGGCGCGATCCGGGCCGGCATCGAAACCCTGTTGCGCCGCGCAGGACTTACGGTGCGGGACCTCGACACCGTGTTACTCGCTGGAGGCTTCGGGAACTATATACGGCGCGAGAATGCCCTGCGCATCGGGCTGTTGCCGCCGATCCACTACCTCTCCATCCGCTTCATCGGGAACGCCTCGCTCACCGGCGCAAAACGCGCCCTGCTCTCCCAAGCCGAGATGACCCGGGCGCAGACGCTCCGCGCGCGTACCATCCACGTGGAACTGGCGGCCGAGCCGCATTTCACGGACCTCTTCATGGAACACATGCTCTTCCCGTCCGCATAGCGGGACGGGCCGGAGCCAGCGAGAAAAAGATGCGGCGGCCAGCCGGCTCTTACAGCCCCTGGCCGCAACACTTCTTGTATTTCTTGCCGCTGCCGCACGGGCAAGGATCATTGCGACCCACCGAGCTTCCGCTCGAAGCAGGCATGTTCGGATTCGACGCCGGCGCACGCTCAGCCCGCTCCATCGCCTGCAGCATCGCGTCGAAACCCGTCACCGCCGACTGCGGCACATCGGACGAGAAGACCGGCCGCGCCGGCTCCGGCTGCGCCGGCGGCTGCTCGCCGCCCGCCAGCATATTGATGTCCGCGTGCACCGTCTGCACGCGCGTTCCGGGACCGGACATCATGCGCTGAAAGTTCTGCATGGTCGTCGCGCGGAAGACAGAGGTCGCGACCTCTGTCTTGATGTGCGTCATCAGCTCCTCGAACATGCTGAACGCCTCGCGCTTGTACTCCACGAGCGGATCGCGCTGACCGTAGGCGCGCAGGTTCACGCCATGACGCAACTCGTCCATCGCCCGCAGATAATCCTGCCACTGCTGGTCGATGCAGTTCAGGAAAACCGAACGCTCCATGATCGGCAGGACCTGTGGGTCTTCCATGGAACATTTGAGCTCGTAAGCTTCGGACACACGGTCGTAAAGCAGCTCCGCAGCCTTCTCAGGTTCCCCTTTAAACGCCACGACGTCTTCGAGCCGCACGGCCACGGGGAACGTGTCGCTCACCCACTCCACCAGTTCCTGAGGCTCGGCGTCCTTCGCGGAGGTCAGATATTTCTCGCACTGCGTCAGAATCAGGTCGTTGAACACATCGAGGATGTGCCGGTGGGCGCTCTCCGACATCAGCACGTCGCCGCGCAGGTCATAAACCACGGACCGCTGCTTGTTCATCACGTCGTCATATTCCAGCGTGCGCTTTCGGATCGCAAAGTTCTGCTGCTCCACACGGCGCTGCGCGGTCTCAACTGAGCGGTTGAGCCACTTGTGCTCCAGCGCCTCACCCTCCTGCATCCCCAACCGCGTCATGATGCCCGAGATGCGGTCTGAACCGAACAGCCGCATCAGGCTGTCCTCAAGCGAAATGTAGAATTGCGAAGAGCCTGGGTCGCCCTGACGCGCGCAGCGGCCGCGCAACTGGCGGTCAATACGGCGCGACTCGTGACGCTCCGAACCGACCACGTGCAGGCCGCAAGGCTTCTCCTGCAGCAGTTCGCGCAGGGTCTTGTGCCCGTTGTCGTATTTCTCCTCGAGCGCGACCTGCGATTTGATCGTGGTTTCCGGCACCCACACCACGCCCTCGCCAAGCTTGATGTCCGTGCCGCGGCCCGCCATGTTGGTCGCAATGGTCACCGCGCCAGGCTGACCGGCCAGCGAAACGATCTCGGCCTCGCGCGCATGATTCTTGGCGTTCAGCACGTTGTGCGGAATCTTGGCCATGCGCAGCATGCGGCTGAGAACCTCCGACGTGTCGACGGTCACAGTGCCCAGCAGGACGGGCTGCCCGCGCTGGTAGCGCTTTTCCACTTCAGCGATGATCGCCTTGTATTTCTCGCGCTGCGACTTGTAAATCTGGTCGTTGCCGTCCACGCGGCGCACCGGACGATTGGTCGGGATCACCACCACGTCCAGCTTGTAGATGTCGTGGAATTCAGACGCCTCGGTTTCGGCCGTTCCGGTCATGCCAGCCAGCTTCTTGTAGAGGCGGAAATAGTTCTGGATGGTGATGGTCGCCAGCGTCTGTGTCTCGCGTTCGATCTCAACCCCCTCCTTGGCCTCGACCGCCTGATGCAGGCCATCGCTCCAGCGGCGCCCCGGAAGAATGCGGCCGGTGAACTCGTCCACGATGTATACGTGGTTGTCCTGCACGACGTAATCGACGTCCTTCTCGTACAGGCAGTAAGCGCGCAAAAGCTGATCCACGTTGTGCACGCGCTCGCTCCGCACCATGAAGTCAGACTGGATCTTCTGGCGCCGCTTAGCACGCTCTTCCGCATTCAGCAAGGTGTCTCCGTCCAAGGCCGACAGGGCCGAGACCAGATCGGGCATGACGAACATTTCTGGGTCGGAGGGAGAAAGCTTCTCGCTGCCCCCGTCGGTCAGCGACACCTCGCGGGTCCGCTCGTCGATGGTGAACAGCAGCGACTCCCGCAGATCACGCGCCTGCTCCTTGCGCATCTCGGTCAACATCATGTTCTCGACCTGCTCGTGCAGCTTGCGCACCGACGGTTCTTCGAGCAGATGCAGGAACTGCTTGTGCTTCGGCATGCCGTGATACACCTGATACAGCTTGTGCATCGCGGTTTCGGTGTCGTTCGAGTCAATCGCCTGTTTGACCTCGGCGATCACCCGGTTGCAGACCTCCATCTGGTCGCGCACCAGCCGTTCAACCCGTGGCCTCAGCTCCATGTACTGGGCCGTCGAAGAGTGCGCAGCCGGTCCGGAAATGATCAGCGGCGTGCGCGCCTCGTCGATCAGGATGCTGTCGACCTCATCGACGATCGCGAAATAGTGCCCCCGCTGCACGACCTGTGACGGCTCCACCGCCATGCCGTTGTCGCGCAGATAGTCGAAGCCGAACTCGCTGTTGGTCCCGTACGTGATGTCGCACGAATACTGCTCGCGCCGTTCCGACGGGCTCATATGGTTCTGGATGCAGCCGACCGTCAGCCCCAGGTACTCGTAGACGTGTCCCATCCACTGCGCATCGCGGCGGGCCAGATAGTCGTTGACCGTCACCAGCCGAACATTTTTGCCGCTAAGCGCGTTGAGATAGAGCGGCAAGGTCGCGACCAACGTCTTGCCCTCGCCGGTCTGCATCTCGGCGATCTTGCCCTGGTGCAACACGATGCCGCCGATGAGCTGGACATCGAACGGGACCATGTCCCAAACAAGCCGGTGCCCGCAAACCTCGCGCGAGGTCCCGCACAGCCTGCGGCACGCGTTCTTGACGACAGCGAAAGCCTCGCACAGGATATCGTCAAGCGTCTCCCCCGCCGCCACGCGCCCTTTGAACTCCAGGGTCTTGGCCTTAAGCTGCTCCTCCGAAAGTGCCTGATAGGCCTTCTCCAGCTCGTTAATCCGTGCGACCAGCGGCTGGAGCCGCTTCAGATCACGATCGTTTTTAGTCCCAAAAATAGTTTTGATGAGATTCATGAGCCAACCTTGTCACTGAAGGCAGAACGTTTCTGCCAAATAAACAAAAATGAAAGTAAGTATTTAACACATTCCGGTTTGATCTTCCAGTTCAAACCCAACAATCCTTTCCCGTTTGCTGCGGACTCTGCTTTAACTCCGCTGTTTTCCTCTCCCCCGATTTGTGGTACAAATGTCCAACACTTTTGTGTAAAGGACACCGACACGATGAACACCTCTGCCACCGTTGACTCCCTCTGCGATTTCAATGAAGACCTCCGCCGCGCCGCTCTTCAGCAGCTGGCCGCCTCGTCAAGTTTTCCGCAGCCCGGCGTGAACTTCAACATGCACTGCCACTCGTTCTTCTCCTACAATGCCGACGGCTGGTCGCCTTCGCGCGTGGCTTACGAGTGCCGCAGCCGGGGACTCTGCGCCGCGGCCCTCTGCGACTTCGACGTGTTGGACGGCTTGGACGAATTTCTCGAAGCCGGCCGCCTTCTGGCGCTGCGCACGGCCGCCCACCTGGAAACGCGCGCCTTCGTGCGCGAGTTGTCCAACGAAGAAATCAGCTCGCCCGGCGAACCCGGCGTGACCTACATCATGGGCTGCGGCTTCACCGGCATGCCTACGGGCGACACCGCGCAAGCGAAGACGCTGGCGCACTTGCGCCAAGGCGCACAGGACCGCAACCTCGCGTTGATCGCGCGTGTCAACGCCACCCTGCCCGACATTGCCGTCGACTACGCGCGCGACGTACTGCCGCTCACCCCGAAAGGTGTGGCCACGGAGCGCCATATCGTGCGGGCCTACTGCACACAGGCGCGCAAGACTTTCGCCGATCCGGCCGCCCGCGCCGCTTTCTGGGCCCCGCTGCTCAAATGCGAAGCGGCCGCGTTCCCCGCCATCGAGGCCAACGTGCCCAAGCTGGAGGACCTGGTCCGCAACGCCCTCGCCAAACGCGGCGGCATCGGCTACATCCAGCCTGATGAGAAAACCTTTCCGCTGGCCGACGACTTCACCCGTTGGGTCCACGACTGCCACGCCATACCGACCATCGCCTGGCTGGACGGCACAAGCGGCGGCGAGGCCAACTGCGACCACCTGCTGGACCTGATGACCAGCAAAGGCTGCGCCGCGCTGAACATCATCCCTGACCGCAACTGGAACCTCAAAGACCCGCAGGACGCCGCTCGCAAGCAGGCCCGGCTCGACGAAGTGGTCAAGGCCTGCGTCAAGCGCGAACTGCCGGTCAACATCGGCACGGAAATGAACAAGGGCGGCCTGCCGTTCGTGGACGACCTTGCCGGACCGGTGCTCAGCCGGTACGCGGCCACGTTCATCCAAGGGATGCGCCTCATGGTCGGACAGACCTTGCTCGGCGTTTACGCGCACGCGCCCTACCTGGGCGAGCGGGCCCTGGCCGAGTTCAAGGACATCAAGAAGCGCAACGCCTTCTATGCGTCGGTCGGAGCCCTTCCTGCCCTGACGACCGAGAGGGCCGACGCGCTCATCGAAGCCGGCTCCGACAAAGCCTTCTCCATGTTGGCCGACGCCGCGAAGAAAGCCTGACCGAAGCTCCGGAGACGGCGGGGAGACCAGCCCCCTGAACCCTCGCTACACCCGGCTGTTTATTACCGGCGCCGGCTTGTCAGGCAGAAGCGCGCCCGTAGTCGGCGTGGCCTTTGTTCCGCCGCAAAACTCTCCTTCATCCAAACCGCCGACCGACTTCCTTTTCTTGCGCTGGACGTTTCTGTCCGCCGATGGTACGTTATTTCGCAACCGGAAATAACCGGCATTTTGAAAGGGAGAGAGATGAAGTTGACGTGTGCGGGGATAGCGATGGCCTTGGCAACAGGCGCGGTCTTTTCAAACCCTCCGAACCCGAAAGTGGCGGGGGACATGTTCGCGGTGAAGAAGGTGGCGGGGACACCGAACTTCGCGAAGCCCCCGGCCGGAGCAGACGTGCTCTTCGACGGCACGACGGCCTCGGCCGAGGCAAATTGGCTGGCCGAGAAACCCAAAGAGAAGGGTGGCGTCATCTGGCCCGTCAAAGACGGCGTCTGGATCGACACCGCGACTGACCTGCTCACAAAGAAAGAGTACGGCTCGGTAAAACTGCACCTCGAGTGGCGCGTCCCTCAGGACCGCGTGGCTGCAGGGCAGAAGGGCGCGAACAGCGGCATTATTTTCATGCCGAAGAAGGGCTGGTACGAGGTGCAGATCCTCGAGTCGCACAGCAATATCACGAACACCTATTCCGACGGCATGGCCGGCGCAATCTACCAGCGCTCAACGCCCGCGTGCAATCCGGCCACCCCCAAGGGCGAATGGCAGAGCTACGACATCACATTCCTTGCGCCGAAGTTCCGTGCAGACGGCTCTGTCGAGCGCAAGCCGACGTTCACGGTCGTCTACAACGGCGTGACCGTACAGGACGCCGTGGAAATTGACGGTTCGACGCTCAAGCGCACCGCCGTGCTGAGCCCGCATCCCGTGAAGCAGCCCATTAAAATCCAATATCACAACGACCCCATTGAATTCCGCAACATCTGGGTTCAGGAACTGAGCGACTGACATGTCTCATTCAGCGGCGTACTCGCTTGGTTGGGCCCCGTATTGGAACCGGCTGCCACAGGGGGCCGGACCTGCGCTTCTCATTGGGTTTCCGAACCTAAGTCCACCAGTCGCGAAATCTGACTCACCCTCGCGGCGGCGGGCGTGTCGGGAAGCGGTCCGCATTGTCAACGGAACGCGCAGGGATTTCGGCCGCACCGGCGCAGGGCCGTCACTGTGTCGGCATTAAACGCTTTCATCGTTAAACAGATAGGATATCCAATGAACCTCCGTGAATTCGTATTCTTGACCGTTTGCACCGCATCGGGGGCCGCGTGGGCGGAGCGCACCGTGCCAGCCACGTTTTATGTCGACAGCGAGAAAGGCGATGACGCCGCAGCCGGCACCGCCGCAGCCGCAGCATGGAAAAGCCTCGAGAAAGTCAATGCCGCAGAGCTGATCCCCGGCGACCAGGTGCTCTTCAAACGGGGAGGCCTCTGGCGTGGCCAACTCACCCCGCAAAGCGGGGCGGACGGCAAGCGCATCGTCTACGGCGCCTACGGTGCCGGCGAGAAGCCGATCCTGCAAGGGTCGATCGCGCGCAACCATGCCGAGGAGTGGACGGAAGTCAAGCCTGGCCTCTGGGCCACGCGCCCCTTTGAGCCGAAACTCTTGGGCCAGATCATGGATCTGACCGATTCACGTTGGTTGCCGTCTTTTCAAGAAACAGCCAAGGGCACCCTTGCGCGCGCCCAAGAGGAGGGCCGCTGGTTTAACCGGCTCACCTGCAAGGATCCAGGCAACAAGCGCCACCAGATCCAGATCTGGGGCCCGCAGATTAAAGAGCGTGCGGACTGTCTGGTCCTCCGGTTGCGCATGCGCTCCTCGCACCCTTTTCGTCTGGACACAGTCGAGCTCCTGCGCAACAGCCCTCCTTGGACGTGCGCCATGCGGGGTTCGCTGGGCAAAAAGATGATCGGGCCCGACTGGCAAACGTTCGACGTAGTGATGATGGGCGCTGAGCAGCAGACAGAAGCCGCCCACCTGCACGCCAGCATCGGAGGCATGCTTCCCGCTGACACGGTCTTCGATTTCGAGCCGCTCGGCGTCTGGCGCGCCGACATCGCGCACTGCGACCCGATCCCTCACGATGTCGGCATCCTGATCCTCGACCACGGCAAACAGTGGGGCGTGAAGAAGTGGGGCCTCGACGAGCTAAAGAAACAGCTCGACTATTGGTACGACGCCGAAAGCAAAAGGGTCTTCGTCGCCTGCGCCGCCAACCCCGCGTCGACGTTCAAGAGCGTCGAGCTGGCGCTCACGCGCCACATCGTCAACCAAGGCGGCAAACATGACATCACCTACGACGGCCTCTCGGTCCGCTATGGCGCGGCGCACGGGTTCGGAGGAGGAAGCACCCGGCGGATCATCATCCGCAACTGCGACGTCTACTGGATCGGCGGCGGGCTGCAGTTCTTCAAACCGGACGGGAAACCGGTGCGCTTCGGGAACGGCATCGAGTTCTGGGGCAGCGCGGTAGACAACCTCGTCGAAAACAACCGCCTGTGGGAAATCTACGATGCGGCGCTCACCAATCAGGGCAGCGGAAAAAACGACGACGAGATCAATATCACGTATCGCAACAACGTGATCTGGAACGCCGAGTATTCGTTCGAGTACTGGAACCGCCCCGAAACAACCGTCACGCGCAACATCCTGTTCGAGCACAACACCTGTGTGGACGCGGGGCACTGCTGGTCGCACGCACAGCGGCCGGACCCCAACGGCGCGCACTTGATGTTCTATCACAATCCGGCCGTCACGACCGAATTCGTGGTCCGCAACAACATATTCGCCACATCAACGGAAGTCTGCACGCGGATGGAGAACGACTGGCGCAGAGGGCTGACTCTGAGCAACAACCTCTATTGGCAGGCCGAGAAACCCCTTTTTCGCTGGCTGGGGAAAAACTTTTTTGCAGCCCATGAGTTCGCACGCTACCAATCAGAGCTCGGCATGGACAAGGCGTCGCTCTTCGCCGAGCCGCAGTTCCGTGATCCCGCCGCGCGGGACTACCGGCTGAAGCCCGACTCACCGGGCGCAACGCTGGCCACCGATGGAGGTCCGGTCGGCGCGCGTTGATCGTTCGTCTACTTCTGCGCCGCCCTCTCCTGCAGCCATTTCACGGCCGGCGGATAGCTCTGCTCCGCGGCCTTGCCGATCCATTTCGCGGCCTCGGCCGCATCGGCTTCGACCCCTTGCCCGCCCGCATACAGCAGTCCAAGACGGAACTGGGCCCCCGCGTTCCCCTGCGCGGCGGCGAGCTTGAACCACTTGGCCGCTTCGCCATAACTCTGCGCCACGCCGATCCCTTTATAGAAGGCCGCGCCTAGATTGCTCTGCCCGTCATCACCGCCCTTCTCAGCCGCCTTGCGGAACCACTCGACGGCCTTGGCCTCGTCTTTCGCCATGCCCTCGCCCCGCCCAGCCATCACGCCCAAGTTCGACATCGCCAAAGCATCGTCCTGGGCGACAGCCTTCTCGAACCATGTGCGCGCCTCAGCGAACGACTGCTCCACCCCCTTGCCGCGGTAATAAGCGATACCGAGCTGCGTCTGGCCATCCTTATGCCCCTGCTCCGCCGCCTTCCGGTACCACCGCACACTCTCGCCGTCGTTCTGCGCCACCACATACCCCTTGTGGTACATCAGCCCCAAGGCGACCTGCGCCGTCACATCGCCCTGCTCTGCCGCGCGCTTCAGCCACACGACCCCCGCCTCCGGGTCGCGCACGGCACTCTCTTTTGCGAGGTAGAGCGCGCCTAGGCTGGACTGCGCGACCACACTCCCTTGCCGGGCCGCTTTCTCCAACCACCGCACAGCCTCGACCTCGTCTTTCGACACATCGGACATGCCTTTGAGAAAGAGCAGTCCCAGCGCTGACTGCGCCTTGAGATACCCGCCCTCGCCTGACTTTCTTAGCCAGACGACCCCCTCCGTGCTGTTACGGGGCATCCCCTCCCCATAGAGCAGCGAGAAACCGAGCATGTATTGCGAAGCGGCATCGCCCTCCTCCGCCTTCTGGCGCAGATCCTCGGCGGCCGTCGCAACGTGCCAAGGCCACAGTTTTCCATACCACCCCCGCTCGGGCATGCGCAGATGCGAACACCCACCCGAAATCAGCGCCGCACTCAGAATGGCAGTACCCGTCCCGACCCGATAAATCCACATGGCTTCCTCCCGTGACAAAGGTTCTTATTAAACCCTTTTCACCAAAGACGGTCAACTCCAGTACAGGCAGAGTTCGGCAAGCCATCGGGAATCCGGCTTGATTCAGCCACAAAAAGGTGCCTAAATGAAACTGACCACACTCTTTGGCCAACGCCGGACAAAGGACAGTCACAAGGGGCTCCCATGCGAAGAATGAAGCTGATCAAAGCCTTTACCCTGCTGGAATCGGGCCCCGTCGTCCTTGTGACAACCCGAGACGGACAGAAAGACAACATCATGACGATCTCCTGGACCATGGTGCTGGATTTCACTCCGTCCTTTGCCATTACCACGGGTGACTGGAACCACTCTTTTGCGGCGCTGCGAAAGACCCGGGAGTGCGTCATTGCCATCCCTACCGTCGACCTGCTCGACAAAGTGGTCGGCATCGGAACGTGCTCTGGAGCCGACACCGACAAGTTCGCCACGTTCAAGCTCACCCCGGCGCAAGGGGAAACAGTCCGTGCGCCCTTGATCAAGGAGTGCTTCGCCAACATCGAATGCAAGGTCATCGACATCGTCAAGAAACACAACATCGTCGTGCTGGAAGCGCTGGCCGTGTTCATCGATGCCGCGCGCAAGGAGAAGCGCGCGGTTCACGCGGTCGGAGACGGGACGTTCATCGTTGACGGGCGCACGCTTGACCGGCGGAAGCTGATGGCCGCCAAATTACCCCCCGGCGTTTAACACTCACCGGCGAACACGAGAAGCTCAGAAGCCCGGAGGTCAGGCGAGGGCGTCTTGCGCCTCATCCTGCTCGCGCTGAAGCCGGTCGAGTTCGCCCGCGTCCCGCTCCCACTCCTCGGTGAAGACCTCGAGTTGGTCCTGCACGTGACGGAGCCGCTTGTTGGTCGCGGCGAAGTCGGTTTCCGGCGTCGGGTTGAAAAGCACAGCTGAAAGCTTCTCCAACTCGGACTCCAAGTCGGCGATGCGCGCTTCGGCTTTCGCCACCTTGTCCTTCAGCGCCCGGATGACCGGCTGATGTTTCGACCGGGCCTGGGCCCGGGCCCGTCGCATCTCTTTGGCACTGACGGTCGAAAACACACCGTCCGGCCCCGGCACGGCAGCCGCCGGAGCGACCACATCAGGCTCGCGATTCTCGCCCGCAATCTTTTCGCGGTAGTAATCGTAGCCGCCGGGGAAACGGCGCACGCCCGCCGGCGAGACTTCGATGATCGACGTCACCGTGTTGCGAACGAACTCGATGTCGTGGCTGACCAGACAGACC
>Ga0209066_10007581_pt1 | contig 10733 bp, 11 predicted proteins | sample All_14_2_FD_187198 | JGI IMG/M metagenome (GOLD analysis project Ga0209066, IMG submission 187198) | Freshwater microbial communities in response to fracking from Pennsylvania, USA - Allegheny Zone_MetaG_DW_15 (SPAdes) (version 2) ... | reverse complement strand
TCCTTTGAGCTGTGTCGCCTTGGGCTGCGGAAAGTACCTTGAAGAGCTGGATAAGATCCAGCGCCCCGAATTCCTGAATTCCTACCGCAGCTGACCCCCCGCAAGGGGGGGCTGTCTTTCAGGCGGGGCCCTAAAGGGCACAGGCGATGAGCAGAGAGAAAGACGCGGCTAATTACGCTTTGGTGTTCTTTGCCGTCATTTCGGTCCTCCTGCTGCTTTTCCCCGCTTCCAAACCGGCGCACACCGCGCGCATAATCGTAAGCTACAGCCTTTATCCCTCGCTCCATTACGGCGCGAAGTACGCCTATTTCGTCCGCAACGTGCCGGCCAACTTCGTGGCCCTGCTGGAGACCGACCAGGAGAACCGGGCGCTCAAGGAAAAGCTGCGCGGCCTGGAGCTGCGCCTGCACGAGGCCTCCGCGCTGGAAGAGGAGAACGCGCGGCTTACCCGGGAGATGCGCCTTTCGCGCGCGCTGCCGTGGGCCGGCTCCTGGGCCAGGGTGGTCAACAAAACCCCTTCCGACTGGTACGGCTCCTTCTACATAAACAAGGGCTCGAAAGACGGGATAGCCGTCAACGACGCCGTGCTCGGCATGCAGGAAGGCCGGGCCGCGCTGGCCGGCCGGGTCTTCGAGGTTTATCCTGAATTTTCAAAAGTGCTGCTGCTGACCAACGCCGCCGCCTCCGCGGTCTGCGCCATCGCCCCCGCCGGGTTCGAGGCGCTGGTGGAAGGCAAGGGCACCTGGCTGCTGAAGATGAACTACGTGCCGGAAGAGGCCGCGCTGGCGGAGGGCGCGGAACTGGTGACGGCGCCGGGCGGGCTGCTTTTCCCTGCCGGAGTGCCGGTGGGCCGGGTGACGAAGGTGTACCCGCGCGAATCTTTCATGAACTTCATCACCGCGGACGTTTCGCCGCACGTGAACGTCAATACGCTCAAGGAAGTTTTCGTCGTCAGGCGCGCCCTCCCCAGGGAACTGGCGGCGGCGAGGATGGAACAGGAATGAGGATATTGCTGGAGCTCGCCCTTTACCTGGCCACGGGCACCGCCTACTGGTGGTGGACGCAGAACCTGACGTTCTACGGCCTCGCGCCCAACCTCATCTTCGCGGGCGCGCTCTGCGCGGCCATCCTGGCGGGGCCCGTCAAGGCCATAGCCTGGGGCTTCTTTCTGGGGCTTTACGCGGACATGCTGGGCGTGAGCGCTTTCGGCGGCTACGCGCTCACCTATTCCCTGATGGCTTACGCGGTCTACGTGGTCAAGCGCCACTTCGACATGGACAGCTTTTTCTCTCAGCTGGTGGGCGCGCTGGCGCTCTCCTGGCTGTCCATGCTGTTCTACATGGGGCTGAGCCTGGCCTTCGCCAGGATAAATCCCACCGGGCTTAAAATTTTCCTGGCTGAACCCTTCCTCAACGCCCTGGCGGTGCCGGTGGTGTTCCAGGTGTTCTACCTGGCCAAGCGGCGGTTCGGCGCGCTATGATAGACAGGCAGCTCTCCCAGGAAAGGCTGGAACTGCTCTGGGTCTTCGCCTACGTGGTGGCGATAATCTTCATCCTGCGCCTGGTGAACCTCCAGGTCATAGGCGGGGCCAGGTACCGCGAGATAGCGGAGAAGAACCGCACTCAGATCATCGCCCAGGCCGCGCCGCGCGGGCGCATCTTTTCTTCCGACGAGGCGGCCATCGCCACCAGCAAGCCTTCCTTCAGCCTCATCTATTTCCCGGGCCAGACCAAGGCCGGCCCGGAGATGGACCGCATGGCCAGGGCCCTGGCCCGCGCGCTGCGCTCCGACTACGAAGAACTCCGGAAGAGCCTTTACAAGGCGGTCTCGCGGGAGAAGCCGGTGCGCCTGGCGGAAAACCTGCCGCCCAAGACCATGCTCGCGCTGTCGGAACTCAAGGCCGTTTATCCCGGCGTGGACATTATAGTGGAGGCCCGGCGCTACTACCCCTTCGGGGCCTACCTGAGCCACCTGGTCGGCTACATCGGGAAGATGGATTCCAGGGACTGGGCGGAGCGCTCCAGGGACAAGAATTATTCCATGGACTCGCGCATCGGCAAGGCCGGGCTGGAGAAGACTTACGAGCGCGAACTCAAGGGCAAGGACGGCGGCATCTACCTGGAGGTGGACTCGCGGGGCAAGCTTAACCGCGTGCTCGAAAGCCGCAAGTGGGTGCCGGGCGCCGACATTTTCCTGACCATAGATTCCAAGGCGCAGGCCGCGGCGGAGGAAGGGCTCCAGAAATCCAGCAGCGGCAAGGGCGCCGTAGTCGCGCTGGACCCGCGCACCGGCGCCGTGCTGGCGTTCGTATCGATGCCGGACTACGATCCCAATATGTTCGTGCTGTCAGGCTCCGAGAAGGAGGGGCTGCCCGCCGGCCAGGTGCTGCCCGAATTCAACGTGGCCCTCCAGGGCACCTATCCCCCGGGTTCCATCTTCAAGATAGTGACCGCCGCCGCCATGCTCGAGGGCGGGCGGGTGGATCCGTCCGAGACCGTGAACTGCCCCGGCTTCTACGACGCCGGCAGCCGGGTGTTCAAGTGCTGGGAGAAGAAAGGCCACGGCAGCGTGGACTTCGTGCACGGGATGACCAAGTCCTGCGACGTCTATTATTACGTCAACGGCCAGCGGGCCGGCCCTCTGGCCATAGAGAAATACGCCCGCGCCTTCCGGCTGGGGCAGCCTTCCGGCATCGCCCTGCCCGACGAGAAATCCGCCAACCTCTTCGGCCCCAGCGGGCGCGCGGCCAAGAAAAGCTACTGGTTCATAGGCGACACGCTCAACCTGGCCATCGGGCAGGGGGAAACCCTGATGACGCCCATGCAGGCCGCCGGGATGATAGCGGCCGTCGCCAACGGCGGCACTTTCCACCGGCCCTATTACGTGGACCGCGTGGTCCGCGGCGACGGGCAGCCGGTTTTCAGGGGCAAGCCGGAAACCCTCAGCCGCGTGGAGCTTAAGGAAAGCACCTGGAGGCTTATCCGGGAGGGCCTGCGCAGCGTTGTGGAAGGGGGGACCGGGCAGGCCGCGAAGATCCGCGGCGCGGAGGTTTACGGCAAGACCGGCACCGCGCAGAACCCCCACGGCAAGGACCACGCCTGGTTCGTGGCTTACGCCACGGTCAATAACGAGCCGTCCAGGATCGCGGTGGCCGTGCTGGTGGAGCACGGCGAGCACGGCTCCTCTTCGGCCGGCCCCATCGCGAGGGCCGTGATAGAGGCCGCGCTCCGCGACGAGCTGCCTCAAAAGAAAGCCCCGGCTCCGGCGCCGCCCGCCGAAGCTTCCGTCCCGCCGGCCGCGCCGGCCGGGAGCTCCACCGCGCCCGTTGCCGCCGGGGGCCAGCTATGATCTTTACCGCCGAAACCGGCCTGAAGAAGCACCGGGTGGACTGGGCGCTGTTCCTGGCCGCCATGCTGCTGCTGGCCATAGGTACCGTGGCTATTTTTTCCTCCGTGGCCGCGCTGCCGCAGCAGGCCCGCATCGTGCGGGTGCAGCTGATCGCCGTTCCGCTGGCGCTGCTGGCCTTCTCGGCCGCCTGGAGCTTCAACTACCAGGTCTACCAGGACCAGTGGAAATTCGTCTACGGGTTTATCCTGCTCATACTGGCCGGGGTGCTGATCTTCGGCGTGATGGACAAGGGGTCGCGCTCCTGGTACCGCCTGCCCTACTTCTCGGTGCAGCCGTCGGAATTCGCCCGCATCGGGCTCATCCTGGTGCTGGCCAACTTCCTTGACAAGCGCATCGGCAGGATCAAGGAGCTGCCCACCGTGCTGGGCGCCTTCGCGCTCTGCGTCCCCGTCTTCCTGCTGCTGATAAAGCAGCCGGATTTCTCCGCCATCCTGCTGACCTTCCCCATCGCGCTCATCATGCTGTTCGCCGCCGGGGCCAGCGTGTTCCACCTCGCCATTATCGTGGGCTACGGCTTCATCTCGGGGCTGTTCCCGGTGCTCTGGAGCATCATCTCGCTCAACCCCGAGCTGCTCGACAACGGGCTGGTGAATTATTTCTTCCACCTCTCCAACTCCTGGGGCAGCGCCTCGCTCTTCGTGGGCGGCGTGCTGGCGGGTTTCTGGCTGCTGTGGCGCCTTTCGGTGAAGCTCTACGCCAACGTGTCCGGGGTGTATTTCGCCGGCGCGGCGCTGGTGCTGCTGCTGGGCTTCTTCTCGGGCGTGCTGGTCAAGAACCAGATGAAGGATTACCAGCAGAAGCGCCTGGAGGTCTTCCTCTCCCCGGAGACGGATCCCCGCGGCGCGGGCTACAACCTGCTGCAGGCCCGCATCGCCATCGGCTCCGGCGGCATCCTGGGGCGCGGCATTTTTTCGGGCACCCAGTCGCGGCTCGGCTTCGTGCCGGAGCGGCATACGGATTTCATCCTGGCCGTGGTCGGCGAGGAGATGGGCTTCTGGGGCATGCTCCTGGTCACCGGGCTTTACGCCCTGATGATGCGCAGGATCATGCAGGGGGCGCGCCTGGCGAGGGACCGCTTCGGCTACCTGGTCAACTGCGGTATCTTCGGGATGTTCCTGGTCTATTTTTGCATCAATTTCGGCATGCTGCTGGGGCTGGCCCCGGTGGCCGGGGTGCCGCTGCCGCTGGTTTCCTACGGCGGCTCCAACCTGGTGGCCACCCTGCTGGCCCTGGGCATTGCCGAGTCGGTTTACGCGCGCAGGTACGCGCTGGTATGAACAACGAAGGCCCTAAATCACGGATAAGGCTGCGCTTCGCGAGGCTCGCCCCCGCGAAGGACCTCAGCCACCTGGAGCAGATCAAGGCGCTGCGGGGCCGCGCGGGAGCCAGCGGGCTCGGGTTCTGGCCGGTCAAGGCGGGGAGCGGGGCGGTCCCCAAGATGGCTTTCGGCCCGGCCGTCTCGGTGGGGCACGAGAGCCTCTGCGAGTACGCCGACCTCTACCTGGAGGAGTTCGCGCGCGAGGAGGAGGCCGCCGAAAAGCTGCGCCCCCTCGACGACGAGCGCTTCGCGCTGCTCTCGGCCCGGCGGATCCCGGTCTTTTTCCCGTCCATAGAGGCGGCGGTGAACGCGGCGGAGTATTTCCTGGAAGCGGCCTTCCCGGCCGGCTTTTCCCAGGCGAAGGTGGACGCTTTCATGGCGCTGGAGAGCGCCCCCTGGGAGAAGGTCAAGCCTTCGGGCGAGCGCAAGACGCTCGACGCCAGGGCCCCGGTGCTGGCGGCCTCTTTCGACCCCGGGGCCTCGCTGCTCAAGCTCACGCTGAAACTGGAGCCGGGCAGGAACATCAAGCCCGAGACGGCGGCGGAGCTGATGGCCGGCGGCAGGCCGGACTTCAGGCGGATAGTCAGGAAGGAATTATACTGGTTCGATTCGAGCGGTAAATTGGAAGTGTTCTGATTTTAAGGAGAGCTTTATGGCAAACGCAAAGATTAAGAAGGAAATTTTCGCTAACACCTCGTTCGAGGAGACGCGCATAGCGATACTGGAGGACGGCAGGCTGTCCGAACTGTACTGGGAGCGCAGGAGCTCCGGCAATATCGTCGGCAACATCTACAAGGCGGTGGTGGAGAACGTGCTGCCGGGCATCTCCAGCGCCTTCATGAACATAGGCCTGGACAAGAACGCCTATATCTACATCTCGGACGTGCTGGGCAACCAGAAGGACGGGATAGAAAAGCTGCTCAAGAAGGACCAGGAGGTCATGGTGCAGGTGACCAAGGACGCCATCAGCACGAAAGGCATGAAGGTCACCATGGATGTTTCCCTGCCGGGCCGCTACCTGGTGCTGACGCCCTTCCAGGATTTCGTGGGCGTGTCCAAGAGCATCGAGAACGACGCCGAGCGCAAGCGCCTCTCCGAGATCATGCGCCGGATCGCCGATTCCAAGATGCTCGGGACCAAGGGCTGCATAGTGCGCACCGAGGCCGAGGGCGCCGCCGAGGAGGAGCTAAAGCGCGAGGTGGAGTACCTGCTCAAGATGTGGGACGCCATCCAGGCCCGCTACGACAGCTCCCGCCCGCCCGCGCTGCTGCACAAGGACATGGACATGACCATGCAGGTGGCCCGCGACATCCTCAACGATGACACCGCCATCTACATGCTCGACAACCGCGACGACTTCCACAACGTGCAGGAGCTCGCCTCCAAGATCTCGCCGGACCTGAAGGACCGGGTGAAGTTCTACGACAACAAGACCCCGATCTTCAAGGCCTTCAATATCGAGAAGGACATAGACGAGCTGCGCCGCGTGAAAGTGCCGCTTCCCAACGGCGGCTCCATCATCATCCAGGAGGCGGAATCGCTCTGCGCCATAGACGTCAACACCGGGCGCTTCACCGGCAACAAGTCCCAGGAGGAGACCGTCACCGCCACCAACATCGAGGCGGCGACCGAGGTGGCCCGCCAGCTGCGCCTGCGCAACATCGGCGGCATCATCGTCATAGACTTCATCGACATGAAGAAGGCCTCCAACCGCCACAAGGTGGTGCAGGCCCTCGAGAACGCCGTCTCCCGCGACCGCGCCAAGATCCGCATCCTGCCTATCACCCGCCTGGGCCTGGTGGAGATGACGCGCGAGCGCAAGCGCGTGAGCACGGTGAGCCTGCTCACCGAGGAATGCCCCGAGTGCCACGGCTGCGGCCGCGTGCTCTCCAGCGAGAGCATCCGCATAAAGATCCAGCGCGAGATCCACAATATCACCATGGGCCGCCCCGGCGGCAACCTGCGCGTGGTGACGCACCCGATCCTGTGCGAGGTGCTCAAGAAAAAGCAGGGCATGATCGAGAAGAACGTGCACCGCAGCGTGAAGCTGGTTTCGGACCCCCAGCTCACCTGGGAGGATTACCGGATCATCCTGGAGTAGCCCCGCGGCCGCCGGCGGCGGGGCCGGGCGCGGGCCCCCTGCGGCGGGCGGCGCTTACTCCGCGGCCGACTAAGTGATAAAATTGGGAGATGTTCAAAATGTTAAAACGTTTACCGCTGCTTTTTCTGCTGGCCGCCCTCTGCGTCCCCGCGCAGGCCAGGGTGGACCAGGTCACCTACATGAAGAACGGGGCTTACGCCGGCAAGATAGGCACCTACGCGCTGGCCGGGGCTTCCTACCTGGATTCCAGGCAGGCCGCCAAACTGCTGGGCGGGAAGATCTACTGGGCCCCTGTGTCCGGGAAGCTGACCCTGCAGATGAAGGGCAAGACCGTGGTGTTTTACATGAAGTCCGAATCCGTGCTGGTAAACGGGGAGAGCGTGACCTTCCCCAACCCCATGATAGTGCGGGGCGGGAAGGCCTTCCTGGCGCTGGACTTTTTTACGTCCAAGCATTTCGCGGACGCCTTCGGCTTCAGGCTGGACTTTAACCCGGAGACCTCCGTGCTGGCCGCCTCCCGCGAGGTTACCGTCACCTCTGTAAACTACTTCTCGCACCCGGACAAGACCCGCGTGGTCGTTTACATGGAGGAGCCGCTGGAATTCCAGGCCTCCCAGAAGGAGAACAACCTTTACAGCGTCAACATCTTCGGCGGCGTGATAGCCCGCGAAGAGCGGCTCAGCGTGCCCGACGGCGTCGTGCGCGGTATCGACCTGCTCCAGGAGAACAAGACGGCCCGGCTGGTGATCAGCCCCGGCGAGAATTTCGGCAAGGTCAGCGCCTTCCGCCTGTCCGACCCGGACAGGCTGGTGATAGACGTTTCCAAGCTGGTGGTGCCCGTTTCCCAGAGCATAACCGGCGACGCGCCCGCGGAGCCGTCCGCTCCCGCGGCCCCGCCCGCCGCGGAGGGCGTGACGGTAATAACGCCTTCCGCCGGCATCCCCGCTCCCGCGGAACAGCCCGTTCCCACCGCCGGCGGCATGGCCCTTCCGGACAAGCTTCAAACCGGTTCGGGGCGCAAGAAGATAGTGATAGACCCCGGGCACGGGGGCAAGGACCCCGGCGGGCAGAAGCTGTTCGGCCTCAAGGAAAAGGAGATCAACCTTTCGGTAGCCAAGGCGCTTTACGACCTGCTGAAGGGGGAAGAGGCCTTCGACGTGATGATGACGCGCGACACCGACGAGTTCATCCCCCTGGCTGACCGTTCCGTGATCGCCAATAATTTCAAGGCCGACATGTTCATCTCTATCCACGCCAACGCGGCCAGGAACCGCGCGGAAAAAGGCTTCGAGATCTACTTCATGTCGGAGAAAGCCTCCGACCCGTGGGCCGCCGAGGTGGCCGACTTCGAAAACTCGGTGATCGGCCTGGAGGACGGCGGCGGCCAGAGCGACCCCGCGGCGCTGCTGCTGCATTCCATGGCCCGCAACGAGTACCTCAACGAGGGCAGCCAGCTGGCTGGCCTGGTCAGCGCCGAGATGGAAAAGCGCACCCCCTTCGTGAGCCGCGGCGTCAAACAGGCGGCCTTCTACGTGCTGCGGGGCACTTATTCCCCTGGCATACTGGTGGAGGTGGGGTTCATGACCAACTCTTCCGACCAGAAGCACATGAACAACAAAGCCACGCGGGAAAAGGTGGCCAACGCCATTTACAGGGGCGTCATGAAATACGCCGAGATGAAAAAGTGGAAGTAGCCGGAAGCCGGCCGCGCCGGCTCAGCCGCCGCCGGGCCCGGCGCCCTTTTTGACCGCAGCGGCCGTTGCATGAAAAACAAAGAAAGACCCATCGGCATCTTCGACTCGGGGCTGGGCGGGCTCACCGTCTTCAGGGAGCTGCGCGCCCTCCTGCCCGGGGAGAACCTCATCTATTTCGGGGATACCGCGCGCGTGCCGTACGGCACCAAGTCGGCGGAAGCCGTTATAGCCTTCTCCAAGGAGATCACGGGCTACCTGCTGGCCAAGAAAATAAAGCTGCTGATCGTCGCCTGCAACACCGCCTCCTCGCTGGCGCTGGGAGCGGTCCGTAAAATTTCCCCCGTGCCCGTGCTGGGCGTGATAGAGCCGGGTGCGGCGGCGGCGCTGAAGGCCGTGCCCCGGGGCGGGCGGGTGCTGGTGACCGGCACCACCGCCACCGTGAACAGCCGCGCCTATTCCAGGGCGCTGGCCGGCTCCGGCGTCAGGGTGACGGAGAAGGCCTGTCCGCTCTTCGTGCCCCTGGCGGAGGAGGGCTGGTGCTCCAAGCCGGTCGCCGCGGCCGTGGCCAAAGAATACCTCGGCCCCTACCGGGGCAAGGCTGACGCCCTGATCCTTGGCTGCACTCATTACCCGCTGCTCAAGAAAGTCATAGCCCGGGCCATAGGCCCGCGCACCGCGATAGTGGATTCGGCCAAAGCCGCGGCCCTGGCCGCCCGGGACGGGCTGGCGGCGGCGGGGCTGCTGAGCGGCGCGACCGCGGGGCGGTCCGAGTTCGTGGTAAGCGACGCGCCGGAGAAGTTCTCATGCCTGGCGTCGAGGCTGCTGGGCATCAGGACGGGGAAGGTGAAGGTAAAGCGGTTCTGAGATTAGGAGGGTTTATGAAAAAACTTTTGACGGCGTTCGCCGCGGCGCTCTGCGCCGGGGCGCTGTTCGCGCAGGCCCCGGCCGAAAAGCCCAAGCCCGCGCCGGAAAAGAAAGCGGCGGCGGCTCCTGAAAAGAAACCCGCCGCGCCCGCCGCGAAGCCGGCCGAGGAACAGGAGGAGTCCGTGGTCATGATCGATTCCAGGACCGACCCGGAGGACGTCCGCACGCCCGTGGCTTACGCCGATGACCGGGCCCTGCCCGGCGGGCTGCCGTCCTCCTACGGGCAGTGCCGCGGAGTCATCAGCGAGGCCGGGCGCAGCGTGCTGGTCTTCGAAAGCCCGGACGACGGGTCCATAGCCTTCGTCCAGGTCGTGCTGGGTAAAACCGGCGTCACCTGGAAGCTGCTCGACCGCGTCTACCGCAGCCCTGACTGAGCCGGCCGGCCCGACGCCTTTTTCCTGCCCTCAGGAATTGCTAAAATAGGGTTGCGGGGCGGCGCCGTACCGGCCCCCGCGACTGAGGTAAATATGAAACGCAAGGATCTGGTTAGACATCTGGTCAGCAAGGGCTGTGTGCTTTCCCGCGAGGGGGGCAAGTATTCTGTTTTCATGAACCCGGTTTCCAACAAAGAGGTTCCGGTCACCAGGCATACCGAGATCGCCGATTTTACCGTGCGCAAGATATGCAGGGACCTGGGCGTGGACCAGCCTTGACGCGGCTCGCGGCGGCCGCCGCCCTGCTGCTGGCCGCCTGCGCCTGCGCGCCCTCCCGCCTGGACGTGATCCAGGTCGGGCCGTGGTTCGGGGCGCGCGACTGGCGCGAGGTGGAAGTCTTCTCCTCCCGGAGCCAGACCTCCAGGCCCTGGGGCGGCATAGCGGTCATCCACAGCCCCCGCGTCAGCGCTTCCGCCGGGGAAGCGAAACTTGAACAGCTTAAAATACAGGCCCGCAAACAGGCCGCCGCCATCGGCGCCGACGCCGTCATCATAGCGGTGGATTCCGCCTCGGCGGGGCCGCAGATGGGCGTCTACGAAGAGCCTGAGCTTTTTTTGAGCGCCCTGGCCATCAAATATGTCACCGCAGCCTCAACTCCCACCGCAAAATAGCCCCGCCCCCGTCCGCATAGCGCTGGACCGCTCCGAGGCCGTGACCTGGCGGGGCCGCGGCGTGGTGATAGACCTCTTCCGTTTTTCCAACACCATCTGCGCGCTGCTCGAAAGCGGCCGGCGCGACGTGCGGGTCTATCCCGCACCCGCGGCGGCGCTGTCCGCCCTCCGGCAGGCGGCGGGCTCGGATATTTTTTCCGAGATAGACCTGGGCGTGGAGCAGTTCGACAATTCACCCTATAC
>Ga0209066_10007580_pt1 | contig 10733 bp, 6 predicted proteins | sample All_14_2_FD_187198 | JGI IMG/M metagenome (GOLD analysis project Ga0209066, IMG submission 187198) | Freshwater microbial communities in response to fracking from Pennsylvania, USA - Allegheny Zone_MetaG_DW_15 (SPAdes) (version 2) ... | reverse complement strand
ATACCCCAATAAACTAATCATAAAAGCATACATTAGTTTCGGTGAAGAGTATACAAACTCAATAGTTCCATCAGCATTTTTAGGAATTTCAACCCCCATTACCATTTCGTTGACTTGATGAACTAGCAACTCCTCTCCATTAAAAAAGGCTTTCCATAAATAATGGTGATTTTGATTCAATACTAACCATTGGTTTTCATTTGCTGCATTGGTTACCTTAGCTGAAAACTTGTTGTAATCTATTTTTACATCGCTAATGGTTGTGGCTAATTCTTTAATAACAACAGGTGTTGGTGTTCCCCAAATATAACCTAGTTTTAAGGTATCATTTGGGTTAAAAGTTTGGGTTGGAAAATATAATAATGGGTTTTCTTTGATTCGCTCCAAAGCACCATTTTCATCGGCAATATCAAACGTTTTGAAACGCATAGGATTTACTCCCACACTTGAAATTGTTTTATTAAACGTAGCCACATTTTGCCAGATACCTTTGGTGACCATCAATCCTTGTGTGTCGTCTAATTGTTTAAATGGTGTATTGTTGTATGTTTGATTAAGTTGGTTCGGCAACGAATTAAAATAGCTTTTAAACTCACTATAATCAATATTGTAATGCAATGTGCTTGGTGCCATTAAACGTGTTTGTACCGCTATATCCAACACCATAAATAGCACCAAAGTTTGAAAAATAGAAAGCTTAGCTGTTTTGGTTAAAAGAGCAGTTATGCCTAAAATCAAGAAAAAAGCGACCACATTAACCACCAAGTGAGCATAAAAGCCAGTAGAATGAAACTCCGTTAGGTCAAAAATTTCATCTATATTTTTTGCTATTTCTGACGAGGTGGTGTTTAACCCAGCAGCAACAAACACTCCTAAAAAGATAAAAATTATTGCCCAAACTGCCTTTCTTTCATTTCTCGAAAACGCATTGTTTTCAAAAACTTGCTTAAACCAAAAACCTGCCAGCAATAACATACAAAACATGGCGTAAACCCTAAAAAAAGAAGGATGTCTAAACAAACCAAAACCTGGTAAATGATACAAATATTTGTAAATAAAAAACTCGTCGCCAAAAGCTAACATCATAGAAAAAACTACTCCAAATAGTAATGGTACAGCATATTTGTTTGCTCTTTTTAGTCGGGTTAACGAAAAAATAAAAGCAACGAAACCCAGCAAACCAATAGACGCATTTCGCATTGATAAATCGGTCAATTTAAACCAATCGCACTTCGCAATTACGGTATACGGAAACAAAAACGACCAATAATCAGCTAAAACAAATGGGTTTGCAATTAAAAACCCTTGGTATTCCAATTTATCGGCACGATTGAAATAAGGAGAAAAATCTAAAAACGATTTAATATAAGGCAATAACAATACTACCATTGTTGCTACTAACAATATTCCTCCCAATGTATTTTTTTTAAGCACACTTATCGCTGTTCTGTTCTTCCAAAATTGATAGAGAAACATTCCTACAAAGATGTAAGCCAAAATAATGGTAAAAGCAGGACTAGCACTGGTTATTTGTAAGGAAACAAAAACTGCTGTTAGCAGTATGTGTTTATGTTTTTGTGTTTCGAAAAATCGAAGCAACGCCCAAATGCACCAAGGCAACCATGCTACACCAACTAAAAAAACCATAAGTTGAGCCGAACCTACCATAAAACCAGAAAGAGCAAAACTAAACCCTAATATAAATGCTGTTTTTTTACACTGATGAATGTAGTTGCTCAGCTTATACATGCCCAAACCTGCAATAATAAAACAGCTCAACAATTCGATAATGAGCGAAGTAATATCGTATTTGCCAAACAACATCAGCACCCAAACCAGCGGATACCAACAACCACTTTGCAAATCGGCATAGCCTGGGTAGCCAAACCGTTGGAAAGGATTCCATAAGGGTAAATGCCCGTTCCATAAATAATCGCTAATAAAGTAGCGGTAAGGTAAATAGCCGTTAATGTTATCCCATTTCGGAATGTATTGAAACAACGTGAAAGGGTACAACACCAACAAAATTAGCAACACCAAAAGCAAAGGATATTTGTTTTGGCGATAAAAATTGGTTGCTTTTTGCAGTAATCCGTTCATTATTTATTGTAGGTACGATGTATCTTTAAAAACTCCAATGGCAATTTAAACAATGCTTTTCCGCTAATGCTTGAAGGACCTCTTTCTATCAATTTATTTAGCGGAACTTCTAATGTATGTTTTGTAAAATAAGCTCGGTTGTGTTGATTCAAAATTCTCCAAAAGATTTCAATATCAAACAACCAAGCACTAATAAACGAAGTATTAAAAACAACTTGTGCAATTTCGCGAGTCATTAGTTTGCAACCGCATTGTGTATCGTAAATGGGCAGTTGAAGGCTCAATCGGTTCATAAAAGCCAATACCCTACCAATAAAAAAACGTTTAAACGGTTGCTTAACCTCAGCGTCTTTTCGCGGAATTTTTGACAAGTAGGTAAATTCATAATTGGGATTGGCAATGGTGATTTCAAACAAACGATAAAATTCTTCTAAAGGAATTGCTAAATCGGCATCTAAATACGCCACATAACTTATTTCTGGATTTCTTAAAGCAATTAAAGCACCTGTGCGAACAGCTTCGGCTTTACCTTGGTTTTTAGGTAACGAAAAACAATTAATCTTTGGGTTATTTTCACACAATTTTTCGAGAACTGCACGCGTATTGTCTTTGCTGCCATCGTTTACAAAAAGTATGGAGAAATTGGTTTTGTCATCAACAAATGCACGAAATTCTGCCGATAAAAGTCGTTCAGCTTCGTTGTAGCATGGAATAACAATACAGCACTTTTGCATGGTGGCTTTTTTGTGTAAAAAGAAAATAAAAACGCTTCTTTTATGCTGTAAATCTAATTATTATTTTTACCATTCTAAAATAGAAATTGCCTCGTGAACCACAACTTGTTATACTCTATTGCTTTAACCGCTATTCCAAATATTGGCTATATTACTGCCAAAAAACTCATTGCCTACTGTGGTAGTGCAGAGCAGGTTTTTAAAGAAAAGAAAACGGCTTTAGAAAAAATTCCAGGAATTGGCGAAGTAAATGCTCAAAACATTATTCAAAACAAGGCATTTGCTTTATCCCTTGCCGAAAACGAGTTAGTTTTTATCGAAAAACACCACATCAACGCCTATACTTTTTTTGATGAAAATTACCCTAAACGATTAACCCATTGCGAAGACGGACCCTTGGTAATTTTTACCAAAGGCGAATTTAATTTTAATGCTCCAAAAGTCATTAGCATAGTGGGTACACGCAACGCTACCGAATACGGCAAAGCTTTTTGTGAAAAATTGATGGAAGAATTGGTTCCGCACCACCCTTTAATTGTAAGCGGTTTGGCTTTTGGTATTGATATTTGTGCACACAAAGCTGCCATAAAAAACAATTTACCAACCATTGCCGCTTTGGCTCACGGATTGGATAGAATTTATCCCAACATACACACCTCAACAGCCAAACAGATGATGGAAAATGGTGGGTTGATTTCCGATTTTAGAAGCGGTACCAACCCCGACAGGGAAAATTTTCCAAAACGAAACCGCTTGGTAGCAGGCATAGCAGATGTTACCATTGTGGTAGAATCGAGCAACAAAGGAGGTTCGTTAATTACTGCCGAACTTGCTAACAGCTACAGCCGCGATGTGTTTGCTTTGCCGGGTAGAGTTACCGACTCGCAATCGGAAGGTTGTAATGCGTTAATTAAACAGAACAAAGCCCACCTCATACAATCGGTTAAAGATTTGGAATACATTATGGGTTGGAAAGCCGAAGATGCTGCAAAACCAAACCAAACAAGGCTGTTTGTAGATTTAACCCCCGAAGAAAAAGGGTTGGTTGATTTATTAAGCAAACAAGAAAAAATAGGTATCGACGACTTGGCTCTTTTAGCCAAATTACCCATGAGCAAAACAGCCAGTCTGTTGTTGGAAATGGAGTTTAAAAATGTGGTAAAAGCCTTACCAGGCAAAATGTATAAGTTAGTATAAATTCTTTATTTCACCAACTTAGCACCTAAAGCAAAAGCTTCGAGTTCGCGAAGAAATTCGCGTTTATCAAATTTTGGAGCAAATACATACCCATCAATACAAATTACTCGGTTGCGTTTTTCGTCAACAAAGGTGTAGCTCACAAAAGGTCCACCCATAAAATCGCCTTTAATTAACCACAAGCCACGCATTTCTTTTGCATATAAGCCATTTAAGCTAACTTCTTTGTCTTTTGGAGGGTATTCGGCATAAGTTTGCATAAACGTGCTATCGTTAGCACCTTTAATGTATTTTTTGGTAAACTCGTTGCGTTTATCTACCAAACTGTTTACGGTAAAAGTAGAATCGCTGGTGTAAGGATAAGAATACACCATTAAACCTTGATTAATAGGGTGTTCACCTGCTGTTTTGTCTTTTCGTAACCAAACAAAATTGCTGTCTTCTATTGCCACTCGGTAATAACTTTCCAAATTCATTTCAAGGTTAAATTGCGTTCTTAAAACACCGCTTGCTTTAGGGTTGCTTTTTTGATTGAAACGTTGATTTAATCTTTCCAACTCCTTGTTGTTAAAATAATCAGCCAATGCTTTCGCGTTTTTCTCAATGGTTTGAGCTGCAATTTCATCGGTTGGAGCAGAAATGGTAACTACCAACTGCGATTCCGACCACACATCGCTATTGATGGTTAATTTGTTTTTACTGTTTGGTTTTATTTCAACCAATATAATGTTTCGGTTGGTTTTAAAAATTTGAGCAAAATGCTGTTGTGGTAATTGAATAATATCAAACAAAGGTTCGCGTTGCGGCAACCCCTCTTGCTCTTTGGCAAAAGCTTCCATAATAGCTTCGCCTGTTTTATTGTTCCAGTAAAACGAGTCGACCACTACCAATAAATTACCCGATTTGCCTGAAGAGCGAGGTAAAACACGTTCGTTAATTTCGTCGCACGAAAACATGCTAAACGAAATAAGAACAAACGAAAACAGACTGAAATAAAGGGATTTTTTAGCCAACTGGTTTTATTTTAATTTTAGCTCCTTGTTTTAAACTTCTTGGGTCCAACCCTTTATTTAGTTTAAGAATATCGTCAACCGAAGTGCCTTCAAACTTAGCAGCTATTTTGTAAAATGTGTCGCCAGGTTTAACGGTATAATATACATATTTTTGATCGGTAGTAACTCTTGCGGCATTAAGCTGTGTGCTTTTTACTTCTTGCACCTTTTGTTGTGTTGCAGCACTTGCCTTTGGATAAATGTGAAGCGTTTGTCCTACTTGAAGTCTATCACTTTTTAAGTTATTCCACTCTTTAATTTGAGTGGTTCTGCAATGGTATTGTTGTGCAATTTTTGCCAATCCATCACCACTTTTTACTTTATAAACTATGGATTGATTACGTTGTGGTTCAACCACGATGTTTAAATCAAGAGCTTCTTTTTCTTTAGGTTTATTTACTGCATTTAACGCATAAATTTGGTTTTCGTTGGTTAAAAACAATCCTATTTTTTCGGCAGGTAAACAAAGCGTATTTCCTTTTCCTGTAGCAGGAATAAAATTTTGTTTGTATGTTGGATTAAAATATTCTAAAAACTCCATCGGAATATCTAACGCTTGCGAAATTTGGGCAAAAGTTACATGGTTTTGCACCATTACCGTGTCAACCTTAAAACAATTTACTTGTGGTTTTATGGGTTGAATATTGTGTTCTGCAGCAAAGTTCATTACATAAGCAACAGCCATAAAAGCTGGAACATATCCGTTGGTTTCACGAGGCAAGAAACTCATGATTTCCCAAAAATCAGTTTTACCACCAGAACGACGAATGGCTTTATTTACATTACCAGGTCCACAATTGTAAGCTGCAAGAGCCAAATCCCAATTGTTGTACATTTTATACAGGCTTTTTAAGTACAAACAAGCCGCCTCGGTTGATTTGTAAACGTCATTTCGCTCATCGTGGTAAGAAGTAACATTAAGGTTATACATTTTACCTGTTTCGTACATAAACTGCCATAAGCCAGATGCACCGACTCTCGATTTTGCTTTTGGGTTTAATGCCGATTCTACTATGGCTAAGTATTTTAGCTCTAAAGGTAAATTGTGTTTGTCTAGTTGTTCTTCAAAAATGGGGAAGTAAATTGGTGCTAATCCCAACATTTTAGCAGTAATTTTTTTTCTTCTTTTAGCGTATAGGTTGATGTATGCTTTTACATGAGAGTTGTAAACAAAGTTAAATGGCGAGTTAGCATCTAGCTTTTTCATTCTTCTAACGTAAGTTTCGTTATCAAAATCTGGAACGGAATCAACACTGTATTTAAATTTTGACGATTTAGGCATGTCTTCACCTATTCCTAAACTTTCAAAATATTTTGAAATCATGGCGTTGTCAATCATCATCAACACCGGGTCGTCAGGTTTTAGCTCAAAATTTGTGCTAGTTTTAGTGGTATCTCCATCTAGTGCAAAAACAACAGTACTTGTTGTAAACATTACAAAGATAAAGACGTATGTAAGTAATTTCATCATAGGCATTAAACTTAAACTTAATTATCCGCTAAATATTTTGAAAAATCACATTCAGGAGCAGAAAATTAAGGTTTTTTGCTTCAAAGTTGGCAACAATACGATTGGAAAAGCTTATTTTATTTGGTCTTGACCTTCTTCAGGTTTCTGACCTTCTTTCATTCCGTCTTTAAATTCTTTAATTCCAGAACCAACACCTCTCATTAATTGAGGGATTTTTTTTGCTCCAAACATAAGAATTACAACGATGGCAATAAGAATAATTTCTTGTGTGCCGAACATGCCTAATAATACAGTATTCATTTTTTTAAATTTTTGTCCGCCACCCCCGACGGATTGTAAAGCATGTAAAATTAATAATTTTAGTTGAAAGAACTAATTTGTAACGATGGAAAGTATATAATCACTGCGTTTTGGCAGAATTTAATCGTTTGAAAAGCAACATTAACCCCAAAAGTATCACCCCGCTAAAAATGGTTGCTATCCAATTGGCATTGCCTTCAAACAACCTAATTTCGGTATCGTTTACTATTTCTGGGTAGAAAAAACTTAACGTAACCACACTACCGTTATTGATAAAATGCCCTAAAATTGGCAACCATAACGAACCCGACCAATAAAATACATATCCAAACAATGCTCCCAACAACATTCGCGGCAAAAAGCCATAAAACTGCATGTGTAAAGCACTAAATAAAATGGCGGTTACCCAAATGGCAACATGGTAGTTTTTTATCCAATCTACCATAATTTTTTGAAGCACTCCTCTAAACAATAATTCCTCGCCCAATGCTGGAACAATGGCTACAATAAGCAAAACATACAAGAAACTACCCAACCCATTAAACGACAAAAAAGCCTTGGTCAATTGTTCTGCGCTTTGTTCGCTTTGTTTCATCCAATGTTCGAGTGGAGCCAAAAAATCGGGCAAAATTAAGTCGTTGTTAAACTCTACCAACCACGACATAAAAGGGGTTGAAATAACCATCATTATCGCCACCAACAACCAGTTTTTTGGTATAGAAAATTGGTTTAACGCCAATCCAGAAAATGGTTTTTTTGTTACAATTATTCCATAAACAAAAGGAGGGACAATAAAAACTCCAACGGCACTCATGAGTTGAAAAAACTTTAATCCAGCTATTATCTCGGGATTGCTGTAATCGTTAAAACTTTGCAAGTCGAAACCAAAAAACAAGACCACCAACAACCCTGCAACAATAGAAAATAAAGTTGCAGAAAACACACAAAGAATGGCAATTAACAACAATTGCATGGTTGGTTTTTCAAATATGGATGTATTGTTATTCATGGGCTAACTTTCTACTTTACAAACTTTTAACTTTATTAACTCAAAAATGCCCACCCAAAACTCCTGTTTTTTTGAATTTTTTGGTTTCTCCATTTAGCTTAAATGCTTCAAAATAAATGATGTAAATACCAATAGCTGCTTTTTCGTTGTTTTCGTTAATACCATCCCAACTGAAAGTGCCTTTTGTACCCAATAACTCATTTAAAAGTAAGTTTTTAATCAACCTACCTTTTGCGTCATAAATTACGATGTTGGCAACATAACCCGCTTCCGCAAACTGATAGGAAATGTTCAACACATCATCAACCCCATCATTATCGGGCGAAAAAGTTTCAGGACTGATGCTAATGCCGTCGGTAATTTCTACTTTTTGGTATTGCGAATTCTCATAGCCAGGGGTTGCAAAACCTACATCTTCGGCTGCCGAATGCCAGTTGGTATTGTCGTTGCTTGGCCGGTTGTAGTCAATTCGTTCCAATGAAACACCTTTTACATCGTTTAACAAAGCAAAATGCATGTCTTCGTTGTAGTTAAAATTGTCGACCGCTTGGTTTAAATTATTTACCAAATAAACGTGTCCATCGCCATTGTTGTAAGTTGGTAAAGTTTCCATTTGCAAAAGTTTATCTTCTTTAGCATTAAGGTATTCTTGTTTGATGTTTGCAGCATCTTTGGTTAAAACTAAAAACTGCTTTGGTAACAACACATATGGTTCTATTGTAATAATCTTTCTATTTGAAATGCTGTCATTGTCAAAATTTGCCAATTCCCAATTTTGAAGGTTGATGTATTTATCAGAGTTGTTGTAAATTTCTACAAAATCGCTACCGCCAGTAAATGGGTTAAACAACACTTCGTTGATTACAACATCTCCCGCCAAACCTTGCTCAGGTAATGAAAACGAGGCCGATAAATTAGTTGTATTGCCCACACAATCAGCAACCCCAGTAATGGAAACGGTGTAAGTAGTTTGGGTAGCAAGTTTGTTGGATAAATTCAACACGTAAATTTTACTGGTTTGCTGCTGAACAGATGCTATTACCATTCCGTTATTGATGGTTACTGTACCCAAATAAGTAGTTTCGTTAAACACCAGCTGAACGGTAGAATCGTTTAAAGCATAAACACCCAACAAGACTGGAAAAGTATTATCTGTGTTTGTTCCAAAAATGGAGTTTTGTGTTCCAGGTGTTCCACCAAACCATTTGGTTGAAGCACTCCAATTGTTTTCTTCACCACATGGATTGTTTGGGTCAATCATTTCTATACTCCAACCACCATCTTTTTTAGCATCATCTTGATACCAAGTATCGACATAATTTACTTGGTGAATAATTTCTCCTGATGTGTTGATTAGTTTGATTTCATCATCAGAACTGTTCAAAGAAGGAAAACTACTTATTCCTATCACCTTGCCATAAGGTGTAAATTGACTAACGGCACTTGTTCCACAAACAATAACATATTCGTTTGGAAATAACTTTCCTGTTAAAAATCCACTGGTTGTTGATGGATCAGTAATTTTTAATCCACTTAAATCAATTGCTTTGGTTGAGTTGTTATACAGTTCCAAATACTCAAAAAGAGGTAATCCTATTGACGGGTCGGGGTCTGGAAAAAGCTCAGTTATCACTACCTCAAATGCAAGTGGTGAAATTCCTATTCCAAAATTAGTGGTATCTGGATTAAGAGAATTTCCACTACAATCGGTTGCATTAGCAATTTGTAACGTATAAACCGTTGATGAATCTAAATTTGGTGTTACATTAACTACTATCGAATTTGGGTTTTGACCAACAACTGTTGAAACCACACTTATTCCATTTGAAACAGTTACCGTAGCATTTGCTAGATTGGTGCTGTCCATGGTTTCGTTAAAGAAAACCGTAAGTTGAGTTAACGTGTTTACCTCAACTGATGAAATTTTGGGATTGGTTACATCGGGCGAAATATCGTAAACAGAGTTTTGTGTTCCAGGTGTTCCTCCATCGGTACTAAAAGAACCTATCCAATTTAATGCTCCGCTACAAGGTTGTGTTGGATTAATAAGCTCTAACGAATAACCTCCAGCTGCTTTTGTAGCATCCTGATACCAACTGATGTCGTAAGGCACAACATCAAGCAATACGTCATTATTATCCAATAAAGTTAAACTATCTCCTCCGTTGGTTAATGCTGAAAATGAAGAAATTCCGATTACCGAACCAAATGGCGAATAAAGTGCAGTATCTGTTGAATTACACAAAATAACATAACTGTTTGGTGCAAGAATGTAGTTAGGCAACAATTTAACTGTGGTGGTATTTACAAATTTCCACCCCGAAAGGTTGTAGGCATTTGCCGAAGGGTTGTACAATTCTACAAATTCTGCATCGGGCAAACCAACTTGAGGTGTGGGGTCGGCATGAATTTCATTAATTACAACATCTCGGTAATTTGGAACTACCACCACAATGTACATGAATGTTTTGGTGGCATTTACAATGGCGTTTCCACTCAAATCTTCTACATTGTTAACGGTTAAGGTGTTTAACACATTATTGCCAAATGGCGTTGCAAAAGTTAAATGCACCAATGATAAGTCAAACACGTCTCTTGTTGCTGATGTTGGGTTTCCTAGTCCATTATCTGCTGAATAGTTCAGCGTGTTTTGTGCTGTTGTTAAATCTACTGTTTCGTTAAAATACACATCTAAATTCGTTGTGTTAACTACCACAACAGAATCAATTGTTGGAGGGGTAAGGTCGGCACCAATTATACCCACATAAAAATTATCAAAAAAGTGATTGTTGATTACCGATGCAGCTGTTGATTGAATAATTCTAATTCCAAAAAAAGCAGAAGTATTTACACTATTGTCTATTATGTTT
>Ga0209066_10007579_pt1 | contig 10734 bp, 11 predicted proteins | sample All_14_2_FD_187198 | JGI IMG/M metagenome (GOLD analysis project Ga0209066, IMG submission 187198) | Freshwater microbial communities in response to fracking from Pennsylvania, USA - Allegheny Zone_MetaG_DW_15 (SPAdes) (version 2) ... | reverse complement strand
CGGTGCACCCGTCCTACCTGTTGCGCCTGCCGGACGAGGCGGCGAAACGCGAAGCCTATGACGCGTTCCGGGACGACCTCGTGGCGGTGCGCCGCCTGATGGCCGCGAACGGTTAGTCCGCGGCCTTCTGGTCGAGAAACTCCAGCACGCCGTCGCTGCGCTCGCCCTTGAGGTAGCGGAAGGTGCCGGCGCCGGTGGCGAGCAGCTCGTTCGCCTGGTTGTAGATCTCGGTCTCGGCGGCGAAGGTGCTCTGGCTGGACGAGGGTCGCCAGGCGCCCAGGATCGTGAGCACGTCGCCCTCGCGACCGGCCTTGATGAACTGGGTCGTGAAGGCCAGCGTCACGGACAGCCGCCGCGCCGTCGCCGTCTCGTTGAAGGTGCAGGCGAAGCCGCTCGCCGAGTCCAGCAGCGTCATCAGCACGCCGCCATGCAGCAGGCCGTTGGCGTTGCACAGTTCCGGCCGCACCTCGAGGCGCATCTCGACGAAGCCGGGACGCCACGCCAAGACCTGATGGCCGATCACGCCATTGAAGCCGCGGAACACATAAGGAGCGACCGGCCGAGCGTCGGCCGGTCGTTGGATTGCCATGGTCGAATGCCTCGAGAAGAGGGGTGCGCCTAGCGGCGCACCATCGCCGACATCGGGGGACGATGACCGTTGCTCATCATCGGGCGCATCGCCGGGCCGGCCGAGGTGATCGCCGGCTGAGCCGCCATGCCGGTGCGGATGTCGCGGGCGACCTTGACCAGGCGCGGGCCCCAATCGGCTTCGAGACGGTCGCGGCTGATCTGGTAGATCGGTGCCGAGGCGTTGACCGCGTAGGCCGCCGTGCCGTCCGAATTGCGCAGCGGCGCGCCGACGCCGCAGAGCTCGGGCAGCCACTCACCCCAGGTGACGCAGAAGCCGCGGTCGGTCAGCTCCTTGAACGAGCGCTCGAGACCGGCCTTGACCTTGGTCCAGTCGTCGCGCCAGCGGCGGCGGATCGCGTCGATCTGCTTGTTGCGATCGACGTCGGGCAGGGTGAACAGGTAGGCGCGACCCATCGCGGTGCTGGCCATCGGGACTCGCGTGCCGACATCGTGGGTGATCGCCACCACCGACGGGCCGCGGCAGGCCTCGAGATAGATCATCGAGTGACGGTCGCGGCCACCCAGCGCGGTCGAGGCGTTGAGCGCGTGCGCCAGCTGCTCCAGCGGCTGACGCGAGGCACGGCGGACGTCCATGCTCGAGATGGCGGCATAGCCCAGCGCCAGGACCGAGGCGCCCAGCTCGTACTTCCGGAAGCGGCGGATGTAGTTGAGGTAACCCAGCTCGGTCAGCGTGTGGGTGAGGCGGGCGACGGTCGGCTTGGGCAGGCCGGTGCGGTGAGCGATCTCCTGGTTGCCCAGCATGCCCTCGCCGGCATGGAAGGCGCGCAGGATGTCGAGGCCGCGGGCCAGCGCCGTGACGAACTGGCGGTCCTTGCTGCTGGACCCTTCGGCGAGGCCGTTCTCGATCGAGCTCTGGAAGGCGGCGGTGCGCGTTACGAGATGACTGACGTTGCCCATCGGCGTCTGCTCCTTTGGTAAATGGCCGTTTATTTCTTTGCGGAGCGGAACCTGCCACCGGCTCAGTCGTACCGCAATGCATCAGAGCGGGTTTTGACGTGCGAACATGCAAAGCGGCCATGTCACAGGTGCGTGAATTGATTATCATTAGTTGCACTCGCACGGTTCTGCTCTCTGATTCGGGAATTTTCGGCCTATTTGGGTGACGCGCGAGGCATCTTTCGGCATGTTCGCCGCGGTCGGACGCCGTCCGGACCCCCCCTTCGAGAGGCAAGAATTGGCCAAAGAACCCACACTGCCCAAGGACATTACGGCGCTCTCGTTCGAGGACGCGCTCAAGGAACTGGAAGGCATCGTGCAGCAACTGGAACGTGGTCAGGTGAAGTTGGACGAGGCCATTTCCGCCTATGAGCGCGGCGCGCTGCTCAAGCGGCACTGCGAGCAGCGGCTGGCCGAGGCCAAGATGAAGGTCGAGAAAATCGTCTTCTCCGCCGACGGTTCGGTGGCGACCCAGCCAGCCGATCTCGGCTGATCGAACGCCATGCCGTTGTCGTCGCAGATCGGGTTCGACGCCGCGCTGTCCTTCGCGGCCGAATCCGTGGAACGCACCATGGACCGGTTGCTGCCGAGCGGGACCGCGGGCGAGGCACGCGTCTTCGAGGCAATGCGCTATTCCAGCCTGGGCGGCGGCAAGCGGCTGCGGGCCTTCTTCGTGCTGGCCGGGGCGACTCTGTTCAAGGTGAGCCCGCTCCCGGCGCTGAGGACGGCCAGCGCCATCGAGTTCGTGCACGCCTATTCGCTGATCCACGACGATCTGCCGGCGATGGACGACGACGATCTGCGGCGCGGAAAGCCTTCGTGCCATCGTCAGTTCGACGAGGCGACGGCCATCCTGGCGGGCGACGCGCTGCAGGCATTGGCCTTCGAGGTGCTGGCGCACGAGGATACGCATGGCGATCCCGCGGTGCGCGTCGGCCTGGTCGCCGAACTGGCGAAGGCGGCCGGGGCGCGCGGCATGGTGGGCGGCCAGATGCTCGACCTGCTCGCCGAGCAGGAAGGCTCGGACCAGTCGATCGGCGCCATCACCCACCTGCAACGATTGAAGACCGGAGCGTTGATCTCGTTCTCGTGCACGGCGGGCGCGGTTCTCGGCAAGGCCAGCGAGCAGGCGCGCGCGGCGCTTTCGATGTATGCCCACGACCTCGGCCTTGCCTTCCAGATCGTCGACGACCTGCTCGACATCGAAGGGAGCGCGGCCGAACTGGGCAAGACGCCCGGCAAGGACGAGGCGGCGGGAAAAGCCACATTCGTCTCGATCCTCGGCGTCGAGCGCGCCCGCGCGCAGGCGGGGATGCTGGCGAAACAGGCCGCCGCGCATCTCGAGCCGTTCGGCGAGGCGGCGAGTTTGCTGAGACAAGCCACAGAATTCGTCGTGGCGCGTCGCAGTTGAAGTTGGGGCACGGGTCGCCGTGCAGGAGTATGATGTTTCAATGACCGGCCAGAGTACGACGCCGCTGCTCGATACCGTGGACGTTCCCGCCGACCTTCGCCGGCTGCGTCCGGAGCAGCTTCCCCAGCTTGCCGACGAACTGCGGCAGGAGACGATTTCGGCCGTCTCGGTGACCGGCGGCCATCTCGGCGCGGGCCTGGGCGTGGTCGAACTGACCGTCGCCCTCCACTATGTCTTCGACACGCCGCGCGACCGGCTGATCTGGGATGTCGGCCACCAGGCCTATCCGCACAAGATCGTCACCGGCCGCCGCAGTCGCATCCGCACCCTGCGCCAGGAGGGCGGGCTCTCCGGCTTCACGCGCCGTTCGGAGAGCGAATACGACCCGTTCGGTGCCGCCCATTCGTCGACCTCGATCTCGGCCGGACTCGGCATGGCGGTGGCGCGGGATCTGTCGGGCGGTTCGAACAACGTGGTCGCCGTGATCGGCGACGGCGCGCTCAGTGCCGGCATGGCCTACGAGGCGATGAACAATGCGGGCGCGCTGCGCTCGCGGCTGATCGTGGTGCTGAACGACAACGACATGTCGATCGCGCCGCCGGTCGGTGCGCTGTCGGGCCATCTCTCGCGGCTTCTGTCGGGCCGTCCGTACGTGACGCTGCGCAACCTCGGGCGCACCTTCGCCGAGAGCCTGCCCAAGCCGCTGGAACTGGCGGCCAAGCGGGCCGAAGAATTCGCCCGCGGCTTCGTGGCCGGCGGCACGCTGTTCGACGAGCTGGGTTTCTATTACGTGGGGCCGGTCGACGGTCACAATCTCGACCACCTGTTGCCGGTGCTGAAGAACGCCCGCGACAGCCAGCTCGACAAGCCGATCCTGGTCCATGTCGTCACCAAGAAGGGCAAGGGCTACGCTCCGGCCGAGGCGAGCGCGGACAAGTACCATGGCGTCGTGAAGTTCGACGTCATCACCGGCAAGCAATCCAAGCCGATCGCCAACGCGCCGCAATACACCGCGGTGTTCGCCAAGGCGCTGCTGGCCGAGGCCGAGGCCGACAGGAAGATCGTGGCCATCACCGCAGCGATGCCGTCGGGCACCGGCCTCGACAAGTTCGCCGAGCGATTCCCCGAACGCACCTTCGACGTGGCGATCGCCGAGCAGCACGGCGTCACCTTCGCCGCCGGCCTGGCCACCGAGGGCTTCAAGCCGTTCACGGCGATCTACTCGACCTTCCTTCAGCGCGCCTTCGACCAGGTCGTCCACGACGTGGCGCTCCAGAAGCTGCCGGTGCGCTTCGCCATCGATCGCGCCGGGCTGGTCGGCGCCGACGGCGCCACCCATGCCGGGTCGTTCGACGTGGCCTATCTCGGCAACCTGCCGGACTTCGTGGTGATGGCCGCAGGCGACGAGCTCGAGCTGATGCACATGGTCGCCACGGCGGCGCAGATCGACGACCGTCCCTCGGCCTTTCGCTATCCGCGCGGCGAGGGGGTCGGCATCGAACTGCCGGCCAAGGGAACGCCGCTGGAGATCGGCAAGGGCCGGATCCTGCGCGAGGGCACCAAGATCGCGATCCTGAACTTCGGCGCGCGCCTGCAGGAATGCCTGGTGGCGGCGGAGGATCTCGGCGCCAAGGGGCTCAGTACGACGGTGGCCGACGCGCGCTTCGCCAAGCCGCTCGACACCGACCTGATTCGCCGGCTCGCGCGCGAGCACGAGGTGCTGATCACGATCGAGGAAGGCGCGGTCGGTGGGTTCGCGAGCTTCGTGCTGCAGTATCTCGCGACGTCGGGCCTGCTCGATGCCGGATTGAAGGTGAGGCCGCTGGTCCTGCCCGACCGGTTCATCGATCACGCCGCGCCGGCCCGGCAGTACGAATGGGCCGGCCTCAACGCGCCGCAGATCGTGGCGACCGCACTGGCCGCGCTCGGCCAGGAGTCCGGGCGCGCGCGCGGCTAACCGCGCGGGTCGATCGGCGTGAGGCGCGGAGCATGCGCCTCGACGATCTCCGCCGCATCGAGACAGAGATCCTCACGGAAGCGGGCCGAGATGATCTGCACCCCCACCGGCGTCCCGTCGGCGAGTCCCGTGGGCACCGACACCGAGGGGTAACCCAGCACCGGCGTCGCGAGCAGGCAGTGCTGGGCCGCCATCATGCGGTCCACCACCGGCTGGTCCTGCAGGTCGAGCCCGTCGGGGAAGGGCAGGACGTGTGAGACCGGCACGACCGCAACCGCATACTCCGCGAAGAACAGCGACCAGGCGCGCATCAGGGCGAGACGCTCGCCGAACGCGTCGAGCAAACCGCCGGCATCGATCTCCGGCACGTAGGCGAGATGCCCCTCGACGTTGCGCCGCGCGGCGGCATCGCCCAGCGCCTGCACCGTGGCGACGAAGCCGCGGCGCTCGTCGTTGACGACCATGCGATGCCAGAGCTCGGCGGCTTCCGCGAGCTTCGGTGGGGCGATCTCGTCGACTTCGTAGCCCGCGGCTTCGAGCGCCTTGCCCGCCGCGACGATGGCCGCGCGTACCTCCGGTACGACGTCCGCGAAAGGCGACGGTGCGATCGCGGCGCGCAAACGCCTCGTGGGCGCGGGACCGGCGAGCGGGGCCGGCACCCAATTGGGGTCGCGGGCATCGCCCATCGCCATGGCGGCGAAGGCGACGCGCAGATCCGCGACCGAACGCGCCAGCGGGCCCTGCACGGACATGAGCTGGGCCGTGATCGGCCGCTCGGCGGTGCCGGACGGGTTGAAGGCCGGCACGCGACCGGGTGTCGGCCGCAGCCCCGCCACGCCGCAGGCATAGGCGGGATAGCGAATCGAGCCGCCATAGTCGTTGCCGTGGGCGATGGCGCCCATGCCGGCGGCAAGCGCCGCCGCCGCGCCGCCGCTCGATCCGCCCGGCGTCAGTCCCTTGCCCCACGGGTTGCGCGTCGGACCGTGCAGCTCGTTGTCGGTGAACCAGCGGTGCGAGAAGGCCGGCGTGTTGGTGCGGCCGACGATGATCGCGCCCGCCTTGCGCAGGTTGGCGACGACCGGGCTGTCCTCGGTCGCCAGCAGATCGCGGAAGGCCACGACGCCGTTGGTGGTGGCGCGGCCCTTCGTGTCGACATTGACCTTCACCGTCACCGGCACGCCGTGTAGCGGCCCGCAGGCGGTGCCGCTACGCCGTGCGGTGTCGGCTTGGCGTGCGGCCTGTAGCGCCTCGTCGGCCATCACATCGACGACGGCATTGACCTTCGGATTGACGGCCTCGATGCGATCGAGGACGGACCGGGTCGCGTCCTCGCTGGACACTGCGCCCTGCGCGATCGCCTGCGCCAGGTCGACCGCCGACCAGCGCCAGAGTTCTTCCGTCATTTCCGCGTCTCCCCGAGAATCATAGAGACCGACGATATAGCGAGATGCGTCGCGATGCAGCCGGTCGTCAGGTGGGCACGCTTCCTGGCGGTGACATCAGTTCGTGAACGAGTGAACGCAGGACTGCGTTCATCTGGCCGGGCTGCTCCAGCGGAACATAATGTCCGCAGTTCGGCACGATGATCAACCGCCCGTCTTTCGCCGAGTTCGCTTGTGTCTGGCTTGTGCGCCGGCCCGGGGCCACATCGTGCTCGCCGGAAACGCAGACAATTGGGCAGCGAAGCGTCGGGACCAGCATTTCGCGCCCCGGACGCGTATGAAAGGCGGTCACTCCTCGTGCGATCGTGCGCGCGTCGATGGCGGTTGCAAGGCCCATCGCATGTGCAAGAAGTTTGGGAGAGGCAGATGTCGAGAAGAGGGGCGCCCAATACAAGTTCCATGCAGCTTCCACCCCTTGGCCCGACAGTGTCGAGAGAGCGGTGGCATGCAGGGATGCGTCCGGCCTGTGGGAGGCTTTCGTGCCGATCAGCACGAGCGCCGCGATGCGTTCCGGCGCCAGCGCCGCCATTTCCAGCGCACAAGAGCCACCAATCGAATTGCCTACGACGATGAGCCGGTCACCTCGCACTTGCTGAAGGACCGCTGTCGCCCACTCCGGCAGCGTGTTCCCGAGGTCGTAGAGCGTCGGGGCGTGGCTCGTGATCGGCAATAAGTCCCGCTGCCGATCCCACATGGAGCCGTCGAATGGAAGTGCGTGGAGCAAGACCAGCTCCATGATTCCCTGGGTTCCGGTCGAGGTGGATTTATCCGGCCGGGGCTCGTGGCGGAACCGCCTTTCGTGGGTCGGATCGGACATGGAGGACTCTGGCCTTCCTGCGTGCCGAATTGGCCCGCGCAAGACTGTGCCGCGCCAGCTTTCGCCACGACAAGAAGGCTATTGAGTTCAGAAAGGCAAGAGCCGGACGTGCCGCCCCTCAGTCTTTCGGCTGCGGGACGATCCGCAGGTAGGGTTTCGGCGCCTTCCAGCCGTCCGGGTACTTGGCCTTTGCAGCCTCGTCGGAAACGGCGGGAACGATGATCACGTCCTCGCCCTTCTTCCAGTTCACCGGCGTCGCCACCTGGTGCTTGGCGGTGAGCTGGCAGGATTCGAGCAGGCGCAGCACCTCGTCGAAGTTGCGGCCGCTGCTCATCGGGTAGGTGAGCATCGCCTTGATCTTCTTGTCGGGGCCGATGATGAACACCGAGCGCACCGTGGCGTTGTCGGCGGCGGTGCGGCCATCGGAGGTCGTGCCCGCACCTTCGGGCAGCATGTCGTAGGCGGTCGCGACCTTGAGTTCGGGATCGCCGATCATCGGGAAAGTGACGGCGTGTCCTTGAGTCTCCTCGATGTCCTTCGCCCACTTGGAGTGGTTGGTCACCGGATCGACCGACAGGCCGATGATCTTGGTGTTGAGCTTGTCGAACTGCGGCTTGAGGCCGGCCATGTAGCCGAGCTCTGTGGTGCAGACCGGCGTGAAGTCCTTCGGGTGCGAGAACAGGATCGCCCAGCTGTCGCCGATCCACTTGTGGAACTCGATCGGACCCTGGGTCGTCTCGGCCTTGAAGTCGGGCGCGGTCGAATTGATGCGAAGCGTCATGGTGAAGTCCTCCGTTTGCGGACCGCACCTCAACCCTTCCGCCGGGCGCGGTCAAGCCTTGGCCGGAATCCAGCTCGTGAGGCCCAATCCACCATCAACTTCTACTGTCGTACCCACCACGTAGCGGCCAAATCTTTCCGAGAGGATCGCCACGGCGACCTGGGCGATGTCGTCGGGCGTGCCCGCGCGTCCCAGCGGAATCTGCGCAACCAGACCGGCGAGATTGTCGGCGACGAAGCCGCCGCCCGGAATCGCCCCCGGCGCGATCGCGTTCACCCGGATGCCGTCCGGCGCCAGCACGCGCGCGAGTTCCTTCATCACCATGGTCATGCCGGCCTTCGAGGCGCTGTAGTGCGGCAGGTTGCGCGGCATCTCGCGGTGCTGCGAGGTCACCAGGATCATGCGGCCCTTGATCCCGTTGTCGCGCATGTGGCGGCCGACCTCGCGGGCGAGGAAGAAGCCCCAGCGCAGGTTGATGTCTGTCATCCGGTCCCAGGTCTCTTCGCTGACCGACAGGGGCGTGTCGACCTCGAGCCGGCGCGGGCTCGCGGCATGGACGAACAGCGAGATCGTGCCGAGCTTGCTGGCCGCGCCGTCGAGCAGGTTCTTCCAGCCGTCGCGTTGCGAGAGGTCGGCTGCGAGAAACTCGATCCCGTCCTCGGTGGGCGGCGCCGCGATGTCGCTCCCCAGCACGGTCGCGCCCTCGGCCTTCAGGGCCCGGGCGATGCCGCGGCCGATGCCGCCGGCGCAGCCGGTGATCAGGGCGCGTTCGCCCTCCAGAAGTTTCATGCTCATGCCCGGCATGCTAGCAGGTCCCCGGAAAGGAGACAGTCTTGGCGAAGACACGACTGGACGTGGCGCTGGTCGAGCGCGGGCTTGTCGAGACACGGGCGGCGGCGCAGCGGCTCGTCATGGCGGGACTCGTCTTCTCCAACGACCGGCGGCTGGAGAAGGCCGGGCAACCCGTGACCGGGGACATGCCGATCGAGGTGCGCGGCCAGCTCCACCCCTATGTCTCGCGCGGCGGGTTGAAACTCGAGAAGGCGCTGGATCATTTTGCCATTCCGGTGACCGGCCGCGTCGCGCTCGACGTCGGCTCATCGACCGGGGGCTTCACCGACTGCCTGCTGCAACGCGGCGCCGCCAAGGTCTATGCCGTCGATGTCGGCACCAACCAGCTCGCCTGGAAGCTGCGCACCGACCCGCGTGTCGTATCGATGGAGAAGACCAACATCCGCGACGTCACGCGCGCGGAGCTTCCCGAACCCGTCGATCTCGTCGTCTGCGATGCCTCGTTCGTTGGCCTGCGGCTCGTCCTGCCGGCGGCGCTCGCGCTGGCGGCAGCCGGCGCCCATCTCGCCGCGCTGATCAAGCCGCAGTTCGAGGTCGGCAAGGGCCGGGTCGGCAAGGGCGGCATCGTGCGCGAGCCCGAGCTGCATGCCGAAGTCGTCGACACGATCTCGTCGTGGCTGGCGGAACAGGCCGGCTGGCAGGTGCTGGGTGTGACCGAGAGCCCGATCACCGGCGCGGAAGGCAACAAGGAGTTCCTGATCGCGGCCGTTCTCAACGGCGCGCCAGCGTCACCCTGAACTTGTTGTTGTCGGCCAGCGTCTCGAACGACGTGAAGTGCGTCTTCAGCAGCGGCTCATAGGGCAGTCCGCGATTGGCGACCATGTAGAACCGGCCCCTGGGCTTCAGCGCCCGCGCCGCGACCGCGATGAAACCCTGGCCCAGCGAGGGCTCGGCGGCGCGGCCGGCATGGAAGGGCGGGTTGCAGACGATGGCGTCGTAGGTCGCGGGCGCGGCCTCGTGGATCAGATCGAGCCAGTGGAAGGTGGCGCGCGGGTCCGTGACATTCGCCCGGCTCGCTTCGATCGCACGATGCTCGGCATCGATGCCATCGATCCTCGTCACGGCGGGGCAGGTGCTCAGGACGTGCCGCGTGAGGAAGCCCCAGCCGCAGCCGAAATCGGCGACGTGTCCGAAGAGGTCGGGGGGCAAGTGGGCCGCGAGCAGGGCAGAGCCGTCGTCGACATGATCCCAGGAGAAGATGCCGGGCTGGCTCACCCACGAACCGTCGCCGACGGAATGCAGAGCCGTGAGTTTCTGCCAGTAGTCGGGGGGCGCGTGGCTTCCCTTCACGAACCAGAAGACCCGGCTATGGAACTTCGACAGCGACTCCACACCGCTGAAGGCCTTGCCCACCTGCTTCTCGAGACTGGCGGCCCCATCGTCGTTCGTGCCGGTGCACACCAGGGTGCCGCCGGGAGCGAGAAGGGCCCAGCCGCGCGCGACGTTGGCGAAGTTCTCTTCCTTGTGCTTGGTGAGCAGCACGAGACCCAGCTCATGGCCGCCGCTCTCCAGCCGCGGCACCGCCTTCGTGAGGCGCAGATAGGCCGGGCGAAACGACTGCTCGGCGTCGATCTCCGCGAAGGGCGGATCTTCGGCGCGAAGAAAGAACGCCCGCCTTTCAGCGAGCGCTCCGGTATCGAAGGCGTGGGCGAGGGCGCGTGTGGCCTGACTCACGGGACGAGGACGGCCCGCCCCATGATCAGGCCCTTGCGCAGTTCCTGCAGCGTCGTGTCGGCCTCGTCGAGCGTGCGCTTGATGACCGGCACCGGAGTCACCTTGCCGGCGGTGACGAGGTCCATCATCTCCTTCATCTCGCCCGGGCTGCCGGTGACCGAGCCCACGATCTGGCAGCCGGTGAAGGCGAACATCGGCATGGGCAGCGAGAAG
>Ga0209066_10007578_pt1 | contig 10735 bp, 24 predicted proteins | sample All_14_2_FD_187198 | JGI IMG/M metagenome (GOLD analysis project Ga0209066, IMG submission 187198) | Freshwater microbial communities in response to fracking from Pennsylvania, USA - Allegheny Zone_MetaG_DW_15 (SPAdes) (version 2) ... | reverse complement strand
GTCTGTGGGCAGGGCGGGAGGGGGTAGAGTACGGCACGTCGACTCCTCAACAGTCGGCCATTCCCCAGGGCTGTTACCGCAGCCGCTGGGGCCTTTTAATCACGGACCCAATTTTAGCCTGACCCCTGGACCTAAATGCGGCTCTTGTGCAGCGGGGGCGGCCTTTTTCTGTTCGGAAAGTTCACCTTTTCGGCAGAGCGTGCCATATGCGGGAATGCTGTCCCATAAGCGACAATTTTGGTGTGCGGATCACGGTCAGGACGGGGGATGTAGCGATCCTGGTCGGTGCTGCCGCGATAGCCGTCTACGAAGTTCGGGTTGCGGATGATGAGGATCTGATCTCCCGCAGAATCTCCGCGTACCGCAGGCATCCCGTGGGGAGGGTGTTGGCGGACACGGTGATCATCGCAACCGCGGTCCACCTCTGCGAGTACGCCAGCCCTGAGTGGGATGCCTATCACTGGCTGATGCGATGGTTCCGCAAACCTGTAGACACACCTGCTGCGCATAGTGTAGTCTCGCCTACATGAGCCTCACACTTTCCCAGCGGCGCGCATGGGCTCGCCACGGCGACCGCGAGATACAGCGCACCATCGACCAAGCTAAGGCGGAACTGGCCCGCGACGAAGCCGCCGAGAGGGCTGAGCGTGCAGCCGCCCACGTCGATCGGCATGCACCCGTCCCGTTCACCGCAGACGAACTCAAAGCGGCTACCCACGTTCGCACCGCAGTCGGCTGGCATAAGGTCGTCCGCGTCAACGTGAAAACTGTCACTGTCTCTACCGGGTATTCGTGGACGGACCGGTACGCGGTCGGCAAAGTGCTCGAAGTGCGCACGGTTGCGTCATGAGCTACACCGAAGCCGAGCGGCGCTCCTACGCAAAGCGGCACGACCGGCAGTCAGCCGCCCTCGATGAAACGCGGCGTGTCATGGCGATCATGGCCCGTGACGCCCACGACGAAGGCATCCCAGAAACCCAGATCGCTAAAGATCTCGGCGTTGACCGCATGACGGTACGTAAGTGGCTGGGGAAACGACAATGACTGATCCGATGAGCCCTCGGCGACTAAGGGAAGCTGCCGAGACGATGGAAGCGTTCTGGCAATCAACGGGACGCGAGTACGACCCTGACGTGCTCCGAGAAGAAGCTGACCAGATCGAGTCCGGGCGATGACCCACTACACGATGTGCGGATCGGCCCAGGGTGCCAACACTTGCTTCGTGCCCTGGTGCACCTGCCCATGTCATTGCGAGCACACTTCGCTTTCTGGCGACGAAGGGCCGGTGACTGAGCTTGGTCGGATGCCCAAGCGGTGGCGGTGCGACGAGTGTGGAACCATCACTGGACGATCTAGCGTCGTCTCCAGATGAGCCAAACGGCTAGTACGGCCAGCACTACAGCCCCCAACGGCAACACGAGTTCCTTGTTCTCACCCATGCCGTCGTGTCTACCCCGTTGACGCGGGAGATGAATAAGTATTGAGCTACCCGAGTTCTGACCGTGACAGCCCTGATATACCTGCCCCGACCTCACCCGAGGTCGGGGCGGTTTCGTGTTTCTGCAGGTAGAATGAGGGAATGCGGCCGTTTCGCATTGTCACCCACCGGAACTGGTTAGCTGAAGCGTTCAAGCCCTTCGGCGCCGTCCAGGACTTCGGGTTCGACATCGACCCTGCGACTGCCCTGGAGACGTTGTGGTGGGCGCCGGGGGCGTGGGTTGCGAGCGCCCGAAAGGCTGGGGTAGATCTTCCGCTGCTGTCGTGCGGGCCGCGCTGGCTGGACCGACTCGATACCAGCTACACCCGCCGCCGTGTCGAGACGCTGCTCCTGGAGGATGTGCCGCTGTTTCTGCCTGACTGGGTGAAGCTGCACGACCAAGTGTTCGTGAAGCTGCCCGAGGCCAAGGTGGACTCATTCCCGGCGGCGTTGCACGGCACCAAGTTCCTGGCTGACAACCTTGCCCAGTATCGCCTTCCCGGCTCCGCGCTGGTTCAGATTCAGGAGCCGGTCACCATCATGTGCGAGGAGCGGTACTTCATCGCCAACGGACGTATCACTGCGAACTCTCTGTACAAGTTCGGCGAACAGATCTGGGGTTCGGACGGCTTTGATCTGTTGTCCGAGTATGCGGCGGTGCTGCATTGGCGAAACCTCATGCATCGCTTCGCCTGTGATGTCGTCGCTGAGGTGGCAGCCCCTCCGGGGTGGGTGCTGGATGTCGGGCTGAATGAGGACGGCGACCCTCTGGTCATCGAGGCCAATGCGGCGTGGTCTTCCAGCCCATACGATGCAGACCCGCAGGGTGTGATTGAAGCGTTGACCGCGGCACACGATTTCGAGGGCCAGCATCCTGAGTGGGCGTGGCGGCATAACCCGGTGTTCGATTCGGTTGGGGCGCTGCGAACACCGAGTTCTGTCGTCTTCGGGGGATAGAATGAGCGAGGCCGCAACTGCTCTCAACAGTCACGGCCTCTGACCCCCACCAGAATGCTGAGGAATCCCGAAAGGGGCTAACAATGAAGACTAGCGAGCAGACGTACGCGGTTGGCGACGCCGTTTGGTACGCGGGCTATGAGCACAGGGTCACGGCAGTTCTCGATGATGGCGAAGTGTGTGTGGTGTCGGATAGGCCAGGAGCGCCCACAGCGTTCAGTGGTTGCACCCATGTGCAGTTCCTGTCGCCCCGGTCGGTGCGGGAGATGGAGCAGCAACAGTGAAGTGCTGCGGTGGCGGCAGCAATCTAGGCAAGCACGAATGGAACTGCCCATTGGTCAAAAAGTTGGGTTACACGCCCCCCGGTTGGAGGAAACCGTTCATGTGGCGCTTCCGCGTCTGGCTTCTGGAACGGGGGCAGCGATGAGCGCCCTGCCTAACTGCGATTCCACTAACTGTGTCTGCTGTAACCATGAGGGCTGGCCGAAGCGCACCGGAGCGTTCTGGACTCACCTGTACAGCGAGTCCTGTCGGGACACCCCATTTGGCGATGAGTTCGTCGCTGTCCACTGAACCAGGTTCCCCCATACATAGAGGGTAGCGGGGAGGTGGGTGGAGTGTGGCAGGAGTATGCCGGCGGATACAGTGTCCCCGGCTGGTTATGGAATGTCGCGGGAAAGTACAGTTGAAGGTACAGTGATTCCACTGGTACACCCGTTGACCAGCGCGGGGCGGTAGCTCAGTTGGTCAGAGCCGGGGACTCATAATCCGTTGCTTGGGGTATGCTTATCTGCATGTACCTGTCAAACCGCCTGATAGCTGTGTGTTTGACGATCACCGAGAACACCCCAGAAGCACGGACGAAGGTGCAGGGGAAGGTACAGTTACCGAGAAGCGAGTTTGCTGGAAGAGCGCGGTTATAGAGAGGTAACGCTAAATGACTATCCGTCGTTCTCCGGGTGACGGAACCCTGTTCAAACGCAAAGACGGCCTATGGGTCGCCGGGTTCACCGTGGACGGTGAGCAATTCCGCGCCACCGCGAAGAACCGCAACAAGGCAATCGAGAAGCGGCGGGAGTTGAAGCAGCAAATCGACGCCGGAGTGCGGGTCAAGGGTGGTCGGGCGAAGCTCTCCACATGGCTGGAGCAATGGCTGGAGATTCACATGTCCCGCGTGGATCCGGAAACGCACCGCTCCTACCAAACGACTGTGCGGCTGCACATCATCCCGGCCATCGGTAACAAGCGCCTAGACAAACTCACCCCTGAAGACGTGCGCGACATGATCGCCGCCCAATCCTCACCCCGCAATGGACAGAAGGCGTACGCAGTGCTGAGGTTGGCTCTCAAGGCGGCGCTGGCTGAGCGGAAGATGTCATGGAATCCAGCCGCCGTTGTTGACGCACCAAAGCACACCCCCACCAGAGCCCCGGCGTTCACCGCGAAAGAAGCGCTACACGTCATGGCGACGGCTGAACGTCACTGTGACGAAACGTGGGCGGGGCGGTGGAAAGCCGGGTTCATGACCGGTAAACGCGAATGCGAAATCCTCGGCCTCACATGGGACCGCGTCGACCTCGCCAACGACATGCTCGATATCTCCTGGCAGCTCCAAGAGCTGAAGAAGGTTCATGGCTGCGGCGACCCCACAGACGGGAGATATCCATGCGGGAAGAAACGCGTCAGCTTCTGCCCGCAATCGCACTGGAACTTCAAACCGGATTTTGAGCACATCCCCTGCGAGCGGGCATTGGTGTGGACCAGGCCGAAAACGAAGGCCACCCAGGAGCAGCCCATCCCCATCATCCAACCTTTACACGACGTTCTGGAGCGGCTGCAGGAGCGGCCACCGAACCCTCACAATCTGGTGTTCTGCCACCCCGACGGGTCGGCGATCTCTCAATCCCAAGATCAGAAGGCGTGGCGGCGGCTGCTGGAACTCGCCGAGGTTCCGCACCGGCCCCAACACACACTCCGGCGGACCGCGGCCACCCTGCTACGTACCGCCCAGGTAGATGAGCACACCCGCATGACCTTGTTTGGACATACGACCGTGGAGGTGCAGCGGATGTACGCCGGCACCGACGTTGACCAGTTGAAGGCTGCAATGAACCGGCTGACAGGCCAGTACACACCTCAAGACCTTGACGAGGCTTAGGGCACGGGCTGAGAGTCGTCTGAGGTCTTCTCGTCTTCGTCGGCTTGCGCCTGTGCATCCGATTCCTGCGCATCTTCCACGACACCGTCGTTCTCCTCTCGCGCTTCGTTGATGAGTTCGACGGCCCTGTGGGCCATCGATTGGATGAGCGGCTTCGCCGCCACGCCGGCATTTCTGGACAAGAGCAGGTCGGTCAGGATGTCGGCCGTGCTGGCCACCGCCAAGCGAGCCTTTCGCCTTCGGCCGGGATCGCCGTCCGGAGAATCGGCCAGCGCGTTCACCGCGTCCCAGACATGTGTGGCGGCGTGGACTATGCCGGGCTGTTCACGCTCGCCTACAGGCGCCTCGGGCTCGGGCATCGGCGACAGTGTGTGCAGTCGATCTTTCCGGACGGGCGTGGGTTCTCCGCCCGCCAAGATCGCGTCGATACTCCCCGGCCGCCACTCCAACGCGATCTCCAAGCGTGCCTTGGTGCCGGCGGAGTAGTTGGTCCTGCGGCCGTTCTCGACATCGCCCAGGGCGCGCGGGGTCATCTTCACCTTGTCGGCCAGCGCCTTGGTGGTGCGCATCCCCAACTGCTCGCGGCGCTGCACCACGTACTCACCTAGCCGTTTCCCGTCCTGGCCTGTCATGGCGCTAATGCTGCAGGAAACAGGAAGAAACATCCAGATTCGCGATTCCGTTCCAAAGGCGGAAATGCCGGGAACCCATGCCTGAAACTACCGGGATGTGGTTCCGTTCTGACCTGCGAAAACAGACACGTTCGGAACCGGTTTCCGATTGAGTCTTGACACCGTTCCTATTCGTTCCTACTGTTGCACGCATGGAGCAGAACGACGATCCGGTTAGGACCGGAGCCACCATCAAGGCTCTCCGTGAGGCATACGGCTGGAAACTCGGAAAGTTCGCCGTCGCCTGCGGAACCACCCACCCCCACATGTCGAACATCGAATCCGGGAGGAAGCGGTGCACCCCCGCGATGGCCCGGCAGATAGCTCAAGTCTTGGGCGTCCCCCTAGCGGCCATCACCACTTCCTTTCCAGTGGAAGAGGTCGCCTGATGGCCGGCCTTGAGCACGCGTTCAACCTGCCGCCGGGGGCCATCTCCACGACGTACGTGCCGCGGAACTCTCCCGCCGTGAGCGAGGTGGCGTGATGACGGCAGCACTCGCGAACCTCGACATCGAACGTCTGGTGCATATCGACCGGCAGATTGACGAGAACGAGTCCACGGCACTGCGGGCACGGTGGGAGTTCGGGAAGCAGATGCTCGCCGCGCGCGACGGGGCGGGGCGGCTGCCAAACGGGTACTTATCTGAACTGTCAGAGCGGACCGGAAAGAACCGCGTCGAGCTGTCCCGCCGTGTCCGTTTCGCGGAGCGGTTCCCGACCGAGGACGAACTGTGTCACGCCGTGACACAGTTCGGGTCCTGGCATCAAGTCGTCAAGAACCTGAAGGAGGAGCAGGACGCTGCCGACAACGTCCCGCCCGCGCCCCCTGTCATTCCTGAGGGCCAGTTCGCCACATTCGTGGCAGATCCGCCGTGGCAGTACGGCAACACCTCCACTCGCGGCGCAGCCGAAAATCACTACGGCACAATGACCATCGAGGAACTGTGCGACCTCGACGTCGTGCCCGATCGCGCTGCTGACCAGGCCCACCTCTACCTCTGGACCACCGCGGGCCACCTGCCCGAGGCGTTCACGGTGATGTCCGCCTGGGGGTTTGAGTACAAGACCTATCTGGTGTGGGTGAAGCCTCAGATGGGGATGGGCAACTACTTCCGCGTCTCCACCGAACTTGTGCTGTTCGGCGTCCGGGGCGACATGCGGACCCAGGCCCGTGACATCCGAAACCACTTCGAGGCTAAGCGAGCCAAGCATTCCGCCAAGCCCCTCATCTTCCGCGAGCTGGTCGAGAAGGCCAGCCCCGGCCCGTACATGGAGCTGTTCTCCCGCTGCTATGCGGCAGACATGCTCACCGGCTGCACCTGCTCGAAATGCCATAACGGGTGGACGGTCTGGGGGAACCAGTCATGACCGGATTCAGGCATAAGTCATTCCGCCACAACTGCGGCACCTCGGAGAACTGCTACATCCAACAGCTTCCCAGCTGGGACTTCCTTGACGGGGTTTTCCCTCGTGGCATCATCCCCACCGACATTGACGGAATGGTCGAAGTCAACGGGCACATCCTCTTTCTTGAAGAGAAGCGGGCCGGCGCAAGCCCGTCCGGTGGCCAGCTCTCTGCCTTTCGACAGCTCTCCCGGCTGGACAACGTCAAAGTCGTTCTCACCCGGCCGGGCCAAGTGAGCGAAATGCAGATGCTCGTCCTGGACGGCGGGGATGGCAGCGGCTGGATGGATGTCAGTCGAGACGACTACGCGAGCTTCCTGCGGGCGTGGTCTGACTACGCCGATTCGACTCGCGCCAAACGTAATCCACTCCTCGACGAGAACCGGCGATTGCGTTGCGACAACGAGATGCTTCGCCGCCAAGTCAACGCACTAATCGAAGGCCCAGCAGCATGACCAACGAACTCATCGCCCAAGCGCGCAAGCGCTACCTGGCGCAGCACCCACTCCGCACCAAGGAGCTTGAAACCGTCAACGCGGACGGCAGCCCCAGCGACGTCAAGTGGACCTTCCCCGACCTCGGCGACACGCAAGTCATAGCAATGAAACTCGGGGTGGAGTACCTGGCCATCTGTCACGACGACGACGCCGTCGAAGAGTGGATATCCACCTGCATGGGCATTGGCAAGGACCCCGAGTGGATGGGAATCCTTTTCGCCAACGTCTTCCGCGGGGTGAACACCGTTATCGGCGAGAGCATCTCTAACGCCGGATTGCGTTCAAAGATGCAACAACTCGCGTTGGAGTCGTGGCAGAAAGACTTCGGCAAAGAGTTCGCAGGGGAGACGTCGTGACTACTTGGTTGACGGCCGAGGATGCGGCGAATCACGCGAAGGTTTCCTTACGCACTATCCGGCAGGCCGTTCAAAGCGGTGACCTCCCAGCGTATCCAGTGGGTAAGACGGGCCGGCATTACCGACTGACGATGGATGACGTCGATAAGTGGATGATGTCGCGCGCTTACGAACCGGGGGTGGCGTCCTGATGTCGTATCTGTTGCCGGTTTTTGTGTCGTGGGTGTTCTGGTGCTCGCTCCTGGTTGGAGGCTGGGCGTGGAAGAGGAGAGCGTGATGGGGGAAGCCTTGTTTTGGTTGGGTGGTGCCGGGTTGATCACGGTGTCGTCGTTGTGGGGGGCGTTTCGTTGCGGGCAGGAAACGGTGCGGCACAACGTGATTGTGTCTGTGGTGCTGGGGGATACGGAGACAACGCCATGAGGACAGACCCGGTCACTGATTTGGTGCGCTGCGCTATCGGCTACGGCGTGATGATGGCGCTGGAAGGCCGCGACGAGTTATTGGCGAAGCTGCAACGGCTCCCCGTTGATGGGTCGTTAGCGGATGCTCTGAATGAAGATGCGGAACGGTTCGTGAGGACACGCGCCGACCTCGTTCAGGATGTGGCAGAGGCGTTTCGGGAGACAACACCATGAGCGATGTTGTGGACCAGGGGAAGTCGATGCTGAACACCATCGCTTACGCAAGGGCGATAGGTGTCAGTCCTGCCTATCCAGACTCTTCGGTCGAGCAGGTGGTGCGCGGGTTGGTGGTCGAGGTAGAGCGACTGCGGGCCGAGAACGAGCAGCTGCGCAACACGGTCGTGGATGCCGCTATCTCTCAGCATCGGGAAGCGTTGAAAGGCATGCCCGATGACTAAGTCTTCTGCTGCCGCTTCCGTGCTGAACGCCCTAGCTGTTTTGGATGCGGAGGTGATGTCCCGTGAGGCCGAGCATCAACGAGTGCTAGATGAGAACCGGGAGTTACAGGTCCGGGTGGACGAGTTGACCGAGCAGATACGAGAACTCAAGGGGGAGAAGTGAGTAAGGAACTTGCGGCCTCACAGCGAGCGTTTCATGCCAACCTAGACGATCCCCGCCATGGAACGCAGAACGGTTACGCGAACCTCCGGTGCCGCTGCGACAGGTGCCGCGCCGCGAACACCGACTACTGCCGGGAGTTGAAAGCAGCGCGGGCCAGCAGGATTGTCCCGGAGAGACTTCACGGAACAGTGAACGCCTATTCGAACTACCGCTGCCGATGCTCACAGTGCCGAGCGGCGTACAACGAGTCGCGGAGAACGGGAAGGTCGCGGTCGCTGCATACGCGGGAGCTCGCGGAGAAGATGTATGAGGACTACCGGTCTGGGATGTCCATCAATAATGTTGCGTCGGCGTATGGGGTTAGTAAGTCGACGGTGTACTACGGGTTCCGCGCCGCTGATCTTCCGCTGCTGCGACATCACTGGATGCCAACCAGTGCCTTGTATTTCGATTACTGCTGCGGCATGTCCCTGGAGGATGTTGCGCAGAAGTGGGATGTCTCGGTGAACACCGTCCGGAATCGGTTCCGGGATGCCGGCTTCGCGTTGAGGCAGAGGCCAAAGAAGCAGAAACGCAGTCAAGCTAATCCGTTTACGGGGCCGCGTAACACCTCCGCCTTGAAGGAAGCCAACCTCACCCGATGTAACTGGGCGGCTCAGGAACATTCGGAGGCGTGGAAGGCTGCACTTCCGGTCTCGGATGAGCGTCAGTCGCAGGTTATTCGGTTGCGGCTGGAGCATCCAGACTGGCCGCTGAGCCGAATTGGGGAGGAGATGGACCCTCCGGCGAGTAAGGACACGGTGTCGGCGTTGCTTCGGCGGGCGCGGATTCGCGGTAATGAACTTCTGAAGGTGGCGTCATGATCCGGTCTGCTCTGCGTTCTGTGTCGTATCTGGTTGAGGATGTGGCGTCTGTGGCGAAGTGGGCTGTGGGGGAACTGGTGTCGGAGCTGGATTACCGCCTGCAGCCTGAGCATGTTCGTCAGGGGTGGGCAGCTGCCGAAACTCTCAACGACATCGAAGCCGGCATCGACAGCCACGAGCCTTATGCCCCGTATCTGCAGTGGGGTGGACCCGAAACCTGGAACTTCAAGTACGCCGAACCTGACCCGTATTGCAATAGGTGTGGGTATCCGCATCCGACCACGCAGGCGTGTTTGCGTGACCAGTCGTCTCCGGTAGTGCCCCCCACTGCCGGTGACCACCCGGGAGAGGTCGAGTCTGGGGTATCCCCCCACCCCGAGACTCCCTCTCCCGGGCCAGACCTTCCGAAGTACATGGCCGAAATGGACGCTGTCGTAGCTCAGCTCAACGCGGCCGAGGACCGGCGGTTGCGGCTGGCGATGGATGTTCAGGCTGCGGTCATGGAGCACTGCGTTCTGAATCCGGCGCACGAACCGGGTGATGCGACACCGGATTGGATTGATGTGGCGTACGCGCTGCAACGCGATTACGTCATCACACCTCGTAAGTAAGGCGGTGGCTCACCCGCCTACAACAGGTGAGCCACCTAACTCACCCCAACCAGAGAGGAACTGAAGTGAGTACCAGAAGGATATCCGACGACCCGAGCAGGTGGCCTGACGACCGCCTAGTGGCGCATGGCTACGACCTGTGCGAGATTCCCAATTTGGTGGGCTACCTCGCGTGCGAGGGAATCGAGGTAGAGGAATGAGCGCCAAAAAGTTCCGCAAGAAGCCCGTCGAGATCGAAGCGATGCAGTGGGACGGCACCGCAGAGGGCGCCACGCCGATCATCAACTGGATGCTCAATAACGATGCCACCGCACGTTATTGGGCTCCAGGCGAATGGGATAACGGCGAGACAATCGGCACGTACATCACGATAGACACCCTTGAGGGCCGAATGTTGGCCGGGGTGGACGACTACGTCATCCGGGGCGTGCAGGGCGAGTTCTACCCGTGTAAGCCGGGCATCTTCACTGCGACGTACGAGGCGGTGGAGTCGTGAGGCCCGCGAAGCTGCGAAGGCTTCTGGTCCTTGCCGGTTTGGGTGGCATGGTCGCGGCTGCGACGATCACCGCTGGTGTGGCCAAAGCTGATGTGGTCACTGACTATGTGGCGGCGAACGCCCGCATCGTGTGCCTGGTCCTGGATGAGTACCCGACGGTGGAGGGCATCCAGGGTGTGGGTGAGGCCATCGTGGAGGACGGTTTATCTCCGCAGGCTGCTGG
>Ga0209066_10007577_pt1 | contig 10735 bp, 5 predicted proteins | sample All_14_2_FD_187198 | JGI IMG/M metagenome (GOLD analysis project Ga0209066, IMG submission 187198) | Freshwater microbial communities in response to fracking from Pennsylvania, USA - Allegheny Zone_MetaG_DW_15 (SPAdes) (version 2) ... | reverse complement strand
ATCCGTGAAGGCGGCCGCACCGTCGGCGCCGGCGTCGTGGCCAAGATCGTCGAGTAGGCCTCACCGCCAACACGACTGACTAAAGCGAAGGCCCCGGTGGAAACACCGGGGCCTTTTGCTGTCGGGGCGATGGGCCCTTTATGATCGGTCCTGGAGGACGGCGATTATCGGGCGACTTGAAGCGCCGCCGCTTCAGCCAGGCGACAGCCTCCAGGATCAAGGCCGCGTGCCAGTGGGCATGGATGTGGACCGTCAGAGCGCGTTCCGATGAGTGGGAACTTGTGTATTGCGATGAAGCTCAGGCGGCGGCCTCGAGTCGGCTGGCGTCGTCACGTCGAACGCGGGACTACGCAGTACGGCGTAACTGGTCATCCACCTTAAGGATATGGCGGGCCAAAACGGAATGAGCCGTGCTTCTATTCTGTGCCCCGTCAGAACAGCTTGGCGAGGCGCAATGTGCGTGGGGCCGGCGTGGTGAGCTATGTTGTAAGGGTGTATCAATAGCCACCTCAAGTCGCGTTCTCGTAAAAACTCAACTAGCTAAGTACTTATATTGAGCACATCTGCATTTGATGCATTTACCTCTATTTAATTGAGCGGGTCGATATGCATGGCTTGTGTCGTCCTGTCGCCCGTCGGTCGCGGCGCCTGAAGTTGAACTCCGTCCGGTCCGTTTGAATCGTCATCGAGGTTAGAAGCAGATGTTTGGTGTATCCGCTCCCGGCGCTGACGCCGTGCTCAAAGCGCTCGACAAGTCTCTGGCCATTATCGAGTTTGACCTCTCCGGCAAAATACTTTCGGCCAATTCGAATTTCTGCTCCGCCCTTGGCTATAGCCTCGAGGAAATCAAGGGGCAGCGCCACAGTATGTTTGTCGATGCTGAATACGCCGGCGGGCAGGAGTACAAGGCCTTCTGGGCGAAGCTCGCGGCTGGCGAGTATGACGCCCGGGAATATCGCCGTCTCGGCAAAGGGGGCCGGGAGGTCTGGATTCAGGCCTCTTACAATCCGGTGACCGATGGCCGGGGGCGGGTCGTGAAAGTCGTGAAGGTCGCCACTGACATAACCCGGGAGAAGCTCAGAAACGCGGAGTTCGAGAGCAAGATCAGCGCGGTCTCCCGCGTGCAGGCCATGATTGAGTTTACGCGGGACGGGGAAGTCATCACCGCCAATGAGAACTTTCTGGCGGCGCTCGGTTATCGTCTGGAAGAAATTCAAGGCAAGCACCACAGGCTGTTTGTGGATCCGGCCTTCGCCAACTCCGTCGAGTACAAGGAGTTCTGGGCAAAGCTGAACAACGGCCAGTATGTCGCCGCCGAGTTCAAGCGGATCGGCAAGGCGGGAAATGCCGTCTGGATCCAGGCTTCCTACAACCCGGTCTTCGACATGAACGGCCAGGTCTCAAAGGTGGTCAAGTTCGCAACGGATGTTACCGAGCGGGTCCGCGCCGTCAGTGAAATTGGAGCCGGTTTGTCCCAGCTGGCGGACAACAATCTCACATGCCGTATCGACAGGCCCTTCGCCCCGGAATTCGAACCGGTTCGCAATGACTTCAATCGATCGCTCGAAAGGCTGGAGGCGGCGATGACCAGCGTGGTCCGCAGCGCCGAAGTCATTCAGGGAGGGGCGAACGAGATCTCCGCGGCCTCAAACGACCTTTCCCGTCGCACGGAGCAACAGGCCGCGAGTCTCGAAGAGACCGCCGCGGCGCTCGACGAGATCACGGCGACGGTTAAGCGCAGCGCCGTCGGCACCCGACAAGCCAGTCAGGAGGCGTCCGGCGCCAAGGCCGACGTGCTCACGTCCGGACGAGTGATGACGGAAGCGGTCGCCGCCATGGGCGAGATTGAACAGAGCTCCGGCGAGGTCGCCCAGATCATCGGCGTCATCGACGAGATCGCTTTCCAGACCAATCTTCTGGCGCTCAACGCGGGCGTTGAGGCGGCGAGGGCGGGTGACGCGGGGCGCGGGTTTGCTGTCGTCGCCCAGGAAGTACGGGCCCTGGCCCAACGCTCCGCCGAGGCGGCCAAGGAAATCAAGACGCTGATTGCTTCAAGCACCGAGCAGGTCAAGCTTGGGGTCAAGCTGGTCAGCGAGACCGGTCTCGCCCTTGGCGGCATATCGACCAAAGTCGCATCCATTGACCAGCTGATCAGCGAAATCGCCCAGTCCGCCCAGGAGCAGTCCACCGCTCTGGCTGAGGTCAATACCGCTGTAAATCAGATGGACCAGGTAACCCAACAGAACGCCGCCATGGTCGAGCAGGCGACCGCGGCAGCCGCCAGTCTCACGGGTGAAGCCAACATGATGGGCGGGCTGATGAAGCAATTTCGTCTCAACGGCGGTTCCGGCGCCGTGGAACGGGACCATGTCCGATCCGCCAGCGTCAGGCCTGCCCCGCAACCGGTCGCCCCCTCCAATCCTGTGGGGCGTTCACAGGCCCGGCTGGTCACTGCCCTCAAGGGCGGCGGGGCGTTGCCGGCGGCCGATGGATGGGAAGAATTCTAGAGCCCGTTCCGATGAGTGGCGATATCGCGCTGATCGCGTCTTTCGCCGCATTCCCGTCGGGAGCCGAGCCGGCCAGGCCGCCTCCTGGCCAACCATCTAAACTCGCTTCGGCCTGCTGAGCTCGCGGGCGGGGGGCTCCGGAACCCTCAGGCTTAAGGCCGTCACCGCCCCCGATAGCGTCCTTGTGAACCCGATCGCCGCCCAGGCGCTGACACTCTGTCCCCATAGGGTTAGAGATCAGGGGTGACAGAAGGAGACTCCATGGCCGAACCCGCACCTGTCCTCGTCCTGCTTGGCGGCGCCGGCGATCTGTCGATGCGGATGTTGCTGCCGTCGCTGTTGCATCTGGAGATTGACGGGCTGTTGCCGCCGGAGCTGCGGGTCATTGCGGTGGGCCGGGCGGCCAGCGACGCCGCCGCCTACCGCAAGGAGGTGCGCAGGCATCTGGTGGATGAGCCGAACCTTGGGGACGCCTGGGACAGGCTGCGGGCGCGGCTCGACTATGTCGCCGCCGACGCCGCCCGGGCCGAGGGGGCGGAGGCGCTGAAGGCGCGGATCGGCGAGCACTCGCAACTGGTCTTCTATTTCGCTCTGTCGCCGTCGCTGTTCGCTCCGGTGACGCAGGCCCTGTCGGCCGCCGGTCTGATCGGCGAGAAGACCCGGCTGGTGTTGGAAAAACCCATCGGCCGTGATCTGGAAACCAGCCGGGCCATCAATGCTGTCCTGGCCGAAGCGGCCGACGAGAGCCAGGTCTTCCGCATCGACCATTATCTGGGCAAGGAAACGGTCCAGAATCTGATCGCCCTGCGCTTCGCCAACGCCCTGTTCGAGCCGCTGTGGAACAATCTGGCCATCGACCACGTGCAGATTACCGTCGCCGAGACCCAGGAGGTCGGCGACCGCTGGCGCTACTACGACGACTACGGCGCCATCCGCGACATGCTGCAGAACCATATGCTGCAGCTGCTCTGCCTGGTGGCCATGGAGCCGCCGTCGGATCTGGAATCCGACGCGGTGCGCAACGAGAAGGTCAAGGTGCTGCGCTCCCTGCGCCGCTACACGCCAAACGCCGCCAAGGACGACACCATTCGCGGCCAGTACGGCGCCGGCGTTGTCGCCGGGCAGCCGGCGGAGTCCTACGAGGCCGAAGTCGGTAAGCCGTCGGGCACCGAGACCTTCGTCGCCCTGATCGCCTGGATCGACAACTGGCGCTGGAAGGGGGTTCCCTTCTACCTGCGGACGGGCAAGCGGCTGTCCAGCCGCCGGACCGAGATCGTCATCCAGTTCAAGGACGTTCCCCACTCGATCTTCGGGCCGGTCGGCGACCGCGATCTGGTGGCCAACCGACTTGTGATTGAACTTCAGCCCGACGAGGACATTTCCCTTACCATCATGAACAAGCGTCCGGGCCTCAACGGCGAACATATGCGCCTTCAGCCTCTGCCCCTGTCCCTGAGCCTGGCCAAGGCGCTGGGCGAGGAGGGCGGTCGTCGGCGGGTGGCCTACGAGCGACTGTTGCTGGACGTCCTGCGCGGCGATCCCACCCTGTTTGTCCGCCGCGATGAGGTCGAGGAGGCCTGGCGGTTTGTCGATGGCGTGGCCCAGGCCTGGGTCGAGGCCGGGGTCGAGCCCCGGACCTATGCGGCCGGAACCATGGGACCCGCCGGTGTTTCGGGACTGATCGAACGCTCCGGCCGGCATTGGCATGATTGAACGGCCGACGCTCGAGATCTTCGACAGCGCCGAGGCGGCGGCTGTCGCGGCCACGGCGACGATTGTCGATCACCTTCAGGCGGCCCTGGTCGAACGCGGCGCCGCCAGCCTCGGCGTCACCGGCGGCTCGTCTCCGGGTCCGGTCTATGACCGGCTGAAGGACGCGGTGCTCGACTGGCGGCATGTGGCCATCACCCTGTCGGACGAGCGCTGGGTCGATGAGGCGTCGGACCAGTCCAACGCCCGGCTGGTGCGGGAGCGGCTGCTGGTCGGGGACGCCGCGGCGGCGCGGTTCGTGCCTCTGAAGGGGGAGGAGACCGACCTTCGCCACGCGGCCTGGTCGGCGGATCTGCGGATCGCCGGACTGGTGCCCTTCGATATCCTGCTGCTGGGCATGGGCGAGGACGGCCATGTCGCGTCCCTGTTTCCTCAGGCGCCGCCGCCGGAAGAAGCCATGGACCCGGCCGCCGCCCGTCTGGTTCTTCCCGTCGAGGCGGCCAGTCCGGCGCCGCCGCAGGACCGGCTCAGCCTGACGATCGCCGCCATGGCCTCGGCCGGCCAGATCGTCATCCTCACCCGGGGCGCTGAAAAGCGTCGCATCCTCGAGACAGGCGACGGTCTGCCTGTGCACAGCCTGATCAGCGCCGCCCGGGGCGGCGTGCGATTGATCTGGTCAGCCTGATGGAGCGCGCCATGCATCCTGTGATCCAGAGCGTCACCGACGCCATCATCGCCCGCAGCGCCAAAAGCCGCGCCGCCTATCTGGAGATGATCGCCTCGGTCGCCGGCGACGGTCCCGGACGCGGCAAGCTGTCCTGCGCCAACTGGGCCCACGCCTTCGCCGCCGCGCCCGGTCAGGATCGCCTGCGCGCCCTCGATCCCAACGCCCCCAATATCGGCATTGTCTCGGCCTATAACGACATGCTTTCGGCCCACCAGCCGCTGGAGCGCTATCCCCAGATCATCAAGGACGCGGCCCGGAAAGCCGGCGCCACGGCCCAGTTCGCCGGCGGCGTGCCGGCCATGTGCGATGGCGTCACTCAGGGGCGTCCCGGCATGGAGCTGTCGCTGTTTTCCCGCGATGTCATCGCCCTGGCGACCGGGGTGGCCCTCAGCCACGACGCCTTCGACAGCGTCATCCTGCTGGGCACCTGCGACAAGATCGTCCCCGGACTGGTGATCGGCGCCCTGTCCTACGGCTGGCTGCCCGCCATCCTGATGCCGGCCGGACCCATGACCAGCGGCCTGCCCAACAGCGAGAAGGCCCGCATCCGCGCCCTGTTCGCCGAGGGCAAGGTCGGGCGCGAGGAACTGCTGGCCGCCGAACAGGCCAGCTATCACGGCCCGGGCACCTGCACCTTCTATGGCACCGCCAACTCCAACCAGATGCTGATGGAGATCATGGGCCTGCACCTTCCGGGGTCAGCCTTCGTCGGTCCCGGCACGCCGTTGCGCGACGCCCTGGTGGCTGAAGCGGCGGTCCATTGCACCCGTATTGGCCTGCGCTCTGACGCCTACACGCCGGTCGGCCGGATTATCGACGAGCGGGCCATCGTCAACGGCGTCGTCGGGCTGATGGCCACCGGCGGCTCGACCAACCATTGCCTGCACCTGCCGGCCATGGCCGCGGCGGCGGGGATCGTCCTGACCCTCGAGGATATGGACGCCCTGTCCCGGGTGACGCCGCTGCTGTCGCGGATCTATCCCAACGGCCAGGCCGATGTGAATCACTTCCAGGCCGCCGGCGGCCTCTCGTTCGTGATTCGCCAACTTCTCGACGCCGGGCTGCTGCATGAGGATGTCCAGACGGTGATGGGGCAGGGGCTTTCCCGTTACGCCTGCGATCCCGTTCTGGACGGTGACAAGGTGGTCTGGTCGCCGCCGCCGCCGCAGACCCTGGACGAAGGCGTCCTGCGGCCCGTCGATTCGCCCTTCGCCGGAGAGGGCGGCCTGCGCCTGCTGACCGGGGGTCTTGGCCGCGCGGTCATCAAGATCAGCGCCGTGAAGCCCGAGCATCACGTGGTCACCGCCCCTGCCGAGGTCTTCGACAGTCAGGAGGACCTGATGGCGGCCTTCAACAGCGGCGCCCTGGACCACGACTGCATCGCCGTGGTCCGCTTCCAGGGACCGCAGGCCAACGGCATGCCCGAACTGCACAGCCTGACCCCGCCGCTTTCGGTGCTTCAGGACCGGGGCCGGAAAGTGGCGCTGGTCACCGACGGCAGGATGTCCGGCGCCTCGGGCAAGGTGCCGGCGGCCATTCATGTGACGCCCGAAGCGCTCGCCGGAGGCCCGATCTGCCGGATCCGGACCGGCGACATGATGCGCCTGGACGCGGTTCAGGGGCGACTTGAGGTTCTGGTCGATCAGGCCGAGTTTGACGCCAGAACGCCCGCCGCGCCGCCGGTTCTGGCGCCGGGTTACGGACGGAACCTGTTCGCCGGATTCCGCGCGATCGTCGGCGCCGCCGATGCCGGGGCGTCCGTACTTTTCTAAAATGCACCGACCTGCGTTCCGTGAACGTCAACGGAATGTCTGCGGCGAACGGCCGCGCCATAACGGGTGGGCGGGATTTCAGTCAGGCAACGGTTTGCAGACTTCCCGGTTGACGCAGGGTGAAAACATACCGCATCATCGAACAGTTGTTCGTCGGCCCAATCCGGCGAGCTTTGAAAATTGTTCGAAGGACAGCTATTGGCGCCATCGCCGATCCAGACCCAGTCGACGCACCCCCGGATCGATATCCGCGCGGCCGGCCAGGCTATTGTCCCGAACCCATCCCCTGAAAGCGACATGAAGGCCCTCGCGGTCGCCATGTCCTTGCGGCTGCCAAACCGAGGAGAAGTCCCCGGGAGCGGATAATCAAAATGCAACCGGTCACCGACGCTCGAACACAAGAAGCGCGGGGCCAGAGGAAACACAGGGAGGGAAGTATGCGAAAGATAGCTTATCTGGCTGGCGGATCGGCGCTGGCCATGGCCATTTCGGTCGGGTTTGGCGGCATGGCCGCGGCCCAGACGGAACCCAACGAAGTCACGGAAGTCGTCGTCACCGGCTCACTGATCGCCGGGACGCCTGAAGACGCGGCTCTGCCGGTCGACGTCATCGGCGCCGACGAGCTGTCCAAGCAGGGTTCGCCCAGCACCGTGGAACTGCTCAAGTCTCTGTCGGTCAGCTCCGGCGTGCTTGGCGACACCAACCAGTTCGACGCCCGCGCCCAGGGGTCTGAAGGCTCCGGCTCGGTCAACCTTCGCGGCCTCGGCGCCCAGCGGACCCTGGTCCTGCTGAACGGCCGCCGCATCACCCCCAACCCGTTTGGCCAGGTCGGCACCGGCATCGTCGACACCAACACCATCCCGGTTGCGGCCATCGGCCGGATCGAGGTGCTGAAGGACGGCGCCGCGGCGACCTACGGCTCCGACGCCATCGGCGGGGTGGTCAACTTCATCACCCGCAAGAACTTCGACGGCGCCGAACTGTCGGCCAGCTACACGGCCATTGACGGCTCCGACGGCGACTACACCGGCAGCATCGTCTACGGGATCAACGGCGAGCGCACGAGCTTCCTGATCACCGCCGGCATGCAGCACCGCTCCAAGCTGTCGACCACCGAGCGTGACTGGGCCCTGGGGTCGTTTACCGACAACCCGCAGGGCGGCTACTCGGGCGGCAACGCCATCACCCGCTTCGTGCCGACCTACAGCCCGGCGGCCGGCGTCTATGCCCCCGCGGCCGGCTTGCAGACCGATTCCGGTTGTGAGCCCCTTGGCGGGACTCTGGTGCTCAATGGCGCGCCTGGCGGCACGCTTGCGACCGGCACCTGCAACTGGAACTACACGGCCTACGACAACCTGACGGAAGAAGAAAACCGCTATCAGGTCTACAGCTCCATCGAGCTGGAAATCTCGCCCAACGCCAAGCTGCACGGCGATGTTCTGTTCGCCCAGACCGACGTGCCGCAGTGGGAGACCTCGCCGTCCTATCTGGCGCTTCAGGTTCCGACCATCACCACAAACCCGGCGGCCGGCACGCTCAGCGCCGGCTACTTCGTGCCGTCGAGCAACCCGGGCTATCAACTCTACAACACCCAGAACCCGGGCTCGCTGCCGGCCTTCGCCAACGGCATCTACATCCCGGGGGTCCTCTATCGGCCCTTCTCGGTCGGCGGTAACCCGCTGTTCAACAACGGCCCGTCGCGCGGCAAGCGGAACTATTCCGCCTTCCGCACCAACATCGGCCTGACCGGCACCTTCGACAGCGGCGTCAACTACGACTTCGGGGTGACCTACTCCGAGGAAGAAGCGACCCGCACCGGTTACGACACCGTCGTCAGCCGCTTCCAGCTCGCCCTGCGCGGCCTGGGCGGCGAGAACTGCAACGGCATCGTCGCCGGCAACGCCGGATCGACCTGCGAGTACTTCAATCCGTTCTCCAACTCGATCCAGCAGAACACCATCACGGGCGCGGTCAACCCCAACTACAGCGCCGCGGTCTCCAATTCGGCTGACCTGACCCGCTGGTTCTTCCAGAAGCTGTCGACGACCCAGAAGCAGTACATCTGGGTGATCGATGGTCTGTTCAGCGGCAAGACCGGCATTACGCTGGCCGGCGGCGACGTCGCCTGGGCCCTTGGCGCCCAGTACCGCAAGGACAGCTACACCGCGTCCTACAACGAGCTGAGCGACCTGAACCGGACGCCCTGTATCGACACCCCGGTCAACGGCAGCACCACCTGCACCGTGCGCAACGGGCCCTTCATGTTCCTCGGCGGCGGCACGCCCTCGGATATCACCGGCGACAACTACTCTGTCTTCGGCGAACTGAGCGTGCCCTTCACCGATGACCTGCAGCTCAGCCTGGCGCTGCGCTACGAGGACTACGGCGGCGCGGTCGGGTCGACCACCGACCCGAAAATCTCCCTGCGCTACCAGGCGGCGGACTGGCTCGCCTTCCGCGGCTCGGTCGGCACCACCTTCCGCGGCCCGCCGATCACCACCCTGGCCGGCGGCTCGGTGACCTCGCTGCAGTACCTGTTCGGATCGTTCCGCGCTGTCGACATCTACGGCAACGCCAGCCTCGAGCCGGAAACCGCGACGACCTACAACCTCGGCGTCCTGGTTGACGTGGGCGGCTTCAAGGCCAGCCTCGACTACTGGAACTTCGACTTCGAAAACCCGATCGTTGCCGAGCCGGTCTCGGGCATCATCAATGCGATGTTCCCCGGTGGGGCGACCACCAACTGCGGTCTGCCTGATTACGCCGGCCTGCAGGCGCGGTTCCAGTTCCAGGGCGCCTGCAGCCCGACCAACATCTCCCGCGTGCGGGTCAACAGCGTCAACGGTTCCGGCGTCAAGACTTCCGGCGTCGACTTCATGGCCGAGTACAGGTTCGAGACCGGCATCGGTGATCTGACCTTCGGCGTGAACGGCACCTACACCATCGAGTACGCCCAGGAGGCCTTCACGGTCGAAGGCATCGAGGTCGCTCCGGCCTTCGACGCCGTCGGCAACCTCAACTACCAGACCACGGCGACGCCTCTGCCCCAGATCAAGGGTCAGGCCTTCGGCGAATGGAACAATGGCCCGCATAACCTGCGCGTCACGGTTCGCTACTTCGACGACTACCTCGATCAGCGGTTCAACCAGACCGTGGACTCCTGGACGGTGGTCGACTTGGCCTATCGCGCCTTCCTACCCTGGGACATGACCGGGGTGGTGTCGGTGACCAACCTGACCGATGAGGACCCGCCGTTCGCCCGGCTGGACCTCAACTACGACCCCTTCACCCACAACGGCCTTGGCCGGACGGTGAAGTTCAGCCTGACCAAGCGTTTCTAGTCGGCGCTGACAGACAGACGGATCGGGGCGGCCTTCGGGTCGCCCCTTTTCGTTTGAGTTGAGCAGAATGGATGAAAGCGGCCCGCAGCGCCGCTGCCTGCTATCGGGTGAACAGGCCCAGCAGCATGGGGCGCACATAGAGGCCCGGAGCCTCTTCCCGCTCCAGACCCGTCACCCAGGCGCCGAGGGAGGCGGCGCCGTTCAGCACGGCGCCAAGCATATGGGCGGCGACCAGGGGATCGACCGGCCGAATCGAGCCCTCGGCGATACCGTCGGCGATCATGCCGGCAAAGCGATCGGAAATCCGTGCATACCGCTCCGCCGTCTCCTGACGGATTTCCACGGGCAGGGCGGTCATGGCGGAGGCTCTGAGCAGCGGGCCGTCTTCGGACAGCTGATAGTCCGTCAGGGCCGCCGCCGCCGCCGCCAGCCGTGTCCACTGGTCGGTCGGCAAATCCCGGGCGGCCAGCTGGGCGGCGCGCATGACGTCGAAGGTGCGGGCAAAACAGGCGACGACCAGGTCATCCTTGTCGTCGTTGTGGTGATAGAAGCTGCCCTTGGTCACATTCAGCGCGGCGGAAATGTTCTCGACCGATGCGCCCCGATAGCCCTTCTGATTGATCAGGCGGGTAGCGGCGGACAGAAAGGTCTGACGCGAAACCTCGCCGGCGGCCGCAT
>Ga0209066_10007574_pt1 | contig 10737 bp, 9 predicted proteins | sample All_14_2_FD_187198 | JGI IMG/M metagenome (GOLD analysis project Ga0209066, IMG submission 187198) | Freshwater microbial communities in response to fracking from Pennsylvania, USA - Allegheny Zone_MetaG_DW_15 (SPAdes) (version 2) ... | reverse complement strand
ATGCCCGGCGCGGGCCCCCGGGCCCGAGGTCATCGAGCTGCACCCCGACGACGCCACCGTCGTCATCGCCGGGCACGCCGCCGGACCCCGCGCCGAGGAGCTCGCCGTCGCCCTCGGCGCCCCGCTCATCGCCGAGGTCAGCAGCGGCGCCCGGTACGGCCGGCACGTCGTCGTCGCCTACCGCGACGTGCTGCGCGGCCCGCACGGCGAGGCCGTCGGCCGCGCGATCGTGCTCGGTCACCCCACCCTGAGCCGCGAGGTGCCGCAGCTGCTGCAGCGCGGCGACGTCGAGGTCATCACGATCCGCACCCCGGGCGTCGAGCTCTACGACCCGGGCCGCAACGCCCGCGCCGTCGACGACGTCCGTGTCATCGGCACCCCCGACCCCGCCGTCGTGCGGCGCTGGGTCGGCGGCTGGGTGGCGATGTCGCGCGCCGTGCTCGAGTCGCAAGAACCCGACGACCCGGCGCCCGACCTCTCGCTCGCTGTCTCCACCGATCAGGGTGTTCGGGCGGCCTTCGCGAAGGCCGAGCTCGCGGTGCTGCGCGCGCCGATCAATCGTCGGATGCTCGCGCGGGCCCTGTGGGCATCCACCTGGCCCCACGACCGTCTGGTGCTCGCCGCCTCGCGCCTCATCCGCGTGGCCGACGCCCTCGTGCCGGGCAAGGCGATCCGCGTGCACGCCAACCGCGGACTCGCGGGCATCGACGGCACCGTGTCGACGGCGACGGGCATCGCCCTCGCCGCGGCACGCGGGGCGCGCAGCGGCACGACCCGCGTGCTCGCGGGCGACCTCGCCCTGCTGCACGATGCCGGGGCCCTGCTCGTACCCCTGCAGCAGCACCTCGACGCCGGGCTGCGGCTGCACGTGTTCGTCGGCAACGACCGCGGCGGCACCATCTTCGACGAGCTCGAGGTTGCGGCGACCGCCGACCCCGACGACTTCGCGACCGTGATGCGCACGCCGCACACGGCCGACTTCGCGGCGCTCGCCGCGGCGGGCGGCTGGGCCTACCGGCGGGCGACGACCCGGGCCGAGCTCGACGACGCGCTCACCGCGCCCGAGCCGCTGCTGCTGGTCGAGGTACCGCTCGAGGAGCCGCTCGAGGAGCCGCTCGAGCCGTGACCCTGCCGCTCGACGCCTGACCCGGGTTAGCATCCGCACATGCATGAACGGCTGCGAGTGCGCCCCGGATTCCGGCTCGACCAGGTCGACACCTCCTCGACCCCGGGCATCGAGGCCGACAAGAAGACCGCCGAGCGTCTGCTCGCCGAGGGCGCCGAGCGGCTGAGCCACCTGCAGGAGCGCCTGTTCGCCGACAGTCGCGCCGGCGACACCCGCCGCGTGCTGCTCGTGCTGCAGGCCATGGACACCGGGGGCAAGGGCGGGATCCTGCGCCACGTCGTCGGGGCGGTCGACCCGCAGGGCGTGCAGATCGCGTCGTTCAAGAAGCCGACGCCCGACGAGCTCGCCCACCACTTCCTCTGGCGCATCGAGAAGCGCCTGCCCGAGGCCGGCATGATCGGCGTCTTCGACCGCTCCCACTACGAGGACGTCCTGATCGGCCGGGTGCGGCAGCTCGCCCCCGCCGACGAGATCGAGCGCCGCTACGACGAGATCCGCGCCTTCGAGCAGCGCGTCGCCGACGACGGCACCGAGATCGTCAAGGTCATGCTGCACATCAGCAACGCGGAGCAGAAGGCGCGTCTGGCTGAGCGGCTCGAGCGCCCCGACAAGCACTGGAAGTACAACCCCGGCGACGTCGACGAGCGGATGCTCTGGGACGAGTACCAGGCGGCCTACCAGCTCGCCCTCGAGCGCACCGATGCGCCGCACGCCCCCTGGTACGTGGTGCCCGCCGACCACAAGTGGTACGCCCGGCTCGCGGTGCAGGCGATCCTCCTCGACGCGCTCGAGCGCATCGACCCGCAGTGGCCCGCCGCCGACTACGACGTCGAGCACGAGAAGACGCGCCTCGCCGCGACCTAGCGCAGGCTGTCGGCGACCGGCCGGAACTTCATGCGGGTCTCGGCGAGCTCGGCCTCGGGGTCGCTGTCGGCGACGATGCCCGCTCCGGCGTAGGCGGTGAGCTGCCCGGCCGCGTCGATGCGCGCGCACCGCAGCGCGATCACCCACTCGCCGTCACCGTCCTGGTCGATCCAGCCCACCGGCCCGGCGTAGCGGCCGCGGTCGAAGGGCTCGAGCTCGGCGATGAGCGCGAGCGCCGCATCCGTCGGGGAGCCCGCGACGGCCGCCGTCGGGTGCAGGGCCGCGACGACGTCGAGCGCGCTGGCTCCCGCCCCCAGCTGCACCTCGACATCGGTGGCCAGGTGCCAGAGGTTGGGCAGCTTGAGCGTGAAGGGCAGCTCGCTGGCCATCACGGCGCGCGCGTGCGGCCGCAGCGCGTCGAGCACGCTCTGCACGGCGAAGGCGTGCTCGTCGAGGTCTTTCGGGCTGGTCGCCAGCCGGGCGGCCGCGGCCGCGTCGTCGGCGCTGCTCGCGCCGCGCGCGGTGCTGCCGGCGAGCACGCGCGCGGTGCCCTCGCCGGCGTGCACGCTGATCAGGGTCTCGGGGCTCGCGCCCAGCAGCCCGTCGACGGCGAACGTCACGCAGTCGGGGTAGCGGTCGGCCAGGTCGCGCAGCAGCGCCCGCCGGTCGGCATCGGCCGGGATGCCCGCCGTCGCATCGCGCGCGATCACGACCTTCTCGACCCGTCCCTCGCGGATCGCCGCGACGGCTCGCGCGACGACCGCCGTGAACTGCTCGCGGCTCAGCGACGCCGCGGCGAGGGTCGCCCGCGGGCGCGCGCCGAACGGCCGGGGATCGGGGAGCAGCGCGGTGCCGGTGACCCCCGTCGGCGCGTCGGCGGCCGTGATGCTCGTCACCCAGCTGACCCCGGCGTGCCGGCCGACGATCACCTCGGGAACGATGAGCACGCTGTGCTCGGCCGAGTCGTCGGCGAACGCGAACGATCCGAGGGCGACGAGGCCCGACCCCGGGCGGTGCACGGCATCATCGACGGTGGCGGCCTGCGCGATCGCGCGCCAGGCGGCGGCCGCGGCGCGCAGGCGGTCGGGGCCCGAGAAGGTGAGGCGCAGGCGCTCGCCGAGTCCGACGATGCCGTCACCGCGCCGCAGGGCCACGAGCGGCGCGAGAGGGTCGGCGTGCGCCAGCAGCATCTCGGGGTCGGCGACCTCGACGGTCACCGCCCGCAGCGCGGCGACGGGCGCAACGGGCTCGATCACATCGCCAGGGTACTCGGCACCCGACAGTCCCCCAGGCGGCTCCCGGCGAACCCGCGGGCGCCGCTCACTAGACTCGGGGTGTGACGAGAGCCGACCTGTCGAAGAGCCCGCGCGACGTCGCGGCGATGTTCGACGGCGTCGCCCGCGGCTACGACCGCACGAACGCCGTGCTCTCCGTGGGCAACGCCGCGCTGTGGCGCATCGCGACCGTGCGCGCGGTCGACCCGAAGACGGGCGAGCGCGTGCTCGACATCGCCGCCGGCACGGGCACCAGCTCGGCCGCGCTGGCCAAGAGCGGGGCCGAGGTGATCGCCCTCGACTTCTCGCCCGGCATGGTCGAGGAGGGGCGCAAGCGCCACCCCGACCTCACCTTCGTGCAGGGGGACGCCGAGAAGCTGCCCTTCGCCGACGGCGAGTTCGACGCAGTCACGATCAGCTTCGGGCTCCGCAACGTGCAGCATCCGCAGGTCGCGCTCGCCGAGATGCGCCGCGTGCTCAAGCCGGGCGGCCGTGTCGTCATCTGCGAGTTCTCCCGCCCGCCCCTCGGGGTGCTGCGGGCCGGGTACCACGCCTACCTGCGGCACGTGATGCCGCTCATCGCGGGGGCGGCGAGCTCGAATCCCGATGCGTACACCTACCTGTTCGAGTCGATCCGCGAGTGGCCCGCGCAGCCGGAGCTCGCCCAGTGGCTTCGTGAGGCCGGCTTCGAGCGCGTCGGCTACCGCAACCTGACCTTCGGTGTCGTCGCCCTCCATCGCGGCCGTACGCCCGACAGCCCCGCGCTCTGAGCCCGCACCCTCCGCAGACAGATCGGCAGACCGTTGACCCGCCTCCCTCCGCTCGCTCGCCGCAGCAAGACGCTCAGCGCGTCGCTCGGACTCGGCGAGAAGCTGTTCGCCTCCAGCGAGGAGCGCCGCTTCGCCGACGCGATCGAGACCGGCCTCGCCGAGGTCGAGGAGGGCCTGCTGCACGAGGTCGCCTTCGCCGACGACATGGCCGACGTCACCTCGCGCTACCTGCTCGAGGCGGGCGGCAAGCGCATCCGCCCGGTGCTGACCCTGCTCACCGCGCAGCTCGGTGAGGGCAACAACCCCGCCGTCATCACGGCGGCGCAGGCCGTCGAGATCACCCACCTGGCCTCGCTGTACCACGACGACGTGATGGACGAGGCGGAGATGCGGCGCGGCGTGCCGAGCGCGCAGAACGTGTGGGGCAACTCGGTCGCCATCCTCACGGGTGATCTGCTGTTCGCCCGGGCCAGCAAGCTCGTCGCCGGACTCGGCGAGGGCGCGATCAAGCTGCAGGCCGACACCTTCGAGCGGCTCTGCCTCGGCCAGCTGCACGAGACGATCGGTCCCCGTCCGGGCGATGACCCGATCGAGCACTACCTGCAGGTGCTCGCCGACAAGACCGGCTCGCTCATCGCCGCCGCCGCCCAGATGGGCGTCATCTTCTCCAACGCGCCGGAGGAACTGTCGGCCCCGGTCGTCGCCTTCGGCGAGAAGATCGGCGTCGCCTTCCAGCTCATCGACGACGTCATCGATCTGGCCGAGCCGGAGGAGACCGGCAAGGCGCAGGGCACCGACCTGCGCAGCGGGGTGGCGACGCTGCCCCTGCTGTTCCTGCGCCGCGCCGCGCTCACCGACCCGGAGGCCGCCGCCCTCCTGGCCCGCATCGAGCGCAGCGTCGGGGCGGATCCCGACGACCCGGAGCTCGCGGAGGCCATCGCCGAGCTCCGCGCGCACGCCGTCACCGCCGAGACCCTCGACGAGGCGCGCCGCTGGGCCGCCGAGGCGGTCGCGGCCCTCGCGCCGCTGCCGGAGGGCCCCGTCAAGCTGGCGCTCACCAAGTTCGCCGAAGCCGTGGTCGAGCGCAGCACCTGAGTCGTTCCCGCCGGGCCGCGCTCCGAGCCTCTCGGGGCGCCCCGCCACCACCCGCGCGCCGCGCCGCGCACTCATCCCGATCAGAGAAAGAACCGCACGCCGATGACCAAGCTCAGGCTCGCCATCGTGGGCGCCGGCCCCGCCGGCATCTACGCCGCCGACATCCTCCTCAAGCACGAGCGGTCGTTCGACGTCTCGATCGACCTGTTCGAGCAGCTGCCCGCCCCGTACGGGCTCGTGCGCTACGGCGTCGCCCCTGACCACCCGCGCATCAAGGGCATCATCAACGCGCTGCGCGAGGTTCTCGACTCGGGCGACATCCGCATCTTCGGCAACGTGCGCTACGGCATCGACATCACGCTCGACGATCTGAAGCGCCACTACAACGCGGTCATCTTCGCGACCGGGGCGATCCGGGATGCGGAGCTCAACATCCCCGGGATCGACGCGCACGGCAGCTACGGCGCGGCCGACTTCGTCAGCTGGTACGACGGTCACCCGGATGTTCCCCGCACCTGGCCGCTGGAGGCCTCGTCGGTCGCCGTCATCGGCAACGGCAACGTCGCCCTCGACGTGGCGCGGATGCTCGTCAAGCACCCGGTCGACCTGCTGCCGACGGAGGTTCCCGACAACGTCTACGAGGGTCTCCAGGCCTCGCCGGTCACCGACGTGCACGTGTTCGGCCGTCGCGGCCCGATGCAGGTGAAGTTCACCCCGCTCGAGCTGCGTGAGCTCGGCGAGCTGCGCGACGTCGACATGATCGTGCACGAGGAGGACTTCGACTACGACGAGGCCTCGCAGCGGGCGATCGAGTCGAACAAGCAGATCACGGTCATCGACCGCATCTTCACCCAGTGGCGTCAGCGCGAGACCGGGCAGGCCTCGCGCCGCCTGCACCTGCACTTCTACGCCAAGCCGCTCGAGGTCGTGAAGGACGCCGACGGTCGCGTCGCGGCGTTCCGGTACGAGCGCACCGAGCCGGATGGCCAGGGCGGCGTGCGCGGCACCGGGGAGGTGCGAGAGGTCGCCGTGCAGGCGCTCTACCGCGCCGTCGGCTACTTCGGCTCGCCGCTCGACGGCATCCCCTTCGACGACCGCCACGGCGTGATCCCGAACCACGAGGGCCAGGTGCTCGCGGACGACAACAGCGTCATGTCGGGCGTCTACGCGACCGGCTGGATCAAGCGCGGCCCGGTCGGCCTCATCGGCCACACCAAGAGCGACGCCATGGAGACCATCCAGCACCTGGTGACCGACCAGGCTTCGTGGTGGAACCCGGCGGAGCCCGACGAGCAGGCGGTCGTCGACCTGCTGCAGTCGCGCGGCGTGCTGTGGACCGACCTCGAGGGCTGGCACCGCCTCGACGCCCACGAGGTCGCCCTCGGCGCCCCCCAGGGCCGTGAGCGCATCAAGGTCGTCCCGCGCGACGAGATGATCCGCATCTCCCGCGACTAGCGCTCCGGCCGGGGTGGGTGGTCGCTCAGACGGCGTCGGCGGCCGTCACCTGCCACGACAGCGCCACGAGCTCGCGCAGCACGGCGAGGTCGAGGCGGTCGAGCCGGGTGGCGTACACGCAGTCGACCCCGGAGGTGTGGGGGCCGAGGCGGTCGAGCAGCGGCCCCGCATCCGGATGCGTCTGCAGGCCGTAGAGCGACAGCTTCGCCTTCCGCGGCGAGAAGGCGGCGCGCGGCCAGACACCCTCGTGGCCGCTCGCGTAGCGGTAGGCGTAGGTGCCAAAGCCGATCATGGTCGGCCCCCACATGACCGGCTCGGCCCCGGTGACCTCGCGGAACAGGGCGACCAGTTCGGCCCCCTCCGCGCTACGGCGCGCGTCGAGCGTCGCGAGGAACTCCTCGACGGGAACGTCGGTCGGCAGCGTCTTCTGCGTCATGGTGGTCTCCCTACTGCACGGTGGCCGTGACCCGGGCGAGGTCGTCGAAGATGCGCATGTGCGCCGGGCGGCGCAGCCAGGCGTCGAGGGTCAGCTCGCGCGAGTTCTCGCGGTACGACTGCTCGATCGCCCGCAGCTCCTTGATGATGGATGCCCCGCGCACCATCACCGACACCTCCAGGTTGAGGCTGAACGACCGCATGTCCATGTTGCTCGAGCCGATGATGGCGACCTGGTCGTCGATCGTGAAGTGCTTCGCATGCAGGATCGTCGGCGACCGGTACAGCCAGATGCGCACCCCGGCCCGCAGCAGCTCCTCGTAGTACGAGCGCTGGGCGTGGAAGACGAGCGTCTGGTCGCCGATCTCCGAGACGAAGAGCTGCACGTCGAGCCCGCTCTGCGCGGCGGTCGTGATCGCGTACAGCATCGACTCGTCCGGCACGAAATAGGGGGAGCAGATCTGGATCTGGTGCTGGGCCGCGTAGACGAGCGAGTTGAACAGGCGCAGGTTGTTCTCGCCCTCGAAGGCGGGGCCGCTCGGCACCACCTGCGCGTCGAGCCCCTCGGCCGGGTCGATCTCGGGCGGGATCACCGTCTCGCGGAGCAGCAGCTCGTCGGTCTCGCTGTACCAGTCGGTCGCGAACAGCGCCTCGATGCCCGCCACGATGGGGCCCTCGAAGCGCACCATCAGCTCCTTCCAGGCCAGGCGCGAGCCATTGAGCCGCCGCCGCCGGCCGTAGCCGCGCTCGATGAGGTTCTGCGAACCGGTGAAGCCGATCGAGCCGTCGACGATGAGGAACTTGCGGTGGTTGCGGAGATCCGGCCTCTGCCACTGCCCGCTGAACGGCTTGAGGGGCAGCATCGGGTGGTGCTCAGCGCCGATGGCGTCGAGCCGGCGGCGCATCCGTCGATAGCCGCGCACCCGCAGCGACGCCACGTGGTCGTACAGCACCCGCACGGTGACGCCGCGCCGCACCGCCTCGTCGAGCGCGGCGAAGAACGGCTCGGTCTCGTCGTCGACCGACATGATGTAGAACTCGACGTGCACCGAGCGCTCGGCCTGCTGCACCGCCTCCGTCATCGCCGCGATCGACGCTGTGTAGTCGGTGAACACGGTCGCGGCGTTGCCGCCGACGAGCGGCATCGCGCCCAGGTTGCGGTTGAGCTCGACGATCGGCTGCAGCCACGGCGGCCACGCGCCGTCCTGACTCACCCTGTCCATGCCCTCGGTCGTCTCGAGGATGTACCGGTTGATCTCCTCCTGCTGCTTCCGCCGCCGCTTCGGCAGCCGGCGGGAGCCGAGCATGAGGAACAGCAGGAAGCCGATGAGCGGCAGGATGTAGATGAGCAGCAGCCAGGCCAGCGCGCTCTGCGGCCGGCGGTTGCGCGGCACGACGACGAGCGAGACGAGCGCGATCGTCACGATGAGCACCAGCACCAGCACGCTGACGATCAGCACGGCCCAGGCTCCGGCCCCGCTGATCGTCACGTCGCCGGGCATGGTGGCCTCAGCGGAAGTTCACGAACTGCAGCGCGATATCGAGATCTTTGCCCTTCAGCAGCGCCATCGTCGCCTGCAGGTCGTCGCGGCTCTTCGAGGTGACCCGCAGTTCATCGCCCTGGATCTGCGCCTTCACGCTCTTCGGGCCCTCGTCGCGGATGATCTTCGAGACCTTCTTCGCGTCCTCGCTCGAGATGCCGTTCTTGAGCCCCACCTCGATGCGGAACTCCTTGCCGCTCGCATAGGGCGCACCGGTGTCGAGGCTGCGCAGGCTGATGCCGCGCTTGATCATCTTCGACTCGAGCACCTCGAGCACGGCCTTCACGCGCTCCTCGGCGCTGGCCTTGAGCAGCAGCTTCTCGCCGCTCCACTCGATCGAGGCGCCGACGCCCTTGAAGTCGTAGCGCTGCGCCACTTCCTTCTGCGCCTGGTTGACGGCGTTGTCCGCCTCCATCTTGTCGACCTTGCTGACGATGTCGAACGAGGAATCTGCCATGGCGCCCATGCTAGCGATGCACGGTTCAGCGGAGGCAGAGGAGACCGTGCTGGGCTGGAGGCATGAGTCCCCGCCGCACGCACGTCGCGCTCACCGCCGCGGCCGTGCTCGCCGCCGCGGCTATCGTCGTCGGCGTCGGGCTCGCTCCGCGCCTGACCGGCAGCGGGGCGGATGCTCCCCCGCAGCCTGCCGCCGAGCCCGCTCCCCGCTGGGCGGCGCCCGCGCCGCTGCCGCGGAGCGAGCCCGACCGCGACCGCCCCGGAACCTCCACCCGTCCCGACCCGGCGTGGGTGAGCGCGGTGGCCGAAGCCGCGGGAATCCCCGAGCGTGCCCTCGCCGCCTACGCCGGGGCCGCGCTCGCCAAGCACGCCGAGCGCCCCGACTGCGCCCTCGGCTGGAACACCCTCGCCGCGATCGGCTGGGTCGAGTCGCGCCACGGAAGCCACGGTGGAGCATCCATCGCCGCCGACGGCACCGTCAGCCCGCCGATCGTGGGCGTCGCGCTCGATGGCGGCAGCACGGCCCTCATCGCCGACAGCGATGGCGGAGCGCTCGACGGCGATGCCGAGTTCGACCGGGCGATCGGGCCCATGCAGTTCATCCCGCAGAGCTGGCGAAACTGGGCGGTCGACGCCAGCGCCGACGGCGTCGCCGACCCGCACAACATCGACGATGCCGCGCTCGCGGCCGCCAACTACCTGTGCCGCGCAACGCCGACCCTCGGGGATGAGCAGTCGTGGCGCGCGGGCATCGCCGCCTACAACGGCGACCCCGCCTACCTCGACGCGGTCGCGACCGCCGCGGCGCAGTACTCCGCAGCGACCGAGCAGACGAGCCGGAACGGGGGCTGACCGCCGTGGTCACCGGCACCCCCGCCGCTCTTGTATTCTTGTCGAGCGCGTCCGGTCGGTGAGCACACCGGTCGGGAGCGCTCCGGGCGAGTTACCCAAGCGGCCAAAGGGATCTGACTGTAAATCAGCCGGCGTAGCCTTCGGGGGTTCGAATCCCTCACTCGCCACCATGTCACCATCACCCCGCGCCACCGCCGAGTTGCTCTCGGTGGCGCGCGCGATCGCCCTCGAGGCCGGCCAGCTGGTCGTCGAGGCCCGTCGCGGTGCCGTCGAGGTCGCCGACCGCAAGTCGTCGCCGGTGGATGTCGTCACGCAGGTCGACCGCGATGCCGAGTCGCTGATCCGCGGGCGCCTCGCCGAGCTGCGCCCCGGCGACGGCTTCCTCGGCGAGGAGTCGGGGGGTGGAGGCGGCACGACCGGCCTCACCTGGGTGGTCGATCCGATCGACGGGACCGTCAACTTCCTGTACGGCATCCCGCACTACGCGGTGAGCATCGCGGTCGTCGAGGGCGAGGCCGACCCGCACACCTGGACGGCGCTCGCCGGCGTCGTCGTGAATCCTGCCACGGGCGAGCTGTTCTCCGCGACGGCCGGCGGCGGTGCCCAGCTCGGCGAACGTACGATCGCGGTCGCCCCGCCCGTGCCGTTGGCCGAGGCCCTGATCGCCACCGGATTCGCCTACCGCTCCGAGACCCGGGCCGAGCAGGGGGCGGCCGTCGCCCGGCTCCTGCCGATGGTCCGGGATGTCCGCCGCATGGGCACGGCGTCGCTCGACCTGTGCGCCGTGGCGAGCGGTCGGGTGAACGCCTACTTCGAGCGCACGCTGAATCCGTGGGACCACGCGGCGGGGGCGCTGATCGCCGCGTGGT
>Ga0209066_10007573_pt1 | contig 10738 bp, 10 predicted proteins | sample All_14_2_FD_187198 | JGI IMG/M metagenome (GOLD analysis project Ga0209066, IMG submission 187198) | Freshwater microbial communities in response to fracking from Pennsylvania, USA - Allegheny Zone_MetaG_DW_15 (SPAdes) (version 2) ... | reverse complement strand
GGGAACTCATCGATCATGTCCGGGACGATGGATTCCGGTATGTCCGCCCCATGCAAGCGCGCAGCGCGAACACGGACATCGGCGACCTGTTCGCCCCCGCTGACGCGCTCGTTCATCAACTCGATGTTTGCCCCCATGAGGCGCAAGGCATGCAGCAAACCGGTTCGTCGAGGGTTGATGCCCACGCCGTCCAATCTCAAGTCCGACCCCGGGACCAGGCAGGCTGCCGTGATAAAGAACGCCGCAGAAGAAAAATCGGCAGGAACCTTGATCTGCGTCGCGCGCAGCGATTGCCCACCGGCGAGTCGCGCCATTCCGGGGTGGTATTCGATCTGCAAGCCGAAGGCGGACAGCATGCTTTCGGTGTAATCGCGAGTTGGATGCGGCTCAACCACGATCGTCTCGCCATCGGCATACATCCCCGCCAGCAGAAGCGCCGATTTCACCTGCGCACTTGCCACCGGCAACGCATAGCGGATGCCACGCAGCGCCGAGCCACCACGAATGGCAATTGGCGGCCATCCATTGGATGCCGTTTCGATCGACGCACCCATCTGCCGCAACGGTTCGACCACGCGCAGCATCGGTCGCTTGCTCAAGGACGCGTCACCCACCAGCACGGAATCGAAGTCCTGCGCCGCGAGCAAGCCGCAGAGCAGTCGCATGCCGGTACCGGCATTGCCGCAGTCAATCGGCCGACTCGGTGCGCGCAGTCCACGCATGCCCACACCATGAACCACACGCACGCAGTCTTCCGGTTGTTCGATCCGAACGCCCATTGCGGCGAACGCACGCGCCGTGGCGCGCGTGTCCTCACCCTCGAGAAAGCCGTCAATACGCGACACACCGTCAGCGAGCGCAGCCAGCATGACGGCGCGATGAGAGACCGACTTGTCGCCTGGCACCTGCAACTGGCCCCGCAAGGGTCCAGCAGCTTTGCCGCAAATGAGCGTGTTGGCTGAACTCACAGGACCGCCACCGGATAACTTCCCAGCACCCGAACCTGAGAAGCGAATTCACCCAGTTCACCTAAGGCCGCACGCACGGGCTCATCGTCCACATGGCCCGCAATGTCGATAAAAAACGCGTATTGCCACTTGCCCTCATGCGAGGGCCGGGACTCGATCCGATTCATGCTGACGCCATGCCGCGCCAGCGGGCTGAGCACGTTATAGAGCGCACCCGGCTGATCGCGGACGAACACCAGCAGTGAGGTGCGATCATGCCCAGACGGTGGGAACAGCTCTCGCCCGATCACCAGGAAGCGTGTGGTGTTGTCGGGGCGATCTTCAATTGGCCCCGCGACCACTTTCAGGCCATACACGTGCGCGGCAGACTCGCCCGCGATGGCCGCCGCGTCATCCGCGGTTCGTGCGCGCCGTGCCGCTTCGGCGTTGCTGGAAACCGGAATCTTCTCGACTTTGGGCAGGTACTGTCGCAACCAGGTCTTGCACTGCCCCAGCGATTGCGGGTGCGAGTAGACGCGTTCGATGTCTTCCAACCGACCCGAGCGGGACAGCAAGTGCTGATGCACACGCAGTTCCACTTCGCCGCAGATCTTCAATTTCGATGTCAGGAACATGTCCAGGGTCGACTGGATCGTACCTTGACCGGAGTTTTCGACCGGTACCACACCGAAGTCGGCATTCTTGTTCTCGACCTCGAGGAACACTTCCTCGATGCTCGACAGCGGCATTCCTACTGCCGAGTGACCAAAGTGCTTGTGCACCGCCTGTTGCGAGAACGTGCCTTCGGGGCCGAGGAAACCGATTCGCAGCGGTTCCTGTTGGGCCAGACAGGCAGACATGATTTCGCGAAACAGGCGCACCAGCGTCTCATCGTGCAGCGGGCCTTCGTTGCGATCGACCACGCGCCGAAGTACCTGCGCTTCGCGCTCGGGCCGGTAGTAGTCGACGGCGGCCTTCAGTGGCCCCTTTGCCCGTCCGACCTTGTGTGCCCAACGCGCACGCTCGGCAATCAGATCCTGGATGGTCCGATCAATCGAATCGATGTGCTCGCGAGCCTCGGCCAAGGCCTGCGGCAATGCGGACGAGGTGGGGACATCGACCACGGTTTTTTTCCGTGCTGCGGAAGGCTTCTGCGCACCACCACGGGTGGACTTGCCAACCTCAGCGGTGGATTTGATGGGGGCGGACTTTTTCTTGCTCATGCTCGGATTCACTCGGTTCGGTGCGCACGATGCCACGCGGAATGCGTCACGGGCAGAGGCATGCGGCGATTAGGACAGTTCGACCTTCATCCGTGGCGCCGGACAAACTCGCGCATGAAGGCGGTAAGTGCGGCGACCCCCTCGACGGGCATCGCGTTGTAGATCGACGCCCGCATGCCACCGACCGCCTTGTGCCCCTTCAACGCCAGCAAGCCCGCCGCCTCCGACTCCTGCAGGAACAGCGCATCCAGCCGACTTTCGTGCAGGGTAAATGGCACGTTCATTCGCGAACGCGCCTTACGCTCAACCGGGTTGCGGAAAAATCCGTCCGACTCGTCGATACAGGCATAGAGCATTTCCGCTTTCGTGATATTGCGCTGCTCGATCGCGTCCAGTCCGCCGAGCTCCTGCAACCACTTGAAAACCAATCCTGCGAGATACCACGCGAACGTCGGCGGTGTATTGAGCATCGAGTCGTTGGCAGCCTGCGCTGCGTAGCTCAGAACTTTGGCGATTCTGGCCTTTTCATTCTGCAGAAGGTCGTCGCGCACGATGACCAGCACAAGCCCGGATGGGCCGATGTTCTTTTGCGCGCCCGCGTAGATCAGACCGAAACGTGACACGTCCAGCGGTCGCGACAGGATGGTCGATGAGAAGTCCCCGATCAAAGGAACATCACCCACATCGGGGATCGAATGGAACTCGACGCCATGGATGGTTTCGTTGGGGGTGTAGTGGACGTAGGCCGCCGCTGGATCGATGACCTCACGCACGCTGGCGGGCACATCGGTGTAGCCGCACGTCTGCATGTCCACCGCCACGCGCGGCTTCACGTAGGGTGCCGCCTCAGACACGGCCTTTTGTCCCCAAGCACCGGTGACGATGTAGTCGGCACTCTGATCCGGTGTGCAAAGATTCATCGGAATCTGCGCGAAGTGCTGGGTCGCGCCACCTTGCAGGAAAAGCACACGGTAGCTATCCGGCACCTTCAACAAGTCGCGAAGGTCCTGCTCGGCCCGGGCGGCGATACGCATGAAATCTTTGCCGCGATGACTGATCTCCATCACCGAGGCGCGAGCGCCTTGCCACTCAAGGCACTCCTCGCGCGCCTGCTGCAACACGCGCTCAGGCAAGGCGGCCGGGCCAGCACTGAAATTGAATGCTCGCGACATGGACAGCTCCGTCGGTCCGACTAGCGAAACCCCGGACACTAGCATGTGGCAACGCAGCACGAAAGCAAGCAATTAGACTCATGCCAAGCCGGCTGGTCTTCATTCATGACAGCCCCTTCGCGAATCGTTTCGCGCCTTGCCCTACTCTCTCTGCCATATCGTCAGCGAGAGGGATGCGGCATGCCACCAGTAACCCGCGACACCCAAGAGGCCGTCACACCCGAAACCGTCTACATGGCAAGGCGTCGCTACCTGCGATTGCTCGGCCTGAGCGCGACCGCGTGGCCACTGGTCGCGTGCGCGGAACGTACGCAGGAAAGCCAGACCAGCGCGACACCAACCGGGCCGATCGATGCCGATCCGTTTTCCGCGGACGACCCGATCACGCGTTTCGAGGACGCGACCTCTTATAACAACTTCTACGAATTCGGCACCGGCAAGGCGGACCCAAGGCGCTACGCCGGCCAGTTGCGCACGTCACCCTGGGACATCGAAGTCAGTGGACTGGTCGAAACCCCACGTCGCTTTTCGCTGAGTGAGCTGGCGCCAGACGAAGAGAGGGTCGAACGGATCTATCGCCTGCGTTGTGTGGAAGCCTGGTCCATGGTGATCCCTTGGCTGGGCGTCCCCCTCGCGCAAGTCATCGCGCGCTGCAAACCGACGGCCGATGCCCGCTTCGTCGCCTTTGAGTCGCTCGCCGACCCGAACCAGATGCCCGGCGTGAGGACGTCGATACTGGACTGGCCGTATACGGAAGGTCTGCGCATGGACGAAGCGATGCACCCGTTGACGCTGCTGGCGACCGGCATGTATCGCCGTGATCTCCCGGCCCAGAATGGCGCACCAGTTCGTTTGGTCGTGCCTTGGAAGTACGGATTCAAGAGCATCAAGTCGATCACCCGCATTCGTTTTACGAGCGAACAACCGGAGACCTCGTGGAACCGGATGCAACCGTCGGAGTACGGTTTCTACGCCAACGTCAATCCAGCGGTCGACCATCCGCGCTGGAGCCAGCGTTCGGAGCGGCGCCTGGCGGGTGACGGCAATCGCGCCTTTGCGCCACGTGTGCCAACGCTACCGTTCAATGGCTACGCTGCCGAGGTTGCCCATCTGTATCGCGACATGGATTTGCAAACGTGGTTCTGATGCGATTCCGCAAGGAGACCGGCACCGCGCTGCTCGCCCATGGCTTGGCGCTGTTGCCCCTGCTTTGGCTGAGCCATGTGGTCTTCACCGAAGCGCTCGGCGCCGATCCGGTCGCCGAACTCACCCGTTTCAGCGGCCAGGCAGCGGTCATTTTCCTGCTGCTGAGTCTTTCGGCGCGTCCGCTGCGGATGCTCACCCACTGGCAGTGGCCGTTACGCCTGCGAAGGATGCTGGGCCTTTGGGCCTTTGTCTGGGCAAGTCTTCACGTCCTTGTCTACGTGGTGCTGGACCTGGGTGGCTATTGGCCACAACTCGCTGAAGATCTACTCAAGCGTCCCTACATCAGCCTTGGCGCCATCGTGTGGTTGCTCTTGCTGGCGCTGGCTGCCACCTCAACAAAAGCGTCGGTACGCAGGCTTGGCAGGCATTGGAAATCACTGCATCGACTGGTCTATATCGCCGCACCGCTTGCCCTCGCGCATGCCATCTGGCAAGAGAAGGCCGGGTTCGGCAACGCGGACTGGCAAGCGCCTTGGCTGCTGATCCTAATGCTGGCGCGGTTGATGGCAAGCCGAAGACCGTCGACCGCAGAATCCCGATCAATGCGGAACGAAAAGCAGTAGCGCCAGTAGGATCACAGCAATCAGACCTGCCATGGCGAGTGTGACCAGCAAGCCGCGTTTGGCGGTTCGGGAACCCTCCGTTTGCGAAATCGACGCGCTGGCAGTCGGCAATTCCAGAACGCGCTGCCCATAGACCGGGGTAACCGCGTCGTGTTGGCCCGCTCGACGGCTGACAACACCGGGCGCTTCGAGCACGAAGCGCGAGTCGGCCATGCGCAGTTGATCGCCAGGATGCAGGCTACCCGCCCGGCCCTGGTAACCGTTCAATTCGATATCGCTCGCATCGGCCCCTGCCAACACGAGTGCATGATCGGCAAGCCAATAAAGCATCACCGCCGAAGTGATGTCGCAGGGCCCAACATGCACGCGCGCTCCGCCGAGCAGAGACAGCGGTTCACGCAGCGATAGGCTTTGGCCGAACAATGGGCCCGCGACACAGCGCAAAACGATCTTCGCGCCGGCCGGCACATGTGAGCGCGCCACCAGCGCGGTTTGCAGATCGAGCAGATTCGCCTGGTCGGCACACAGGTCGATACGCAATTGCTGCAGCATGACCGAGTCACCTGCACGCAGAATCGCCATTTCGGTGACCGGGCGGCCATTGACGTAGGCGCGTGCGCCGGACGCCAGTTTGATCACCAGCAACCGGCCGTCGAAATCCCAGCTGAAAACCGCATGCGCAGGCTGCAGGCCCGCATCAGCGATGCAGACACCGTCTTCGCGTGCCGAACCAACGCTGAGGCTCCCCTGAGCCAGCGCCAGCTCAATCGGTTGGGTATGTCGAACAATCAAACGCATACCGAATCCTAACAGTTTGCCGGAGCGTGACGAGAAGCCGGGTCCAAACGTGGGGGCACGCCACCTCTGGTTGTGGCTCGCACACCCGTCGTTGCTGCGCCTGCCACATGCGCGACAACACCGCTTGCGGCATGATCAGGCAACACTGCGCACGGACTCTCTGCATGGCCAACATCCTCATCGAACGCAAGCATCCACTTTCCATCAAGGATGCGCGCGCTGCTGTTTCGCATGTCGCAGAAAAACTGACTGAGCGCTTTGACATCGAATGGGAGTGGTCCGGCAACACCCTGGATTTTCATCGCAGCGGTGTCACAGGGCACATCAAGGTCAGCAAGGGCTTGCTCGTGGTGTCGGTGGAACTGGGGTTTTTGATGGGTGCATTTCGCGGCAGCATCGAACGTGAAATCGAACAGACCCTTGACCGCGAGTTCGCCAACACCTAGCAGATCGAAGATCAGATACGCCAAGCGCGTGAACTGAGTCGCTTCGCGCTGGCACACGCCTTGATCAGGCGGGATGAAGAGGGCATGCATGCCCTCTTCCAACGTCCTGCCAGGCTTGTGTGAGCGCGCCTGCGCCGTCATCCGCTTACTCAGCATGATGACGGCGCGCTCCGGCATGTGGCCCGCATTGGTCGATGTCCGCTTCAGTTGCCAAGCCCTCGCCAACCGGTGTATCGCGGCAGGTTCAAGGCGCCTCGATACGGATCTCGGCTGAAAAATCGTAAACCGACGTGACCACGGTGGGCTTTCGTTCTGTCCCGCTGCGGGTGACGATCTGGCTGGGCAAGCCGGAGTCCTTGCAGATCGACATTTCGACCAGTCCGTCGGCTTGCTTGCCCATGAACTCGCCCGTCTGGCGATACGCGTAGGTCAACGCATCGCAGCCAGCGACCTCGCCCTCGGCGATCTGTGTCACGTCCGCAATCGACGCACGAGCCTGCTGGATGGCGCGGTCCGTATAGGCCTCGACGGTCTTCGACATGTCGACCGGCATGCGCATCCACTCCTGTTCGACACGCATCCATGTTCCCCCTGGCAACAGGATCATCTCGCTCTCGGGGCTGCGCAGATGAAAGCGGTTTGGAAACATCACATCCAGTTGCATCACGTGTTCGCGCTTGCCGGTAACGGTCGTGACCTCGACACGGTAGTGCCCAGCGGCGAGCACGGCATCGAACGCGTCAAGCACCGCCTCACGCGGCGCAGCCAGTGCCGTCGGCGCCACACTGATCGAAAGCAACAACAGACCGATTCTGCGAAACATCGTGATTCCCCTTGAGCAAGAAACGTGGTGTGTGCTGCAGAACGCAAAACGGTGCGCGAATCAGACATCCGTTCGTCACATTGCAGCGCGCCGTGAGGCGGCAAGCATTGCTGGTTACCATACGCGGCCCCGCCCCCGCGGCTGACCTCTTCAGCAGGACTTTGCAATGCGAGCATTTGAACTCGGCGACGACATCGATTCGTTGCGCCAGGCCGTCTCCCGCTTCGCTCAAACCGAGATCGCTCCGCGCGCCGCGCAGATTGATCACGAGAACGCCTTTCCAGCCGATCTGTGGCGCAAACTCGGCGACATGGGCCTGCTTGGCATCACACTGCCCCACGAACTCGGCGGCGCCGGCATGGGCTACCTGGCCCATCTGGTAGCGATGGAGGAAATCAGTCGTGCTTCAGGCTCGGTCGGCCTGTCGTATGGCGCCCATTCCAACCTTTGCGTGCAGAACCTGTTCAATCACGGCACTCCGGAGCAACGCGAGCGATTCCTGCCCAAGCTGTGTAGCGGCGAATACGTCGGCGCATTGGCCATGAGCGAGCCCGGCGCGGGCTCGGACGTCGTTGGCTCGATGGCCTGTCGCGCAGAGCGTCGCGGCGAGGTGTGGATTACCAATGGCAACAAGATGTGGATCACCAACGGTCCCGACGCCGATGTCCTGATCGTCTATATGCGTACCGCCGAGCGCAGTGAAGGCTCCCGGGCCATGACCGCGTTTCTGATCGAGAAAGGTATGCCCGGCTTCCGTACCGCACAGAAGCTCGACAAGTTGGGCATGCGTGGTTCCAACACCTGTGAGCTGGTGTTCGAGAACTGCGAAATTCCCGCCAGCAATGTGCTTGGCGAGGTCAATCACGGCGTGCGGGTGCTGATGACGGGCCTGAACAGCGAGCGACTGGTGTTGTCGGGCGGCCCGATCGGCTTGATGCAGGCGGCGATGGACATCGCCTTGCCCTACGTCCGCGAGCGGCGTCAGTTTGATACCGAGATCGGGCGCTTCGGGATCATGCAGGCCAAGATCGCCGACATGTATACCGCGCTGCAATCCGCACGCGCCTTCGCCTATCAGGTGGCGCGCGAGTACGATCGTGGCGTGCGTTCGCGCGTCGATGCGGCGTCCTGCCTGCTGCATGCGTCCGAAGCGGCCGTGCAGGTCACGCTGGAGGCCATCCAGACGCTGGGCGGCAATGGCTACATCAACGAGTATGCGACGGGTCGCCTGCTACGGGACGCCAAGCTCTATGCGATCGGTGCTGGAACCAACGAGATTCGCCGCATGCTTATCGGTCGGGAACTGTTTGAGGGGCGCTTCTAACAGGGTGTTGAGCGGGCTTTGCTTTTCACTTCAACGCGCCTCGCTGCGGGACGAATCCGCGAAAGACACGTTAGCAGGCTGTTGAGAGGGCTTTCCTGCCCGTTTTCAACTCGCCTCGTCGCGGCACATGCCTGCGACAGGCCCCGAAGATCAAATATTTGGCGTGCATGTTCTTCGTTCCAATCGTCCATGGCTCGTCTTGTCGGGGTGTTTTTTCGACATTCCCGACAAGACGGTGCGGTGCGTTTGTCTGCGGTCTATGCCGATGACGCGCCTGCCGATCACTCCGCAGGGACATTCAGCTTTTTGAGTTGATAATGGCGCATGCAGCCACTTCCCTACTGGCGATTGTCCGCCACCTACTTCTGTTATTACGCTGCGGTCGGCGTCTTCACGCCCTACTTCGCGCGCTGGATCACCACGCTGGGACACAGCGCCCAGGCGGCCTCCGCACTGATGTCGTTGTGGTATGCCACCCGCGTTGTCGGACCGCCCTTGTTTGCCCATCTCGCCCGCCACAGCCAGACGCCCCGAACCTGGTTGATCGCAGGATTGGCCTTGTCCTGCGCGGGCTTCTTCGGCTTTTTTCTGCCGCAATCGCTGTTCTGGCTGGCGCTGTCGATGGGGCTGTTTAGTCTGTTCTACAACGCGGTCATGCCGCAGTTGGAGGCCTTGACACTGAACGCACTCGGCGACCGCAAGCACGACTACGGCCGGATTCGACTGTGGGGCTCCTTGGGCTTCATCGTTCTGGCGGTGGTATACGGCGAGCTATTGCAGCGCCAAATGGCGCCCGACCTCGCAATCACGATGCTGGCAGGCATGCTCGTCACCACGCTGGTGGCAACACGCCTACCGGTGGAACTGCAGGCCCGCTCACCGTTGATCGATCACGCACACGCTGAGCGCCCCGGCGCTCGGCAATCGCTGACCGCGTTACTGCGCCGCCGCCCGATCCAGCGCTTCTTGCTGACGACCTTGCTGATGCAGTTGAGCTTCGGCGCGTTTTATCTGTTCTACACCCTGCATCTGGAACAGGCAGGCCACGACACCAATGTCGTCGGCGCACTCTGGGGCGTCGGGGTACTGGCGGAAATTGTGTTGTTCATCTACGCCGGTCGCATCCTGGCGCGTGCCACGGCCTTGTTCTGGATGCGTCTGGCGATCCTCACCACCGCTTTCCGATGGGTATGTGTCGCGCTGCTGCCGGACTCGCTTTGGCTGATGGTCGTGATGCAACTGTCGCACGCGGTCAGCTTCGGACTGTTCCATATCGCCAGCACTCAGCGTCTGGTGGAGTTGTTCTCGGCCGCGGATCGCGTCAATGGTCAAAGCCTCAACTACAGCATCGGCTCTGGTGTGGGGGGTGTTCTGGGGGCAGCTCTGGCCGGATGGGCCTGGGGCGTTGGCTCGGGACAGGTCGCGTTTTTGCTGGCGGCGCTGTGCGCCGGCTTGGCGCTGTTGCCATCGCGGGAACAGCAGACCGCGACGGCAGACGATCCTCAGGGTTGATCACCAATTCATACTTGCCGAACCCACCTCGGATGTGCAGAATACGCGGCTCGTTCGTTTGGGCGGTTAGCTCAGCGGTAGAGCATTGCCTTCACACGGCAAGGGTCGCAGGTTCGATCCCTGCACCGCCCACCATCGACGAGTTGATTCGAGTTGTCTGCGTTCCTTGCCGAAGTGGCGGAATGGTAGACGCGCCGGACTCAAAATCCGGTTGTGGTGACACAGTGTGGGTTCGAGTCCCACCTTCGGTACCAGACAGTTCGAACGCTTTGACGCCTGCCCAGTGCAGGCGTTTTTGTTTTCGACCCCCAGGAGCCTGCGCGACAGAAACGATCGAGGCGAAAAGTCGGCTGCGCGATGACAGATTTCCGACGATTCGCCGGTCCATAGCACGGCTATGGGCCAAGAATCGGCGGAAATTAACGGACCGCGCAGACGGATTTGCAGACCGGTCGGCTTCTGCCGCGCAGGCTCCAAGCCAAGGTCGGATGCCAAGCGCGCAGAAGTGCGGCATGCTGTCACCTGCACTTCAGGGGGGTGTTTCGTGCGCGCAATCAGCATCGTTGGTGTTCTGTTGATCATTCTGGGAGCCTTGGGTCTGGGCTACCGCGAGTTCAGTTACACGCAAGAGCGCACGCCATTGAAAGTCGGCCCGTTGGAGCTGACCGTCTCTGACCGCGAACAGGTCGCCATTCCGCCCTGGGTGGCCTTGGCGGTCATCGGT
>Ga0209066_10007571_pt1 | contig 10740 bp, 10 predicted proteins | sample All_14_2_FD_187198 | JGI IMG/M metagenome (GOLD analysis project Ga0209066, IMG submission 187198) | Freshwater microbial communities in response to fracking from Pennsylvania, USA - Allegheny Zone_MetaG_DW_15 (SPAdes) (version 2) ... | reverse complement strand
CGTCGTGCACTGCACCACCAGGTCGGCCTCTCGGCAACGTGCGGCCCAGACAGCGGCATCGCACGGCAGGACGCTGACCTCCGCCGGCGAGTCCGGCAGCAGGCGGGCGATCTCTTCCGCCACCCGGTCTGCCTTGGACACCGTGCGGTTGGCCAGCGTCACTTCCGCCGCGCCCCGGCTGGCGCAGGCGATCGCCAGCGCCCGGCCCGCGCCGCCGCACCCCAGAATCAGCACGCTGCGGTCCTCGGGCGTCAGGCGGCAGTTGACCGCCAGGTCTTCCAGGAAGCCGTCGGCATCCGTATTGAACCCCGTCAAGCCGCGGGCATCGATGCGGACGGTGTTGACCGCGCCAAACAGTCTCGCGGACGGATCGAGGTGCTCCATCAGGGCAACGGCGGCCTCCTTGTGCGGAACGGTCAGGTTGAGCCCGCTGAACCCCTCGCGGCGGCAGGCCTCCAGCCTCTCGGCCAACGACCCCGGGGGCACGTCGAAACAGTGGTACTCCGCGTCGATGCCGAGCGCGCGGAAAGAGGCCTCGTGCATCGCCGGCGAGAGCGAGTGCTTGACCGGGTGACCGAACAGACCGAACCGTAAGGCGTATGACATGACGGCGCCCTCACGCGTGTTTGGCGGCGTGCTCGGGAACCTCGCGGCCCACGGCGATCACGCCGGTGCGCGAGATGTCGATGATCTCGTAGGGCTTGAGCAGGCGAAGGAAGTCGGCGACCGTCTCCTGGTTGCCCACCATCTGGATGGTGACGGACTCTTCCTGCACGGCCACCACGCGCGCCATGAAGAGCGCGGCCAGGTCCACGATTTCCGCGCGGGCGTGATGGTTCACCGTCGCCACGCGCACGAGGATGAGCTCGCGGTCCAAATGCCGGCGGTTGGTCATGTTGACCACTTCGATCACATCGACCTGCTTGGAAAGCTGGTGCGTCACCTGCGCGATGACGTGGGCGTCGCCCGGCACGACGATGGTCATTTTCGACACCGTCGGATCGGCCGTGGGGCCCACGTTGAGCGTTTCGATATTGTAGCCGCGGCCCGAGATCAGGCCCACGATGCGGGCCAAGACGCCGGGCTGATTTTCCACGAGGCAGTTGATGATGTGCTTCATAGTCTTGTCTTCTTTCGCAAAATCCTAACCGTTTTAAAGTCTACACACCCGTCTCTCACACCGTGCGGTTGATCATTTCCGCCACATGCGACCCGGGCGGGATCATGGGGAACACGTTGGCCTCGGGCGACACGATGCATTCGATCACCCACGTTTTGCGGCTCGCGAAGGCCTCGGCCAGCGCGGGGGCCACCTCCTCGGGTTTGGAGATGCGGCACGCGCACGCGCCGTGCGCCTCGGCCATTTTCACGAAATCCGGCAGATAGACCGGCGCCTCGGGAATGTGCTCGTTGGGCGCGCGGCCATGCTGGCTCAGCATGACGCCCGAATAGCGCTTGCCGTAGAACAGCTCCTGCCACTGGCGCACCATGCCGAGGTACCCGTTGTTGATGATCACCACCACGACCGGCACCTGATGCTCCACCGCCACCACCAGCTCCTGGAAGTTCATCTGCACGCCGCCGTCGCCGGTGATGCACACCACCCGCTCGTTTTTCCGTCCGAACTGGGCACCGATGGCCGCCGGCAGGCCGAACCCCATCGTGCCGAGGCCGCCGGAAGAGATGAAGTTGCGCGGGCGGGTGTAGCGGAAGAACTGCGTGGCCCACATCTGGTGCTGCCCCACATCGGTCGTGACCACGGCCTGCCCTTTGCTGACCGCATAGATCTGCTCGATCACATATTGCGGCATGAGCACATCTTGACTCTGCGGATAGGTGAACGGGAAACGCTCTTTCCAACGGTGCACCTGCTCGATCCACTCGGCATGATCGGCCGGTTTCACGAAGGGCAGCGCGGCTTCCAGCACCGGCTTGACATAGCCGTGCACGCCCAAGTCGGTGCGCACGCTCTTGCCGATCGACGAGCGGTCGATGTCGATATGGACGATCGTGGCTTTTGCGGCGAACGACGAGATCTTGCCGGTCACCCGGTCGTCAAACCGCGCGCCCACCGAAATCAGCAGGTCGCAATGGTCCACCGCGTAGTTCGAGGCCACGCTGCCGTGCATGCCCACCATCATCAGCGAGAGCGGGTCATCCTCCGGAAACACGCCCAGCGCCATCAGCGTGGTGCACACCGGGATATTGGCCTTGTGCGCCAGGAGCGACAGCATTTCCGCCCCGTCCCCGCTGACGGCTCCGCCGCCCACATACAGCAGAGGCCGTGACGCGCGGTTGATGAGATCGGCGAACTGCGCGATTTCCGCAGGGTTGATCGGCACATCCGGATGATACGCGCGCATGGAGACCTTCTCCGGCGGCAACGCGGCGGTCTTTTGCTTCTGGATGTTCTTGGGGATGTCGATCACCACCGGCCCCGGCTTGCCCGTGGTCGCTATGTAGAACGCCTTGGCGATGATGTCCGGCAGCTCGTCGGCGTCGCGCACGAGAAAGTTGTGCTTGGTCACCGGACGCGTGATGCCGATCACGTCAGCCTCCTGAAACGCGTCGTTGCCGATCATGTTCAGCGCCACCTGGCCGCAGATGCACACCAGCGGGATGCCGTCCATGTACGCCGTGGCCAGGCCGGTCACCGTGTTCGTGGCGCCCGGACCGGACGTCACCAGGCAGCAGCCCGGCTTGCCCGTGGCGCGGGCGTAGCCGTCGGCCATGTGGACCGCCCCCTGCTCGTGCCGCGAGAGAACAAAGTTGAACGGCGCATCGTAAAGGCAGTTGAAAATGTCCAGGACCGCGCCGCCCGGATACCCGAAAAGCACCTCGCACCCCGCTGCGACCAGACCGTCGATGACGCACTGCGCGCCGGTCTTGAGAGGTTGCGCCGAATCGTTTGCCGTGTCCGCTGTTGCCTTGTTGCTCATTTTTTCCTCGCTCGCCTGTTCCCTGAATAACGCAAAACCCGCCGTGTTATGCACCGGCGGGTTTGTGTTCTGAGTCTGAAATCACATGGTGACTAGATCCATCAGGAGCCCGCCTGGCACGCCGCAATATACAATACGGGCGTAACCCGCTCGCTAACGAGAAGGCTGCTCTTACGGCTGTTGATGTCCTCAAATGATCTCATGATTGGCCTCTAAAATAACCGGAAACCGGCACGCTGTCAATCACGCCGGCAAAAAACACCCGGTTATTATTTCCGCAGCCACTGCTGGTCGAACTGATCGCGGAACTGCGGGAAAACCGAGTGAGGCATGCCGATGCCGTGCCCGATCGCCTTGTCCTTGACCCGCAGGGCGTTGTAGCCCGCGTACACCGCGGCGGGCGGGCAGGTCTCGTCGATGAACCCGACCGAGACGCGCACGGGGCAGGTGATGCGCGGCGCGAAGTGGGCTCCGTCGAAATAGGGGGCAACTTGGACGGCTGCCGCTTTCTGCTCCGGCTTGACACTTTCGACCAGTTTCGGCCAGCCGGAATCGCGGCCCTTCTGGAACCCCAGCAGGTCGGTGATGGCCGGCACGTGGATCACGGCTTTCGTGAAGTTCTTGTTCAGCCCGCACAGGATAAAGCCGGAGCCCCCGCCCTGACTCGACCCCGTGTAGCCGAAGCGCGTTTTGTCAACGTCCTGACGCGCCGCCAGCCAAGTGACCGCGCGGTTGATGCCGAGCATGACGCGGTAGAAGAAATAAGTCTCGCGGCTGGTCGCGCCGGACTGGCAGTAACGCGGCGCGCCATACAGCTCATTCAAGCGCTTGTCCTGCTCCTCGTACAGTTTCTTCTGCCCCGCGGCGTCGGCCGCCGGCTCGAACGGATGCACATTCATCACCAGGTGGATGAAGCCCTGATCCGCCATGCCCGTGTTGGGGCCCACCACGCCGGGCCCCGCGCCCGGCACGCTGACCTCTGCGGGAAAGGGGCCCGCGCCTTTGGGAACGCTGAGGAACCCGTACACACGCTGCTTGTCGAAGGTCGCGAAGCTGACCCTGAAAGCGTCGTGCCTGGCGTTGCAGAATTTTTCCAGGCGCTCCACGCGCGGATCCAAAGGGACTTCGGCATCGAGCCGCTTGACGGCCGCGTCCCAGAAGGCGTCAAAGTCCGCGGGACGTTCCGACCCCGCCGTGATCTTCTCCGGATCGTAGGCCACCCCCCCCAAGCCGCGGTACTCCTTGTCCAGTTTCGCAAAGGCTGTGCATTTCAGGAACCCCGCCTCGCGCAGCGTGCCCGCACAGGTCACGGGATTGGCCTTGGACAAATCGAACACGGCGCCGGCGACTTGCTGGGTGCCGAAATTCGTCAGCGTCACGCGCAGCTGGCCCTCCTTGACGGGCTTTTTGTCCTTGCCGAGCACCTGAATGGAAAACGTCGCCGGCTCGCCGCACGCGTACACATAGGTGTCCCGGTCCGCTTTGACCTCCACCGATTGTGCCCAGGCCAACACCGGCAGCAGCGTGACCGCCATCATCTTTTTCATCATCACGTTTTTTGTCCTTCCCTCTTGTTGGAGCGCCCGACAGGACGCCCTCACACAGCTGTTTTCGCGAGCGCCGCGCCGATTTTGCAGGAGACGGCGAACTGATCCTCCGCCGAGCGCAGCAGGGCGACGCCCTCCCTCCCGGCCACGTCCAGCATGTCGTCCGGGATCTGGCGGTTGTGAACCACGAGGATGGCCGGCGCGCCGACCAGCGTGCAGACCGCCACAGAATTCTTGTGGTTCTGAACGGTGATCAGGACCGCGCCTTCCGGACAGTGCGCCATGACGTCGCTCAGCAGGTCCGAGGTATAGCCGCAGGTCACCTCCGCCCGCGCGTCCGGCACCAGCACGCCCTCGAGCCCGCAGGTGTCGATCAGTTCCAGTAGCGTCATCCCTATCCCCTCTAAACTTCCCGCCGGGACGGTCTCCCCTGCCGTCCGCCCCGACGCGCTAAGCGATGTTGATCACCGACTTGACCGTCGTCCCGGACCCCTTTTTCGAGGTGATCTCGAACTCGTCGGACACACGCTTGACATTCACCAGCCCCATCCCCGCGCCGAAGCCGAGCGAACGGATCCACTCGTTGGCCGTCGAGGTTCCGTCGCGGCACGCCCACGCCACATCTTCGATGCCAGGCCCCGCATCGCGCGCGACGATTTCGGCCCGCCCGTTCGATATCTGCCACGAGAGCACTCCGCCGTCGGAGTGGACGCAGAGGTTGATCTCCAGCTCGTAGGCGGCCACCGCGATGCGCCGGATGATTTTGGGCGGAAACTTCTTCTCCTGCAAAAGCTGCTTGATCTGGTTCGCGGCCTTTCCCGCATTCTCGAAATCGTATTTGCAGATGGGAAACTCGCGGAGAACATAGATGCTGGTTGTGCCGTCTTGGCCCACGTTCTGGACAGACGAGCTTTCCAGCCGGCGCAGCTCGCGCGTGAGTTCCACCAGCAACGCCCGGTTGATGTCGCGCTGGCAGATGATGCCGACCAGGCGCTGGTCACGGTTCAGGACAGGGAAGCGCCCGTAGTGGTAACGGTCGAAATAGCGCAGCGCGAACGACAGCGGCATGTCATCTTCGAGAACCACCAGTTTCGTGGTCATATGGCGGCTGCAAACCTCGCCGATGGTGCCGGCGACGAGCGCCCGGATGATGTCGTCGATGCTGACCAAGCCGAAGAAGCGCCCGTTTTCCTCGACGGGCACGCCGCTGATCTTTTTCTGACGCATCAGCTCCTGCGCCTGGAGCATCGTGGCGCTACGCGGCACGGTCACCAGCTGCGCGGTCATCACGTCACGCACCTTCAGGCGCTGAATCAGCTCGAGCAGAACCAGCGGCTCGTTGCCGGCCGGATCAGCCTCGGGCTTCACGTCGGGAACGCCGGGGGTCTCTGGCGTTGCGCTCATGCCGGGTTGAGGGCGGCATGCGCCGCAACGCAGGCTTCGTATTTTGAGAGGCGGCTGGTGGCGAGCGTCATGCGCAGGTCATTGGCGACGTTCACCATCGAAGAGGGAAGCGGTTTGCCGTTGACGACAATCACGCCGACCGCGCCCACAATCTGGGCCGTGCGCAAAACCTGGTCGCTTGCCAGCGAGGTCAGAAGCAGCATGTCGTCCTCATCCACAAGCAGCACGTCGCTCATCAGGTCAGAGGCCATCACATGCCTGACCCCCTTGTGGATGCCCTCCCCCTTGACAAGCACTTCCGCCTTCAGCACATCCGCAATCTCACTCATCGTCATAAAAAGCCTCTTTCCCGCACCTGAAATGCGTCGGCAGAACAAAGTCGCCGACCGTTCAAAAAATGATTTTTAAGTATACAGAAAGGGCCTGTTTGGGACAACCCGGAAAAAGCTTCTGTTTTGACTTGGCATCCCCGCCCCCTTTTTGAGATCATAAAAGGATTCTTTTTTGAGCTAACCCCCCCTGGCCTTGTTACGGTAAAAGGCCCGGACAACGCGGAGGTGAAAAACCGTGAGCACCGCACCGACACCGGCGGCAGGCGTTCAGAAGCTGACTCCAGAACTGAAAGCCTTTATCGCCGAATGGAAAAACAAGCCGGGAAATCTGATCATGGTCCTGCATCGTGTGCAGCAGGGCTTTGGTTATATACCGCGCGAAGTGGCCTTTGAAGTGGCCGACCAGCTGGACGTGCCCTTGGCCAAGATCTATGGCGTCATCACGTTCTACAACTTCTTCAAGCTGAAGAAACCGGGACGCAACCAGATCCAGGTCTGCATGGGCACCGCCTGTTATCTGAAAGGCGGCGAGGACATCCTCCAGGAGATCGAGGGCATGTTGGGTGTGGGCCTCAACACCGTGACGCCGGACGGCGAATTCTCGATCGAGGCGGTCCGCTGTCTGGGCTGCTGCGGGCTGGCGCCCGTCATGGTGATCAACGGCGAAGTGTACGGCAAGGTCAAGACCGACAGCCTGCAGGGCATCCTCGCCAAAATCAGAAAGGGCTGACCTCGTGCATGCGTCCGTCTGTGACACGATCGCCGATCTGGTGCAGAACTCGATCGAGGCGGGTGCGTCACGGGTGGAGCTGGACGTATACACGGGGCCGGACACGCTCAGGGTCCGCGTGGCGGACAACGGCAAAGGCATGGACCAAGCCACATTGGCAAGCGCTGTAGACCCCTTCTACAGCGAATCCGGCAAGCACGATCACCGCCGTGTGGGGCTGGGGCTTCCCCTCCTCCTCCAGACGTCGGAGGCCGTCAACGGCAAGGTGGACATCCGGTCGGAGCCGGGCAAGGGCACGGCCGTCGAATTCACCTTCGACGCGCGGCACGTGGATACCCCGCCGCTCGGCGACCTGCCCGCAACCGTGCTGGGGCTCATGACCTTCGGCGGGACCTATGACCTGATTTTAAGGCGGACGACGCCGGCAGACGGGTATTCGGTCTCGCGGAGCGAGCTGGCCGAAGCGCTCGGCAACCTGGAGGAGTCGGCCAACCTGGTCCTGGCCCGCGACTTTTTGAGATCGCAAGAAGAGCATCTGAATCACTGAAGAAGGAACTGAAACATGGCTAAGTTGACGCTGGATGATTTACGCAAACTGCGTGACCAAAAACAGAAGGCGATGGAAAAGCGCGACCCCTCCAACAAGGACGCGCAGGTCATCGTCGGCATGGGCACCTGCGGCATCGCCGCAGGCGCGAAAGAGACGTTCAACGCGATCATCGACGAGCTGGACGCCAAGGGCATCACCCACGTTCTGGTGCGCCAGACCGGCTGCATGGGGCTTTGCCACTCCGAGCCGACCGTCGAGGTGATCGTGCCGAATATGCCCGTCGTGATCTACGGCAACGTGGACGCGGAGACCGGCAGGAAGATCGTGGACAACCACATCATCAACAAGCAGCTCATCGACAACCATATTTGCGACAAGCCGGCAATGGACATTGTTCGCTGAACGGGAAACCACATCATGGGATACAAACAGTACATCTTAGTTTGCGGCGGGACGGCGTGCGAGTCCAATCAGGGTATCGCGCTGTTCAACGCGCTGAAGAAGGCCGTTGAAGAAAACGGCTTGGTCAACGACGTCCAAGTGGTGCGGACCGGCTGCCTGGGGTTCTGCGAAAAAGGCCCGATCGTCAAAATCCTGCCGCAGGACACGTTCTACGTTGAAGTGAAGCCCGAAGACGCGCCCGTCATCATCAAAGAGCACCTCGTCAAGGGCCGTGTCGTCTCGCGCCTGCTCTATGACAAGAGCCAGAGCAAGATCAACGTCGGCATCGAGGGCATCGATTTCTACCAGAAGCAGTTCCGCATCGTGCTGCGCAACTGCGGCGTGATCGACCCGGACAAGATCGACGAGTATATCGCCCGCGACGGCTACAAAGCGCTCGAGAAGTCCCTCTTCGAAATGAAGCCCCAGGACGTGATCGACGAGGTGTCCAAGTCCGGTCTCCGCGGCCGCGGCGGCGCGGGCTTCCCGACCGGCAAGAAGTGGTCGTTCGCGGCCATGCAGCCCGCCGGACAGAAGTACATGGTCTGCAACGCCGACGAAGGCGACCCCGGCGCGTACATGGACCGGTCGACCCTCGAGGGCGACCCCCACTCCGTGCTGGAGGCCATGACCATCGCCGGCTACGCGATCGGCGCCGACAAGGGCTTCATCTATATCCGCGCGGAATATCCGCTCGCGATCCAGCGGCTCGAGACCGCCATCGCCCAGTCCAGAGAATACGGCCTTCTCGGCAAGAACATCCTCGGCAGCGGCTTCTCGTTCGACATCGAGATCCGTCTTGGCGCGGGCGCGTTCGTTTGCGGAGAAGAGACCGCCCTGATCGCCTCGATCGAAGGCAAGCGCGGCATGCCGTCCCCGCGGCCGCCTTTTCCGGCCGTCAAAGGCCTCTGGGGCCGGCCCACGGTCATCAACAACGTCGAGACGCTGGCCAATATCCCCGTCATCCTGCTCAAGGGCAGCCTGTGGTTCAGCAAGATCGGCACCGCGACCTCCAAGGGCACCAAAGTTTTCGCCCTCACCGGCAAAATCAACAACTCCGGCCTGATCGAGGTGCCGATGGGCACCACGCTGCGCGAGATCATCTTCGATATCGGCGGCGGCATCCGCAACGGCAAGGTTTTCAAGGCGGCCCAGACCGGCGGCCCCTCGGGCGGCATGATTCCCCCGCAGTTCCTCGACATACCGATCGATTACGAGAACCTCGGCAAGATCGGCTCGATCATGGGCTCGGGCGGCCTCATCGTCATGGACGAGGACGACTGCATACCGGACATCGCGAAGTTCTACCTCGACTTCACGGTGGACGAGTCCTGCGGCAAGTGCGCACCCTGCCGTATCGGCGGGCGCAAGCTGCTGAACTACCTGGACAAGATCTGCCAGGGCGAAGGCTCGGACGAAGACATCGAAAACATGAAGGAGATCAGCGAGGCCATGGCCCGCGCCTCCCTGTGCGGCCTCGGCCAGACGGCCTCGAACCCCGTCCAGTCCAGCCTGCGCTACTTCATGGACGAGTACAAGGAGCACATCGACAGCAAGAAGTGCCGCGCCGGCAAGTGCAAGAACCTGCTGTGCTACAGCATCGATGCCGCGAAGTGCGTCGGCTGCACCGCCTGCGCCCGCGTCTGCCCCGTGACCGCCATCACCGGCGAGCGCAAGCAGCCGCACACCATCGACCAGGCCAAGTGCATCAAGTGCGGCCAGTGCTTTGAGGTCTGCAAGTTCCACGCCGTCAACCGCGCGTAATTCTGAAAGGTCTTTCTACTATGGCAACCATGGTTCAACTCGAAATCAACGGCATCGCGGTCGAAGTCCCGGCAGGGACCACGATCCTGAACGCCGCCAAGGCGGTTCACGTCAAGATCCCCACGCTCTGCTACCATCCGGACCTCAAGCCCTGGGCGGCTTGCGGCATCTGCGTGGTGCGCTCGTCCGGCTCGCCCAAGCTGCTCCGGGCCTGCTGCACGGAGGTCGCCCCCGGCATGAAGATCATGACGCACGACTCGGACATCGTCCGCGTGCGCCGCACGGTGCTGGAACTGATCCTCGCCAACCACCCGAACGACTGCCTGCAGTGCCCCCGCAACAACAACTGCGAACTGCAGCGCCTGGCGGCGGACTTCGGCATCCGCGAAATCCCCTTCCCGACGGACGTGCCCGCCATCCCGGTCGACAACTCGACGCCCTCGATCGTGCTCAACCCCGAGAAATGCGTCAAGTGCGGCCGCTGCACGCAGGTCTGCCAGGAGATGCAGAACGTCTGGGCACTGGAGTTTATCGGGCGCGGCGAGAAGACCCGCATGGCCCCCGCCGCCGACGTCACCCTGAACGAGTCGCCCTGCATCAAGTGCGGCCAGTGCTCGGCGCACTGCCCGGTCGGCGCCATCTACGAGAAGGATCAGACCCGCGAGGTGTGGAACGCCCTGCGCGACGAGCAAAAGTTCTGCGTGGTCCAGATCGCGCCGGCCGTGCGTGTGGCCATCGGCGAAGCCTTCGGCTTGGCGCCCGGCTCGCTGATGACCGGCGAGACCTACGCGGGCCTGCGCCGCTTGGGCTTCAAGGCCGTCTTCGACACCAACTACAGCGCCGACGTGACCATCATGGAGGAGGGCTCGGAGTTCATCAAGCGCTTCACCAAGGGCGGCCCGCTGCCGCTGATCACCTCCTGCTGCCCCGCGTGGACCGACTGGATGGAGAAGTACGCCCAAGACTTCATGGACAACTTCTCCACCGCCAAGTCCCCGCAGCAGATGCTGGGCGTGTTGGCCAAGACGTATTA
>Ga0209066_10007570_pt1 | contig 10741 bp, 7 predicted proteins | sample All_14_2_FD_187198 | JGI IMG/M metagenome (GOLD analysis project Ga0209066, IMG submission 187198) | Freshwater microbial communities in response to fracking from Pennsylvania, USA - Allegheny Zone_MetaG_DW_15 (SPAdes) (version 2) ... | reverse complement strand
CCGCAGATCAGGCTGGAATGGATGTTCTCCAGCAGGAAGAAGAACAGATCGTTGCCGATGTCCTCCAGCGGGCGTTCGTAGTCCGTAATCTTCGTCAGGATCAGCCGGAACTTCTGCTTGGTATCGATGGGCAGCTTGCGCGCGGCGATCTCGCTCTTGATCGAATCGTGCCCGCTGCTGACGATGCCGCTGTAAAGCGAGAGCCAGAAGTATAGCTGCTCCTGCCGAAGGTTCTTGCTGTGCCATTCGCCGTATTCGCTCTTCTCCCGCTGAAGCTTCGCCTCCGCGATCTTTGCGACCACGCGCTTGAGCGAGAGCTGCATGATCTCCGGGTCAAAGGGCTTGACGAGGTATTCCGCAGCGTCGAGCTTGATCGCGTGCGCGGCATAGTCAAACCGCTCGTGGCAGGTCAGGAGGATAAACTCCGTCTCCTCGTCGCGCTGGCGAATCCATGCCAAGAGGTCGAGTCCCGATGCCTGCGGCATCTCGATATCGCTGATGACGATATCGACCGATTCGCGCTCGATGACCGCCTTTGCCTGCGAAACACTGTGGGCGATTTCGACTTCCGTAATGCCGATGTCGCGCCACGCGATGGAGTCCCAGACCGTCTCTACGGTTGGGACGTCGTCATCGACAATCAAAAGCCGCATCTGCCGCACCTCCTTTGTAAAATCGTATTCTCTATCATAGCTCCGCGGTATCGCCTTCATCCGTAAACTCGTGCACGGGCTCCGCCGGCACCCAGATGCGGTTGAGGCAGCCGTGGGGCTCAATGTTCTTCAACTCCAGCAGGTCGTCCCGCTCATACATCAGCGACATCATGCGCTTGACGCTCCAGAGTCCCACGCGGGAGCCGTCCTCCGTGCGGGGTTTGCCGTGACCGTTCATATAGCGCAACACGTCACGCGGATATCCCTTGCCGTCGTCCTCGATCTCGATGAGCAGCATCTGCTGCCCGTTTCGTTCGCTCAGACTCACTTTGATGATCACTGTGAGCACGGTATCGACCGAGATCGCGTACTTGAACTCGTTTTCCACAAACGTCTGAATCAGCATCTGCGGAATGCGCCAGCCTTCCAGCTCCGCGGGCAAATCGATGAAATAGAACGCGCAGTTGGGGTATTTGAACGCCTGCATGTCGAAATAGTTCTCGATGTGGCGAATCTCCTCTTTGACCGTGACCGTGTGTAGGCCGGACTTGAACATATAGCGGATGTTCTTGCTCAGCGACTCTACATAGCCTTTGATCTGTTGCCCTCTGCCCTGGCTGTTCATGCTCGAGAGCGTGCTGATGGCGTTGAGGAAGAAATGCGGCTTGATCTGAAGCCGGATGCTCCTTAGCTCCATATCCTTGAGCGAGATGATCTTCTCGTAGCTCTGAATTTTGAGATTGACCACCTCGTCCATGAGCTTGTTGAAGGTCTCCTTCAGGTGCGAAAACTCGCTTGTGTCAAACTCGCCCTCGATGCGAAGGTCGTATTCTCCCTTGTCGATGCGCTCCATGCCGCCGGTGATCACCTTCATGGGCTGAATCATCTCTCTGGTCACGTAGCGGATCAGCAGGAATCCGAAGAAGATCGTAAACACGATGGTTGCGAGCGCGACCGACGTGCTGCTGCGTACCTGCCGCCAGACGGAGAGGTTTTGCACCACGGAATGCAGAAAAATCTGATTGGGAAAGACGGGATAGCTGACCATGAGCGTCCGCGGCGAGGAGGCGATGTTCATCTGCTGCCCCGCTTCCAGCATCGGCAGCGGCTCGCCCGCCGCATCCGCGATCACGTTCTCCGCGTCCGTGAGCACAAACGTCTGCTCACCGTAGTCCCCTGGCGGAATGGTCGCGAGTACGTCGTCCGTGCTGGTAAACGCGCTGACCGCGCGGCCGTTGTAGATATAGCTGCGCGTTAGGTAGGTGCGATTGTTCAGGGTCACAAACGACCAGCCGACAGGCAGTTCCTGCCCGTGCGCGCAGGCGAGCGCGTAGTCCCGCATCGCGTTGCGATCCCAATAGCTCAACGTCACGGCGGAAGCATCCACGCAGACGTCATACCGCTCGTCCGCAACGACAATCGAGCCCACGGTGTCGTCGCTGCGCAGCAAGTCCGCGATATAGCTCTTCACGCTAAGGGAAGCATAGACGCGCTTGGACTCGTCGAGCCCGCGGATGATCTGCAGCTCCGTATAGTTCTGCACAAGCAGATTTTGCAGGATGCGATCCATCTGCTGAACGCGGCTCTTGAGTTCGCCGCCGTATACCTGCAGGAAGTTTTCCGCGCTCTGCTCGATTTCTGCGCGCAAAATCGAATAAGACGACGTGGCGTACACCACCAGCACGACGGCCAGCAGCATCACCAACGCAGCCAGATAAAGGATGATTTGGCGGACGAATGCGCGTTTTTTCGGTTGCACAAAGGCGTTTTTGTTCATTGGTACGCCTCCCCGTGATCGGATCGGATCGGCAGGCAAAAAGGATATGTCATTCCAGTATTAGAATATAGTCTTTGCCGGGCAAACACAATTTGATGAAGCAAAGATGTCCCGTTTTGGAAACAGATGCACTCGTTTTCAACAGGTCTTGATGGATTCGGTAAACTCCGCTGCGGATGGAATGCGATCAAGCGCGCCTACTCCAGAACCGCATACTGCTTGAAAACCCGCAAAAACAGCCCGCTGCCGAGATACGCGGGCAGCGAGATGCCGAAAAACAGCCACGCAAGCAGGATGAACGGCGCCTGATACGGAAACAGGAACATCGCAAACACCCAGACGACCTGCATCACAAGCATCAGAATCGTCACGGGAATATGCCGGATGCTCATGTAAAACGCGTTGACGATGGTCTTTTTCACGGTGTTTTCAAACTTCGCAAACAGCGGGAACACGAACGTCATCGGGAAAAAGAACAGCGCGCCGACGGCGGCTACGATGATCCACGCCCAGGCGCGCTCCGCCGAAAGCTGCGGATAGAGCAGATAGAGATACCCGCCGTACGCGGCAAGCGTAACGATCGCGAGCAATCCCAGCGGCAGCGCCGGGCGGAACTCCGCACGGAACGTCTGCCAGAATCCGATGATGGTGCGCCCTTTCTGCTGACGGATGTCAAACAGCGTCTTGTACAGCGCGGTCATCGCGGCGCCCGCGGTCACCAGCGGAATGCACAGCACGAGCGTCATGAGATTCAGCACGACAAGGTCGAACACGCGCTCTAGAAAGCGCATAATCGGGGAATTGTAGGATAAGAGGTTCAATTTAAACTCCACCTTTTTCTGGTTCCAGTCGGCAACGCTGTTCACGGCATTCTTCCTCCGCAAACAGCGTCCGTCTGAAATCAATATAACTGTCTTTTGAAAAACCGTCAACTCGCCCGCACGTGTGCAGACACAGCTATTCAGGATAGATCGCCGCGCGTTTCAGCGGCAGGAGCCTGTCCAGCGCGATCTCGATATAGTCGTTCCAGAGGATGAAATCGTGGTCATACCCTTCGGCGACGATGTAATCTACGTCGAAGGCAAGCTCTTTTAGGATGCGCGCGTCGTTTTCCATCCGCGCGCGTATGAACTCCTTGCTGCCGCAGACGAGCGTGAATTTACATTCCGGCAGACCAGCCTCGCGGTTTTTGAGCGCGACGGCTTTCAGGTCAAAGCGGGAACCGACGACCTCCTCCGCCTTGCCGAACGTCGCGCCGTAGAGCGGGAAGAACTTCGAAAAATGCTCGCTGTTCAGCTCGTTTTTCAGCGTTTCGGCGTCGAGCGTCATGCCGATTCCGCCGGAGAGATCCACGCAGGCGGTGTAGCGATCCGGCCGCGTGAGCGCGGCAGCGAGCGCTACGTTTCCGCCCATGGCGTACCCCATGATGAAGTTGTCCTCGCGCTTTGGCGAGGAGACAAACAGCGTCTGGATGACGAGTGGCAGCTCCTCGGTGATAAACGTTTGATACGGCACGCCGTAGCACGCGTCCGCGCCGAAACTATTCGCGATATTCGGGGTAACGAGCATCACGTGGTTTCGCTGCGCGAATGCTTCCGCATTGGTGTAGCGGTAGGTAAGCGTGTCGTCGTCCCCGCCGCCGTGCATCAGATACACGGTCTGGAACTTCATCCCCGGCGCGAAGAAATCCTTCTTCTCGCGGATCAAAAGCCCGTGCGAGCGATTCTTCAGCGCGTCCGTCTCCGGCAGGCGGTAAGAGTCCGTCGGATAGACGACGGTGATGTCCACATAGTGCCCGAGCACCTCGCTGCGGTAATTAAAGCGTAGTTTCCCCAAGCGTATCCCCTCCGATCAGGCGGTGCGTAGATCAGACACGTTCGACCCAGAGCGAGCCGTCGTGCATCCGGCGGAATTGGCGGACGTAGTTCCAGCCGAGCCATGCTTCCTCCGGGTTGCAGTCATGCCCTTTGCCGTCGGCAAGTGAGTAGTTATAGAGATTGCGCGGTACTGCGTCGTTGGAGAAGAACCGGTGCGTCGTATATTTTCGCGCGGGATAGCGCGGGTTTGGATAGTACGTTTCGACCACATCGCCCGGCACGCCGACGCCGGAGCTGTCGGGTGTCGCGATATACGGCGTCTCCTTGCAGGTGATATTGTTGTACGACTTCCAGAAATCATACTGCACCTGCTGCCCGCTGCCGCGCACGGCGGGATACTCGATATCCCGTGTGCCGTAGGTGTAAAACACCGGCATGCGATAGTCGTACTGGAGTTTTTTGCAGCCCGCGATGGCGAAGGGTTTCGTGTTGCGGTTCTGGCAGAAGCGCGTGTTGTCCGCAATCACGGCCGCGATGAGTTCCGGGTTCGTCATGGCGAACACCTGCGCCATTGCCGAGCCGTTGGAAAAGCCGCCGATGTAAACGCGCGTGTCGTCAACAGCGTAGGTGTCTTTCATATACGCGATCAAAGCGGAAAGATACGCCACATCGTCATACTGTTCCGGCACCATGTCCTGGTTCCAGCCCCAGCGCGCAGTCGCCCACGGATAGACGAGCAGGAACCCCTCCCGCTCTGCGATCTCGTGCATCTTGATCGTGTTGGCGATATTGCCCGGCGTGTCTGCGCCGCCGTGATTGAAGAGCATCAGCGGTACAGGCTTCTTCGGGTCTTCTTGGACACAGGTTGGAACATATTCAAACCACGTGTGCGCGATGCCTTTGTTGTCGCCGAGGCGCGTGTCGTTTTCGTGCACCACAAAGCGATAGTCGTCGCGCACGGTGCGCGGGCCCATATCGCCTAGTTCGCTGCAGTTCGGCCTGCAAACTTTCGAAAATAGCCGTTCCCAACCGGAACGGATCACAGCGGCGTCGATCTCGTTGGATTCCGAGCGCTCTGTGATGACAAACGCCGCGTCGTTCACGGGATTGATGAACCGGCTGTCGCCCACGCTCTGCGCCCCGTTCAGCGAAACGAAAAAGTCGCGCACGTCGTCATCCGCGTTGCGGAGAATCGCGGAGACCGCGGCTCCGGCAGATTGCGCCTTTGCGCGCGCGGAGAACCTGCCGCCGAGTGTGTAGACACCCGCGACGTTGACGGGATTGCAGCTGGCTAGCGCGTGCAGGAGCGAGCCGCCCGTGCCGCTGCCGATGAAATACCGCGCATTGTGCATGTTGTGATAGATGCCGCAGTCAACAAATCCTTCCTGATGGTTAAACAGGCGAACGAGTTCGGCGACGTCGCCGAGGTCGTCCCGCTGAGCGGGATCGAGCTCCCAGTTCCATGTTCCGCCGATCGGGTTCGGAAAGAGCAGAATGAACCGCTGCGCATCCGCCAGCTTGCAGAAGTCTGCGTCCGCGAGCAGGGTTTTCGGCAGCGCGTCGCTGTCGTCCTCCCGCAGAATCGTGATCAACGTGTTTTCATAGCAGCTTAAGCGATCCCCCGCGGGATAGAGCACATACATGCTCCTGCCCGGTTCGGGATACGTTAAAAATTCGAGTCTCATGTGTTTACTCCGTTTCTTTATAGCTCCAACGCCTCATATGCGAGGTCGCGAATCGCAGGATGAATCTCGCTGTAGGCGGTGATCATCCCGAGGATTTGGTGCGCGTAGAAGAGGCTCACGCCGTTCTTCGGGTCGGCAAGAGCATAGGCGCCCGCAGCGCCGTCCCAACCGAACTCGCCGACGGGGCTTTTGCTGCACTTGCCGTCGACGAGCGTGCGCACGCCAAGGCCGTAACCATAGCCAACCTTGCCCGCGCGGGAGAAGTCTTGCATCTGCTGCCCGTTGAGGCGGTTTTCGCGCAGGATGTCGATCGACTCCGGCTGCAAAATCCGCGCGCCATTTGCGCCGACGCCGCCGTTGGCAAGCGCATCCAGCACCACGCTGTAAGAATCTACCGTGCAGGTCAGGCCCGCACCGCCACTCTCGCTGCCCGCGGAGAGGCGGAAGATCATATCCGGACATTCGGTGATCTCGCCGGTTTCAAAGTCCTTGCGATACTGCGCCGAAAGTCGGCCTTTCTGCTCCTCCGGCACCTGATAAAACATCTCCGTCAAGCCCAGCGGCGCAAACATGTGCTTGTGCATGTATTCGCCGAAGCGCATGCCGCTAACGACCTCGATTACGGCTGCGAGCACGTCGTGCCCCAGCCCGTAGGAATAGCGCGTGCCCGGCTCCGCGATCAGCGGCATCTTCGCGATCGCGCGGACGATCTCCCGCGTGGTGGCGCGGTTGTTCTTCTCGCGGTTGATCTGCTGAATCGGCTCGGAAAACACGTCGTAGGAAAGCCCCGCTGTCATCGACATCAGTTGATGGATGAGGATCGGGTTCTGCGCGCGCGCAAGCGGTGAATTCTGCGTCGGCCAGGCAAACGGCCAGTCGCCGATCTTGAAATCCGTCGCCACATACATGGTCTCAAACTCCGGCAGGTATTGCGAGAGCTTGTCATATAGACCGAGTTTGCCGGTTTCAACGAGCTGCATGACCGCAGCCATCGTGATCACCTTTGTGCAGGAATACAGATCGTACAGATCGTGATCAGAGACGGGTCTTGACCGCGCGTAGTCGCTGTGCCCCGCCATGTGGCGATAGAGCATCTCATGCCCGCGCATGATCTTGCAGTCCAGCCCGTGTACTTCATAACGGCTCTCCAGAGAGTCGAGATAAGCTGTCAGTTTCGAAAAGTCCATTTGTTCCTCCGCCTGCATCATTTCCGATGCGAAATCATCCAATCAAGGATACCATATTCGTTGTGCAGCACAAGTACCCAGCTGTTGTGGTTTGCGGCGCGAATCTCCCGCTCCGTCAGGTTCGGGGACGCGAAGATACCATACGCTTCCAGCTCTTCCGGCGTAAAGAGCGTGTATTTCATGTCCTTGCGGCCGCTCTCCCAGAGCTTGGTCAGCGCGCGGAGGATATACGCGTGCCTGCCTGCCTGATGGTCGATGTATGCCGTCGCGATATAGGCGGGCACATCCGGCCAGTTCTCCAGCAGCGGATAGCTGTCTCCGTTCATGCTCGGGCAGATCGGCACCGCCGCCGCAAACAGTTCGGGCGCGGAAGAAACCGTCGTGATGACGCCTGCGCCGCCCATGCTCATGCCGATGACGTAGACGCGGGAGGCGTCCACGCGACCGTCGGCGATCATCTTGCGGATCAGGTCGCAAACGCGGCCGACATAGTCGCGGTTCCAGCCGCGGTCGCCGAGGCTGATGTTGGTAGGTGCGCCAATGCAGACCCGGAACGGATCGCCCGTTGCGATCATTTTGGCGAAGAACTCCTGCATGGTGGTGCCGTAGTCCGGCGCCTGCGGAGCCAGCACGAACATATCCGGAAAGCGCTTCGCAAGACTGAGAGCGCCGATGGTACCGGTGAGCTGAAGTAAGTTGTCGGTGCCGCATTCGCCGCCGCCGTGCAGAAACAGGATCAGCGGGCGCGGCGCGCCGGCCTTCGGCTCATAGAGACGGTAGACCACGTCGCCATCGGCGCGCTTGGCAAAGAGCTCCTCGTCCCGCACGGTGATGTCCGCAATGTCGGCCTTGAGGATCGTTTGTCCCTTGATCTCCAGCGAAAAATCGATCCTGTATAGAAACGGGTCAACAGTAATGATGGTTTCGCCGCCAACCTGCTTGACCGAAAGCACGCCCTTGCTTGCAATCGTGGCGCAGCAGTCGGTATAGCATTCTTTTAGGACAACATCTTCAACGGTGACCTCGCCGGAAAGCCCGGCGACGCGGATGGTCTCCACCATCTGCCCGAAATCGCCGATGAAAGTGTCAATTCTGGTCTTGAGTTTTGCGCTCATCTTCTTCTCCTCCAATATCAGAAATCTTGTGATTGTATGTTCGTCTTACTCGTTGTCGCCGCGCAGCAGATCCTGCAGCAGCCACGACAGATAGCGCGAGAGCACGGAATAGTGATCGGTTGCGTACAGCACACCGTCATACTCCGAAACCTGCAAATTCAGCGCGAATCGGCAGAACCACTCCAGCGAAATATAGAGCGAATCATTGCGGTAGATCGCCTCGCAAAGCATCGCCTCGATGCGGTTGTCCGCCGTGCAGCCGATGCAGCCTTCTGCAAACGCGAAAACACGTCCATCCGGCAGCGTCAGGCTTGCGCACCTGCCGTTTTTGTCTTCTTTGAGCGTGCCGCCAAAAGCATCGGCAAGAAAGCTGACCGGCACACAGAGATAGCTCCCGCGGACGATCTGGTCACCGTTGAGCCCGTGGTATTTCAGCTTCTCCCAGCGGACAGCCGGAGCGAACATCGGCACGATTGCGCCATTCACCCAGGCCTGCTTCGCGCCTTCGCAGACGGCGACCGCAAGCGCATCTCCCGCCTGCTCCACCAGCGTCGGTGTGTGCACCAGCGTTCCATCGGGTTCCTTGCGCACGCCGGAGAAGAGATTGTCCCAAACCATCTCCGCGTCGTCAAACGTCTGCCCGTGGTCGCGGTTCTTCACATCCATCAGCACCACGTTCGCTTTCTTGCCGCGATAGAACGCGAAGTTCTTCTCCCCGCGAATGCTGATCTTGGGCAGCACGTCCGCCTCGTTGATGATCTTCCAGTAGTCGAGATTCCTCCGCACCACCGTGCGGTCATCCAATCCGTAATGAAACGGTGTTCTGTCGTGTTCCAGACGGGACTGCCAGATGTCCATCGCTCCGCCCTTGTTGATCACGCTTCCGTCGGGAGCAAACATCAAAAGCGGGTTTGTTGGACAGCCGGAGCCTGCGGTCGCGGCAAAGTGCGCGCCGCAATAGCGTGCCACCTGGCTCGTCATACAGTCTCCCATCGACATGCCCTGCATGAACACGCATCCTTCGTCGATGTTGTAGCGTTGTTTCATGCGCGCAAGAAGCGCGAGCACGAGCTTCACATCGTGATACTCCTCGACCGTGCCCGTGGGTTTGTTGAGCGAGGGAATCCCCTCCGGCATCGGCTGCGAAAGCTCGTCGATCGTATTCGGGTCGCACTCGATCATCCACATGCGCTTGTCGTGCGCGTTGGGAAACACGCAGATGAACCCCTCGCGGTCGGCCACATGCGTCCATGAGGTGTAGATGCACTGTCCCCATCCGGTCATGAGCCCGCCGTGCATGGAAAACACCAGCGGCGTTTTCTTTGCGGGATCATAGCTTTCCGGCACGTATTCAAACCAAGTGTCTTCTAAGCCGTCGTCCGTAATGCTTTCGTGAAACTCCTTCAGATTCTTCGGATAAACCTGCGAGTTGTTGCCGTTTTCGTTGACGACCATGCGGCTGCCTTTGATCGCCTCCGGCAGATAGTCGCGGTTTGCGTCGTTCGGCTCGCCCGCAAGCAGGGTAATCTTGTTCATTCGTTGCATCCTCTCTGTTCCGGTTGCCGGGGCTGCGTGCTCCCGCGCTCGATGTAAGTCACCGGCAGCATCAGCTTCTCCGGCACGCTTTCGCCGTTGATGCGGCGGATGAGCAGCTCCACCGCGCGCTCGCCCATCTCAAAAATCGGCTGCGCGACGGTCGAAAACGCGAACAGGCGCGAGATATCGAGCCCGTCAAAGCCGACCAGCGGCAGGCGCACGCGGCTTAGTGCCGCATCCTGCAGCACCATGTGCAGGTAACCCGCGGCGATCATATCGCCCAGCGCAAACACACCGTCGATCGGCGGACTACCCATCAGCATTATTTTGATTCGCGCGGTTTCCGCTTCGCCAAAGCCCGCGTCATGCAACACGCACACGTCCGCCGTCATGCCCAGCCTTTCGCACGTGTCCAGAAACCCGCGCTGGCGCTGATACATCGCCATGTATTCCGGCACCTCGGTGGTCAAAATCAGCGGGTGCCTGCTGCCCGCGCGGAAGAGCGCCCCCGCCGCAAGCACGCCGCCGCTGTAGTTGTCGGCGGTGATGGAGGGAACGCCCGGTATCTCGCGGTCGATGCTGATGATCGGAAAATCGCCTTTTGTGTAGAGCGAGGCGTCGCCAAGCCTGCTGCACAGCAGGATCCCATCCACCTTATTCGCTTTGAGCAGCGCGACCATCTCCAGCTCTTTTGCGGCGTCGTGCGCGGACTGGCAGAGCAGCAGCTTGTAGCCAAAGCGGCTGCAAGCCTGCTCCACCGCGTCCGTCAAACGACTGAAAAACGCGTAGTCCACCACGGGCACCACGAGGCCGATCATGCTGCTCTTCTTGCTCTGCAGCGCGCGTGCCGTGGGGTCCGGCTGATAGCCAAGAAGGTCGATTGCCTGCCGCACCGCGCGCTGTGTCCGCTCGCTGAGCATATCGCGCTGGTTCATGTAGCGCGATACCGTCGCCGTGGAAACGCCAGCGCG
>Ga0209066_10007568_pt1 | contig 10742 bp, 11 predicted proteins | sample All_14_2_FD_187198 | JGI IMG/M metagenome (GOLD analysis project Ga0209066, IMG submission 187198) | Freshwater microbial communities in response to fracking from Pennsylvania, USA - Allegheny Zone_MetaG_DW_15 (SPAdes) (version 2) ... | reverse complement strand
TGGGTGGACTGGCTGCGCCGGCGCTTCGATGTCGAATTGCGGGTGACCGCCGGGCTGATGCCCGTTGCCCAGGCCGATACGGTGACCGCCCGCATGGCGGCGGCGCTCGATCATCGGGGCGATGCCGAACTGGCGGCGCTGCACACGCTGGTCGGGATTCTGGGCTCGCTGGTGCTGGCGCTGGCCGTGGCCGAGGGCGAATTGAGCCTCGACGCCGCCTTCAGGGCGAGCCGGGTCGATGACGAGCACCAGATCCGGAAATGGGGCGAGGATGCGGAGGCGGCGGACCGTGCTGCCAGGCAATGGGCCGACCTCGGCCATGCCTATCGCTTTCTCGGGCTGCTGCACGCCTGACGCTGCGGAAAGCCGGACATAATTTTGTCCCGGAGTGCAAGCTCGCCATCCGTCGCACTGGAACATGCGACTATTTGATGATAACAGACCCGCTGTCTTTCGCGTCCGCGGCACCGTCTCCGGTTGTCGCACCGCAGCCGATTGGCCGGCGCGGTTCTTGGGGGGTCTGATGCACCATATTCTCCGCCAGCTCGAAAAAAAGCGTGAAGAGGCCCGTCTCGGCGGCGGGCAGAAGCGTATCGACGCGCAGCATGCCAAGGGCAAGCTGACCGCGCGCGAACGCGTCGAACTTCTTCTCGATGTGGGCTCCTTCGAGGAATACGACACTTTCGTCGAGCACCGCTGTTCCGATTTCGGCATGGCCGAACAGAAGATCGCGGGCGACGGCGTGGTCACCGGCTGGGGCACGATCAATGGCCGCAAGGTCTTCGTGTTCTCGCAGGATTTCACCGTCTTCGGCGGCTCCCTGTCCGAATCCCACGCCACCAAGATCTGCAAGATCATGGATATGGCGGTGAAGGTCGGGGCGCCGGTGATCGGCCTCAATGATTCGGGCGGCGCCCGCATCCAGGAAGGCGTTGCCTCGCTCGGCGGCTATGCCGATGTGTTTCTGCGCAATGTCGATGCCTCGGGCGTCATTCCGCAGATCTCGGTCATCATGGGGCCCTGCGCCGGCGGCGCGGTCTATTCCCCGGCCATGACCGACTTCATCTTCATGGTGAAGGACAGTTCCTACATGTTCGTCACGGGCCCGGATGTGGTGAAGACCGTGACCCAGGAAATCGTCACCCAGGAAGAGCTGGGCGGCGCCATCACCCACACCACCAAGTCGTCGGTTGCCGACAATGCCTTCGAGAATGACGTCGAAGCGCTGTACGAAACCCGCCGCCTGTTCGACTTCCTGCCCCTCTCCAACCGCGAGAAGCCGCCGGTGCGGCCCTTCTTCGACGATGTGGAGCGGATCGAGAACAGCCTGGACACCTTGGTCCCGGCCAACCCGAACAAGCCCTACGACATGAAGGAACTGATCACGAAGATCGTCGATGAAGGCGATTTCTTCGAGATCCAGCCGGGCTTCGCCAAGAATATCCTGACCGGCTTCGCCCGGATCGAAGGTTCGACCGTCGGTATCGTCGCCAACCAGCCGATGGTGCTGGCCGGCTGCCTCGACATCGACAGCTCGCGGAAGGCCGCCCGTTTCGTGCGTTTCTGCGATGCCTTCAACATTCCGATCCTGACCCTGGTCGACGTCCCGGGCTTCCTGCCCGGCACGGCCCAGGAATACGGCGGCATCATCAAGCACGGCGCGAAGCTGCTCTTCGCCTATGCCGAGGCGACGGTGCCGAAGGTGACCGTAATCACCCGCAAGGCCTATGGCGGTGCCTATGACGTCATGTCGTCCAAGCACCTGCGCGGCGATGTGAACTATGCCTGGCCGACCGCGGAAATCGCGGTGATGGGGGCGAAGGGCGCGGTGGAGATCATCTTCCGCAGCGAAATCGGCGATGCCGAGAAGATCGCGGCCCGCACGGCCGAATATGCGGCCAATTTCGCCAGCCCGTTCAAGGCGGCGAACCGTGGCTTCATCGATGAGGTGATCATGCCTCATTCCACCCGCCGTCGTGTGGCGCGGGCACTGGCGATGCTCCAGGACAAGGAGATCCAGGTGCCGGCCAAGAAACACGACAATATTCCGCTCTGATCGGCAGGTGGCTTAAAGATGTTCAAGAAGATCCTGATCGCAAACCGTGGCGAGATCGCCTGCCGCGTCATCAAGACCGCCCGCAAGATGGGCATCAAGACGGTGGCCGTCTATTCCGACGCGGACGCGGATGCGCTCCATGTCGAGATGGCGGATGAGGCTGTGCATGTCGGCGCCCCGCCGGCTTCCGAGTCTTATCTGATCATCGACCGCATCGTGAAGGCCTGCCTCGACACGGGCGCCGAAGCCGTTCACCCCGGCTATGGCTTCCTGTCGGAAAAGGCGGATTTCTGCGCCGCGCTCGAGAAGAACGGCATTAAGTTCATCGGGCCGAACGTGCGCGCCATCGGCGCCATGGGCGACAAGATCGAATCGAAGAAGCTGGCGGCGGCGGCCGGTGTGAACACCGTCCCCGGCTATCTCGGCGTCATCAAGGACACCGACGAGGCAGTGAAGATCGCCAAGGAAATCGGCTTCCCGGTGATGATCAAGGCCTCCGCCGGTGGCGGCGGCAAGGGCATGCGCATTGCCTGGAACGAGGCGGAAACCCGCGAGGGCTTCCAGTCGGCGACCAATGAAGCCCGTTCGTCCTTTGCCGACGACCGCGTCTTCATCGAGAAATTCGTCACCTCGCCGCGCCACATCGAAATCCAGGTCCTGGGCGATAAGCACGGCAATGTGGTTTATGTGAACGAGCGTGAATGCTCGATCCAGCGCCGCAATCAGAAGGTGATCGAGGAGGCCCCGAGCCCCTTCCTCGACGAGGCCACCCGCAAGGCCATGGGCGAGCAATCGGTCGCCCTCGCCAAGGAAGTGAATTACGACAGCGCCGGCACGGTGGAATTCATCGTCGACGGCGACCGTAACTTCTACTTCCTCGAGATGAACACCCGTCTCCAGGTGGAACATCCGGTGACCGAACTGATCACCGGCATCGACCTGGTCGAGCAGATGATCCGCGTCGCCTATGGCGAGACGCTGACGATCAAGCAGGAAGACATCGGCATCAACGGCTGGGCGATCGAATCGCGCGTCTATGCCGAAGACCCGACCCGCGGCTTCCTGCCCTCCATCGGCCGTCTGACCTATTACGAGCCGCCGGCGGAAGGGCCTGATGGCAATGGCGCCATCGTCCGGAACGACACGGGCGTGTTCGCCGGTGCCGAAATCTCGATGTTCTACGATCCGATGATCGCGAAGCTGTGCACGCATGCGCCGACGCGCGAGCAGGCCATCGACGCCCAGCGCGCCGCGCTGGACGCCTTCTACATTCGCGGTATCAGCCACAACATCAGCTTCGTCTCGGCGGTTCTCGGCCATGAGCGGTTCCGCTCCGGCCGCCTGACCACCGGCTTCATCGCCGAGGAGTTCCCCGATGGGTTCTCCGGCGGCGCGGTCGATGCGGAAGGCCTGGACAATCTGACGGCGGCGGCGGTTGCCCTGCACCGCCGCACCCAGGAACGCGAGACGAAGATCTCGGGCCAACTCGCCAATCACGGCCGCAAGCTTCAGACGAAGTATGCGGTGCAGATCGGTGAGGAAAAGCGCCAGGTCGAGGTGGCCAAGGTCGAAGGCGGCTATGACGTTTCCTTCGGCGGCAATCTGCTCGCCATCCGCACCGATTGGGTGCCGGGGACCAAGCTGCTGCGCGGCTCGGTGAACGGCAAGCCGGTCATCGTCCAGGTCGAGAAGAAGGGCGAGGGCTTCCGCCTGTTCCATCGCGGCGCCGAAGTGGTGGCCGTGGTGCGGACGCCGCGTGCGGCCGAACTTGCGGCCCTGATGCCGGTGAAGCTGCCGCCGGATACCTCGAAGTTCCTGCTCTGCCCGATGCCGGGCCTCATCGTCTCGATCAATGTGACCGAGGGCGAAGAGGTGAAGGCGGGCCAGACGCTTGCGGTCGTCGAAGCCATGAAGATGGAAAACGTCCTCAAGGCGGAGCGCGACGGCAAGGTCGCCAAGATCAAGGGCAAGAAGGGCGACAGTTTCGCCGTCGACCAGGTGATTCTCGAATTCGAGTGATCCTGGATACAGTGATCAAGGGGCCCCGGCGCGAACCGCCGGGGCCTTTTGCATTAAAGGGTAAGGTTCCGATGAAAACGATCCGCCTGATTATCGCCGGCCGGGTGCAGGGTGTCGGCTATCGCAATTTCGCGGCCGGCAAGTCCCGCCTGCTCGGTCTCGACGGCTGGGTGCGCAACCGCCGGGATGGTACGGTCGAACTGCTGGCGCGGGGCGAGGCCGGCGCGCTCGACGAATTGGTCGCCGCCTGCCGTATCGGCCCGCCCGCGGCCATCGTCCATGCGATCGACATCAAGGACGACGCAACCCTGCCCGAACCCGGCTTTGTGCAGCGCGAGACGGTCTGAGCCGCGCTGAGCCGCCACCGACGCCGGGGAATGCAATTGCTGCAAGGAACCCTCATGACCTTCATGGGTTGACGTCTGTGGGGGCAATTGCAACAAGGTTGGCATTCGCCTCGGAGTTTCGATGTATCGCTATCTCACCTGGGCCGTCGGCATTCTGGCGCTGGTGCCCGTGATCGGGGCCATCGGCTATGACCTGACCACCGAACGGCTGGCCCTTGCCCATGCCATTTCGGCGCGGGAAGAGGTCGTGCGCCCGGCCGGCGAGGTTTCGAACGAAGGGGTGGAGCGGATCGTGGTGATCCCGCTGCAACCCGCCGCCGCAGACCGGCGCCCGGTACAGGTCAATGCCAGCGGCCCGCTGGTCGAGGCGACGCGCCAGGAAATGGGCGCGGCCGTGCATCTTCAGGGCGCCCCCCAGGTCTTCACCGAATCGGCCGCCGGCAGCGCCTGGGTCGAGCTTTCGCCGGCTGTTTCGGCCAAGCTGGTCGGGCGCACCGCGCGCATCACCCTCTGGGCCCGGGCGGACCGGCAGAACCCGGCCCGGGAATTCGCCATGGCCCTGACCATCGATGGCGGCCCGGCGGAATGGACACGCTTTTCGATCAACCCCACCGCCTATGAAAGCTATGCCTTCAATGTCCCCGTCCCGGCCGAGGCGGCGGGCAAGGTGCTCCGGGTCATGATCATGCCCGATGCCGACCAGAAGGGCGCGGCGATCTCCGCCAGCCATCTGATCGTCGACCGGGTGCTGCGCCCGGGCGAGGCCGACCCGGCGATGATCGGCCACGGGAACCGCTGATCAGGGAAGACACTGCTGAGTTCTGGACTTATGGTCTCTAGACCAAGGGCGCGATGCGACGAGAGCGACAGCACTGTCCAGTTTGCGTCTCTTTGAGTGGGGGCGCGATCATTGCCGCACTTGGCAGCGATCTGATCGATCCAGAGCTACGGCATCGCAAACGCGGGTTCCGGGGTCGATACCGGCGATAGGCGGCTCTCCAATGATGGTCTCTGCTGCCGCTTTGTCAGGTGTCTGGCCGTGGGGCAGCATCAGCTTGACGGGCAGGCCGTGCTCGACGACCACGGTATGGGTATTGGTGCTCGGCTCTCGAGGGGAATAATCGACGAGTATGCTCGTTCTCCGAGAAATTTGGCTTCGCGGACGAAGGAGGAGATTGAAGATCTTGACTATCGGTAAAGCTCTACAAGGTTAGAAAATACCTTAGGCCTGTGTTGACTGGCGTATGGAAATATTTATTTTCCTTAGCTCCCAGTATGGCCACAAGAAGGCGGCAGGTCAGCGCCTGCATTTCGAGCGTAATGTTCTCACTGGTGCCTGCTCCGTAGACAGAAAAGCCCAGGGGTTGGTCATTGAACAGCGCCTCGTGAATTGCATTATTGCGCAAATTCGTGATTCTAGTTTCGCGATTGACTATGCACGCCCATTCGGGGATCGGCATGCCGAAGTGCTCGCACATCCGCATTATCCGCTCCCTATGCGGAATACGTCCCGTCAATTGAAGCGGCGAGCGTATCAAGGCAAAGCAGCAATCCAGCGCGAAATAGACGAAATTGAAGCTCTCGAACTGAAGCAACTGGGGGGCTCGGCTGAGAAAAAGTGCGTGTACTGCAGCGCCAAACAGCTTTACCTTTTCCGGCGCGGACTGATGAGCCTTCCAGTACTTATCAGCCAGTTCAATTGCCTTGATAAGGCTGGAATCCCTCAACGCGAAATCATTCAACATGCCGGGCCTGATGGGTGTTGCATCAACAAAGCCAGGATCGATTGCTGTCAGCCGCATGCCTTTAAAAAGCGAAAGCGCCCACAGCAGGAAGGCGATGTGATCACTGCTATCGGCGTCAGCGCATCGGAGCTCATGGGTTTTCGGAAGGCTGAATATGCGCGATGCATAGGGCTTAGTGCGGATGTAATGGCATCCACCGTCGGAATGATGAACTTCCTGCGGCGGGGCGTATATCCAGTCGGCGTCCACCCCCTCGTCGCCGATCAGCGCCAAGGAATCCTCCAGATTGGGAAGCGTGCGGATTTCGATGCCGCCGACAGAAAGCGAGAGCGGGCGTGGATAGTATCCGAATTCAACTTTCATCCGACCTCCGGCAAATCATAGTCCAAACGAGATTGCCACCAATTGCTTGCGCGATGGTAAATTCCATTTATGGGGGAATATCTTAGGAGATACTGGCTTAGCGTGCAATCATGGCGAGGCCGAAGACTTCCTCGAAGGTATCGCGCAGGGCGACATCCACATCATCCATGGTCACCGGCAGGCCGAGATCGACCAGCGAGGTCACGCCATGCTGGCTGATGCCGCAGGGCACGATGCCGGTGAAATGGCTGAGGTCCGGTTCCACATTCAGCGACAGGCCGTGAAAGGTCACCCAGCGGCGGACGCGGACGCCGATGGCGGCGATCTTGTCTTCGCGGGTGAAGGGGGCCTCGCCCCGGGTCACCCAGACCCCGACCCGGCCGTCGCGCATCTCGCCCTTCACGTTGAAACGGGCCAGCGCCGCGATCACCCATTTCTCCAGGCGGCAGACGAATTTGCGCAGGTCCCGGCCATGGCGGGCCAGGTCGATCATGACGTAGACCACGCGCTGGCCCGGGCCGTGATAGGTGAAGCGGCCGCCGCGCCCGGCGTCATAGACCGGGAAGCGGTCGGGGGCCAGCAGTTCGTCGGCGGCGGCGCTGGTGCCGGCGGTATAGAGCGGGGGATGTTCCACCAGCCAGATCCTCTCCCGCGCGGTGCCGGCGCGGATCGCCTCGACCCGCGCCTCCATGGCGGCCAGCGCGGTCGGGTAATCCGTCAGGCCGGGCTCGATAACCCATTCGATTGCGTCCATCCGGGCGGCGTCCATTGGCGCCGCGTCCATCGGGGCATTGTCGGGCGTGGTCATGATCGATCCTGTTAACCTTAAGCTAAGGATATGGGATGAAACTGGCAGCATCCACGAAAGGGGCCTGCCTTGTCCGCATCCGCAGTCGGCGAAGTCTTCATCGATATATCAGTGGTGCTGGGTCAGTCGACCATGCCCATTCATCAATTGTTGAAGATGGGGCGGGGCGCCGTCATCGAACTCGATGCCAAGGAAAGCGAACCGGTGACCATCCTGGCCAATGGCCGGCCCATCGCGCGGGGGGAAATCATCCTGTCCGGCGACCGGATTGCCGTTTCCGTCACCGAGCTCCTGTTCGGAAATCGTTGATCCGGAATTCAGGCGCTGATGCAGAGTTCAGGCCGGGCTTCGCCTGGGCCGGGCATTGCCCGTCAGACACATGCAGCCGGGTCATGGCAGGCGCCGACCCGGTGCAAGGCCTCAGGCATATTGATCGATGATCTGGCCCATGCCCTGGGGCGCGTCCGGCGTCACGGCCGCAGCCGTATCGACCAGGGCGAGGGCCGCCTGGCGCTGGAAATCCGCATTCTGCCGCAGAAACGCGAGGGAAGCCTCGGTGCGGGTTTGCGACGTGGTCATGGCCACGGCCAGGGATGCGAGTTCGTTCATGGTCTTTCTCCGTCCCCCTTATAATACACCAACCCTTAAGCAGCGATTAAAACAAAAAATTACTGTTCAATAAAACTGTTCATTTAACCATTGCGTAAAAGGGGGCGATCCCCATATGGTCCCCAACCAATTTGCAATGCGGCGGAGTCCGTCGCACTGCCATCGAGGTCCGGATGCTGCCTTTGGCGCTCGATCTTTCCCGTCTGCCGGTCGCCATTGTCGGCCGGGGCGATGTGGTGCTGAAGCGCCTGCGCCTGGTGGATGAGGCGGGGGCGCCGCAGGTGACGGTCTTTGCCCTGGCGCCGGGGTCGGAACTGGCGGCGGTGGCGGGGCAACGGCTGCGCCCTTGCTTGCCGGATGCTGCGGCGCTGGCCGGGGTCCGGCTGGTGATCGTCGCCGGTCTCGAGCGGGCGGATGCGGCGCTGGTGGCGGCGGCGGCCCGGTCGGTCGGCGCCCTGGTGAATGTTGAGGATGTGGTCGAGCTTTGCGATGTCCATCTGCCCGCCCTGGTGCGGCGGGGGGATCTGACCATCGCAGTCTCGACGGCGGGTCGAAGCCCGGCGCTCGCCCGGCGCCTTCGCCGCCATCTCGAGGCCGAATTCGGCCCCGAATGGGCGGAAAGGCTAAGGGAACTGTCCGAGGCCCGGCGTGTTTGGCGTGAACAGGGTCTGACTCCCGGTGAAGTGTCCCGGCGGTCCGACGCATTTCTGGACGAGAAGGAATGGCTGGCGTGAACGCTCTTGCCGCCGATCGCAAGCAATGGGCCCGCGACCATGCGGCGGCGTTGCGCAACCTTTACGGTCCCCTCGATGGCGAGGGGCTGGTCAAGGTCATGTCGCAACTGGAATTCAGGGGCCGGATCGCCCTGGTCTCGTCCTTCGGGGCGGAATCGGCGGTGTTGCTCCATCTGGTCGCCAAGGTCGACCGCAGCATCCCGGTGATCTTCCTTGATACCGACAAGCTCTTCGGCGAGACGCTGCGCTATCGCAACCGCCTGACCAAGCTCCTTGGCCTGACCGATGTGCGGACCATCGAGCCCGACCCGGTCGAGGTCGAGAAGCGCGACCCGAATGGCGTGCTCTGGCGCGACAATCCGGATGCCTGCTGCCGCCTGCGCAAGGTCGAGCCTTTGGCCCGTGCCCTTGAGGGGTTCGATGCCTGGTTCACCGGCCGCAAGCGCTTCCAGACCGATCACCGCGCCGACCTGCCGAACATCGAATCGGGCAATGGCCTGGTGAAGGTGAACCCGCTGATTTCCTGGGATCAGGAAACGCTGGAAGCCTATCGCGTCGCCCATGACCTGCCGGCCCATCCGCTGGTCGAGGATGGTTACCTGTCGATCGGTTGCATGCCCTGCACCGACCGCGTGGTGCCGGGCGGCGAATATCGCGATGGCCGCTGGGCCGGCACGGGCAAGAAGGAATGCGGCATCCATCTGGAGGCCGAGGGCTCGGGCATCTGATTCTCCGCCCGGCGAACAGGATTGGCGACGGCCCGTGAAGCGGTTTCACGGGCCGTTTCTCTTTGTTTCTGCGGCTTTCCGCCGGGTGAGCGCACAAGAAATCGCCGGGCCGATAAAACGGGCTTGCACGCCCCCATGGGATTTGCTACCAACCGCGCCTGCCCGGAGCGGTCGTGGCGGAATGGTAGACGCGCAAGCTTGAGGTGCTTGTGGGGTAACTCCCGTGGAAGTTCGAGTCTTCTCGACCGCACCAAACTGAAAAGGCCTGGAACCCTCAGTTCCGGGCCTTTTTCATGTCCAGCCGCCATTCATGTCCAGTCGGCGGCGCGCGCATTCAGGGCGGAAAGCCCCAGGCATTCGTTATAGTCGGCAAAGCCGAGGCGCCGTGTCGCCGGTGCCAATTGCCCGTTGCCGACCAGGGCGCCATAGGCCTCGCGCAAGGCCCCGGCGGCCACCAGCAGGGCAGAGACCGGCAGGATCACCAGGGCGAAGCCGATCTCCTGCAAGGCGCGGGCATCGCTGAGCGGCGTGGCGCCATCCTCGACCATATTGGCCACCAGCGGCGTTTCCGGGAAACGGGCGGCGATGGCCGCCATATCGTCCAGGCTTTTCGGGGCCTCGATGAAGAGAAGGTCGGCGCCGGCCTTCAGATAGACCTCGGCCCGGCGCAGGGCCTCGTCCAGCCCGTCGGTGGCAATCGCGTCGGTCCGCGCCATGATGCAGAAATCCCGGTCCTGACGGCTGTCGACGGCGGCGCGGATACGGGCCCTGGCCTCCGCCACGGGCACCACCGCCTTGCCCGCCATATGGCCGCAGCGCTTGGGCAGGACCTGGTCCTCCAACTGGATGCAGGCGGCACCGGCCTGTTCGTAGAGGCGGGTGAGGCGGGCGGCATTCAAGGGCCCGCCATGGCCGTTGTCGCCATCGGCGATCAGGGGGACAGGGCCCGCCGCCTCTGCCAGCGCACGGACCCGCTCGGCCATTTCGGTGGCGGTGACGAGGCCGATATCCGGCACGCCCAGCAGGCTGCCGGCAATGCCGAAACCGGTCATATAGACCGCCTCCGCCCCCGCCAGACCGGCAAGCCGGGCCGAGAGACCGTCATAGGCGCCGGGCGCCACCAGGATCTCCGGCCGGGCCAGGCGCTGGCGCAGGCGAAGGCCCGGCGAGAGGGCGGTCACAGTACCACCGGGGGCTTCGGGTGGGAACCGGCGGCGGCAATCATCTCGTCCGGCAGGGCCAGCATGTGCTGATAAAGGGGCTTCGGGAAGGCCTGATGGGGTTTGGCCGGGTCATAGGGCGGCTGGGGCACGCTGCCGCCGCTGTCCGGGTC
>Ga0209066_10007566_pt1 | contig 10742 bp, 14 predicted proteins | sample All_14_2_FD_187198 | JGI IMG/M metagenome (GOLD analysis project Ga0209066, IMG submission 187198) | Freshwater microbial communities in response to fracking from Pennsylvania, USA - Allegheny Zone_MetaG_DW_15 (SPAdes) (version 2) ... | reverse complement strand
GCCTCTCCCGCAAAGGTCGGGGAGCCGTCTGCGGCGGCACCGCTGCTGCAGGAGATTTCTTATGAGAACAGTTCAAGCAAGGGCGAGATGATCTTCTTTCGCCTCAACGGTTTCTTTCCCCCGACCGTGTCGGCAGTGGAATCCGACAAGCCGCAGGTCGTCTGCGAATTCATCGGCATGGCCCAGCAGGGAGACATCGCCCCGGTCATCGAGGCGCGGGGGGCCTACGTCCAGAAGATCGTCACCTCCGTCGACCGCGATCCGAAGAAGATCAAGGTGGTCCTCGACCTGACCGCCGGTCGTGACTACGATCTCCGCCAGGTTTTTTTCAAGGAGGACAATCTCTTCGTCCTGATCGTCAACGCCCTCGATGAGGAAAGTGATGCCAAGGCGGGGGACAGCGGCGGCAGATAATTTCAGGGGCCGTTACGAAAGAACCATTACCTGTTCAGCCATTTCGTTACGGCCCCTTATGTCGATAACGACGGCCCACCGCTGGTTATTTTTCTCCAACGGCTTACGGCAGTAACTGCCGGGTAAAGCCACCCGGGATCGGCAGGACGAAGTCGCGCTCGCGACAGCTGTCGCTCGCCTGCAGCCTGGTGAGTCTGAGGCTGATCTCTCCCCCGAAGGCCAGCTGGCGCATCGTGATCTGCGCCGGTTGCCGGCAACCGCCGACCTCCTTCCAATCGCCATATTCGATCTCGGCCAGAATCCGGCCCTTTCCGTCTTCGAGAATCCGGGTCAGGAGCAGGGCGTGATCGATATCGATGAGCAGGTGGGTCGTCGTGTCACTCCCGCCGCTGGTGGTGCGGAAGGAGACCCATGTCCCCCGCCCCTGGTCGTCGGCGCGGAAGGTGAGGATGTCCTGCCGGCCCTGATCGATCCGGCCGGTCAGCCACTCTCCCCAGGATCCGGAAAAAAAGGCCGGCGGGATATCATGAAGCAGGGCATAGGATGCGAGCCTGCCCGACCTTGCCGTCCTTTTCGAGGTGTCCAGGGTCGTGAAGTCGACCCCGTCGGTGGCCACGGCGAACAGCGGCTGGCCAAGCGGGTTGGCGGCGATGAACTTGATCGAGTCGGGCAGCAGGCACTGGATGTAGCCGCTGAGCGATCTGGTCTCGAGATGATTTTTCATCGACACCACGGTGTCGCCGTCGAGACATCGGGGACAGGCGCCATCCCGCTGCTGCATGCGGCGGAAGACCTGTTCCACCGCCTTGCCCCGGTCCGGGCCGAGGTCTTCCTGCCACGGCTTTTTGGCGCAGCCTCCGACCAGCAGAAGCAAGAGGACGAGGGAGAGGAGCAGCGGCGCGGCTGGATGGTCAGTTCTTCTTGTCGAGATCATGCAACTTTTTCTCTACGGCAGCTTTTTTTTGGGCTTCCTCGAAGAGTTCGATAGCCTTGCGATACGCCTCTCCGGCTTTGTCAAACATCTGCTGCGACGTATAGACGTCACCCAGGTGATCAAAGATATTCGGGTCTTCGGGGGCCAGTTTCACCGCTTTCTCCAACTCGGTCTGCGCTTCCTGCAGGCGGCCCAGCCGGAAGTACACCCAGCCGAGGCTGTCCAGGATATAACCGTTGTCCGGTTTCAGTTCGACCGCCTTCTCGATGTACTTGAGCGCCCGGTCGAGATTGATGTTCCGGTCGGCCCAGGTATAGCCGATATAATTCAGGGCCTCGGGATGATCCGGATACAGTTCGAGCACCCGCTCCATGACCGTGACCGCCTCGTCCTGCCGCCCTTTCTTGTCCAGCAGGATCGCCGATTCGAAAAGGAGCTGCTCATCGTCGGGGAACTGGTTGATCCCGTCCCGGAGGTTCCTGAGGGCGGCGTCGATTTTTCCTTTTTCTTCATTGAGCGAGGCGAGCAGCACATAAAACAGCGGTCGTCGCCGGTTGCTGTCGGCAACCGCCTTGCGGAGCAGCGCGAGTGCCTCCTCGCTCCGCCCGCTATCCCGCAGGACCCGGACGCGCAGGTAGACCGCCTCCTCGAATTCGGTATCTTCCGGGCCAATTTTATCGAGGTAGCCGATGGCGGCATCGTTGTCGTTTTCCTGCACGGCGATCAAGGCCAGGGTGTAGCGGGCCTCGGATGAGTGGTACTCATCGGCGACCCTGATCAGCAACTGCCTGGCCTCGGCCATGCGGTTGGCCCGCAGGAGGATGCGGGCGATGATCAGGTCGATCCGGTCCGGGGTTTCGCTGAGGGCCCGGAGTCGGGTCAGTTCATCGATCGCCTCCTGATTTTTCCCCGTCAGCAGCAGGGTCTGGACGAGGCCGAGGACCGCCCGCTCATCGGTATCATCGGTCTCGATGATCGAGTTATAGAGTTTTATCGCCTTGCCATAGCGTTCGTGCTTGGTATAGAAGTCCGCGATTTCATAGGCCAGTTCGGGGGACCAGTTGAGTTCCAGGGCCCGTTCGAATTCCTGACCGGCGCCGGTGAAGTCACGGATATGGACCAGCAGCCGGGCGAGGTAGACATGGCCGAGGAAGAGCGTCTCGTCCGAGCGGATCAGGTTGCGGAAAATGATCTCCGCCTCCCGGAACCGTTTCTGCTCGGTATAGAGGATCCCGAGACGGAGGAGGACGACCTTGTTGTCCGGGTCGTGCCGCAGGGCTTCGTTGTAGAGGCGCACCGCCTCCGCCTGCTTGTGGTCCTGGATTTTGAGATGGGCCAGGAGGAGATACAGGCTGCTGTCCTTCGGCCGTTCCTTGATCGCCTGCTGCAGCCATTCCACCGCCTTGGCGTTTTCTCCCTGTTTGATCAGCACCAGCGGGATCTTCTTCTGCACATAATCGGCATCCGGATCGCAGATGACGGCCTTGTCAAAGGCCTCGAGGGCCTCGTCGAAGCGCTGATAATATTCGGCATGGCTGCCCCAGAGGAAATAGAAGTAGGAACAGCCGAGGTCGGCCTTTTCCGTCGGCTTGGCTGCAGCCGATGCCGGCGAGGGAGGCGGTGCCGGCGACGGCGGCGAATGTGGCGGCGGTGGGGCGGCACAGGAACCGAGAAACAGGATGCACGCCAGAAGGAGTGTCGGATGGATGCGGTTCATCTCGTCAGTCGGCGGAAGAAGGGGTTGGAAGCAGCGGCAGGATCAAGGACAGGATCTGGTCCCGTACCGTTTCGATCGGCTGGGCGGCGTTGATGCGTCGGATATAGGGCAGATCGAGGGCCGCGAAAATCTCGGCCACCCGGGTCAGGCTTTCGGTCTTCTCGAAATCGTTCAGATGTTCGCCCCGGCTCGCAGTGATCCGTTCGATCCCGAGCGCAACCGGGGCCTCGAACAGGATGGCGAGATCCGGAACGGGGGCGAAGCGGTTGCGGGCGAAGATGGTGTCGAGGTCCAGGCCGTTTGCCCCCTGATACGCGGCGGTGGAGAGATAATAGCGGTCGCAGAGGATGATGCGGCCAGAGTCCAGGGCCGGCTGCAGGACCTCGTCGACATGGTGGCGGCGATCGGCGATGAAGAGATCGAGTTCCTCCTCCCGCGAACATTCTCCCCGGTTGGCGTAGAGGGCCCGGATCTTCCGGCCGTATGGTCCCTCGGTCGGTTCCCGGGTGATGACTACCGGGTAACCGCGCTGCCTGAGGGCATCGGCGACGAGCCTGAGCTGCGTCGATTTGCCGGTCCCGTCGATGCCTTCGAAGACGATCAGCCGGCCTCTGGCGGAAGGGTGGGTGGTCCGGTTCATGGTCGTTGATCGAAGTGTTGGCGGTTGGCGCTGATCGCGGCGGCGAGGTTGACGGCGGCGGTGAGGCTCGAGGCGTCGGCAAGGCCCTTGCCGGCGATATCGTAGGCGGTGCCGTGATCGACGGAGGTGCGGACGATGGGGAGTCCGAGGGTGACGTTGACCCCGTCGCTGAAGTGGAGCAGCTTGAACGGGATCAACCCCTGATCGTGGTACATGCAGACGACGGCATCGTAGTGACCGGAGGCGGCCTTGAAAAAGACGGTATCGGGTGGAAACGGTCCCGCGACCCGGATGCCGTCATCCTGCGCCTGCCGGACGGCAGGCTCGATGACGGTCCCTTCCTCGTTGCCGAACAGGCCGTTCTCGCCGGCATGAGGGTTCAGCCCGGCGACGGCGATCCGCGGCTGCGACAGGGCGAAGTCGCGCCGCAGCGACCCCTGGGTCATCCGGATGAGCCGCAGCACCGCCTCGGTGGTCAGCCGGGCCGGGACCTCGCCGAGCGGGCAGTGGATGGTGACGAGGGTGACCCGCAACCTGGTCCCGGCCATCATCATCGCCACCTCCTCGGCACCGGTCAGCGCGGCGAGCATCTCGGTGTGGCCGGGGTAGGCGTATCCAGCCGTCTGCAGCGCCGCCTTGGAAATCGGACAGGTGGCGATCGCGTCCAGGATTCCGGCCTGCGTCAGCCGCACCCCCTCCTCAATGTATCCGGCCATCGCCGTCGCGGTGGTGACGGTCGGGCGGCCCCACTGCAGATCCCGGGGTGGGAGGTGCGACAGCTCGATGACCGGCAGGGCCGCGGCGGGCAGCGGGGTTCCCGGCGCCCAGGGAATGAGGGCGACGTCCAGCGCCAGTTCGGCCGCGCACCTGGCCAATACGCCGAGATCACCGAGGATGACCGGAATGCAGGGGGGGGTGGAATCTGTCCGAAGGGCATGACGGAGGATGATCTCGGGACCGATTCCCACCGGACAGCCCATTGTGATACCGATAATCGACATGTGAATCAATGTAACCGTAAATGTGGATTAGTCAAAGGCTTCGCCTGGTCACTGGCAAAAAAGCGGCAAAGAGGTTCAGAAGCCGCAATCGGGGAGATCGAAGGCATTGGGGATATGATCGATCCGGCACCTGCCGTCGCCGTCGATCAGAACGGCGATGACGTCGAAGCGGGCCGGCAGGTCGAAGAGGTGGTTGGCGGCCAGATACATCTGGGCCACCCGGGCGATCTGGCACCTTTTTCTCGCCGTGATCGCCTCGCCCGGGGAAAACCTGCCCCCGGCGAGACGGCTCTTGACCTCGATGAAGACGGTGCAGTCGCCGTCTTTGGCGATGATATCGATCTCACCGCGCCGCTGCCGATAATTGCGGGCCAGGATCTCGTATCCCAGGTGCTGGAGATGGGATGCGGCCAGATCTTCGCCTTTTTTGCCGAAGGCGATGCGCTTATCGGACAAATTCCCGCACTCCCCGGAAGGTCCGCCGATGTTCGGGGCATGGTCCATGGCGGGCGATGGCCGTGCGATGCTCGCGCGTCGGGTAGCCTTTGTGGCGCGAAAAGCCATACGCCGGGAATTGGAGGTGCAGCTCATCCATGATCGCATCCCGCTCCACCTTGGCGACGATCGAAGCGGCGGCGATCGAGGCGCTTCTCGAGTCGCCCTTGACCAGGGTCTCCTGGGGGATGGCGGCGGGGATGGTGAACCTGCCGTCGACGAGGATGAATTCGGGGGCATCGTGGTGCCGTCGCCCCAGGTCCTCATACGCCAGTCTCATCGCCTCCAGCGAGGCCCTGAGGATATTGATGGCATCGATGGTCCGGGCGGAGACGATGCCGACGCCGATGTGGGCGCCGATGGCGGTGAGTTGCCGGTAGATTCCGGCGCGGCGGGCGGGGGACAGGGTTTTGGAATCGCGAAAGACGGTGTAATCGCAGTCGGTGGGCAGGATCACGCAGGAGGCCACGACCGGACCGGCCAGGGGGCCCCGGCCCGCCTCATCCGCCCCGGCGACCCGGCTGTAGCCTTGCGCATACAGCAGACGTTCGTGGTGGAAGGTATCCCTGGCGACGCCGTCATCCCCCTCGCCGATGACGCCGCGACTGGTCAGCATGGCGGCAGGCCGGCGACATCGGCGAGGGGGAACAACCCCTGTCCCGATGTCGCTGTCAGGAACCCGGCAATGCTACTTGGTGAGACCACGCTCACGGATACGTGCGGCCTTGCCTCGGCGGCTACGCAGGTAGTAGAGGCGTGAACGGCGAACCCGGCCCCGGGTGATGAGCTCGATCTTCTCGAGACGCGGACTATGCAGGGCGAAGGTCTTTTCAACCCCGACGCCATGCGACACCTTGCGCACGGTGAAGGTCGCGTCCATGGTGCCGCGACTGCGCTTCGAGACGATGCCCTGGAATATCTGGATCCGTTCCTTGTTGCCTTCAACGATGCGGATGTGAACCGCCACAGTATCTCCGGGACGAAATTCCGGAAGATCCTGGCGCATCTGCTCCTCATTGATTCGTTCGATTATTGTGCTCATATCGTATTCTATTGGGTTGAGATATATGTGTGGATCTGTGATCCTCTTCGTTGTTTCCTTCAGTTCACTGTCCGAGCAGGCGGTCGAGAATGATCGCCACAGCTGAACGCACCGGAAGGTGATTGTATGCCGTCCTGCCCTTCAACGGCGGCAGGAAGGCATCCATCGTTGCCATGATCTCCGGGGCCATTCCATGGGCGGTGCCGAAGACCAGCAGCACCGGTCGGCCCGCAGTCACCATCGCTCCCAGATCGGCAAAGGCGATGGTCTTGTCCTGCGGCTGGGCGCTCGTGCCGACGAGCAACGGTCGCCGGCCGCAGGCCGCGGTCAGTTCGTCGATGACCTCCTGCAGCCCATCGACTGCCCGGACTATCTCCAGGGCTTCCTTGCGCGCCGGATTGTACGTTGCTCCATAGCCCTCACGCCAGTGGCCGATGATCTCGCCGATAAACCCCTGCTGATCGCCATAGGGAGTGGTGATGTAGTATCTGTGGACTCCGTATGTCCGCGCTGCCCTGGCTATATCATGGACATCGAGATTTGTCACGGCTGAACCGATCGTCTCGCCTCTTTTGTTGCGCACCGGGTAGTGCACAAGGGCGACGCTGACGGGGGCCGGCGTTTCAGCAACCATCCGATCTGCCCGCCTTGACGGCCGCTATCGCCTCGAGAAGGCCATGCTTTTGCAACAACCGGCTTTCCTGAGGCGTGAACTCTTCTTCTGCCAGCAGATCCGGCCGTCGGGCCAGGGTCCGGCGGACCGCCTCGATGAACCGGTACCTCTCGATCTCCGCATGGTTCCCGTTTGTCAGCACCTCGGGGACCTCGGTGCCGCGAAAAGTACGGGGCCTGGTATACTGCGGGTGTTTCAGCAGCCTGCGGCTGAAGGTGTCCTTGTCGGCGCTGTCCGGACAGCCAAGCACGCCCGGCAGCAGTCGGCTCACCGAATCGATCAGCACCATTGCCGCCAGTTCGCCACCGGTGAGAATGTAGTCGCCGATGGAGATCTCATCATCACAGAACGAGGCCCGGAAACGCTCGTCCACCCCTTCGTAGCGGCCGCAGACGAGGATCAGGCTCGGCTCTGCCGCCAGCTCGCGGGCGATGGCCTGGGAATACGGACGCCCCTGGGGGGTCAACAGGATGACCCGGCCCAGATTGCCGCCGGCGCGGACCTTTTCCACCGCCGCCGCCAGGGGCTCGGCTTTCATCACCATTCCCTCGCCGCCGCCGAATGGCCGGTCGTCGGTGGTGGCGTGCCGGTCTTCGGCAAAATCCCGGATGTCGGTCAGCTCGATCCGGATCTTCCCTTCCTGCCTGGCCTTCCTGAGGATGCCTTCCTCGAGCGGCGAGACGAACAGATCGGGAAAGATGGTCAGGACGTCAAACAGCATGTTCGGCCCCGCCGCTTACTCGACACTCGACCGGTTGATCTCGAGGAGTCCCGGCGGCGGATCGATGATGATCGCATCCTCGCGGATAGCGACCACGATATCGCCGACAATGGGGATCAGGCGCTCCTCCCTGCCATCGCTGACGACCATGATATCCTGGGCACCGTTGGAAAAGAGCTCGCTGACGGTCCCGAGATTGCGGCCGTCGGTGCAGACCACCGTGCGCCCCTCGATCTCCCGCCAGTAAAACTCGTCGCCATCGAGGGGCGGCAGATCTTCACGGGCGACGAGAACGGCCCGGCCGACGCATGACTCGGCCTGGCGGCGATCAACGATGCCCTCGAGCCGGATGATCGCCGTGCCTCCCTGGACGCGAATTGCGGTCACAGGGAAGAACTCCGGCCCGATCCCGTTTGGTCCCAGCAGTGCCAGGCGCCGGTAGCGGCGGATATTTTCCGGCTGGCCCGAGTAGGGGTACAGCTTCAATTCGCCGTGGAGCCCGTGGACCTTGGTGATTTCCCCGATCAGGACATAGTCCGTCTCGGAATACAACAGGTGCGGGATCATCTGGTCAAACCCGGCTCACTCGACGATTTCCAGCCTCGATCGCCTGTTTTCCTTGGCCGCCAGTGCCGCCAGCAGCGACCGCATCGCCCGGGCCGTCCGCCCCTGTTTGCCTATCACCTTGCCGAGATCATCGGACGCGACAGTCAGTTCGATGATGACGGTGTCGTTGTCATCGCTCCGCTTCACGTGCACCGCGTCGGCATTATCGACCAGTGATCTGGCAATATGGGCGAGAAGCTCTTCCATGGCCGTTATTTGCTGACAGCGGCCTTGCTGATCAGGCTCTTGACGGTGGTCGTCGGCTGTGCACCCTTGCCGAGCCATTCCTGCAGCTTCGCCTGATCGATGGTGATCGCGGCCGGATCCTTCAGCGGGTCATAGGTACCGACGATGTCGAGGAATTTGCCGTCACGCTTGCTTTCGCTGTCAGCGACGATGATGCGATAGTAAGCCTTTTTCTTCCTGCCAAGTCGGGTTAAACGAATACGAACTGCCATTCCAGGTTGTTCCTCCGGTATGTTGAAGGGGCTTATCCCCATGTCGTGAGCCTGGACGAAAAGGTCCAGGTCAGGAATTATCTTCTGAGTCCTTTTGGTAATTTGCGGCGTTTCATGCCGGTGAAGGCACCGGGTTTGCCGCGCATCTTTTTCATCATCTTCAGCATCTCCGAGTAGCTCTTGAGCACCCGGTTGACATCGGCGAGGGCGGTGCCGGAACCTTTGGCGATCCGCTCCCGCCGGCTGGTGTTGATGATCTTGTAATTCTTTCGTTCCTCGAAGGTCATCGAGCGGATGATCGCCTCGGTCTTGAACAGCTCCTTCTCGTTCGGGCGCGGGGCATCCTTGAGCTGCCGCAGTTTGTTGATGCCCGGCACCATGTCGAGGATCTGTTCGAGGGAACCCATTTTTTTGATCTGCTGGATCTGATCGAGGAAATCCTCGAGCGAGAACTCGCTCTTCTGCAGTTTCTTGGCGAGCTTGTCGGCCGCCTTCCTGTCGACGACCGCCTCGGCCTTTTCAATCAGGGAGAGGACGTCACCCATGCCGAGGATACGCGAGGCGGTGCGGTCGGGGTGGAAGACCTCGAGGGCGTCGAGTCCCTCGCCCATGCCGACGAATTTGATCGGCTTGCCGGTAACGCTCTTGATCGACAGGGCGGCGCCGCCGCGGGCATCGCCTTCCATCTTGGTGAGCACCACGCCGGTGATCGCCAGGTCCTGGTTGAACTTTTCGGCGACGGTGACGGCGTCCTGGCCGGTCATCGCATCGGCGACGAACAGGATCTCGGAGAGCTGAACCGCTCCCTGGATCTCCTTCAGTTCGTTCATCAGCGATTCGTCGATATGCAGCCGGCCGGCGGTGTCGAAGATCACCGTGTCATAATTCTTCTCGGCGGCGACGGCCATCGCCTGGCGGCAGATGTCGACCGGCCGGGTGTCGGTAGTCGACGGGTGGACCGGCACGGCCAGCCGGTTGCCGAGGACCTGCAGCTGTTCGATGGCGGCCGGGCGGTAGATGTCGGCCGGGACCAGATACGGGCGGCGCCCCTTTTTCTTGAGCATCGACGCCAGCTTGCCTGCGGTCGTTGTCTTGCCTGAGCCTTGCAGGCCGGCCATCATGATGGTGACCGGCTGGCGGCCGTCGAGACGGAGTTGTTCGGTGTTGCCGCCGAGCAGGGCGACCAGCTCCTCGTGGACGATCTTGATGACCTGCTGTCCCGGGGAGAGGCTCTTGGCGACTTCCCGGCCGATCGCCTTCTCGGTGACCCCGGCAACGAAATCCCGGGCCACCTTGAAGTGGACATCGGCCTCGAGAAGGGCCATGCGCACCTCGCGCATCGCCTCCTGGATGTTGTCTTCGGTAAGGGTGCCGTGGCCGCGGAGCCTGCGAAAGACACCCTCGAGCCTGTCTGTCAGATTTTCAAACATAGCTGTGGTTTCTGTTCCGTATCAAAGCGGAAAGATGAGCAATATACGTACCATGCCTGCGTTGTCGGTTGTTCATGGCAACAGAGTCATTGCCCTCAGTGCCGATACCGGCAGAAAAGACTGGGGCGGGGCAATTGTTCTGAAAGATCAAAAGAGAAGAAAAATACTGTGTACGCCGGAAGATGTCAAGAAGGTAACGATTGGCGGCGGAAAAAGTCGATAGCCGGGCCGGGAACTGGCGGTTGTCCGGCAGCGGGACCGGGGCGGCGACCAGGTCACCGTGGTTTGAAGCCGTGGCGCAGCAGGTAAACCAGACCGGCGGGCCAGAACAGCAGGATGACGGCCAGCCAGAAATACTTCGCCTTCGGATTGGCGAAGGAGCGCTGCAAGACATCGCGAAAGATGAGGAACAGCAGGATGATGTTGACGATCAGGCCGACGGAGATGGCCGGCAGCAGGATCGACAGACGCTGGTACTGGGGTTGCAACAGGAAAAAAACGACCAGACCGATCTCAAATATAATCGCCGACATCGAGTACAACTTTTCAAAAAAATTCATATGGCCTGAACTGGTTGAATTGAAAATGCCGCTCGTGGAGGAAGACAATAC
>Ga0209066_10007564_pt1 | contig 10743 bp, 11 predicted proteins | sample All_14_2_FD_187198 | JGI IMG/M metagenome (GOLD analysis project Ga0209066, IMG submission 187198) | Freshwater microbial communities in response to fracking from Pennsylvania, USA - Allegheny Zone_MetaG_DW_15 (SPAdes) (version 2) ... | reverse complement strand
TCTGGCAGATTTATCCGCAGGATGATGCCGCGCATCGTATCAAGCTGGATGCTTTTTTGGCGCGGTATTGCTTCGCAGTGGGAAATAACGACGAAAAAGTCGACGCCCCACGGGGTCTTTCTTCGGAGCCTGCTGACAACACTGCGCATAACCCAGCCCATGCCTCGCTTTATCAATTCTGGCATGCCTGGAATGGCCAGGGTGAAATCAACTGGTCTGACTTTGCCGCAGCCCTGCCTGAGATTAGTCTAATCACACAAAATTGGCAAAAAACCCTCATGAAACAACCGCATCTTGCCGAAAATCTTGTGCAGTTCTGTCTGGAACGGCTAAAATAGCAGATTATTTTTCCCCCGCCCTTTTTTGCTGGAAGCAAACTTATGAAAATCGCTCAAGAACTCCGCGCTGGTAATGTGGTCATGGTTGGCAACGACCCACTGGTCGTACAAAAAGCCGAGTACAACAAATCCGGCCGCAGCTCCGCTGTTGTTAAATTCAAATTCAAAAACCTGCTTACCGGCGCTGCCTCCGAAGCCGTGTATAAGGCCGACGACAAATTCGACCAGGTCGTGCCCGACCGCAAGGAATGCACCTACTCCTACTTTGCCGAGCCCATGTATGTTTTCATGGATGCTGATTACAACCAGTATGAAGTCGAAGCCGAAAACATGGGCGACGCGGTCAATTACATTGAAGATGCCATGCCCGTCGAAGTCGTTTTCTACGATGGCAAAGCCATTTCCGTTGAAATGCCCAACAGTGTCGTACGCGAAGTGATCTATACCGAACCTGCCGTGAAGGGCGATACCTCCGGCAAAGTCATGAAACCGGCAAAAATCACCACCGGCTTTGAGCTGCCCGTGCCGCTGTTCGTCGAAATTGGCGACAAAATCGAAATTGACACCCGCACAGCGGAATATCGTAATCGCGTCAAGTAAATTTTCATCATCTAAGTTGCTACGAGTTATCTTGCCACGCAACTAACCGAGGAAATTATGACAAACCCCGCCGGCTCGACCCCACCAAATTCATTCAACTTACCTAACGCACCGAAAACTGCGCCTAAGCGAGGTATCTTTGGGTTTTTTCGGTCGGGCTGGTTCAAGTTCTTGATTTTGCCTTTGTTAGCCTCATTGTTACTATTTTCGGCTTACATCTGGGCTGTTTTCCAGATTACCTACTCCGATGGCGAACGCGCGGGCTTTGTTCAAAAACTCTCGCGCAAAGGCTGGTTGTGCAAAACCTGGGAGGGCGAGCTCACCTTAATCGCCATTCCCGGCGCAATGCCAGAGAAATTTTTCTTTACCGTGCGTAGCGATGCCCTGGCTGCCAAGTTAAATGCACAACTGGGACAGCGCGTTGCCGTAACTTATGATCAGCACAAAGGCTTGCCTGGCACATGCTTTGGCGAAACGGAATACTTTTTGCGCGACAGTCGCACCGTTGCCAATCCTTAGCGTTACTTTATTTACGAGCCACTGGGCGTAACTGGCGCTTGCATGCTCATCGCAGATAACCCGCTGATTTGCTGGCTAACTACCAAGCAAGCCACCATCATATTATCTGCGGCTCCTCTGTCTTCGTCGCCCTAGCCCCTATCATCTCGTTGTTTATCGCATGCGCCTCACCGAACTTAAACTTCCGCTGAATCACGGCCCTGATGATTTACACGCAGCCATTCTGGCACGCTTAGGCATTACCTCCGACGCGCTGCTGGATGTACAAATTTATCGACGGAGCGTTGATGCGCGAAAATCGTCTGCGATTATTCTTACTTATACGGTCGATGTGGTCGTGGCAAACGAAGAAGCGATCTACCAGCGCCTCCAAAAAACTGCTGCGACAACACGTACAGGGGGGCATCCAGTCAGCCGCACACCCAACATGGACTACCGGTTTGTCGCTCATGCTGCAGACAAACAATCAATAGCTCGACCAGTAGTCATCGGCACCGGGCCTTGTGGTTTATTTGCGGGCCTACTGCTCGCACAGATGGGTTTTCGCCCGATTATCCTTGAACGTGGCAAAGCCGTAAGAGAGCGAACGCAAGACACATGGAAGTTTTGGCGACAAAGCCAACTCAACCCTGAATCGAACGTGCAATTTGGCGAAGGTGGCGCGGGAACGTTTTCAGATGGCAAGCTCTATAGCCAGGTCCGCGATCCGGAATATCGCAGCAGAAAAGTACTCACTGAGTTTGTTAAAGCAGGCGCGCCAGAAGAAATTTTGTATGTCGCCAAGCCACATATCGGCACATTCCGTTTAGTTTCCATGGTCGAAAACATGCGCGCCAGCATTGAAGCGCTGGGGGGAGAAATCCGCTTTAGTCAGCGCGTGACAGACTTTGATATCGAACACGGCCAGTCTGAAGGCAAACTACGCGGACTGACACTCGCTAGTGGCGAATACATTGCCGCCAACCACGTCGTACTAGCCATCGGCCACAGCGCACGCGACACGTTTTACACGCTGCACGAGCGCGGCGTGTTCATGGAAGCCAAGCCTTTCTCGATCGGCGTGCGTATTGAACATCCGCAATCGCTGATTGATAAGGTGCGCTATGGCGCAAACGCCGGTCATCCAATTTTGGGCGCGGCCGATTACAAACTTGTCCATCATGCAAAGAACGGGCGTTCGGCCTACAGCTTTTGCATGTGCCCCGGTGGCACTGTCGTTGCTGCCGCATCCGAACCCGGCAGGCTAGTAACGAATGGCATGAGCCAGTACTCACGCAACGAGCGCAATGCCAACAGCGCTATTGTCGTGGGCATCACCCCAGCTGATTACCCCGGTAATCCCCTGGCGGGCATTGAATTTCAGCGTCAGTGGGAAGCACTTGCATATCAAGCTGGCGGGAGTACCTATGCAGCTCCAGCACAGCGCGTGGGCGACTTTCTGGCGCAGCGTCCATCGACCACGCTGGGTGACGTTTTACCCTCCTACAAACCCGCCATCCACCTAACTGACCTATCCCTGTGCCTGCCTGATTTTGTGATCAAAACACTACTTGAGGCCTTGCCTGCATTTGACAAACAGATCCGCGGCTTTGCCATGGACGATGCCTTGATGACCGGCATAGAGACGAGAACATCGTCCCCTGTGCGCATTACACGGAATGATCAGTACCAAAGCTTGAATACCCGGGGCCTGTTTCCAGCAGGTGAAGGCGCGGGCTATGCCGGTGGAATTTTATCTGCCGCTATTGACGGCATTAAAGCGGCTGAAGCCGTTGCGCTAAGCATGACTCAAACTTAACGCAACGCATCAAAGCTTAGCTAACGTTGAGTAGTTTTACGTCAGACAAAGCATCCGGCCAAAGACAAACATAACAAAAGACACAAGACGCGCCGCGCCGTGTCTTTATTAACTATTCAACTGCCTCAGCCTCTGCTGCGGCTAATGCAAGCTCAGCAGCACGTCGAGTTTTACCGGCACGTGCCGGCATGTGACATAAACCGCAGACATAACCGCGCGTCGGATCAAAAGCGTGAGTAACAAATTCACCACCACACTCCCGACAGGAAGCCGTTTGCAGCATTTTGGCATCAAAAAACCGCACCATCGTCCAAGCACGGGTTAGCGATAAAACCACTTCCATACTGCCACGCTCAATTTGCTCAACATACATGCGATAAGACTTGATAATGAGCTCCAAGCCTTTAAGCTGAGTATTGGTTTTAAAAAACCGGTAATACGACATAAACAAGGAAGCATGAATATTTGGCTGCCAGGTCATGAACCAATCCGTTGAAAACGGCAGCATGCCTTTGGGTGGAGACTCACCCTTAACCTCTTTATAGAGCTTTAACAAGCGCTCACGGGAAAGATTAGTTTCAGCTTCCAGCAACTGCAAGCGCGCACCAAGCTTCACCAGATCAACGGCCAGACGAATTTCGTTCGCCTCCGTAATAACGGATTTATTTCTCATTTATGCCCCCTTAACAATCAATGCAGAAATAAAGCCTATTAAGCAATTGTTGCCACTGGCCGACCGGCAGCCAGAATAGCCGCATGAACATGCGCAGCCCCGCGGTCACGTTCGTGGTTAGCCAAAAGATCCAACAACAACGTGTCGTTAAAGCGGAAGCTACACAGCAACATATCAGTGCTGGCCATTTTGAGCACTTGACCCGGTGTTAAACGCGCGAGCACATCAGCGATTTCTTCACTCACACCCAAACGAAAAACAGCGGCTTCACGATCAGCACGCACCATACTCTGCGCCAGCATCAAATACGCAAGATTGACTTCTTTTATGTCGCTGTAGGCATCTGGTTTCATCGTGCTCTCCTTTATCATCGTGCTCTCCTTATTTAGATCCGGTTTCAAACTTCGGCAAATTGGCTTGTAAATCGTTTGTAAATCCTTAAGTTGCACTTTTCAAACTATGTCCATTGTTTCCAATAAACAAGGTATGTCACACTGCATGATGCTTCTCACTACCCCAGTCTTAATCAGGATTTACCGTGATTGCATAATTACATAGCAAGCATCAAGAAAAATATCACTACAAAAACCATTCTATTGTCGGATTTAGATGCGTTTATTTGTAATGGTTTTACTGACATATTCAACGGCTTGCGCTTTGCATGCCGTGCCAGGCGCGTATGGGCACACGCAACTTCTTCTCGCGTTAAACTCTGCCTATGGATCCCGCTCTGAAATTTTGTAGCGCTTGTGGCGCACCCGTGAACCAACAAATCCCTGCAGGGGATTCAATGTTGCGTCATGTCTGTACCGTCTGCGACACTATTCACTATCGCAACCCGCGCCTAGTCGTTGGCAGCCTGCCTGAATGGGGTGACCGGATTTTGCTATGCCGCCGCGCAATTGAACCCAGCTATGGCAAATGGACTTTGCCTGCAGGCTTTATGGAAGTTGGTGAGACGGTTGCGAATGCTGCCATTCGCGAAACCTCCGAGGAAGCCTGCGCGCGAATTGCGTTAGATCAGTTGTTCAGCATCATCAGCGTGCCGCATATCGACCAAGTGCACGTCATTTATCGCGCACAACTACTCGACCTGGACTTCTCTGCCGGCGTTGAAACACTAGAGTTACGTCTTTTTAGTGAAGACGAAATCCCGTGGGACGACATTGCCTTCCGCACGATCCACCTCACGCTGCGCCATTATTTTGCTGACCGACGCAAAGGGCGATTTGAATTTCATGAAGAATCCATTTCACCGCCGCTATCGCCACAGCAAGGCACTCGCTAGGGAAAACACGGCCGCCGCTCGCGCGAGCATCTAAATCAAATAAGCAAGCCTTGCTTTTCTAACCATCGTTCAGATCAAACACCACCGGCAAGACAAGCGAAAACGCCTTGCCTTGCAAAGCATCCGGCACAAGCGCACGTTCTGCACCTGCCTCAATCATGGCTTGTGCTGCGCGATCTAGCACCTCATGACCACTGGATTTATTCAAGGTGGCCGCCGCCTTGCCCATGCTATCTACCGCCAGGAAAATCTCGACGGTGCCAACCCATCCCGCTGCAAGCGCTTGCGCAGGGTAACGTTTGAAGCGTCTTGCTTGCGTTGCCAAACTCAAGCGATAACGTCGCAAGCCATCAGCTGAGACACCCTCTACCGGGGAACTCGTCGCTTTTTGCTCGCGCTGGCTATCCGTTCCGCCCGGTGTGCCCCCACTATTAGCGACATTTAAGGATGTGGTACTCATCGCTGTAACTGATTCAGCCACAATAGTAGCTTGCTTGCTTGGCACGGGTTCTGAGTTTTCTGACAACACCTGCCCAAGTGGCAATAACGGTGCCTTCTCAACAGGAGGCCGCGCAGCCGGTGCTGGCAAAGATTTTGTCAGCACCGGCACTTCCTGATGTGCAGGATTAGCATGAACAGGTCTTTGGGGCTGGGCAGATAATGCGCTGGCTACAGAGGCCCTGGTCTGAGATGCCTGAGATGTTTTAGCCAATGAAGGTTTTATATTCAGATGCGCAACCAGTCTTGCAGACACGACCGGTTCAGGCTTTGAAGTGTTCAGTAACAATAAAAACCCATGTGCCAGCAAAGAACAAAGCAGCGCCATCCGTAACTTTCCCCGGCTTATTCGGCTTTTTTCTCTACTATTAAAAGTCATCGCACTCTGTTAAATTTATCGCTTGACTGGATTCTACGAGATGAACTCACATCCGCTGATTCTCACTTTAGATCACCATGGCGTACCGCATCGCTGGGTTACTTGGCAGCATGCGTGTATTTATGTGGCGCGCGATCAAATCGCGTGGGTGGCAGGCGATACCGAATTCACTTTTTATGGGGGCAAGAGCCGCAGCACGGGCGAGCGCTCATTTATTTCCACAAGCAGCATCATCGCCATTCGTGGCAAAGCCTTGGCTGGCCGTGCGCTACACCCCACACCACCGCTATCAAACCGTGAACTATTTCATCGCGACCGCAATTTGTGTGCTTACTGTGTAAAAGAATTCATCGCCCAACGCTTGACACGTGACCACATTATTCCCGTCTCGCAAGGCGGACGCGATGCCTGGATGAATGTCGTCACCGCCTGCCGCAGTTGCAACCAAACCAAAGGCGGGCGCACGCCCGAGCAAGCACACATGCACCTCGCTTACGCCCCCTATGTACCCAATAAGGCGGAATACCTGATTCTGAGCAACCGCCGCATTCTGGCCGATCAAATGGACTTTCTCGCCCGTCATGTGCCATCGCAAAGCCGCTTGCGCTTAGGCCAAGCCTGATTTTTAAGTCTCGACAAAGACTCACCGCAAGCGCCGCCAAACCAGACGCCCGCGATTTCGATTTCAGGAAACCCCGTAGGCACAGCACAAGCAACATGCATCATGTGATCACTCGGTTACTTTAAAGATTACCGCAGCAAACCAAGTATTTAGCTTGTCAGTGCCCTGACTCCTTATAATGCGCATCCTTGCGCGCTTTGCGTGCTTTTTTGCGCTAGCCTTCGCTGGACAAACTCAAACGCCATGTCCGCCACCCTTACCGCTCCTACTTCTCAGCCCAAGCCGCTGACGTCCTATCGCAAATACTGGGCGCAGCGTTTTGGCACTGCGCCTTTTTTGCCCATGTCGCGCGCCGAGATGGATGTACTCGGCTGGGATTCCTGCGACATCATCCTCGTCACCGGCGATGCCTACATCGACCACCCCAGCTTTGGCATGGCGCTGGTCGGGCGTCTGTTGGAAGCGCAGGGCTTTCGCGTCGGCATCATTAGTCAGCCTGACTGGCACTCGGCGGAGGACTTCAAGCGCCTGGGCAAACCGAACCTGTTTTTCGGCATCACCGCAGGCAACATGGATTCGATGGTGAATCGCTACACCTCGGATAAAAAGATACGCTCGGACGACGCCTACACGCCGAACGCCGCCGCTGACAAACGCCCGGATCGCGCGGTGATCGTGTACGCCCAGCGCGCCCGCGAAGCCTTTCCCGATGCGCCGCTGATCATCGGCAGCATCGAAGCCAGCCTGCGCCGCATCGCGCATTACGATTACTGGTCAGACAAGGTGCGCCGCTCCATCCTGCCGGATTCAAAAGCTGACTTGCTGCTGTTCGGTAACGCCGAGCGCGCCTTGATTGAGCTTGCGCACCGTCTGGCGAGCGGTGAAAAAATCAGCGACATCCGCGACCTGCGCGGCACGGCCTTCATGGCGCCGCATGGCTGGAAGCCAACGCCGGAGTGGGAAGAAATTGAATCAATCAACATTGATACACCGGGCGCAGTGACACCACATCCCGATCCCTACGCAATGACGCCGGAGACAAGCACCAAGTTGCAGAAAGTCGGCGATGGTGATGCGGCGTCAGACGACACTAGTGCAGCCACTATCCACCCCATCCGCCTCGTCAGCCGCGCCGAACGCCTTGCGCAGCGCCTGCAGGCGCGTGCACAAACCGTCGTGCGCCTGCCGAGCTTCGAACAGGTGAAAGACAACCCGGTGCTCTACGCCCACGCCTCGCGCACCTTTCATCTCGAATCCAATCCCGGCAACGCGCGCGCGCTGGTGCAGGCGCATGGCACGGACGCGAGCCTGCGCGACCTGTGGCTCAACCCGCCGCCCTTGCCGCTCACTACGCCCGAGATGGATCACGTCTTTGGCCTGCCCTACGCCCGCGCGCCGCATCCGGCATATGGCGATGCACGCATTCCGGCCTGGGAGATGATTCGTTTTTCAGTAAACATCATGCGCGGCTGCTTTGGCGGCTGCACGTTTTGCTCGATCACCGAACACGAAGGCCGCATCATCCAGAGCCGCTCGGAAGAATCCATCCTGCATGAAGTCGAGCAAATCCGCGACAAGACGCCCGGCTTTACCGGCGTCGTCTCCGACCTGGGCGGGCCCACGGCCAACATGTACCGCATGGCCTGCAAGACACCCGAAATTGAATCCTCCTGCCGCAGGCTGTCGTGCGTTTATCCTGGCATTTGCGAGAACCTCAACACCTCGCATGCGCCGTTGATTTCGCTCTACAAAAAAGCCCGCGCCCTGCCCGGCATCAAGAAAATCCTCATCAGCTCCGGTCTGCGTTACGACCTGGCCGTGCGCTCGCCGGAATATGTCAAGGAACTCGTCACGCATCACGTCGGCGGGTATCTCAAAATCGCGCCCGAGCATATCGAAGAAGGCCCGCTCTCGAAAATGATGAAGCCGGGCATCGGCAGCTATGACCGCTTCAAGCAGCTATTCGAAAAATTCTCCAGGGAAGCAGGCAAGGAGCAATACCTGATCCCCTACTTCATCGCCGCCCACCCCGGCACGACCGATGAAGACATGCTGAACCTCGCCCTGTGGCTGAAGAAAAACGGCTTCCGCCTGGATCAGGTGCAAACCTTTTTGCCCACCCCGCTGGCCATTGCCACCGCGATGTGGCACACCGAAAAAAATCCTTTACGTAAAGTCACCGACACCTCCGAAGAGGTCACCATCGTGCGCTCCGGGCGACAACGCAAACTGCATAAAGCGTTTTTGCGCTATCACGACCCGGCGAACTGGCCCATCCTGCGCGAAGCCTTGCGCGCCATGGGGCGCAGCGATTTGATCGGCCCCGGCAAACGGCATCTAATACCGCTCACGCAACCGGGCGGCACGCTGGCACCGGGCGAACGCGCCGCGATGCAAAAGTCGGCGCTGGTGACACGGCGAGAAGAAAATACAGGAAATAAGCTCAACACTCATCGAAAGACAAATAATCCGCAGAGAAAAGCTCTCCTCAACAACAAAACCCCACACCGCTAACCTACGGGAATTAATCTACTTGTTGGCTAAAAGCGCAGAAAAATAGTGTATGGTCTTTTCAAGACCTGACTGCAACGACGTGTTGGCCTGCCAACCAAGCGCTGACTTTGCAAGAGCCACATCCGGCTTACGTTGTTTTGGGTCATCCTCTGGCAATGGTTTAAATACAAGTTCAGAACGCCCCCCGGTTAAACGAATAACTTCCTGGGCCAACCCAATCATGCTGTATTCATCCGCATTGCCCACATTAACCGGGCCAGTAAATTCGTCTGGGCTATTCATCATGAGGAACATCGCTTCGATCAGATCGTCCACGTAGCAAAATGATCTCGTCTGGCTTCCATCGCCGTAAATCGTAATAGGCTGGCCTGTAAGCGCTTGAACGATAAAGTTGCTTACCACTCTACCGTCATCAGGATGCATGCGTGGGCCATAAGTGTTAAAAATCCGAATCACCTTGATCCGAAGTTTGTGCTGACGATGGTAGTCAAAAAATAAGGTTTCAGCACATCGCTTGCCTTCGTCATAGCAGCTTCGCGGACCAATTGGATTGACCCTTCCCCAATACCCTTCAGGTTGCGGGTGTACATCGGGGTCACCATAAACTTCACTTGTAGATGCCTGGAGAATCTTCGCACGCAGTCTTTTAGCAAGCCCGAGCATATTGATTGCCCCATGAACACTTGTCTTTGTGGTCTGCACAGGGTCATGCTGATAGTGCACTGGCGAAGCAGGACAAGCCAGATTGTAGATTTGGTCCGCCTCAACATAAAGAGGGAAAGTAACATCATGGCGCATTAACTCGAAACGCGGATGATCTAGCAGGTGACTAACATTAGAACGTCGGCCAGTAAAGAAATTGTCGACACAAAGCACATCGTGCCCCTCTGCCAGTAAACGCTCACAAAGATGAGAGCCTAGAAACCCAGCACCCCCCGTAACGATTGATCTAATGTTATTCATAAATAATTGATCTCACCCGTCAAATTCAACTTGAACTGTTTCACATTAAATGCCCATAGTGGCTCATTGCGACAATGACCACCTAAAGCTCATCCCTACACGTTTATCTTTTTTGTATTTAAAGCTGAAAGTTAAGGTGCTTCTTAACAAATCTCACCAACTCCAATATATCGCTCTCAGCACTGCATTGTTCTCGCATAGCTTTAATTGAAGTATTGATAGTTTCGTCAGTTAACACATATTGAACCATTTCAGTCATCTGACTGGAGGTAACATTCTGAATATTGCCGCAAAGCCCAGTACGTTTTGAAAAAACGCGAGCTGCATTTCCAAACTGATCTGTCCATGCAGGAAAGACCAGCATAGGCACTCCTGAATTTATGCACTCGCGCACAGTCCCGGCACCGCCCCAAGTGATGGCAAGGTTTGCTTTTTCCAATACCGCAAGCTGAGGGAGCCGCTCAAATATATGAATATTTGATGGATATTGATCCTGCACCAAGACCTCAGAAAAAGATCCACACGCCAGAAGTAATTGCCAATCTTGCTGA
>Ga0209066_10007563_pt1 | contig 10743 bp, 10 predicted proteins | sample All_14_2_FD_187198 | JGI IMG/M metagenome (GOLD analysis project Ga0209066, IMG submission 187198) | Freshwater microbial communities in response to fracking from Pennsylvania, USA - Allegheny Zone_MetaG_DW_15 (SPAdes) (version 2) ... | reverse complement strand
CATGCCTCAACCGGGGGCGCCTCCGGCGGCCTGGCAGGGGCCCAAAGATAACGAAGTAGTTGATTCATTACCCCGCCTCACACACAGAAATCCTGACACCCCCCTTGCCCTTGGCCGAGATCGTCAAGCGCCTGAACGATCAGCCCATCTATACCGACCTGGACCGCCCTTGGACCTACAGCACCGTGCGCCAGGTGCTCACCAACGAAAAGTACATCGGCAACAACGTCTACAACCGTCACTCCTTCAAGCTCAAGAAGAAGCATGTCGACAACCCGCCCGAGATGTGGATCCGCAAGGAAGGGGCGTTTGACGGCATCGTGCCGGTGGCCACCTTCATGGCCGCGCAGGAAATCCTGGCCGAGCGCAGCAAGAAGCTGACCGACGCCGAATTGCTCGACCACCTCAAGGTGCTTTACGCCGAATGCGGGCGCCTGTCGGGCTTCATCATCGACCAGGCCCCGGCGCTGCCCAGTGCCGCCACCTACATCCAGCGCTTTGGCAGCCTGACCCGGGCCTATGAGCTGGTGGGCTACCACTGCCCGCGCAGCACCGAGTTCCTGGAAATCAACCGCCGCCTGCGTCAACTCCACCCGGAAATCGTCAGCCGCACCGAACACACCATCGCCGAGCTGGGCGGCCACATCACCCGTGACCCCAAGACCGATCTGCTCACCCTCAACGACGAGCTGGTCATCAGCCTGGTGCTGGCCCGCTGCCAGACGGCTGCCAACGGCCACCAGCGCTGGCGCATCCGGTTCGACCCAGCCAGGTTTGACCCGGACATCACGGTCGCTATCCGGCTGGATGCCGCCAACACCAGTGAGCTGGACTACTACCTGCTGCCCCGGTTGGACCTGCCCGATCAGGAAATCCGCGTCAGCAACAAGAACAGCGCCGACTTCGAATGCTTTCGCTTTGACGACCTGAACTTCTTCTACGGCATGTCGGAGCGGGAGCGCCTGCAGCGCCGTCTCTGAACCCCATCCAGCAACCCCACCAGAAAGGAAGCCCACCCATGAACCCGATACCACCCAAACCACCTCAGAACAGGAGCCCCTCATGATGACCGGCACCCCCGACACCGTCACACTCGTCCCCATCAACCGGATCGAGATCCTCAACTCCCGCGACCGCAACATGAAGGTCTTTGAGGAGATCGTGGACAACATCCGCACCATCGGCCTCAAAAAACCCATCACCGTGGCCGAGCGCCCGGGCGACTATGGCGAGCCGCGCTACGTGCTGGTCTGCGGTGAGGGGCGGCTCAATGCCTTCCGCATCTTGGGTGAGACCCACATCCCCGCCCTGGTGGTGGACGTGACCGATGAAGACGCCTTCATCATGAGCCTGGCCGAAAACATCGCCCGACGCGGCTACCGCCCGCTGGAGATCCTGGCCGACATCGAGGTGCTGCGCAAACGCGGCTACAGCGCCGAGATCATCATCCAGAAAACGGGCCTCTCACCCAAGTACGTCAAAGACATCGTCTTCCTGCTCGACCAGGGGGAGGAACGCCTGATCGAAGGCGTGCAGCGCGGCACCATCCCGCTGACCACCGCCCTGGAAATCGCCCGCGCCAACGAAAACGCCACCGAAGGAGACGGCCAGGCCAATTTGGGCGACTTGCTGCAAGAGGCCTACGAAAACGGCCAGCTCAAAGGTCGCCAGATCATCGAAGCCAAGCGCCTGATCGAAAAGCGCATGGAGCACGGCCCAGCATCCCCCAACCGCGACCAGATCAAACCACCCACCTCCAGCTACAGCCTGGTGCGCACCTACCAGCGCGAGGTGGAGCGCCAGCGCAAGATGGTCCTCAAGGCCGAGCACGCCCATCAACGCCTGCTGCTGGTCGTCCAGGGCCTCAAAAAGCTGTTCGCCGACGAGCACTTTGTGAACCTGCTGCGCGCGGGTGAGTGCTGAGGACTAAGGACTCAGGACTCAGGACTGAGCCGTCATTGCCGAAGTGACTCCTGCAGCCGACAATTCTGCAAACCAGAAGGGACAGCACATGACCATCAACCGATTCGAAGACCTGATTGCCTGGCAAAAGGCCCGTCAACTCGTCGCTTCCGTCTACCAGACCACCGGCAAAGGCGCATTTGCCAAGGACTACGGTCTGCGCGACCAAATCCAGCGCTCTGCAGTGTCGATCATGTCCAACATCGCTGAGGGATTCGATCGAGGGTCACGCCCAGAGTTCCACAAGTTTCTGGTCATCGCAAAAGGTTCATGCGCCGAAGTCCGCTCGCAACTCTACGTGGCCCTGGACTGCGGCTACATCACCCAGCAAGACTTCGACACCATCGTTGCACTTGCCCAAGAGGTAGCCAAAATCATCGGCGGCTTACGCGCATCCGTGCAGCGCCAGCGAGACGCCACCACTCAGTCCTGAGTCCTCAGTCCTCATCACTCGCCCCTACATGATCCGCCGCGCCATCGACCGGGGCGTGAGCAAGGAACGGCTGGCACGGGCGTTCAACGTCAACCTGAGTTCCATCAACCGCCGCATCAACCTGCTCGAAGGCATCTGCCCCGAGGCCATCACCCTGCTGCAAGACAAGCAGTTCACCCCAGACGTGACCCGCATCCTGCGCAACATGAAGGCCGCCCGGCAGGTGGAGGCGGTGGAACTGATGATTGCCAGCAACACCATCACCGTGGCGCATGCCGAAGCCCTGCTCAAGGCCACGCCGCCCGAGCAGCGCACCGACCTGAAGTCCGCCGAGCGGGAGAAGAAGACCGCACCCATCGAGCAGATTGAAAAGTTGGAACGGGAGATGAACCAGGTGCAGGAGAAGTATCAGGAGGCTGAAAGCTCCTACGGCTCCGACCTGCTCAACTTGGTGGTGGCCAAGGGCTACCTGACCAAGCTGCTGGCCAACGGGGCCGTCAAGAGCTACATCGGCCGCCACGAGCCGGAAATCTTGACCCACCTGGAACTGGTGGTGAACACCGTCAGCATGGAAGAGGCCGTGCAACAGCAGCAGGCCGAGACCGCCGAAGCGACCCAGGAGGAGGCCACTCCGGGGCTCTGACACGGGGCGCCACCGAGGTGCAGCCCCAGATCTGTTACTAATTCGAAAATTAATTCCGTTCAACTCTCGAACGGAAGGCGGTTCTGCGGTAGGCTTGCTCGACTTCTTACAGAAGTGCGTTACTCCTTACTTTTTACCCCTATACCGCGCTTGTCCGTAGTGACACGGCATGGCGGTAGCGTGCCCAAAGCAAATTTAGCCCTCACGCCAACACAAAAAAGAGCCGCACAAACATGACCAGCCGCCAAGCCAAGATCCAAGAAGACACCCATTTCCGGATCATGCGCATCTTGCAAGACAACCCGGACCTGACTCAGCGCGAGCTGGCCGACAAGCTCGGCATGAGCGTGGGCGGGCTGAACTACTGCCTCAACGCCCTCATCGACAAGGGCTTTGTGAAAATGGCGAACTTCTCCAAAAGCAAAAACAAGTTCAAGTACGTCTACCTGCTCACACCACAAGGCATTGCCGAAAAGGTGGCCCTGACCAGCCGGTTCTTGAAACGCAAGATGGAAGAGTACGACGCACTGAAGGTGGAGATAGAGGCGCTGAAGGCTGAAGTGGGTGATGACCAGGCCGACGGCCAGAAAACCCAGAAAGCATGATTCAAATCACGCCCGTCATCCTATGCGGTGGCTCTGGCACCCGCCTGTGGCCATTAAGCCGAGCAGGTTTTCCCAAGCAGTTCCTGAGTCTCACCGGCAACGAAAGCCTTTTCCAACAAGCTGCGCATCGCTTGGTCTCTCTGGGTGCAGACGACATTCAAGTGACCAAGCCCCTTATTGTCACTGGCGAAGAGCACCGCTTTCTGGCTGCCGAGCAACTGCGTGAAGTCGGCATCGAACTTGGCGCGGCTCTGCTAGAGCCGGTGGGCCGCAACACCGCCCCAGCGCTCACCCTGGCGGCGCTAGCTGCACAACTAAACGGCACCGACCCCGTTCTGGTCGTTACTCCGGCTGACCAGACCGTAGTCAACACCAACGCCTTCACCCAGGCCATGCACCAAGCCGTGCGCGATGCTGCCCAAGGCAGCATCGTCATCCTGGGCATCACACCCGACCGGCCCGAAACCGGTTACGGCTACATTCAGGCCAGCGCGGGCAACAACGAATCCGTCATACCAGTCCAGCGCTTTGTCGAAAAGCCCGAGCTTGCCACCGCCCAGCACTACCTAGCCCAAGGCGGTTACTACTGGAACGCCGGCATGTTCGTGCTCAAAGCCTCAGTCTGGCTAAAAGCCATCGAGCAATTCCGGCCCGACATACTGCAAGCCACCCAAGCCGCCTGGGAAGCGCGCAACACCGACGCTAACCACGCTACTCCCTTTGTGCGCCCAGGTAAGGCCGAATTCACCGCCATCCCCAGTGATTCCATCGACTACGCCGTCATGGAGAGCTGCCCAGGCAGCGCATTCCCCATCAAAATGGTCCCGCTGGACGCCGGCTGGAGTGACTTGGGTGCCTGGGACGCCGTCTGGAACGTCCTACCCAAAGACGAACACGGCAACGCCCATGTGGGCGACGTGCTCACCACCCACAGCCGCAACACCTTGGTGCATGCCTCCAGCCGCTTGGTCAGTTTGGTGGGTGTAGAAAACCTCATCGTGGTGGAAACGCCCGACGCGGTGCTGGTGGCTGACAAAACCCGCAGCCAGGACGTCAAGCACATCGTCAGCCAACTGCAGGCCACCAAACGCGAAGAGCACACCCTGCACCGCAAGGTCCACCGCCCCTGGGGCTGGTACGACAGCATCGACGAAGGCGGGCGCTTCAAGGTCAAGCGCATTCAGGTCAAGCCCGGTGCCAGCCTGAGCCTTCAAAAGCACCATCACCGGGCCGAGCACTGGATCGTCGTCAAAGGCACTGCTGAAATCACCAATGGCAGCAAGGTGCTGTTGCTCACCGAAAACCAGTCCACCTACATCCCGCTGGGCGAGGTTCACCGCCTGGCCAACCCGGGTAGCATCCCGCTCGAAATCATCGAGGTGCAGTCCGGCAGCTACTTGGGTGAGGACGACATCGTCCGCTTTGAAGACACCTACGGACGAGCGCAATCATGACCGCACACCCCAAAATCTACGTTGCCGGCCACCGTGGCATGGTGGGCTCGGCCATCGTGCGCCAACTGCTTGCCCAAGGCCAGCCGGCCGAACGCATCATCACCTGCACCCATGCAGAACTGGACCTAACGAACCAAGCCGCCGTCCAGGCCTTCTTTGCAGCAGAAAAACCGGATCAGGTTTACCTGGCTGCTGCCAAGGTGGGCGGCATTCACGCCAACAACGCGTACCCGGCCGAATTCATCTACCAGAACCTGATGATGCAGGCCAACGTGATTGACGCGGCTTTCCGCAACGGCGTGCAAAAGCTGCTGTTCCTTGGCTCCAGCTGCATATACCCCAAGCTGGCCCCCCAGCCCATGCGCGAAGACGCCTTGCTCAACGGCACACTGGAAGCGACCAACGAGCCGTACGCCATTGCCAAGATCGCCGGCATCAAGCTTTGCGAAAGCTACAACCGCCAGTATGGCCAAAGCCATGGGGTGGACTACCGCAGCGTCATGCCCACTAACCTCTACGGCCCCGGCGACAACTACCACCCAGAAAACTCCCACGTGATCCCTGCGCTCATCAGGCGCTTCCACGAAGCTAAGGTCAGCCAGGCACCCAGCGTCACTATCTGGGGCACAGGTACACCAAGGCGCGAATTCCTGTACGTGGACGACATGGCCGCGGCCAGTGTGCATGTTATGGACCTAGACAAGGCCACCTACGACCAACACACCCAGCCCATGCTTAGCCACATCAACGTGGGCTGTGGGCAAGACGTGACCATTCTGGAAGCGGCGCAAGCCGTAGCTCGCACTGTGGGTTACACCGGCCAGATCCTCACCGACCCCGCGAAACCCGACGGCACGCCGCGCAAGCTCATGGACAGTTCCCGCCTCAATGCTTTGGGTTGGAAGCCGCAGGTCGGGCTGGATGCCGGTCTCCAAGCGGCATACAGAGATTTTTTAAAGAAATACGCTACCCAGGATTGAAGGGAAATACCGTGTCAACGAAACCCAAAGTCGCCCTCATCACCGGCATCACTGGCCAAGACGGCTCTTACCTTGCCGAATTCCTGCTTGAAAAAGGCTACATCGTCCACGGCATTAAGCGCCGCGCGAGTTCGTTCAATACTCAGCGGGTGGATCACATTTATCAGGACCCACACGTCGACAACGCAAATTTCAAGTTGCACTACGGCGACCTGAGCGATACCAGCAATCTGGTGCGCATCATCCAGGAAACTCAGCCTGACGAAATCTATAACTTGGGGGCTCAAAGTCATGTGGCTGTGTCATTCGAGTCCCCCGAATACACCGCTGATGTGGTCGGAATGGGCACCCTGCGCCTGCTCGAAGCCATCCGAATCCTCGGCCTGGAAAAGAAAACACGCTTCTACCAAGCAAGTACAAGCGAACTGTATGGCTTAGTACAGGAAATCCCTCAGAAGGAAACAACGCCCTTCTACCCCCGCAGCCCCTACGCCGTGGCCAAGATGTACGCGTACTGGATTGTGGTGAACTATCGCGAAGCCTACGGCCTGTACGCTTGCAACGGTATTCTGTTCAACCACGAAAGCCCGCGCCGGGGCGAAACCTTCGTCACCCGCAAAATCACCCGAGGCCTGGCCAACATCGCCCAAGGCCTGGAGCAATGCCTATACATGGGCAACCTTGACGCCCTGCGCGACTGGGGCCACGCCAAAGACTACGTGCGTATGCAGTGGATGATGCTGCAGCAAGAGCAGCCCGAAGACTTTGTGATTGCGACCGGCGTTCAATTCAGCGTGCGCCAGTTCATCCAGTGGAGCGCGCAAGAGCTGGGCATCACCCTGCGATTTGAAGGGCAGGGGGTGGATGAAGTCGCCATTGTGGACACGATTGAAGGCGACAACGCCCCGGCCCTCAAAGTGGGGCAGGCCGTCGTCAAAATCGACCCGCGCTACTTCCGTCCCACCGAGGTGGAAACCCTGCTGGGTGACCCCAGCAAAGCCAAAGCCAAGCTGGGTTGGGTGCCCGAGATCACCGTGCAGCAGATGTGCGCGGAAATGGTGGCCACCGACCTGCAAGCCGCCAAGCAGCACGCGCTGCTCAAGGCCAATGGTTACGAAGTGAACGTGAGCGTCGAATGAAAATCGCCATTGCCGGAACCGGCTACGTGGGCTTGTCCATGGCCGTGCTGCTGGCCCAGCGCCACGAAGTCGTGGCACTTGACATCGTCCCCGCCAAGGTGGACATGATCAATCAGCGTAAAAGCCCTATACACGACGCGGAGTTGCAAGACTACCTGGCCAACAAACCGTTGAACTTGCACGCCACGCTGAACAAGCAAGAAGCCTATACCGGGGCGGACTTCGTCGTCATTGCCACCCCCACCGATTACGACCCCGTCACCAACCACTTCAACACCGGCAAAGTTGAGGCGGTGATTCAGGATGTGATGGCCATCAACCCCCAGGCGGTCATGGTCATCAAGTCCACCATCCCGGTTGGCTTTGTAGAAAAAGCCCGCCAGCAATACGGCACGCCCAACCTGCTCTTCAGCCCCGAGTTTCTGCGCGAAGGCCAGGCCCTGCACGACAACCTGTACCCCAGCCGCATTGTGGTGGGGGAAGACAGCGCCCGCGCCCGCACTTTTACCGGCCTGCTGCAGGAAGCGGCATTAAAGCCCGATGTGCCTTCCCTGTTCACCGGCCCGACAGAGGCTGAAGCTATCAAGCTCTTTGCCAACACCTACCTGGCCATGCGGGTGGCCTACTTCAACGAGTTGGACACCTATGCCGCCACCCATGGGCTGGACACAAGGCAGATCATCGACGGCGTGTGCCTGGACCCGCGCATCGGCCAGCACTACAACAACCCCAGCTTTGGCTACGGCGGCTACTGCCTGCCCAAAGACACCAAGCAACTGCTGGCCAACTACCGCGACGTGCCGCAAAACCTCATCCACGCCATTGTGGAGGCCAACACCACGCGAAAAGACTTCATTGCCCAAGAGGTGGTGCAGCGAGCCGAAGCCCAAGACGCAGCCAGCGGCCGCACACCCGTGGTGGGCATCTACCGCCTCATCATGAAGGCGGGCAGCGACAACTTCCGCGCCAGCGCCATACAAGGCATCATGAAGCGCATCAAGGCTAAGGGCATCGAGGTGATCGTGTACGAACCCGCGCTGCAGGCGCCCACCTTCTACCACTCCCGCGTGGTGAACGACTTGCCAGCATTCATGCAAGAGGCGGATGTGATCATCGCAAACAGGAACACCCCAATGCTCGATGATGTTGCGGGCAGGGTGTACACCAGGGACCTGTTTGGTGTTGACAGTTGAGTAAAGATCAATCCGCATCGACTGGCACCAGCCATATCCCTAGCTTGCGGCATAACGTAGTCGCACTAGGTCTGGTGAATGTCAGCAACTATGTCCTGCCGCTTGTAACGATTCCATATATTACTCGTGTGCTCGGTGTCGAGGCGTACGGTAAGGTGGCCTTTGCGCAAGTCCTGGTGGCTTACTTGATCCTGCTGGTCGACTATGGTTTTTCGTGGAGCACGTCGCGCAAGATTGCTGCCAATAGGTCTGACCGGCATTTCGTCAGTCAAACTTTCGTTGCTACATTTGTGGCCCAATGGACTCTTCTTATTGCTGCCGCTGTCATAGGACTTGTTTTTATTCTTAAGATTGAGCGCCTGCGCATAGATCTCTGGCTTTATGTGGCGGCATTTACATCCGTGATTGGTACAGCGCTCTTCCCCATCTGGTTCCTCCAGGGGCTAGAAAGACTGCAAGCAGTAGCCACCATACAAGTTGTACCTCGATTGCTCGCTGTCGTACCAATCTTTTTTTTCGTCAAAGTGCCTGAAGATGCCATCTGGGTTCTGGTCATCAGCGGTGTGGGAGCTCTATTAGGTGGCATAGGAGCAATATGGTGGATTCAGCGTGAGCGTTTGATTGACTGGTTGTGGCCTGGTTGGAATGCCATCATGTCTGAATTGCGAGAGGGTGTGGGCATGTTTGGGTCGCGCGTATCCATCAGTCTATACACGACACTAATTCCTCTAGTTCTGGGTTGGGTTGCTGGCCCGGTCGCGCTCGCCTATTTCAATCTTGCCGATAAGCTACGACGTGCAGCTCAATCGCTGATTTCTCCACTTTCACAAGCGCTGTTTCCACGCATGAGCCACTTGGTGGCAATACGTGACGGCACTGCGTTTACGTTGATCAAGCGCAGTTTCTACGCAGTTCTATTGATAGCGGGCAGTGCAAGTTTTGGATTGTGGTTCTTGGCTGATTGGTTAGTCTGGTTGATGGGCGGTGATGAATTCAAAGATGCCGCAACGGTTTTACGTTGGTTGGCACCAGTACCACTCATCATCGGCCTCTCCAACCTTTTGGGCGTTCAGATCATGATTCCTAAACAGATGAGCCGTGCATTCAATGGCGTACTTGCCTCTGCTGCAGCAGTAAGCTTGCTCATCATATGGCCGTTAAGCGAGTTTTATGCTGCATCAGGCGCTGCCGCAACTATCCTCATTATTGAAACTTTTGTGACATTGGTGATGACAATTATCTTGTGGCGTCATGGGCTTTTGGATCGTAAAAATTGGAATAAACAATGAAAACTGATGTACTGGTTGTAGGAGTTGGATTTGCGGGTGCAGTGAGTGCCCGGGTACTGGCAGAGGCTGGGCAAAAGGTGTTGGTTCTAGACAAACGATCCCATATCGGAGGTAACGCCTATGACAAGTACGATCAACATGGCGTACTCATACACCCATATGGCCCACACATATTCCACACCAACGCTAAGCGCATCGTTGAATGGCTGTCGCAGTTTACCAACTGGCGCTTCTACGAACACCGGGTGCTAGCAAGTGTTGAGGGTCAACTGCTACCGATTCCTATCAACCGAACAACCCTTAACCGCCTTTACGAACAAGAACTAGATGAGGCAGGGGCAGCGGATTGGCTCGAGCGCGTGCGCGAGCCTAGAGACCCTATTCGAACTAGCGAGGACGTAGTTCTGAACAGTGTCGGGCGTGACTTATGTGACAAGTTTTTCCGTGGTTACACACGGAAGCAGTGGGGGCTGGACCTGTCGGATCTTTCCGCTGGCGTGGCGGCGAGAATACCCACTCGCACCAATGATGACGATCGCTATTTCACCGACACCTATCAACTGATACCAGCGGATGGCTATACTGCAATGTTCAGCCGAATGTTGGACCACCCCAATATCACGGTTCTGTTGGCAACCGACTATTTCGCCGTGCGCGACAGCGTTCAGCTGAGACACACCGTTTACACCGGCCCCATCGACGCTTTCTTTGACAACCGGTTTGGAAAACTGCCATACCGAAGTCTGAGCTTTGAACACCAGCACCTTTCGGACCAAGATCAGATACAACCAGTAGGCACAGTCAATTTCCCTAATGAGCACGACTACACCCGCATCACTGAATTCAAGCACATTACTGGGCAGAAGCATTCGGGTACTTCGATTGTGCGCGAGTATCCCCAGGCTGAAGGCGACCCGTATTATCCGATTCCAAGACCCGAAAATGAAGAGGTTTTCAAAAAATATCTAAGGCTAGCAGACGAGCGGGATGACGTGACGTTTGTAGGCCGGCTTGCCCAGTATCGCTACTACAACATGGATCAAGT
>Ga0209066_10007562_pt1 | contig 10744 bp, 8 predicted proteins | sample All_14_2_FD_187198 | JGI IMG/M metagenome (GOLD analysis project Ga0209066, IMG submission 187198) | Freshwater microbial communities in response to fracking from Pennsylvania, USA - Allegheny Zone_MetaG_DW_15 (SPAdes) (version 2) ... | reverse complement strand
ACGCGGCGGTGGTGATGATCGAAAACGCGCACAAGCACCTGGAGCGCTGGGCGCACCAACACCCGGGCGAGGTGCTCTCGGGTGAGCCGCGCTGGCGCGTGATCGGCAACGCTGCGGCGGAGGTCGGACCTGCGCTGTTCTTCTCGCTGCTGATCATCACCCTGAGCTTCATCCCGGTGTTCACGCTGCAGGCGCAGGAAGGGCGTCTGTTCGCGCCGCTGGCCTACACCAAGACCTACGCCATGGCCGCCGCCGCCGGTCTGTCGGTCACGCTGATCCCGGTGCTGATGGGTTACCTTGTTCGCGGGCGCATTCCCGAAGAAATCGCCAACCCGCTCAACCGTGGCCTGATCGCGCTGTACCGGCCGGTGCTGAACGCCGTGCTCAAAGGCCCCAAGTTCACACTGGTGGTGGCTGCGCTGCTGCTGGGAGTGAGCCTCTGGCCGCTGAAGCACATCGGCGCTGAGTTCATGCCACCGATGGACGAGGGCGACCTGCTCTACATGCCGACCGCGCTGCCTGGTCTGTCGGCAGCCAAGGCCACCGAACTGCTGCAGCTGACCGACCGGTTGATCAAGACCGTGCCCGAGGTGCACAGCGTGTACGGCAAGGCCGGCCGCGCCGACAGCGCCACCGACCCGGCGCCGCTGGAGATGTTCGAGACCACCATCCAGTTCAAGCAGCGCGAGCAATGGCGCGCGGGCATGACACCAGACAAACTGGTGGACGAACTTGACCGCACCGTGCGCGTGCCCGGCTTGGCCAACATCTGGGTGCCGCCTATCCGCAACCGCATCGACATGCTAGCCACCGGCATCAAAAGCCCGGTGGGTGTGAAGGTGGCCGGCGCCGACCTGGCCACCATCAACCGCCTCACGCAGCAGATTGAAACGGTGGTCAAGGGCGTGCCCGGTGTCACCAGCGCGCTGGCCGAGCGCCTGAGCGGTGGGCGCTACATCGACGTCGACATCCGCCGCGACGAGGCGGCGCGTTACGGCCTGAACATCGCCGACGTGCAGGACGTGGTCTCGGGCGCGGTGGGCGGCATGAACATTGGCGAGACCGTGGACGGGCTGCAGCGCTATCCGATCAACCTGCGTTACCCGCGCGACGCGCGCGACTCGCTCGCCGCTCTGCGCGAACTGCCCATCGTCACGCCGCGCGGCCAGCGCCTCGTGCTCACCGACGTGGCGCGTCTGAGCATCGCTGACGGCCCGCCCATGCTGCGCAGCGAGAACGCGCGCCTGGCCGGGTTCGTCTATGTGGACATCCGCGAGCGCGACCTGCGCGGCGCCGTGCTGGACATGCAAAAGGCCGTCACCGAAAAGGTGGTGCTGCCCGCCGGCTATTCGGTGTCGTGGTCGGGCCAGTTCGAGTTTCTGGAGCGCGCCAGCGCGCAGCTCAAGCTGGTGGTGCCGTTCACGCTGCTGGTGATCTTCCTGCTGCTGTACCTGACCTTTCGCCGCCTTGACGAAGCCCTGCTCATCATGGCCACGCTGCCCTTTGCCCTCATCGGTGGCATCTGGTTGCTCTGGGCGTTGGGGCACAACCTGTCGGTGGCCAGTGTGGTCGGCTTCATCGCGCTGGCTGGTGTGGCGGCCGAGTTCGGCGTGATCATGCTGCTGTACCTGAAGCAGGCCTGGGCCGCGCGGCTGGCCCAGGGGCTGGACACCGACATCGACCTGCTCGACGCGATCCGCGAAGGCGCGGTATTGCGCGTGCGGCCCAAAGCGATGACGGTGGCTGTGATCGTGGCCGGTCTGCTACCCTTGTTCTGGGGCGCGGGGGCGGGCAGCGAGGTGATGCAGCGCATCGCAGCGCCCATGGTCGGCGGGATGCTCAGTGCACCACTGCTGTCAATGCTGGTGGTGCCGGTGATCTATCGGCTGATGCGTAAGCCAAAGCGCTGAGGCTGTCCCCGGATTGTTGACATCACTTCCAACTGGTCCAAAGGTGCAGCCATCTTCAGTCTGTTGATGGCTGCACCTTCACACGAGAAACGAATCAGTTGTTGTGACCTTTGCGCGCCAGAATATCAAGACGCGCAACTTCATTGCCCATCGTGGCGATTTTCTGGCCATCCGCAGATTGCACCATCTCCCCCTTCACAAGATGTGCGGTGCGTCCGAATTTGTCGGCCTTGGCCATCCGACCGTCTTGGAACACGTAGAGCGTCTCGCCATTCACCAGCGAGATCGTCTGCTTGGCCTCAGTTTGGGCCGCATCCATGGCAAAAGCAGGGATGACCGCAGAGCAGGACAAAATGAGGATGTTGAGTTTACGGATCATGATTGCTCCAAAAATTGAAAGCGAAAATTCACGTTGATCGGATGAGTCAACGAGGTACACAGTACGCTTTGAATCTAGCTAGGGGCGAGTGACAACAAGCTTTCCGATCCATGACGATTTGGTCATCTGAATGTCATCTCGGTCTTGACGAATGTGTAGCTCACCAGTTTTTAAGTATGTGCAGCCTGTGCCAGAGACAGGTCATGGCGACGCTCAATTCCCGGGAGTGCGCCCCACAATAAGGGGGCCTGTGAAATACACTTGCGTCGGGATTTTCAGGTCCCCCCGCCTCTCCTCCCTGAGCGGGCCGGCTGACGCCGGTTATCCAGCCCGTTGGTCATGTGATCACCGGGTATTTTTTGTTTTCGGATTTGACCTGAAGGTGCTCAATCGGGTTGATTGATGCGCATGCACAACAGATTCTTTCTCCCTGTGCAAGGCGGTTTCTCCAGGAGAAACAGGCCGCAATAAACACCTGATCCATCGATAGAGTTGCGCATCATCACTGCTGGCAGCCGAGATGCCACTGCCACCACAGAGGGCAAACCGTCGGCCACTTCGCTCAACTTGTTTACGAATCAACATCGCATGATCACAGGAACTCAGAAAGCCACCGTCATTCGAGCTGTCATTGATGGTTCGTCACTCTCAGAGGCCGCTCGAAAGGCAGGCATCAAATCCGCCCAGGCGAACACGGCCTTGAAAGGCTTCTGTCGGCGATTCAGGCTCCCCAGCGAAGTCGCAGACGTTCGAGCAGAACCGGCAAGGTATCTTGATGTGCTGAAGGCTTTCGAGGCCAGTCCAGAGATTGCCCTCGGTCGAGACCTTAGCGAACGGCTGACAATGTTGCTGCAAGTGAAAACACCGCAAGAAGTGACACCGAAATACGTCTCCAACATTGAGGCTTCTCAACTTCTAGCATGTGGGCTCACTCCCATCAATGTGCACATGATCGAGACGTGGCTGGCCAGCCATGGTCATGGTCTAAAGAAGGCTGTGCCGAAGGGCAACAAAGAAATCGAGGAGGCCAAGAGGTGTATCTCGTGGCTGCATGTGCATGGTTTTGACGTGACGGCTCCCCGTGCCCAGCTCGAACACCTTTTGTCTCAGCTGAGCCCAGTGCCCGTGGGCTCCATCACCTGACACCCGACACTCGCACTTCAAAATGCTCGCCTGGTGGTTCACAGTAGGCTCCATACGTTTGTGGTGATCACCGCGCACCTGCAGTCCTACCGAATACCAATCGCGAATTTTTCAAGGTCTACCTGGTTGTGCTCGTCCGTATAGATGCCGCGTGGTGAGGGTCGCCCGCGAGCATGGCACACCGCCACGACGTTTGACATCGCCTGTCCCTTGCGCAGCACTTCTGTCGAACAACGGCCAAAGACGCTTTCCATGGTGTCCAGCAGGTGATGGGCGTACGGTGACGCGAGTCTGGCATCCAGAACCAGGTTGGCCAGCAGGACGCCCTCTGGTTGCAGGGTGCCCTGCGTGGCTTGCCAAAACTCCCTGGTCACAAGGTGACTGGGAATGGCAGCCCGGTCGCTGTAGACATCGACCACCACAGCATCGAAGCGGCGCGTGGTCTCCCGCACATAGCGCCTGGCATCCTGCGCAATGAACTCGCCCTGAATCGGCCCACGAAGGAAATGTTCCTCGGCGACCTGGCGGATCGCAGGATCGATATCCACGTAGGTGTAGCGATTCAACGGTTCTTGCTGAGACAAGGTGAAGCCGCCTGCGCCCAGAACCAGGATCTCCCGATCCCGAAAGCCCAGCTCATCGAGCAGCGTCTGACGGATGTGACGGATGTAGGGATGGACCTTCGGCGGCGTGCTCTCATCGATCTGGGATGCAAGCGAGTTGTTGGACAGGAACATGCGTGGATTCACATGACCAGGCGTATCCAACGGCTTGACCTGGTAGTCGGCATACGCGGTATCGGCCGCAGCAATGGGCGTCAGGTTGATGCCGATCACCAGGGCGCCGACGATCATTGGCAATATCACCCGGTGCCGTGTCCTGGGTTGCAACATTGCCGCACCGGCAAGAAGACCCAACGCGCAAGCGATCACCGCAGCGGAAACCCCCAAGTGCTGCATCACGATCACCGAGAGCGACACCGACCCCAAGAACGACCCCAGCGTCGACCAGTACAGCGCTTTACCGCTGGCCTGACCTACGTGCTCATGCTTCATCAGGTTGCTCAGGATGGGCACGGTTTGCCCCAGCAGCCATGCAACGGGACAAAGCACGGCGCTGAGGAACACCAGATACGCCAACCACACCGGTTGTAGCTGGGAAAACAAGGCATTGACCACCGGTCCGGCCAGGCCCACCCCAACGATCAAACCAGAGAGCAGGAAGTTTCTGGTCACACGGGCCAAATGGCCCTCCGTGACTTTGCCCCCGGTGGCGTACCCGAGTGCCAGTGCGAGCAGAAAGAAGCCGATGGTGGGCGCGGTGACCACGATGGCGCTGCCAACATGAGGCACCAACCGGCGCAAGGCCACGATTTCAGCACCGAGAGAGCAGAACCCTTCGATGAAGATCACCAGTGCGATCCACGAGGGAGCGCTTGCGCGCACCCTGTGGTTCATGGTGCCGACGTTGCTGGTCAACCCGGTCATTTCGTCGGTTTGTTCAACGGGCATGCGAAAACGCTCCCCACGACGGTGCTTTTGACAGCGCCACTGCTGTAGGGATGCGTGGAGTGCAGTGTGTCTTGGACCTGAACCACGTTGCCGCCCATGGCCGCAGCTTTGTTGCGCAAATCATTGCGTGCACCGACCAGGAGATTCTGGTCGGTTGTGAAGTCTCCGCTGAAGACGTTACCCTGACTGCCCACGGCCTCGCCGAGAGAGCGACAGCCTGACGGCTTCTGTGTGACCACCTCGACAGCAGACCCTGGCTGGGTGACCTGTGTGGCAGCGCAGCCACTGAGTGCAACGGCGGCCGCGAACGCAGCCCATGTGACAGATTGAAATTTCATAGTTTTCTCCCTAAAGGCCAAGAAAGAACCCCTTGCATGCTGGCCAGGCAGTCGCAGGGGCACTGAATCACCGCGCAACGCCTTGCGCTACGCTGCCTCCAACAGCAAATGCGCGTTGGCAGCATCAACCGACATGGCGAGTTCGCCTGGCAAAGCGGATCGCACCGACTCGACCACATCGTCCTCCGTCTCCTGCTTGTTCTGCAGGAGCCTCCAGACGCCATCGTCCAAGGTGTTCTCGATCAACGGCACGATGACCATCACGTCGCGCAGCTGGCCCAGCCGGTAGGCACGATCTTCGGCCTGGCGCATCAGCGCCGGGGTCCAGGGCAAAGACGCGAATGCCACGTAGTTCGCGGCCGTCAACGTGATGCCCACGCCGGCCGCCGACGTGGTGCCGATGAACACCGTCACGGATGGATCGGTTTGGAACGCATCAATGGCCTGCTGGCGGCGCTTTGACGAGTCGGCGCCCACAAGGCTCACACAATTGATGCCAGACGCTTTGAAGGCAGTTTTCATGGCCTCCACGGTCGCCATGTACTCGCAGAAGATGATGATCTTGTCGCCTTCGGACAAGCTTTCCACCGTCTCGATCAGAAACTGGGTCTTCAGGGCCTCCAGCGTCTGCCGCAGCTTGACGATCTTGGGCATGGCGTACATCGACATGTCGCCGTAGATCTCGTTGTAGGCGCCCAGTCCTTCGGGCGGCGAGATATAGCGCACCTGACGCGCCTTGCTGCCCAAGTCTTTGAGCACGTCCTTGCGACGGCGAAGCATCCATCCCTGCAGCGCGGCCGCCAGCTCGGCACGCCGCTCTTTGCTGCCAGAGAACCGCTTCTTGAATTCCTTGAGCTGGAGTCCACCCAGCCAGTGGCCCGTGATGCGCAGCAACGTGTGCAGCTCGATTTCCCTGCTGAGCAAGGGCGTGCCCGTGACGACGTACCGCCGCGGAATCCGCGTGGCCATCACAAAGGCATTGCGCGTGCGCCCGGCCTGGTGCTCTTTCAGGTAGTGGGCCTCGTCCACCGCCATGACTTCAAAGGCCAGATCGGGATCGCGCACCAGACCGCCCAACCGCTCGTAGTTGGCGATGACCCAGCCGCAGCCATACAGCGTGGCGTGCCGGTCCTCGCCGACGATACCGACCACGGCCTTCGGATACACAGCGTGGATCTCGCGCTCCCAGTTGATCCGCAGACTGGCCGGACACAGGATGAGCACCCTGCCCTCCCCCGCGATGAGGCGGGTGGCCACCACCGTCTGGCGGCTTTTTCCGAGGCCCATGTCGTCACCCAGACAGGCGCCCGTTTGGGTGATCAGGTGTTGAACACCCACCTCTTGGTAGTCACGCAGGCCTGCGGCCTGGCACGCCGCCGCCAACACCGATGGGGCGAAGTCGAAGTGCACCGAGGCATCGAGTTCGGCGGACATGAACCCGGCGCCTTCCGCCTTGTCTTCTCCACCGGCCATGCCAGGCTCTGGGGTGGCCGAGGGCACCTTGATCGGTGAGCTTGATGCAGCGGATGCAACCAGATCCTCAAGCACCACGGGCTGCTCGTGCACGAAGACATGAACATCATCGACCAGCGCGATGGATTTCAGGGCTTGAAGAATGTCATCAACATCACCCTGCACCTGCCACGCTTTCGCATGTGGATGAAACTGCCCCCGCAGTGTTCGCATGGCGGCAACGCACAGTTGGTCGTAGTAGAAACTGACCGCATAGCGCCCCTTGGCCATGTCGGCTTTTGCCAGCGGGAAAACCTGCACATCCAACCGCTGGGTGAAGTAGTCCGGCTGAGGCGCGCGCATCGCGGCACCGACCACGGCCAGGCCAGCATCAACGTCCACGAACTCGCCACGATAGAGGCGCTTGAGCCACGCCATTGCGTGTGAGGCGTCGTTCTGTTCAATGACCCAGACACGACCAGGTGCGAACCAACTGGCCTTGGCCTTGGACAACTCTTTGCCCAAGCCCTCCACGTAGTGGAGTTGCAACCCCAGTCGCTCGCCATCCGACACAGCCTTGATAACCAGCTCCGGTGGTCGCAGCACCACGGGCGCCGGCAGACTCATCGGGCTCAAATGTGGCTCACTTCATGAGTGTCGCTACGCTTGATTGCAGAGAAATACTTGCGCCCAGCTCGGTTATGACGGCGGACAAGTCCATCGACCGTGAGCTGTAGCAATGTCGTTCGTGTTTGTTCTTCGCCCCATCCTGTGGCCTGCACCAGGCTACCGAAATGGTCGGGCTCCACCTGAATCAATTTGAGCAGTGCGTCTCTGCGCATCTGGCTCGGAGGTGGTTCTTCCCTCGTTCCCTGTTTCTGTTGTGTTTGGTTCTGCATATGGCCTCCATGTCGTGAAGTCGGTACTGGCGACGATCTCTTTTTGGATACGTCACGACGACGGAGCTTGAAGGTCTCAGGCCGGAACTTCTTCCCTTGCACGTGACTGCTGAAAAGTGATGGACTCGATGCGCGAGAGCTGCAAGGCCACATCGTCCGCAACGATCTTGATGACCTGGACCTGCTCACCGGAATCTTTGTCGTTGGCCATGAAGTCACGTTCTTCACCCAGTACCAGGACGCGTGCGCCCTTCCTCAGATGCTTGGCACAAGCCTCGGCCTTCTCACCGTAGATCTCGACCTCACGCCAGAAGCCGCCAACCTGTTCCAGATCACCTTGCTCGTTCTGTCCCCAGCGCGCGAACATCACGCGCATGGTTGCCACCACGAACTCTCCGTTCCGACCATTGAGTCGCTTGAGTTCGGGCGAGTCGCCCAAGTTGCCCTTGCCGATGAACATGTTCTGCATAGCAGTTCTCCTCGGTGCAGAAAGATCGGTCAGGCAGTTGCACCAGTCCTGCCAGACCGTTGATGCGTTCAGCGACGGTCCAATCCCTTGCCGTCGAACATGAGCGGCATGGCCATGACCGCGCGCAAGCGCTGGCTCATGTCCGCCTTGACATAGATGCCTGTCGTCGCAATGGACTTGTGGCCGAGCAGCTGCTGGGTGACCGGTAAATCCTGATTCGTCGCGCCGAGCACACTGTGGGCAAATGTGTGACGCAGCCAATGGCAGGTTGCGCGCTCGAACGCGGCCTTGAAATCGGCGTCGGCGCACTGCCCGGCAACCTGGGCAAACAAGCGTTTCACGGCACGGTGGATGCCTGCCGTGGACAGCGCGCCATTGGCGCTGGCCATCTTGCCGACCATGGGCTTCTCCAGTACAGAGAAGAGAGGCGTTTCCTCCTCCGTCACTGCCACCATCAGGCCCGAATCTACGAGCGCCTGTCGATCTGCGCGGTGCGCGTGCAACGCACGCAAGACATGCTCTTTGATCGGCACCAGGCGCTCTTTCCCACCCTTGCCGAGCACCCGCAAGCACTTGGCACCCGACAGCTGCTCCTCGGGCACCAGAAGCCGTATGGGCATCAGGTTGCCCCACGTCAGTTTGAGTTCGCCAATGCGCAGACCTGTGGACTCCAACAGGGCCAGAATGGCCACCAAGCGGCGTGATGTTGGCGATTCGGGCATTGCACCCAGGTACTGCTCAACCATCCGCATTTGGGCCTTGCTCAATGAGCGCATCGTGTCGATCTGCTGGTCCGGCTGCTTGGCTTGCCTGATCCGTGCGAAAGGATTTGCTACCAGGTAGTTCGTCTCAAGCAAAAACCCGTACAGGTGACCGATGGCCGCGAGTGCCCTGGCTGCGCTGCGCGATGACAGGGGGCCTCGCATGGGCCTCCAGTCCGCCCAATCGCGGTGAGCAGGCAATCGACCGATCCAGTGTGCGGGAGGGCTGCACAGGAACCGAGCGTGCGCGGCCGCATCCGTGACCGTCAACGTGGACAAGGTCTTGCCCTGCTCTTGTGCCCACAGCATCAACCGCATCACGTCGCAGGCGTAGGCCTTGCGCGTGTGAACCGATTTGAAGTCCAGGGTGACCAACCAGGACTTGATCGCGTCGGCGTCGGATTGAGCGCCCATGGCGTTGGGCCCCATGGAACGCAGGGATGAACCCAGATGAGTCTGCCCAGCGTGAACCACCCTGAAAAACGGCTGCAAGGCCGTCCAGCCGGAATCCCCTCCTGCCATCAGGCTGGCGCTGTCCCAGCGGCTCCTTGGTGCGATCTTGTGTTCAAGGAAAGGCTCATGCTGCACCAGCCATCCCACGAGACGCCTGGCGCGATCCTGACCAACACCAGGGACACGGCTGTACCAGTGCCGCCCATACCGGTTGATGAAGTCGATCAGATCCTGCAGAAGCACGATCTCCGCGCCGTTGAGTCTGGCTGTCAGGCTTTGGCTGAACCACAGGCGAACCGGGTCCGTGGGCTTGGGAAGCACCACTCCGCGAGATTGGACGATGCCCAATGCCCGCAGCACCGCATCGGTTGAAGCAACCGGGGCGCTGGTGTCAGCGGCTGCGGGCAACGTCGCCAGCTGCTCGCCATAGCGTTCCTGGTACAGCTCTTGGATCTCACGCTCGCTGAAGTCCTCGGCACCGATCTCTTCGGCGAACTCGTCAAGGCTGGGTACGTTGGGAACTGATTGAGCGGTAGCTGGGTTTTCGTAAGTCGTTGAATTGAATTGTGATTTTGTGAATTTGGCGAAATTCACCAGCTCGCGCGCAAGCCCTTGCTCCCCGTGACCACCCAGGATGTCGCTCGCCATCTCAACCACGCGGCGCAGATATGCACCGGCCACTCGCCCGTCTGCCATCAACTCGGGCAGGTAGCGCTGCGCCGCCACTGCTGGCGCCAAGCCCTGCACGACGGCCCGAATGAATGACAGATCGTGAAGCCGCAGGCCCGCCTCGCGCCAGACCTGGGCTTTGCCGGGTGGTCGCCCGCCACGGGTGGTGGGCATGGCGAGATCACACGTCAAGATAACTCCCATTATCTTGACGCACGAAAAACCCCTCTAAATCGGCTATCTGAAAAGTGCGCAGGTTGGCCATGATCGATTTATCGTTTTGAATCAAGCACTTGATTGCCGTAGAGCGTTGAATTTCTGAGAAAATGCCGTCGGCACGCTGCCACAACCCATTTCCTGTGTTGAGCATTCCAACGATGCGGCAGCGTGTCACCTTCATTTCAATGGGCGCCAGTTCAGCAGTCCCGGTTCTGACGCAAGCGACTGTCGGCTGAATTCCAGAGGACTCGGGACCGTGGTCCGGGACCGCCGTGACCCCCACACGTTTTGCCTTCGAATCGCTGACTTGAAGCGCGGCACACCATCCGTTCAGTCCACCAAAGATCAGCTCCGAGAAGTCTTCCGGGGTCATGCCTGATTCCTTGGCGGCCAATGTGACGACGTCCTCCATGAATGACATTTGTGATGGCACTTGGGTCACGGCTTCGTTCTTTCCAATGAAATCGGTCTTGCGAATACCGCGGATGTTTTCCTCATGACGACCTTGCGGGCGGTGGCAATCGCGCGGCGCAGATCTTTG
>Ga0209066_10007561_pt1 | contig 10744 bp, 9 predicted proteins | sample All_14_2_FD_187198 | JGI IMG/M metagenome (GOLD analysis project Ga0209066, IMG submission 187198) | Freshwater microbial communities in response to fracking from Pennsylvania, USA - Allegheny Zone_MetaG_DW_15 (SPAdes) (version 2) ... | reverse complement strand
GTCTGAGGCTGGCAGTGGGGTGGTGGGCCATCCCATGACTTCAATATGCGTGCCAGCTTATGCAAGGCCATCGCAGGCCCGTCTCAGTCCGAAAGAAGGCGGTTTGGGTGGGAGGGCGCCCGGGTCGGAGGCCCCATGGGTGCCGAAAGTGGCGTGGCCGACTGCCAAATGGGCGAGGTGCTGGCGACGTTTTGGCAGTGCTTTGGCGGTGAGGTGTGTGGCAGGTCGCTGCCATTGGGCTGTCAATTGGCTGCCACCTTTGACAGAAAGCTGGCATCATTTGTGCTCGTTCCACCCAAGCCCGGGCGCTTTGCTTTGGGCCACTTCGCACACACGCCCATGTCCGCTGACCTTGCCCCGCCCGAACTGGCCTCTTTTCTGGACAGCCTGCCCGAACCTCACATCCTGTTTGACCGGCAATACCGCATCGTGGCGGCCAACCAGGCGTACCGGCAACAATTTGCCCCCATGGGCAGCAGCGTGGTCGGGCGCACCTGTTACGCGGTGTCGCACCGCTTCGATGTGCCGTGTGACCAGGCTGGCGAGTCGTGTCCCTTGAGCCGCGCCCAGGCCACCGGCCAGCGCGAGCGGGTGCTGCACCTGCACCACACGCCGCGTGGCGAGGAGTACGTGAACATCGAGCTGACCCCGGTGTTGAACGCCGAGGGCGAGCAGGCGTTTTTCACCGAAAAAATGGTGGCGCTCAAGGTGGCGCGGGGCAAACCGGCCACCCAGGGGCTGATCGGACGGGCACCCGCCTTCCAGCGCATGATGGAACTGGTGGCGCGGGTGGCCCCGTCGCAGGCCACGGTGCTGCTGCTGGGCGAATCGGGCACCGGCAAAGAACTGGTGGCGCGTGCCGTGCACGAAGCCAGCCCGCGTGCCGAGCGGGCGCTGGTGCCGGTGGAATGTTCCAGCCTGACCGAGACGCTGTTCGAATCCGAGCTGTTTGGCCACGAGCGCGGGGCCTTCACCGGGGCCAACACCAGCCGCGCCGGGCTGGTGGAAGCGGCCAGCGGTGGCACGCTGTTTTTGGACGAGGTGGGCGACATTCCCCTCACCATGCAGGTGAAGTTGCTGCGCCTGCTGGAAAACGGCACCTACCGCCGCGTGGGCAGCACCGAGGTGCGGCATGCCGACATCCGCGTGGTGGCCGCCACGCACCGGCCGCTGGAGCAGATGGTGCGTGAAGGCAAGTTCCGCGAAGACCTGTACTTTCGGCTCAGCACCTTCCCCATTGCCCAGCCGCCGTTGCGTGACCGGGCGACCGACATCCCGCTGCTGACCGAGGCGTTGCTGCAGCGCGTGGCACCCGAGCGGCGGTTGACCCTGTCGCACGACGCCATGATGTGTCTGGTGCAGCAGCCGTTTCCGGGCAACGTGCGCGAGCTGCGCAACCTGCTGGAGCGCACCGCCTTGCTGTGTGATGGCAACACCATCGACACGCCGCACCTGGCGTTGGCGCTGGGCAGCGCCAGGGGGGCACCGCGCGAAGGGGGTGGGCTGTCTGCGGTGGCCAGTGGCGTGCCGTCGTCGGCAGCCCCTCAGCCGTCACCGCCCCAGTCGTTGCACGACATCGAGCTGGCGGTGCTGCGCGAGCAGGTGCGCCAGCACCGGGGCGGGCGGGCCGAGCTGGCGGCCCGGCTGGGCATCAGCGAGCGGTCGCTCTATCGCAAGCTCAAGGCGCTGGAGGCCTTTGAGCAAGTGGCCGCCAAACCGGCGGCCAAAGACCGAAAACCCTAGCTGTCAGCGCAGGACTGACAAGCGCTGGAGCCTTATTTGGCTTGCAATTTGGCCAGCCGTTTGCTGCGGGCTCGGATGTTGAGGAACTCCACCACCAGCGAGAAGCTCATGGCCGCGTAGATGTAGGCCTTGGGCACGTGCACTTCAAAGGCTTCGGCCGTCAGGGCCATGCCCACCATCACCAGGAAGGCCAGGGCCAGCACTTTGACGGAGGGGTGGGCGTCCACGAAGTCGCCAATGGGTTTGGCGGCAAACAGCATCACGCCCACCGAGGCGATCACGGCGGCCATCATCACGGGCAACTGATCGACCATGCCCACGGCGGTGATGACGGAGTCGAGCGAGAACACGATGTCCACCACGCCGATCTGCGCGATGGTGCCCCAAAACACTTTTTTGCCTGCAGCGGCGGCGGCCACGCCGTCGGTGTCGATGGCATCGGGCGGGCCGTCTTCTTCACGGGCTTCCACTTCCACAAAGATTTCGTGCGAGGCTTTCCACAGCAGGAAGAGGCCACCGGCCAGCAGCACGATGTCGCGCCCGCTGATGCCCTGGCCGAACACGTGGAACAGGTCGTCTTTGAGGCCCATGATCCAGCTCAGTGACGCCAGCAGCGCCAGGCGGGACACCATGGCAAAGCCCAGGCCCAGGCGGCGGGCCAGGTCGCGCTGCTCGGGCGGCAGGCGGCCCACCAGGATGGAGATGAAGATGATGTTGTCGATGCCCAGCACGATTTCGAGTGCGGCGAGCATGGCAAACGCGATCCAGATGTTGGGGTCGAGCAGGAATTCCATGGGCGAAAGGCCCTTGTTGGGCCGGTTTGTGGTGGGGGGCGTGGAGGGCCACGCCAGCGAAGCACGCGAATGTACGGCGGAAGTTCCCCAACTCTTTTCTGTTTGTTGGCAGGGTTGTTTCGCTTTTTTGGAACGGTGGTGCCGTTCAGGCGGCTTCGGTCTGCAAAAACACCCGGGCTTTCCGTGGCGACACCACCACGCGGTCGCCTTCTTTCAGCCCCAGCGCCTGGAAGGCGGTGGCGGGCAAGTGGGCTTCTATCAAGGGGTCACCTGTGGTGGTGGGGTTGCCGTTGGGCTCGGGCAGCAGCTCCAGCCGGGCCAGGGGGCCCACCACGATGGCGCGGTCCAGCCTGGCCACGATGCCGGGCAAACCGGGCCGGTAGGGCACCACGTCCAGGTCGTGTGGCCGCACGTAGGCCAGCGCCTGGGTGTTTTGGGTGTGGGCGTGTTCGGGTGAGGCGATGGACACGCCGTGCGGCTGGCCGTCGAGTTGCACCTGGCCTTCGTGGGCGCGACCATGGAACAGGTTCACGTCGCCCAAAAAGCCGTACACGAACGGGCTGGCGGGGTGGTCCCACACGGTTTGGGGCGTGCCCACCTGTTCGACCACGCCCCGGTTCATCAGCACCACGCGGTCGGCCACTTCCAGGGCTTCTTCCTGGTCGTGGGTGACGAAGATGGAGGTGACGTGCAGTTCGTCGTGCAGGCGGCGCAACCAGCGGCGCAGCTCTTTGCGCACCTTCGCATCCAGCGCGCCAAAGGGTTCGTCCAGCAGCAGCACTTTGGGCTCGACTGCCAAGGCGCGGGCCAGGGCAATGCGCTGGCGTTGCCCGCCTGACAGTTGCGAGGGGTAGCGGTCGGACAGCCAGTCCAGCTGCACCAGCTTGAGCAGGTCGTGCACTTTGGCTTTGATTTGCGCTTCGCTGGGGCGTTCGCCACGGGGCTTGACGCGCAGGCCAAAGGCCACGTTTTCGAACACGGTCATGTGGCGGAACAGCGCGTAGTGCTGGAACACGAAGCCCACGTTGCGGTCGCGCACGTGTTTGTCGGTGGTGTCTTCGCCGCTGAACAGGATGTTGCCGGTGTCGGCGGTTTCCAGCCCGGCGATGATGCGCAGCAGCGTGGTTTTGCCGCAGCCCGAGGGGCCGAGCAACGCGACGAGTTCGCCCGATTCGATGTCGAGGTTGATGCGGTTCAGCGCGTGAAAGTCGCCGAAATGTTTCGAGACGTTCTGGATGGCGATGCTCATGGCATGGGTCCTGTTTGGATAGCTGTCAGCGCTTGTCAGTCAAGCGCTAAGTGGCATTTTGGTGTCAAGCTTTTGCGTTGCCGGCCATGGCGGTTGGGGGCTCAGGCGGCAGGTCGGTGGTGGCCCGCATGTCGCGCTCGTGCCGCCACTCCACCCAGCTCTTGATGGCCAGCGTCAGCAGGGCCAGCAAGGCCAGCAGCGAGGCCACGGCAAACGCGGCCACCGACTGGTACTCGTTGTACAAAATCTCCACATGCAACGGCATGGTGTTGGTTTGCCCTCGTATGTGGCCCGACACCACCGACACCGCGCCAAACTCACCCATGGCGCGGGCGTTGCACAGGATCACGCCGTAAATCAGGCCCCACTTGATGTTGGGCAGCGTCACGTACCAGAAGGTTTGCCAGCCGCTGGCGCCCAGCACCTGGGCGGCCTGCTCTTCATCGTTGCCCTGCGCCTGCATGAGCGGAATCAGCTCGCGGGCGATGAACGGAAACGTGACGAAGATGGTGGCCAAAATGATGCCGGGCACGGCAAACACAATCTTGATGTCGTGCTCGGCCAGCCACGGGCCCAGCCAGCCTTGTGCGCCAAACACCAGCACGTAAATCAGGCCCGCCACCACCGGCGACACCGAAAACGGCAGGTCGATCAGCGTGGTCAAAAACGATTTGCCTTTGAACTCGTACTTGGCAATGCACCAGGCGGCGGCCACGCCAAACACCAGGTTCAGCGGCACGGCCACGGCGGCGGTGAGGAAGGTCAGGCGGATGGCGGACCAGGCGTCGGGCTCTTTCAGGGCTTCCCAGTACACGTCCCAGCCTTTTCGCAGCGCTTCGGTGAACACGGCGGCCAGCGGCAACAGCAGGAACAAACACATGAACACCAGGGCCACGCCGATCAGGGTGCGGCGCACCCAGGCGGCTTCGGTGGTGTGCGGCAGGCGCACGCGGGGGGGTGTTGGTGTGCTCATGTCAGGCCCCCGAGCGGTTGCGCTGCCAGGTTTGCAACGCGTTGATGACCAGCAGCAGCACAAACGACAGGCCCAACATCACGCTGGCCACGGCGGTGGCGCCGGCGTAGTCGTATTGCTCCAGCTTGCTGATGATGATCAGCGGTGTGATTTCAGAAATCATGGGCATGTTGCCTGCAATGAAAATGACCGAGCCGTATTCCCCAATGGCGCGGGCAAACGCCATGGCAAAGCCGGTGAGCAGCGCGGGCGCAATGGCCGGAAAAATCACCCGCACAAAGGTTTGCCAGCGCGTGGCGCCCAGGCACATGGCGGCTTCTTCCAGCTCTTTTTCCGCGTCTTCCAGCACCGGCTGCACGGTGCGCACCACAAACGGCAGGCCAATGAAAATGAGCGCAATCACCACGCCGTTGGGGTTGAACGCCAGCTGGATGCCCATGGGCTCCAGGTACTGGCCCACCCAGCCGTTGCCCGCCAGCAGGGCGGTGAGCGAAATGCCGGCCACGGCGGTGGGCAAGGCAAACGGCAGGTCCACCAGCGCGTCAATGAGTTTTTTGCCCGGGAAGGTGTAGCGCACCAGCACCCAGGCCACCAGCAGGCCGAACACCACGTTGACCAGCGCCGCGATCAGCGACGCGCCAAAGGTCAGCCGGTACGAGGCCAGCACGCGCGGTGCGGTCACCGCGTCCCAGAACTGGGGCCAGGTGAGCGTGAAGGTTTTGAACAGCAGGGCCGACAGCGGTATCAGCACGATCAGGCACAGGTAAAACACCGTGAAGCCCAGCGTGAGGTGGAAGCCGGGCAGAACCCTGCGGGTGGCTGCGCTCATTTATTTGCCCGCCGTGTACAGCTTGTCGAACTGGCCACCGTCGTTGAAGTGCACCTTTTGCGCCTCGGCCAGGGAGCCGAAGTACTCGTTCACGGTGAACAGCTTGATGGGGCGCAGCGCAGTGCCGTATTTCTTCAAGATGGTTTCGTTGCGGGGGCGGATGTTGTGCTTGGCGGCAATCTCCTGGCCCTCGTCGCTGTACAGGAAGTCCAGGTAGGCCTTGGCTTCGGCGGCCGTGCCTTTTTTGGCCACGGTGCGCTCCACGATGGCCACGGGGTTTTCGGCCACGATGCTGGCGCTGGGGTGGATGGCATCGACCTTGCCCGCGCCAAACTCCTTGTCCACCGACACCACTTCGCTCTCGAAGGTGATCAGCACATCACCGATGTTGCGCTGCAAAAAGATGCCGGTGGCGTCGCGCCCGCCGCGTGCCAGCACGGGCACGTTTTTGTACAGCTTGCCCACGAACTCGGCGGCCTGCGCGTCGGTGCCGCCCTTGGCACGCACCGAGCCCCAGGCGGCCAGGTAGGCCATGCGGCCATTGCCGCCGGTTTTGGGGTTGACCACCACCACCTGGATGCCGGGCTTGGTCAGGTCGTCCCAGTCTTTGATGCCCTTGGGGTTGCCGTTGCGCACCAGAAACAGCATGGTGCTGGTGGTGGGGGCTGCGTTGTGTGGGAAGCGCTTGGCCCAGTCGGCGGCCACCACGCCTTTGCTTGCCAGAAAGTCCACGTCGGTGGTGGTGTTCATGGTCACCACGTCGGCGTCCAGGCCGTCGGCCACGGCACGGGCCTGCGCGCTGGAGCCGGCGTGCGACTGGTCCACCTTGATGTCTTTGCCGGTGGTTTTCTTGTGGTGGGCCACGAATGCGGTGTTCAGGTCTTTGTAGAACTCGCGCGACACGTCGTACGACACGTTCAGCAGCGAGGTCTGGGCGTTGGCCGCGCCCATCGCGACCCATACCAGACTGGTCAATGCGCGGCGGATCGAGGAGGGAATATGGCTCATGAGAAACTCTGGTTGCAAGCCCTTGTTCGGGCGGAGCGTGCATTCTGCTGACCGGTCTTTCAACATCAAACGACTTTGTTCTTGTTTCGATATAACCCGTGAGAATGAAAGGACCGCCGTGTTGTCACTTGTCCCCATGGGAAACGGTGAATAGCCTCATGAACATGAACCGCTGTGCCAGGTTTTTGCGGAAAACGATCGGGCTTCTGCTTTGGGTGCCCATTTGGGTGCACGCCGAGTCGGCAACGTTGCGCATGGCCGTGCTGGACGACGCACCCCCCATGTCCTACCGCGACAGCCAAGGTCGGCAAACGGGGTTTTCGCACGCGATTGCCGAAGCCGTTTGCGAAGAAATGCGCGTGCGCTGCCAGTTCCAGGTGACGACGCTCAGCCAGGTGGTGGACGGTCTGGTGAACAACCGGTTCGATGTGGCGGCCATGAGCTTGCTCGGCACGCCCGAACGGCGCAGCAAAATCCTGTTCGCTGAGCCCTATTTCCGGTCTTTCTCGCTGTGGTTTGCCCAGCCCGGGGTTCCCCCCGGTCACGGGGATGTGCGTGTGGCCGTGGTGGACGGTTCCGCGCAAGCGCGGTATGCGCTGCAGCGACAGTGGCGGGTGGTGCCGGTGGCGACCAATGGCCAATTGGGCACGGTCCTCAAATCCGGAGAGGCCCACGCCGCGCTCATGCCCATGAACACGGCCATGGGCCTGATGGCAGACCCCGATTTCCAGCGGCTCAAACTGGAGCCCGTTGTGATGCATTCCCCTGAGCTCGGTGGCGATGCGTCGTTTGGCATCAACCCGCGCAGGTCCGACCTCAAAACCGGGGTGGACGAAGCCCTGGCCCGCATCAAGGGCAATGGGCGGTACGACCGGATCAATTCGCAGTTCCTGCCTTTTCGGGTGAACTGAACCCATGACCCGCGCCATGGCCCTGCACCGCTTGCGCATCAGCCACGCCTTTGCCCTGTTGGTGGCGTCGTTCACCGTGTTGTTTGTGGCCGTTGCCGTCCTGCTCTGGCACGACCAGCAGCAAGCCCATGTCGCCACCGACCGGTTGCAGCAGCAAACCCTGCCGGAAATCGTCCGCAACCGGCAGGTGGTGCGCAACCTGGAAAAGATCCGCCAGGAAGGCGATCGTTTCTTTGCCCTGGGATCGCCGCAGGAAAGCCAACAGGCCCTGTTCGTGCTGAGGGTGGTGGCCAATCACCCCAGCATCCGCGAGCACGCCCAGGCCGCGGCGTTGGCGCAGGAGGTCGAGCACTTTCTGGCACAGGCCCACTTGCACGCGCAGCAGAACCCCCATGGCCTGAAACCCAGCCTCCTGGCCTGGCATGCACTGTCGCAGCGGCTGAGCCTGCTGGTGGACGACGTGTCGGTGCACGGCGTCAAGCTCGCCTCGACCGACCTCGAACGCATGTCGCAATCGATGCAGACCGCGCGCACCGCCCTGGTGGTGGCCCTGGTGCTGGTGGGGGCCTTTCTGCTGCTGCTGACCCTGATGCTGCGCCGCTTTTTGATCATTCCCCTCCAGCGCATCGACCGCAAGCTGGCCACCCTTCGTGTTGACCAGCCCGCGCCGGCCTACCCCATCACGCGGCTGGAGGAAATCCACTCCATTGAAGAAGCCACCCAACGCCTGCACAGGTCGCTGCAGGAACTGGAGCAAGCCCGCCACCAGCTGGAAACGCTCGCCCATTTCGATGCCATGACGGGGCTGTACAACCGGCACCCATTCCTGGAGCGGGCGAGCATCGAGCTCCAGCGCGCCCACCGGTATGCACACCCCATCTGCGTCGGCATGGCCGACCTGGACCACTTCAAGGCCGTCAACGACAACCATGGCCATGCCTCGGGCGATGTGGCTCTGCGGCACTTCGCCGGACTGATGCGCGACACCCTTCGCCAGACCGACCTGGTGTGCCGCTATGGTGGGGAGGAGTTCGCCTTTGTCTGCCCGGAAAGCAGCTTGGACGAAGCCCGCGCAATGGCCGAGCGCCTGTGTCAGTGCTTTGCTGCGCAAGCCATCGAACTGCCCGATGGCACCCGCCTGCAGGCCACGGTCAGCATCGGCATCGCCAGCATGGCCGGTCACACGCTGGACCAGGCGCTGAGCCTGGCGGACGAGGCGCTTTACCAGGCCAAGCGCACCGGTCGCAATCGCGTCGTGCTCGCACCCGCCTAAGCGGTGGCCACAGGCCACCGCTGGCGCATCTCTGCGAGCAAGCCCTGCAGCAACCCCCAGCCCAAGGGCCATTCGCCATGCCCGGAGTCCACGTTGATGTGCCCCGCGCCCACCAGCCTGACCAGGTCGCTGCCCCAGGCGCGGGCATAGGCGGTGGCCAGGCGCACGGGGCAAAAAGGGTCGTTGTCGCTGGCCACCACGATGCTGTGGTAAGGCAAGGCCTGGTGGGGCACAGGGGCGAAGTCGGCCAACTGGCCCCGGCGCTCGGGGTCTGCCGGGGCCACGAGCAGGGCCGATTGCACCCGCGCGGCCACTTCGGGCGGCAAATGCGCCGCGGCAATGCACCCCAGGCTGTGGGCCACGAGCACCACGGGGTGCGGTTGTTGCAGGATGGTGTCGGCCAGCCGTGCCACCCAGGCTTGGCGGGTGGGGCACAGCCAGTCGTCCTGCTCCACCCGAACGGCCCCGGGCAGGCGCTCGGCCCACAGGGTTTGCCAGTGGCCAGGGCCAGAGTTGCGCCAGCCGGGAACGATGACGACAGGAAGGGATGCCATGGAGCGTGCGCCAGAAGTGCTTGGGCAGGCCATTCTGAAAACGACGCTTCAAAACCCAAACGACTTTTATTCTGTTTGCTCATAACTGAAACATCTGAGCGTCTTGCGGCACCGTTGGCACGCCATGCGCCTTGGGTGTTGCCCGCCACCTGGACTGTGTTTCGTGTCAGTTGCTGCGCAGGCGGGTGCCGATAATGGGTGTTCCTTGGCGCATGCGTTCGCCTCACAACCCCTGAAAGTCCTCGTTCCACCATGCAACAAGACCTGTCACTGGGTGTCGCCCCGGTCAGCCAACCCGCTCCTTCTTCGGCGTTCAGCGCCCATGGCATCTGGACACCGGGTGTGCTGCTGATGCGGCGCATCAACTTTCACACCAAGGCGCTGATCATCACGGTCATTTTTCTGCTGCCGATCGCGGTGGCCGGTTGGAGCCTGATGGCCGGTCAGCAGGGACAGATCGACTTCAGCGAGAAGGAGCGGCAAGGGGTGGCTTACCTCAAGCCCCTCACGCCGTTGCTGGGGCAGCTGCAGCAGGTGCGCAAGCTGTCCATGGCCTGGGCCGTGTCGGGTCAGGAGCCCCCGGAAATGGCCTCTGCCCGCGCGGACGTGCAGGCGCAGTGGCAAAAGATCCAGGCGGTCGAAGCCGAGTTGGGGGCGGCGGTGGGGGCCTCCAAAGCCTTTGCCGCTTTGCAGTCGGAGATCGGCAAACCGCCGGTCTCTCCGGCAGGCATGGAGCCCATGGGGGTGTTGAAGCGGCACCAGGCGGGCATTGACGCCACCATCGCGTTGATCGACGCCGTGCTGGACGGCTCCAACCTCATCCTCGACCCGGACCTGGACACCTATTTCCTGATGGATGCGTCGCTCGGGCGCATTCCCTTGTTGGCTGAGGCCACGGCCAGCTTGCGCGGTTTGGGGGCAGCAACAGCAGCTGGGCACCTGACCTTCGACCTGCAGACCGAGCGAAAAGTGTCGACAGACATCGCGATTGGCGACTTCATGGACGCGGCGCTGGAAAAAGCCTTGGCCAAAATCACGAGCGTCCATCCCGAACTGGCCGACAGGATCAGCGCCAAGGCCCCGCTGGCGGCCATGCACCAGCTGCACGACAAGATCGAAGCGCTGGCCACAGAGTCGGGCAACCGGCCCACGGCGGCCGATGTGCTCGCGGTGGGTGACCAAGCCGTGTCCGGCCTGTACGCCACCCAGCAGGCCATGCTGGTGGAGCTGGACCGGCTGCTGGCCGAGCGCACCGGGAAGATGCGCAGTGCCGTGTACTTCGAGGTGGGCCTGATCGTGGTCACCTTGCTGCTGGCCAGCTACATGTTCTTTTGTTTCTACCTGGTCACCCGGGGGGGGTTGCAACTCATCAGCCGCCACCTGCAGGAAATGTCTGCCGGAGACCTGCGC
>Ga0209066_10007560_pt1 | contig 10745 bp, 7 predicted proteins | sample All_14_2_FD_187198 | JGI IMG/M metagenome (GOLD analysis project Ga0209066, IMG submission 187198) | Freshwater microbial communities in response to fracking from Pennsylvania, USA - Allegheny Zone_MetaG_DW_15 (SPAdes) (version 2) ... | reverse complement strand
CCCGTCTACGCCAGGGGTGCGCTTGGCGGGTGGCGTTGCGCCAGAGACACTACTTTGTGGATCTCCATGCGCGCAGGCTGATGGCTGCGGGTGCTCTCCAGAGGACGGCGTGGGCGGGCCATCGCTAACCCCGCCTTGCCCCATCCTTTAGGCGGGTGTGTGCCCGTTCACGTCAGTGGATAAACGTGTTGTACGCATGTTGCTGGGTGGGGTTGTTACTGATCCCCCACGGGGTCAACTCTGACATTATGCGAACGCATGCCATGCACATGTGTACCAAATGCCTGTGACCAGGCTAGGGCAACCCAAGATCCCGGTAGGCGGGACGGATCAGGAGACACAATGAAGCAACATCGACTCCAGCGCACTGCGCTGACCACCTGCGCGGCGGCCGTCGCCGCCCTCATGGCCGTGCCGGCCGAGGCCACCACCTTCGAGGTGGGTGACTGGCAAGGCAATTGGAACTCCTCGTTCTCGGTGGGCATGGGCATCCGGGCGCGAGAGCGTGATTCGCGCCTCTACGGACAAGATAACGGTAGGCTGGTTGGGTTGACCGACGGGTCGGGTGCCAACACCATCGACGAAGGCAACCTCAACTACGACAAGGGTGATCGCTACACCACCCTGTTCAAGCTCTTCAGCGAAGTCGAACTCAAGAAGGGCAACATGGGCATGCTGGTCCGTGGCAAGGCTTGGTATGACCAAGCTTTGAAGGACGAGAAGGTCAAGTTCGGCAATCAGGGTAATGGGTACAACGGGTACACGCTGAGCGCCGCGCCGGGTGGGGTTCCGGGGCAGCTCGGTGCTTCTGCGCCTCTGGACGACAGCGGCTTCGAGCGGCTGAACAAGTTTTCGGGCCTCTACCTGCTGGATGCCTATGTTTACAACACCTTCGAGTTGGGCGACCAGTCGCTGCAGGTGCGGGCGGGTAACCAGGTGATCAACTGGGGTGAGAGCCTGTTCATCCAGGGCTTGAACCAGATCAACCCGATTGACGTGCCCTCGTTTCGCAAGCCCGGCGCGCAGCTGAAGGAAGTGTTCCTGCCGGTGGCGGCCCTGCAGTCCAGCTTGAGCCTGGGCGAGTACGGCGGCATCGAGGGCTTCTGGCAGTGGCAGTACAAGAACACGCCGGTGGAAGCCAGTTGCGGCAACTACTGGTCGGTGGCGGCCAACAACATCACCTGGGGAAATCCGGGTGCCTGTAACAATGCTGTCACGCTGACGCAGTCGAATCCGTACGGAGCTACCGTGGGCGCCTATGTCCCGGGCATCACGGGGCGCAAAGCGAAGAACGCAGGGCAGTTTGGTCTGGCGTACCGGTTCAACTCGGAGGCGCTGGACACCGAGTTCGGCTTCTACGGGATGAACATCCACTCTCGCACGCCGATTGTGTCGGTTCAGTTCGGCAGCACGACGGCAAGTCCCATCTCGGTGTTCTGGGAATATCCCGAGAATATCAAGGTGTACGGTGTGAGTGCAGCCACCAACATCCTGGGTTGGTCGGTCGCGGGTGAGATGAGCTTCCATCGCGGCGTGCCTGTGCAGGTTGATGGCAACAATTTGCTGAACTCTGGTCTGATCGCCGGGGGTCTTGGGGTGCCGCTGGGTATTCCTGCGGCCACGCCGATGGGTCCCTATGGTGGCGCCGCGGTGGCTGCTTTCAATGGTGATGGCTACCTGACCGGATACACGCGCGCCAACAAGACGCAACTGCAGTTGAACACTGTCAAAGCGGGCAACGGCATCCTGGGTGCAGGTCAGTACATCTTCATCGCTGAGGCTGCGCTGCAGTTGAACAACCTGCCCGACTACAAGAAGGATCCGACGGCTGTTCGCTATAACCGTGCATTCATCTTCGGTGCGGGCCCGAGCCAATACTACCCCGGGGGCGGTTGTGGTCTGGGCAATATCAACACTCAGGGGTGCACCAACGACGGTTATGTGAGCCGCAAGTCTGGCGGCTACCGCGTGAAGCTGGAGCTGACCTACAACGACCTGATCCCCGGCGTCGCCGTGTACCCGTCGCTGTTCTTCTCGCACGATGTGTTCGGCTACTCGCTGGACAACCAGTTCGTTAAGGGCCGCATGGCTTTGTCGCCTGCCGTGAAGTTCAGCTACGCCAAGAAGTACACCCTGGAAACGGGTCTGGTGCGCTACAACCGCGGCGCCAAGTTTGATCCGCTGCGTGACCGTGACTCCGTGTTCCTGAACGCCGGCGTCAGCTTCTAATTTGATTGGAGAGAGAACGATGAGTACGACCAAGAAAACTGCTGCGTTCGCCCTGGGGGTGTTGTCGCTGGCGGTGTGCATGACGGCCGCTCGGGCCGAGATGAGTGCGGCCGAACTGGACCGTCTGGGCAAGGACCTCACCCCCACCGGGGCAGAAAAGGCCGGCAACAAGGAAGGCACCATTCCTGAATGGACTGGCGGCATGAAGGCGCCGGCGGGCTGGAACCCGGCGCAGGGTTACACCGATCCTTTCAAGTCCGAGAAGCCCTTGCTGAAGATCGACGCCAAGAACGTTGACCAGTACAAGGACAAGGTCACGCCGGGCATGGCCGCGTTGCTGAAGAAGTATCCGAACCAGTTCATCAACGTGTACCCCACGCACCGCTCGGCCTTCTGGCCCCAGGCGGTGTATGACGCCACCAAGGCCCAGGCCGCCAAGACCAAACTCAACGGCCTGGCCATCGAAGGTTACGAGCCCCCGGGCGTACCCTTCCCGGTGCCCAAGAGCGGCCTGGAGGTGATGTACAACCACACCACCCGCTACTTCGGTGGCTTCAAGACCTGCCGTGACTGGCTGCCGGTGCGTGGCACGGGTGACTACTACCGTGTGGGCTTGTGCGAAGACATGGTGCAGGGCCAGAACATGGATACCCGCACCCCGAATGAGATCTTCAGCTTCTTCGCCTACTACGACGCGCCCGACACGCTGATCGGCACCATCTACCTGATTCGCGATCCGGTTGACTTCACCAAGGGCCAGCGCCAGGCGTGGATCTACAACGCCGGCCAACGCCGTGTGCGCCGTGCGCCTGACCTGGCCTACGACAACATCGACGACGGCACCGAAGGCATGCGCACCACCGACGACTACTGGGGCTTCCAGGGCGCGCCGGATCGCTACGACTTCAAGCTGGTGGGCAAGAAGGAAATCTACATCCCGTACAACGCCTACAAGGTCAACGACCCGAAGCTGAAGTACAAGGACATGGTGGACAAGGGCTCGCTCAAGGGCGACCTGTTCCGCTGGGAACTGCACCGCGTGTGGGTGGTGGATGCCACCCTCAAGTCCGGCATGTCGCACGTGGTGGGCCGCAAGACCTACTACATCGACGAAGACAGCTGGACCATCAGCTTGGCTGAAGGCTACGACGGCCGCGGTAGCCTGTGGCGCGTGTACACCTACCCGATCTTCACGGCTTGGGATGGTGGTGTTCAAGTGCAGGCGCCGTTCATCACGCATGACCTGACCAACGGCAACTACATGGTCATGGCCTTGTCGAACGAGCGCAAGCAGCCCGCCTATACCTGGAACCAGAAGGGCAAGGGCGCTGACTTCACGGTCGATGCGATCCGTCGCCGCGGTACCCGGTAAGGTTTGACGCGATGGCCGCCCATCACTGCGCGAGTGATGGCGGCCATGCCAACCTGTTGAAGTTTTCAGGGGTCCGTGCGTCGGGCCCCTTCGTGTGTTCACCCCGGTTTTCAGACGGGGTTCGAGGTTCTAGCCATGAATGCGTTCTTCAGGCCTGCTTTGCTTCTGGCGGCAGCGCTGGTGTTTGCCGGAGGTGCCGCCGCAGTAGCGAGCGCCGATGTGTCCGGCCCCATCTTCAAACTCCAGGCCGGCAAGGTCATCCTGCTCGACTTCGCCGCGGTGGGCGACGCCCTGGTGGCCGTGGGCGAGCGGGGTGTGGTCTTGCGGTCTGTCGATGGCGGCAAAACTTGGGCTGGCCTGCAGGCGCCCACCACCCGTGCGTTGACCTCGGTGGCCTTCCTGAATGACAAGATCGGTGTTGCGGTGGGCCACGGCGGCACCATCCTACGCACCGAAGATGGCGGCGCGAACTGGCAGGCGATCGAACTCAAGGAAATCGGCCGAGACGCCGTGTTGGGAGTGACCGTGCTCAAGAGCGGTCGGGTCGTGGCCAATGGCGCCTTCGGGATGTACCTTGTGTCGGACGATCAAGGCAAGACGTGGCGCCGTGAGACCGCGATCTCGCCGGAGTTCGATCGCCACATTTCCCGGGTGGTCGAGACCGGCAAGTCACTGATGCTGGTGGCCGAAACCGGCGTGATCGCCCGCTCCAAAGACCAGGGCCAGACCTGGGAACAACTCAAGAGCCCCTATGAAGGCTCGTACTTCGGCATCGTCGAGACCAAGGCTGGCGCGCTGCTGGCCTTCGGCATGCGCGGCAACATCTACCGCTCCACCGATGATGGCGCCACCTGGGAACAGAGCCCGTTTGCCTCGAAGGCGACGCTGAATGCGGGCTCGGTGGCGGCGGACGGCCGCATCGTGTTGGCCGGCAACCGCGGCCTGGTGGCCGTGAGCGAAGACGACGGCAAAACCTTCACGCTCTACAAGTCGCCCGAAGGGCAGTCGGTCTCACAGGCGCGCATTGTTGATGCGACCACGCTGGTGTACACCGGCAGCCAGGCCACGGGCCGTCTGACGATCAAGAGCCCCAGCGACGCACCGGCGCCCGGCAAATGACGAGCCGTCATCCGGCCGTCCCTCACTCGAACAGCGACGCATCATGACCAAGGCGCATTCCTCTACGCAACCCGGGAAACTCGGGGAAAAGATCCACGGCGAGTTTGTCTCCGAAGAATTCGACAAAGGCTTCATCGGCCGTTGCGGTTTTTACATCTTCCACTGGCGCCTGCCGATCTTGATCCTGGGCATCCTGATCACCTTGGTGCTAGGTTTCTTCGCCACGCGCCTGCAGGTGACCGCTGGGTTCTCCAAGATGATCCCCATGAACCACGAGTTCATGCAGACCTTCAAGGACTACCAGAGTGATTTCGGTGGCGCCAACAACGTGTTGGTGGCCATCAAGGTCAAGAAGGGCGACATCTACAACGCGGACGTGCTGCAGACCGTCAAGGCGCTGACCGAAGACGTCTTCTACATCAAGGGCGTGGAGCGCAGCTCGCTGCTATCGCTCTCAACGCCCAATGCGCGCTACAACGAAGTCGTTGAAGAAGGCTTCAAGAGCGGCAACCTGATGCCGGGCGACTTTGCCGGCAAGCCCGAGCAGATCGCGCTGGTGCGCGAGAACGTGCTGAAGTCTGACCTGGTGGGCCGCATCGTCTCGGCCGACATGACCGCCACGATGGTGGTGGCCACGCTGCAGGAGTTCGACCCCGATACCGGTGCGCGGCTGGACTTGCGTGAAGTGGGCGCGCAGCTGGAGAAGATCCGCGCCAAGTACGAAGGTGACCGCGTCTCGGTGCACATCATCGGCTTTGCCAAGTCGATCTCCGACATCGCCAACGGCGCGTCCAACGTGCTGATCTTCTTCATCGCCGCGTTCGTGATCACGGCGATCCTGCTGTACTGGTACTCCGCCTCGGCCATGCTCACCGCCTGGACGCTGGTGGCGGCCACCATCCCGGTGATCTGGCTGCTGGGTATCCTGCCGCTGATGGGCCTGGGGCTGGATCCGCTGTCGATCCTGGTGCCCTTCCTGATCTTCTCCATCGGCGTCTCACACGCCGTGCAGATGACCAACGCCTGGAAGCTGGAAACGCTGGCCGGGGCCGATGGCGTGACCGCGTCGCGTAACTGCTTCTTGAAGCTGTTCATCCCCGGGGCCACCGCGCTGCTGGCCAACGTGCTGGGCTTCATGGTGATCGCGGTGGTGGACATCGAGATCGTGCGCGAGCTGGCCTTCACCGCCACCATCGGCGTGTCGGTGATGATCGCCACCAACAAGATCCTGCTGCCCATCCTGCTGTCGTACATGAAGATCTCTGCCGCTTCGGCGCAGAAGCTGCGCGGCAAGGAAACGGCAGGCGACTGGATCTGGGAACGCCTGGGCCCGCTGGCCACCAAGAAGGGGGCGCTGCTGCCGCTGGGCATCTCGCTGCTGCTCACCGCTGGTGCCATGTTTGAAGTGCGCCACCTGCTGATCGGTGATGCCAGCAAGGGTGTGCCCGAGCTGCGCGCGGACTCACGCTACAACCGCGACGTGGAGATGATCACCAGCAACTTCGCCATCGGCGTCGATTTGCTGCAGGTGATTGCCGAAGCCAAGGGCGACAGCTCGCCGTGTCTGGCGCGTGACGTGCAGGACAAGCTGGAGAACTTCGAGTTCACCATGCGTCAGACCGATGGTGTGGCCGCGGTGCGCAGCCTGTCGTCGTTCACCACGGCGGTGACGCAAGACTTCGCTGAAGGTTGGGTGAAGTGGCGCATGCTGCCGGAGACCAAGGAGCAGATCGCCCAGGCGGTGGGCTTTGCCACCCGCTTCGGCAACGAGTACCGCAACTCCAAGTGCGATGCGGTGCCGGTGTCTATCTACACCGCCGACCACAAGGCCACCACCATCGCTGCCGTGGTTGACCAGATCAAACTCTTCAAGGCCAAGAACGACACCGAGACGCTGAACTTCCGCCTCGCCTCGGGCAACGTGGGTGTGATGGCCGCCACCAACGAGGTGGTGCACCGTGCCGACAAGGTGGTGAACGTCACGCTGTTCGCCGCAGTGAGCCTGCTGTGCCTGGTGACCTTCCGCTCGATCCCGATCACGCTGTGCATCGTGATCCCGCTGGCACTGGTCACCCTGCTATGTAACGCCATCATGGCCATGCTGGGCATCGGCGTGAAGGTGAACACCCTGCCGGTGATCGCCATCAGCGTGGGCGTGGGGGTGGACTACGGCATCTACCTGTTCGAACGCATCCGTCACGAGATGCATGAGCGCGGGCTGAATCTGCAGGAAGCCTTTGTCGAATCGCTGAAGCAGCGCGGCACGGCCTCGCTGTTCACGGCGGTGACGATGACGATCTCGGTGGCCACCTGGGCGTTCTCGCCGCTGAAGTTCCAGGCCGACATGGGGCTGCTGCTGGCCTTCATGTTCCTGGTCAACGTGTTCGCCGCGATCCTGCTGCTGCCCGCACTGGCCGCTTACATCGTGCGTTCGCCCAAGCCCTGAAGGCGCGCACGTGGTGGGCCGCCTGTCGCGTTGGTATTGGGTTGCCGGTCTGTTGATGGCCGGATGGACGGGCGGTGCGGCGCAGGCCGCTTCGCCCGGGCTCACCCCCGTGGGCGCTGAACAAGCCGGCAATGCGGCGGGCACGATCCCGCCGTGGACCGGCGGCATGAAGACGCCGCCGGCAGGGTGGAAAAAGGAGCAGGGGTACACCGACCCCTTCCCCGAAGAAAAGCCGCTCTACCGTGTGCAAGCCGCCACTGTGGCAGAGCACCGCGAGCGGCTTTCTGCCGGCCTGCAGGCGGTGCTGGCCAAGCAGCCGCAATTTGCGATACCGGTGTATCCCACCCACCGCACGGCAGCCTACCCTGAAAAGGGTGCGCCTCGACCTGGCAGCCAGCGGGCGATGAACCGCGACCCGGTGCCCTACCCGGAGCCGAAGACGGGCCTGGAGGCCATTTCCAACCACCTGCTGCGGTACCTCGGCGGCGGCATTGAGCGCACCTTCGATTCGTTCGTGGTGCGCCCATCCGGCGGCGACTACAAGATCGGCTTCCACGACCAGCGGGTGTACGACGAGAACTTCGATCAGTCGATGCCGGATCGGTTGTTCTCTTACCTGGGCTACTTCATCAGCCCGGCCGATTTGGTGGGCACGATCTACCTGGTGCACGAGTTCAGCCCGCTGTCCGCCCAGGAACGCAAGGCCTGGATCTACAACGCTGGCCAGCGCCGCGTGCGGCGCGCGCCGGATCTGGCCTTCGACAACGTCCAGAACGGCTCCGATGGCCTGGCCGTCGTCGATCAGTACGACGGCTACAACGGCCGTCCTGACTTGTATGACTGGCAGCTGCGCGGCAAGCGCGAGATGCTGGTGCCATACAACAACTACAAGATTGCCGACAAGCGCATCCCCTACAGCCAGATCGTGAAGAAGGGCTCGCCCAACCCCGACCTGCTGCGCTTCGAGTTGCACCGCGTCTGGGTGGTCGAGGCCAAGCTGAAGGCGGGCCAGAGCCACCTCTATGCCCGCCGCCTCTTCTATATCGACGAAGACAGCTGGAGCGTGCTCATCAGCGAGGCCTACGACTCGCGGGGCGCGCTGTGGCGCGTGGGCCTGCATTCGCTGGTGCAGTACTACGACGCGCAGGTGCCCTGGTACCGCTTTGAGTTGTGGTTCGACCTCACCAACGACAGCTACGTGCTCACCGGCCTCGACAACGAATACAAAGCCCCCTGGGTGTTCGACATCCAGGCCAAGATGAATGACTTCCAGCCCGACGCGCTGCGACGGGCTGGACGATAGGCGCACCCCGGAGACAAGCGATGTTCATCGACATTGACAAGAACCAGCCCTCGGCAAAGTGGATTGAGCACCTGCGCCAGCGCTATCCCACCGAACACGAAATCGACCGCGTGCTGACGCGGCGCCTGCATCGGCGTGCCGGCCCGGGCTACTCGCCGTTGCCGCTTGAGAAGCTGGTGGAGGGTGTGCGTGCGCTGATCCGGGCGCGCCACGGCGAGCACTTCGAGATCCTGCAGCCACGCTGGCTCTCGGGCGGCGCGTCCAAGTTGCAGATGGCCTTCGTGCTCGACTGGCATCGCCCGGGTGTGGGCCATGAGCAGACCCGCATGGTGCTGCGCATGGAGCCGGCGGAATCCATCGTCGAGACCAGCCGGCTGCGCGAGTTTCAGTTGATCCTGGCCGTGCAGAACACCGTGCCGGTGCCGCCTGTGTTCTGGTGCGACGACCAGGGCGAGTTCCTGCCTTACCCGGCGCTGATCTACGGTTTTGCCGAGGGCGTGACCAAGCCCAGCTCGGCCGCTGGCAATGTGTCCGGCCTGGGCACCCGCCTGCCTGAGGAGTTGCGAACCCAATTGGCGCCGCAGTTCATCGAGCACCTGGCCCGTGTGCATTCATTCGACTACACCAAGGCCGATCTCTCCGCTTTCGACGTGCCCAAGCCTGGCACTCAGGCGGCTGAGTGGATGGTCAACTGGTGGGAGCGTGTGTGGGAAGAAGATTGCGAAGAAGACGCACCGATGATGCGCCTGGCCGCTGCCTGGCTGCGCCGCAAGATGCCCACGCTCGACAAGCCCTGCATCGTGCATGCCGACTACCGCGTGGGCAACTTCCTCTTCACCGAAGACGACAGTCGCATCTCGGCTTGGCTTGACTGGGAGCTGGGCCGCATCGGCGACCCGCACCAGGACATCGCCTGGACCACCAGCCCGGCCTTTGGCAGCTACGACGAGCGCGGCCGCTTCCTCGTCTGCGGCCTGATCCCCGAAGCTGAGTTCAACGAAGCCTACGAGCGCGCCAGCGGCCGCCGCATCGACCCGCATGCCGTGCACTGGTACAAAGTGATGAATGCCTATTCGATGGTGGCGCTCACGCTGGGCACTGGCTACCGCATTGCCCGCAACGGCAAGACCCACCAAGACGTATTGGTCACGTGGCTCATGGGCATCAGCTACATGCTGATGGACGATCTGCGTGACCTGATTGAGAAGGGAGCCTGAGATGCAACTCCGTGCCGACATCCAGATCAAGAGCATCCTCAAGGCCATGGCCGATGTGGTGCTGCCCGCGGTCGACCCGAGCAACCAGCTGGCCCAGGAACAGGCCCGCCTGTGCATGGGCCTGCTCGACCTGATGGCTCGCCAGTTGCCGCTGCAATACCGCTTCGATGTGGACGAACTGGGCCGCTTGCTCGGGCTGGCCAACGAGCTGCACACCGCCGTGACGAAGAACCCGATTGACGAGTCGACCGCGCAGGCCCTGGCCAAGACCATCGCGCAGGGGCAGGGCGTCTACGCTCGTGCCCAAGCCGATCCTGCCGAGGTGCTGGAGGCTTTGCGTGCCCTGCGCGGCACCACTTCTGCCGTGGTCACCCAGGTGTGTACGGACGAGAAGCGCGCCGATCTGAGCGCTGTCGAGCAACTGGTGATGGCATCGAGCCATGAGCAGTTGCAGCGTGACCGGTCCTGGCTGCTGGCGCAACGCTGGGAGCCGAACCCTGAGGCATTGCCGGCCATCGAGACTTTGCTCGCGCCGCTGCCAGGCGCTGCGAGCTGAGACGAGCGCTGATCAAAAAAGGGCCGACCCCGCAGAAACGGGGCCGGCCCTTCTTGTTTCTTGGGGCGCAACGCTCAGGCGTGCTGGGCTTCCTCGTCGATCTGGAACACCCGCACCAGTTGCGTGAGCGCCTGGGCCTGGCTGCGCAGGGACTCCGCGGCAGCCGTGCTCTGTTCCACCAGCGCGGCGTTCTGCTGGGTCATGTTGTCCACCATCGAGACGGCCTGGCTGACCGAGGCGATGGCTTCGCGCTGCGCCTGCGAGGCCACGCTGATTTCAGCGTTGATGGCGCCTACCCGTTGAACCGCATCCACGATGCTGTGCATCGTGTCGCCCGCTTCGTTGACGTTGGAGGCACCCGTCTCGACGCGGTCGACGCTGGCGCCGATCAGCCCCTTGATTTCCTTGGCGGCATTGGCCACCCGCTGCGACAACGTGCGCACTTCCGACGCCACCACCGAGAAGCCGCGGCCCTGCTCACCGGCATTCGCGGCCTCCACAGC
>Ga0209066_10007559_pt1 | contig 10745 bp, 9 predicted proteins | sample All_14_2_FD_187198 | JGI IMG/M metagenome (GOLD analysis project Ga0209066, IMG submission 187198) | Freshwater microbial communities in response to fracking from Pennsylvania, USA - Allegheny Zone_MetaG_DW_15 (SPAdes) (version 2) ... | reverse complement strand
TTACGGCACCGGTCCCGCGCATTTGAGCCTGCCTGACGTTCGGATGCTCAACAAGATCATGGAAGCGGTGATCGACGGCGCGGAAAAGATCATCGACCCCGCCATCATCGCCCCCTTGAGGGTGTTTCCGAAGGCGATCGACCGTCGCCGGGGGCGCGTCAACTACATGCAGGCGTCACAGTTGGGGATGCAGAGCGCGGCGGACTCGATCCGGCCTCTGGTGACCGTGGGCGATATCGGCGTGGGCATGGAGCTTATCCGGGAGGTCCGGCGCAGCGTCGATTACGCCTTCTACGTCGACTGGATGCGGCTGCGCGAGAGCGGCAACATGACCGCCACCGAGGTGAACGATCGGCGGGACATGCGGCTGCGAGGGATGGCGCAGGTCACGGCGCGGGTCGAGCGCGACCTTATGGGGCCGTTGGCGGATCGCACTTTCGAAATCAACGATCAGGAGCGGTTCTTCGGCGATCCACCCGACAGCCTCGCCGGATTGCCTCTGCGCTGGGGCTACACGGGCCCGATGGCCCTGGCGCAGCTGCAAAGCCAGCGCGATGCGATCGGGGTGGTGGTGGCCCTGAGACAGCAGGTGGCCCAGTCCGATCTAGCGGCGGCCCAGATCGTGGATCTGGAAGAGGCGTTCCGCGTCCTGGGTGACAGCGTCGGCTTGCCGCCCGCCGTCCTGACCAGTCGCGAAAAGATGGCCGAGATCCGCGCCAAACAGGAGGAGGCCGAAGAGCGGGCGATGGCGGCCCAGGAACAGGCTCAGCAGGCCACGGCCATGCGTGACGGTGCCCAGGCTGTCGGCACCCTGACCAATGCCATGCGCCAAGAGCCGCCGCAGATGGCGATGGCCGCATGAGCGAAGTCGAAAAAACCCTCGATCACGCTCTCATCTGGGCGCAGGCGGCGATACAGGATGAGGAAGTGGGCCGGCTGGCACTGCCAAAGGAGGCATTGGCTTTACTCGCCGATGCGGCCCGCGAAGTCTTGGCCCTCCGCGCGGCCGAAGCCGAGCGCGGCACCTCGCTCGACTGGACGGGGATCGTGGATCCGCAGGCCAAGGAAGCGGCGCGAGCGGAGGCCTACCGCGCGTTGTTCACTTCGTCCCTGGGGCGGCTCGTGCTGCTGGACATGCTGATCGAAGCGAGGGTTTTCGGTGTGCGAGGCCCGCCGTCCGGCATCGCCGGGCACACAGATTATGACGCGGGAGAGCGCGATCGCGTCGTGATGATCGCCGAGCTGGCGGGCGTGGATGCCCGCCACATGGCGGAAGCGCTGATGACTGGAAATGAGGGCTATCTGTATGACCGACCCGACGAACTCCCTGAACTCGGCTGACGGCGTCACCGAGGAAAAGACCGCCACGGCCGACAAGGGCGGCGAGGCACCCAAGTCCTGGCTGGAAGGTCTGGGCCTGCCCGAAGACGTCCGCGATCACGCGGCGATCAAGAAATACGCGGCCAGTCCCGAAGGACTGGCGCGGGCCGTGATCCATCTGGAAGGGCATATGGGCGTGCCGGCCGAACAGCTGGTCCGACTGCCCAAGCCGGATGATGCGGAAGGCAATGCGGCCCTGTGGAACCGCCTGGGCCGACCGGAGACGCCCGACAAGTTCGACATCAAGCTGCCCGAGGGGTCAGATCTGGACAAGGCGGGCCTGGACAGCTTCCTGGCCCATCTGCACAAGGCCGGGCCGATGACGCCGTCGATGGCTCAGGCGGCGGCCGACTGGTACGGTGGCTATGCCAAACAGGTGGCGGCCGAGAGCGAGCGCCACTTCGCGGCCGCACGGGAAACCGCTGACGCTGATCTGAAGAAAGAGCTGGGCGGTGCCTATGAGGCGACGATCGACGCGGCGGCCGAGGCCGTCGAGCGGTTCGGTGGAGCCGATTATGTCCAGTATCTGAAGGATACGAACCAGGGCAGTGATCCGCGTGCCATCAAGGCCTGGGCGGCGGTTGCCAAGGCGTCGGCCGAACCCGGCGCGCCGGATCCCGGTGGCAAGGGTGCCGGGTCCCGGCGTGAAGGCGGGGTAATGAGCCCAGCCGAGGCGGAGGCAGAGCTGGCCAAATTCTCGAACCCCGAGGCTGAAGAATACAAGGGGGTCATGGACAACAACCATGCGCAGCACGACTTCTATGTGAAGCGCCGCAATGATCTGTTCCGCATGAAGCGCGGCGGTTAACGAAAAAGGGGGTTGACGCCGATCGCGATCGGACTCAGCTTCCGGCCATCCTCCTGCTCGATCGAAGTGGTTCCGGAACTTCCGGGCCACTTCGTGGGGCGGGATTTCTCTCTGGCGTGGATACCCGCGAAAGCGGCCCGGTCGCGGAGAGACGCCCAGGGGGCGTTAAGCCAAGGCTCGCGTCCGGACTGACCGGGGATCGCTGCCGATCGAACCCAATCCTTTCGATCGAGTGCGCGCACGCATGCGCGCCAGCAGGAGCCTGTCATGGCCTTGGACAACGAAGAAACCCTGGAGTCCCACTATACCGACGCCTTCGAGGCGAACCTGGGTCATGTGCCCCAGCAGAAGGGCGCACGCCTGGTCTCGCTGGTGGACAGCAACACCAGCTTCACCAAGCCGGGCGACATGTTCAATGCCGACGACATCGGCACGTCGGAACCGACAGAGATCACCGAGCGCTTCGGCACCTCGCCCGACGGCGTGATCTCCAAGAAGCGCCGCGTTGGCTTCTTCACGCCCTATGACGACGGCAAGTGGCTGGACGACATCGACACGGCCAAGAGCCTGTCGGATCCCGCCAATCCCAACATGCAGGCGATGATGTGGGGTCACGAACGCTATCGCGACCGCAAGATCATCGAAGCGCTGGATGCCCCGGCGCGTGAGGGCCGGACCGGCGAGACCACGGTCGCCTTCCCGGCGTCCCAGTCGATTGCCGTCGACAACTGGTCCTACAAGCGCAAGGGCGACACCTCGACCGGCGACGCGCCGCTGACCTTCGCCAAGATCAACCATGCGAAGGTCAAGCTGGACAAGAGCCAGATCGAAGGCAAGCGGGCCTTCGTGATCAGTTCCGAACAGCTGGGCCAGCTGCTGACCGATCCGGTCATCACTGACCGTGAAACGGTGGCCGTCCAGGCGCTGATGGCGGGCGAGCTGTCCTATTTCATGGGCTTCAGCTGGTATCTGTCGGAGCTGCTGCCGCTGGCGGCGGGCATCCGCAAATGCTTCGCCTTCATCCAGCCGGCGATCATGTATCGCGGGCGGAAGCTGACCGAGGCCCAGATCACTCGCCGGGCTGACCGCAAGTTCAACTGGTATGCCTACTACAAGGGCACGCACGGGGCCCTGCGTCGCTACGACGAGGCCGTTGTCCGGGTGCTCTGCGCCGAGGCCTGACGGTTCGTCGGTGGGCCGGGTCCGTCTGATTGACGGGGAGCCCGGCCCACCCATCGAGCCGTCAGGTTCGTTTTCACGGTCAGCACAGGAGAAAACGCGATGGCCGTCGTCGATGTCTATGGAACCTTCAACCCGAAACGTCAGGCCGGTGCGCAGCACGTCCTGGCCGACAGCGGCTATCATCGCTTCGACGTGATGGTGGCCACCCAGGACCGGTGCCAGATCCCGTCCGGCGCGGAGGTCGGCTCCAAGGTCTATCTAGCGCCCGTGAGCTGGGACTTCATCCCGATCCGCGAGCTGTCCACGGTCAACTTCGACGATGCCGGCACCTCGGTCACGCTGAACTTCGGCGACGCGAACGATGTCGATGCCCTGATCGCGTTGCAGGACATCGCGGCCGCGGCGGGCAGCTGCTCGGCGATCAAGACGATCGACATCTCGCGCGAGGGTGATCCGCTGTGGAAACTGCTGGGCTATGCCAGCCGCGACGCGGCCGTCACCGCCAACGCCGGTCTCCAGACTGCGAGCCTGTTCTTCACCATCGCCGGGGCCACGACGGGCGCTGCCTGTGACCTGGCCTGGAAGCTCGTCGGCACGCGCGCGTAGCCCCGCACGCGGATCGACCGAGAGACGGGCGGCGGGTTCGAGGGTCCCCGCCGCCCGTCGCATTTTAGGAATGGGCCATGCCGTCAGAACTGAGCATCATGAACGCGGCGCTGGCCTTTCTGGGCGAAGAGCGTCAGCTGACCGATCTGGATGCTGATCCTGCGCCGCGCGAACAGCGCGTCATGAAGGGTCTGTTGCCGGATCTCCGCGACGCCATGCTGAGGAAACATCCCTGGCTGTGCGCCGAGGCCAGGTTGACCCTGGGGCGTGAGGCCCTGTCTGGCGCGCCGGACTGGGCCTATGCGAACGCCTTTGTCGTCCCGACAGATCTGTTGCGGCTGTGGTCGGTGGATACGGATCTGCCCTATCAGCTGGGGACGATCACGCGACGCGACGGTGCAAATCAGGTCATCGACCGTCGCAAGGCCATCTATTGCGACGCGGCCGGCCCGTTGAGGATCCGGTTCGTCGAACGGGTGGATTACGAACACCTGGACCCGTGCCTGGCCGAGGCCATGGCCTATGAGCTGGCGTCGCGGGCGGCTGGCCCGCTCCAGGCGGACAAGGCGATGCAGCGGTCGATGCGCGATGCCGCGCGCGAGGCCCTGGCGATGGCCGTGACGGTCGAGACGTCGGAGTTGCAAGACGATGTCGTGATCCCGCGTGGTCGGTTCCTGTCGTCTCGATAGGCGGCCCTTGCCGATTTAGTGCCCCTCTGCCGGTAAGCCCGATGATCACACGATGCGGGCGCGTTCCTTTCAGTCGAACTTTTCCATGGGGATCCTCGACGAGGAGGCGCACGGCCGCGTCGATCTGGAAATCTATGTCTCGGCCGTCGCTGATTGCCAGAACGGTCTGCCGTCCATCCTGGGCTCTGTGCGTCGCCGCGCCGGGTTCGTGGATGAGGGCGCGCCGAAGCATCAGGACAAGGCGTCGATCCTGATCGCCTTCCGTCGATCGGCTGGTGATCAGATCCAGCTGGAGCTGGGCAACTTCTACATGCGGATCTGGGAGCCGGACGGCTCGCCCCGTCTGGATGGTGCCGGGCCCTATGAAATCGCGACGCCCTGGTCGGAGAGCGACCTAGTCGGCCTGCGCTGGGATCGGTCCAACGACGTTATCTATTTCACCCACAAGAGCCGGTCGATCGCCCCTCGCGCCCTGCAAAGGTACGGCGATCTGTCCTGGTCCATCGTCGCCCTGTCGAACCGAAACGGCCCCTGGCAACGCGAGAATGGCGATGCGGACAAGACGATCTCTGCCAGTGCGTTGACCGGTGGGGTGACCCTGACCGCGTTGGGGCATTCCCCGTTCACGCCGGACATGGTCGGCGAGCAAATCCGGTTGCGGACGCCGGACGGTCAGCCGAGCTGCAGCTCCTGGACGCCGGCGACCGACTACAAGAACCGGGAGTTGGTTCAGTCGGACGGAAAGCTCTATGTCGCGCCTGCGGCGGACAAGAAGTCTGGCACGGCCGCGCCCCTCCATGACACCGGGTCGGTGTCGGACGGGGCCATGGTTTGGACCTATCTGAACGATGGCGCGGCCGTCGTCACGATCACCGCCTATGTCAGCGCGACGGAAGTCACCGGCACGGTAACGGGCACGCTTCCCGGGTGGACGACGTCAGGCGACCGCGCCTATTGCGCCAACCCGAGCGGCATCATGTTCGGCCCGTCTTCGCGCTGGGCCTTCGGGGCGTGGTCTGATCGCAGGGGCTGGCCTGGCGATGTCGTGGTCACCGATGAAGAACGGATCGCCTTCAGCGGCCCCGCCGCCGAACCGGGTCGCTATGACTTCACCCGGACCTTCGGGTTCGGCCCGGACTATGTGGATTTTACGCCAGGCCTTGGCAGCGGACGGGTCGAGGAAACCGACGCCCTTCAGCGCACAGTCAACGGGGGTGCCGATGCGATTGAATGGTTGGCCCTGACCACTGGGGTGATGTTCGGCACTGGCGCACGCGAAGGTGTCATCCAGGGCGAGACCCTGGACGATGCCTTGTCGCCTGCTGCCAACCGACCCCGCACCCTTTCGCTGGTCGGTTCGTCGGACGTGCGCCCAGAGCCGGCGCACAATGGGGTGCTGATCGTCCCTCGGGGTCAACGCGGCCTGGGCTTTCTGGCGGTCGGTGTGGACCAGGCCGTGCAGGAAGCCGATCTGGCCCAGTTCGTCGAAGACCTGGTGGCGGAGCGCATCCAAGGCGTCGTTTGGGCTGCCAACCCCGACAAGGTGGCGTGGCTCTGGACGGTGACTGGATCGCTGCTGAGCGTGACCTATCAGCCGCGACAGAACCAGTATGGCTGGGCGCGGCATCCCCTGCCTGGCGGCTTCGTCGTCGAGCGTGCTTCCGTGATCACTGACGGCGATGGCCGCGATGTGGTGTGGCTGATCGTGCGCCGCGAGAAAGATGGCCAGACGCAGCGGCGGATTTGGCGGCAGGCCGCGCGCTGGCGCACCGGCGATCCCCTGGATCAGGTTATCTATCTGGATGGCTGCCGCCTCTACACGGGTGCGGCCGTGACCGTTCTGGATGGCTTCGATCATCTGGCCGGAGAAACCATCCGCGTCTTTGGCAACCGTGGCGCGCTGATCTTTGATGCCGTCGTCGATGAAGACGGGCAGATCACCGTGCCCGATGGTGGAACCGTGACCCAGGCCTGCGGCGGGCTGCGTCCCGTTTTCGAGGTCGAGGGGTTGCCGCTTGATCAGGGCGGACCCGGCGAGACGGCAGGGGCGCTTCAGCGGGTGCTGGAGATCACCGTCAAGCTGGCCGACTGCGTTGAGGCGGAGGTCGCTTTCGGTGACGGGCCCCTGGAAACGGAAGGCGGTAAGCCCTGGGTCGAGAACCCCATGCCGACCGCCCAGGTCTTCAAGGCCAAGGTTGGCGGCACGACGGTGCGCGATGCGCGCTGGCGCGTCCGCACGGATGACTGTTGGCCGCTGACCCTTCGATCCATCCGCGCAGGGGTGAGTGTCGATGACTGAGAAGCCGACTATCGGACTGAGGCGCTATATCGCGGGAGACGTGCAACTGATTACGCCTCGGGCGGCTGTCGCGCACGAAGCCGCCGCCCACGATGCCACGCTGATGGCGCGCGGAACGCCGCCCGGCCTAGCCTGGACCGTCCAGGTCGCAGGAGCGCCGATCGGCTGCGGCGGTCTGTTCGAGTGCTGGAAGGGACGTTGGCTGGCCTGGACGTGGGTGGGCGAAGTGCCGATCGCCGCCCGCAAGTTCGTCGCTACGGCCTGTCGTGGTGGGGTTGAGACCGTGATCCGTGATCATGGTGCACGGCGCATCGAAAGCCATGTCCCGATCACCATGCCGCTGGCCCGGCGGTTCAACGAACGGCTCGGCTTTCAGGTCGAGGCCGTGGCGCGCGCATTTGGCCCTGACGGATCCGATTACTGGGCCATGGCCCTGATCGTCGAGGAGGCGCGCCGTGGGCATTGAGACCATGATGATCGCCGCCGCCGTCGCGGGCGCGGCGGGCACGGCGCTGGATGGGGCCAGCCAGTTTGCTGACAGCCGTTACCGTTCGGCCGTCCTGAAGAACCAGGCCGACGCTGCGCGGCGGGATGCGGGCATCGAAGTCCAGCTGAACCTGGAAGACAGCGGTCGCGATCTCGCCGTCGCCCAAACGATCGCCGCCAAGGGCGGTGGCGGGATCGAGGGCAGTGCGCTGAACGTCATGCGGGATCTGTCGCGCCAGGGCATCTATGAAGTTCAAAGGATCGCGGTCGAAGGCGACAATGCCAGCCGCGCGGCCATGGCCGACGCAAAACAGGCCAAACGGCAGGGCGATTTTGCTCTGGCCGGATCGCTGATCAAGGCGGGGGCCCAGCTGGCGGGGGCCAGCAACGGCATGGGCGACGGCACGATCCTGACCGACAAGATTGCTGCCCGTGCCAAGCGAGGCACCCCCGCCCGTCGAACCGGCCCGACGTCTTATGGGAGGCCCCTGGCATGGTGACGCGGATCCCCGATCGCGCCCGCATGGGTGCGCCCCGCACGCCGTCTCCAAACGGCCGCGCGGCCCAGACCGGTGACCTTGGCTTAGGCGCTGTGGGCGAGGCCCTGGCGCGGACGGGAAGGGGGCTTCAAACACGGGCCGATGAAAGGGCGAAAGCCGCTTTCGACGCGACGGATGCCGAAGACGATGCCGACTACATCAAGGCGGCAAGTCTCTATGACGGTCGTGAACCCGGCTTCGCCAGCCAGCAGATGGCCCGATATGACGGGCGACTTGCCGCGACGGCCGAGGCGTTTGGCGATGACGTCGACGGCCGAAGGGCCTTCGAGCGCCAGATCCCCGCCCGCCGTGTGGCGCGCCTCGACAATGCGATCAAGGTCGAAAGCGAGCGATCCGCCGCCCGGATCGAAGAGGCGCGCGCACGGTCCATTTCCGTGGATGCCGTCAATCGCACCGCCGCCTTCCGCGTGGCCTATGCGGGTGAGAAGCGCCAGCTGCTGGATGCCTATGATGGATCCGAAGCGGGCCTGACCACCAAGGCCCTGCTGACCTTCGACAAGCAGATGGCCATGGCCCTCGACGGGGCCCCGCCCGAGGTTCGCGAGGCGCTGGAGATCCAGCTGACGGCCGCGCGGGGTGACGAGTGGATGCAGCTGCAAACGGTCGAGCAGCGGGCGCAGGACGTTTATCGCGTGACGGCCGCCACCAAGGCCAGCGAGACGCTGATCAGCGCCATCATTTCGGACCCGGCGGCCTACGACCAGGTGATGAAGGATGCTGAGGCCCTGTTCGTCGATCAGCCCGTCGTGCTGGGCAATCAGATGCGCGAGGATTTCACCCGCAGCGCCACGGTCGCCCGGTTTGGGGGAATGCTGGAAAGGGGCCAGTGGGAAGCCGTCCTGACGCAGCTGGACAGTGGGGATTGGGACGATCGCCTTGGCGCGGCCGGCAAGGCGCAGGTTCGCGACAACGCGACCAGACACCGCGCCGCCGCCGGGTTCGATCCCGTGTCGGTCGAACGCGAACTGGAACGCGGCACCATGGACACGCGGGTCCAGTCTGAAGTCGCCAGCTTGGTCGCCACGGGCGTTTCGACCGGGCTTACGGCGGCGGAGGTTCGCGCGGTTGGCGGTCCCGTTGCAGAGGCCGCCTATGCGCGTCAGGTCGAACAGGCCCGTCTGGCCTATTCGGTGACCCGTGGTCTGGCGGGCCTGCCCCCTCGTGAGCAGCTTGCGAGGGTCGAGGCGTTGAAGCCGGTCCCCGGCTCGCCGACCTATGCCCAGGATCAGCAGGTTTATGAGCTGGCCCTCCGTGGGCTGGATGCCGCCCGCACTCAGCAGATCCGTGACCCTGCCCAGGCGACACAAGCCTCGCCGGCGAATGCCAGCCTGTGGCGGCGGTATGCGTCACAGCCTGACCGCACGTCCGCGACGATGTGGGCCAGCGATACGCTGGCGCGTCAGGAGGCCCTGGGTACGCCCCCCGGCCAGCGGCGCGTGCTGCCTGTCAGCGAAGCCCAACGGTTGGCCGGGATCGTCAAGGATGCGTCGGGGCCTGATGTCCTGAGCGCCCTACAGACCGTCGCCCAAACCGTCGGAACCTTCGGGCCCTATGAGGGGGCGGTGCTGACAGATCTGACCCGTGCGGGCCTGTCGCCGGTGGATGCCGCCGTGATCGGTCAGGCGGGCGACAATCCGCTGATCCTGAATGACTATGCCCGTGCGCGGGCGCGGGGGAACGTAGGCCTGACCCCGACCGTGCGCCGGGATGTGCGCGGCCAGGTGGTCGATCGCATGGCCCCGCTGACCGCGACCTGGGCGGCGCTGCCCGGCGGGCAGGCCGGGGTCGATGCCTTGATCAGCGGCGTCGAGACCGTGGCAGCAGCCTATGTCGCCGACGGCATGTCGACCCGACAAGCCGCCGAGGCCGCCAGCCAGGCCTATCTCGACAGCTACACCTTCAACGGCGGTTGGCGGATGCCGAGGCATGTCGCAGGCCGTCGCGTGCCAGTGGCGCAGATCCTGACCGACGAGCGTAGCGGCAACGTGCGATCCATGGCCGTGCGTCCTGGCCGGGCCGAGCGATCCGCCCCCGTTCAAGTCAGCGCCGTCGATGCCGCCGAAGTCGGCGCGTTGCGATACCAGGTGGATCTGGTGGCCGAGGGCGGCGCGGGGCTGGAAGCCCTGGGGACTGAGCCGCATCTGACGGATGCCCAGAAGCGCGCGCGGCATGCCGATACCGTCGCAAGCCGTGGGCGCTGGATCTCGACGCTGGACGACAGCGGCCTGATGCTGGTTGTCCCCGATGCCAGTCGACCGGGGGGTGTCATACCGGTTCACGACGCTAGCGGCCAACCGATCCGCCGCACATGGGACGAACTGTTCTCGCGTGCTGCCCGTCCTGCCCGTGCCCGAGGGGCGCGCTGATGCCCCAGACTGTGCCGGGCGTTCAAGATCCCACCGCGACGCGCGAAGAGCGAGACGGGGCGGCGCAGCGGGCCGGTGCCTCCGGGGACGCCGTGGGGGATGTCCTGATATCGGGCGGAACGACGGGTGGCCTGACTGATCTTGTTTTCAGGGAAGGCCGCCGTCGCTGGGACGATGCGGCCGAATTTCTGGGCTTCCAGGGTCCATCCCCGACCCTGACGGCCGAGGAGGCCACAGCCCGCTTCGGGATCGAAGGTCAGTTGACCTTCAACACGCCAATCAGCGAGCGCGAGGCAGCCTGGCGGCAGTCAGCCAAGCGCGACGAGCTGGGGCGACTGGACATTCTCCAGCGCAATGACAGCGTGGGGC